>Ga0181530_10003461_pt1 | contig 17595 bp, 16 predicted proteins | sample PEATcosm2014_Bin_42_FD_119769 | JGI IMG/M metagenome (GOLD analysis project Ga0181530, IMG submission 119769) | Peatland microbial communities from MTU Mesocosm Facility, Houghton, MI, USA - PEATcosm2014_Bin10_60_metaG | ecosystem: Environmental > Terrestrial > Soil > Wetlands > Peat | place... | reverse complement strand
TTGGCTGCATGCCGGAGAAGACTCGTGTTTTCATGGTAAGAGGAAAGCGGGTAAACCACTATCGTAAGCAATTTCGAAGTGACGGTGGAAAAGCTGGTCTACGGAGGCGATGGGCTGGCGCGGCTGGACGGGCGGGTGGTGTTCGCGCCATACGTGCTGCCGGGCGAGAGGGTGCGCGTGCGGCCGGAGCGGGAGAAGCCGGGGCTGGTGAAGGCCGCGACGGAAGCGGTGCTGGAGCCATCGGCCGAGCGGGTGGCGGCGCCATGCCCGTACTTCGGGCGCTGCGGCGGCTGCCACTACCAGCACGCCGGATACGAATATCAGCTCGCGATGAAGCGGCACATCCTGGTGGAAGAGCTGCGGCGGCTGGGCAAGATCGAGCCGCCGGCGGAGATCGCGGTGGTGGCGGGCGAGCCCTGGGGCTATCGCAACCGCGCGCAGTTGCACGTGGAGAACGGGCGGCTGGGATACCGGGAAGCGCGCTCGCACAAACTTTGCGCGATCGGCCATTGCCCGATTAGTTCGCCGAAAGTGAACCAGACGCTCGCGACGCTGGCGGGGATGCTGCGCGATTCGCGCTGGCCGCGATTCGTGCGCGGGATCGAGATTTTCAGCGATGAAGGCGCGGTGCAGCTCAACGTGCTGGAGACGGAGCGGCCGGTGGCGCGGCGGTTTTTCGAATGGTGCGCGGAGAAGATTCCGGGGATGGTGGAAGGCGCGCTGGATTACGACGGGCGGTTCCGGGTGAGCCGCAATTCGTTTTTTCAGGTGAACCGGTTTCTGCTGGAGAAGCTGGTGGATACGGCGCTGGAGGGCGCGGAGGGCGAAAGCGCGCTGGATCTGTACGCGGGAGTGGGACTGTTTGCGCTGGCGATGGCGAAGCGGTTCCGGCAGGTGACGGCGGTGGAATCGGGATCGGTTGCGGTGCGGGATTTGCAGTTCAACGCGGAGCGGGCGGGGCTAGGGAACGTGGCGGCGAAAGTGGCGGCGGCGGAGGGTTTTTTGGAAAAGCTGGAGACCGCGCCGGATTGGGTGCTGCTGGATCCGCCGCGCGCGGGGCTGGGGAAAGCGGTGGTGCGGCGCCTCGCGGAATTGAAGCCGCGGGCGGTGACGATTGTGGCGTGCGACCCGGCGACGCTGGCGCGGGATTTGGCTGGGTTGGCGGCGGCTGGGTATGGGATCGAGCGGATGACGATGGTGGATTTGTTTCCGCAGACGTTTCATTTGGAGACGGTGGTGCGGGTGGGACGGTGAAGGATGTTATCCTTGCGCGCCTGCCCACAGATTAGAATGGAGGGCGTCATGGCAATCGATCTGGCGCGACTTACTCAGTTTGATACTCCCACGATTTCGAATACCATCGAACTGTTCGAGATCCGGCCGCGGAACGAAGGGTACATGGACGGGCGGATTCGGGCGTGCTTCCCGGAGATGGCGCCGGTTGCGGGGTATGCTTCGACGGCCACCATGCGTTGCGCGTTGGCGCGGCGGGAGGGCGATGTTTACGCGTCGCTGGATGAGCAGGTGCGGCGCTTCGCGGAATTGCCGGGACCGGCGATGGTGGTTTTTCAGGACCTGGACGATCCCGCGGTTGCAGCCACTTTCGGCGAGATCATGTGCACCACGTACAAGGCCTTCGGCGCGGCGGGGTTGATCACCAGCGGGCCGGCGCGCGACCTGGACCAGGTGCGGCGTCTGGGTTTCGCGGCATTCAGCAATGGGGCGATCTGCTCGCATGGCTATAGCCACATCGTGGATCTGCACCAGACGGTGCGGGTGGGCGGAATCGCGGTGCGGCCGGGCGAGCTGATCCACGCGGACGCGAATGGGGTAGTGACGATTCCTTTGGAGATCGCTTCGGAAGTGGCGGATGCGGCGGCCGAGTTTGTGAAGGCCGAGGGGATTGTGCTGGCGTATCTGAACGGCGGGGCGGTGAATGCGACGGGGTTCCAGTCGGCGCGCGCGGAGATGATGGCGGAGATCGGGGCGCTGGGGAAAAGGGTGAGAAGCAAGGGCGCGGGGGCGTAGGGGGGGACAGGCCCGGTTGCGGCCAGATTGCCCCACGACCGGCGGCGCTGCTGAAGCATGCCCTACCGCTGGTTGGATTTCAACACTTTTTTGCGCAGCCGGATGGATTGCGGGGTGACCTCGACGAATTCGTCGTCGCGGATGAATTCGATGGCCTGCTCGAGGTTGAGGATGCGCGGAGGCACCAGGCGGATGGCTTCGTCGGCCGTGCTGGCGCGCATGTTGGTGAGCTTCTTTTCCTTGACGATATTGACGTCGAGATCCTTCTCGCGGGCGTTTTCGCCGACGATCATGCCTTCGTAAACCTCGGTGCCGGGGGAAACGAAGATTTCGCCGCGCTCCTGGAGGTTGAAAATGGCGTAGCCGGTGGCTCTGCCGGGACGGTCGGCGACCAGCGAGCCGGTGGGGCGGGTGGGAATTTCACCCTGCCATTCGATGTAGCCGTGGAAGAGCGCATTCATGATGGCGGTGCCGCGCGTATCGGTGAGGATTTCACTGCGCAGGCCGATTAAGCCGCGCGAGGGGATGTGAAACTCCAGGCGCACGCGGCCGGAGCCGTGGTTCACCATTTTGACGATCTTGCCTTTGCGCGAGCCGAGCTTTTCGATGACCACGCCGAGGAAACCTTCGGGGCAATCGATCACCAGCAGCTCGACCGGCTCCTGCAGCTTGCCGTGGATGGTGCGGGTGAGGATTTCCGGCTTGCCGACCATCAGCTCATAGCCTTCGCGGCGCATCATTTCGATCAGGATGGCGAGCTGGAGCTCGCCGCGGCCCATCACTTTGAAGGTGTCGTGGCCGAGCTCTTCGACGCGGATGGAGACGTTGGTGAGGAGCTCTTTGTCCAGGCGCTCGCGCAGGTTGCGGGAGGTGACCCATTGCCCTTCGCGGCCGGAAAACGGCGAAGTATTGATGGTGAACGCCATGGCGATGGTGGGCTCGTCAATGTGGATGGGCGGAAGGGGCTCGGGGGTTTCGGCGCTGGTGACGGTTTCCCCGATGGTGATGCCTTCGACGCCGGCGATGGCCAGAATATCGCCTGCGTGGCCCACCGTTTCGTCCACGCGCTTGAGACCTTCAAAGGAGTAGAGCTTGGTGATTTTGGTGGTGTGCAGGGAGCCATCGCGCTTGGCGATGGCCACGGTATCGCCGTAATTGAGCGTGCCTTGCAGGACGCGGCCGATGCCCAGGCGGCCGAGGTAATCGCTGTAATCGAGGTTGGCGATCAACGTTTGCAGCACGGCCTGGGGATCGCCGACCGGCGCGGGAATGTTCTCGAGGATGGATTCGAACAGCGGGCGCAGGGTCATGGAGGGATCTTCCATGGTGCGCTTGGCGATGCCCGATTTGGCGATGGTGTAGAGGACCGGAAAATCGAGCTGGTCTTCGGTGGCGTCGAGATCGATGAACAGGTCGTAGATTTCGTCGAGCACTTCGGGGACGCGGGCGTCGGGGCGGTCGATTTTATTGATCACCACGATGGGGGGGAGCTTGGCTTCGAGGGCTTTGGAGAGCACGTAGCGGGTTTGCGGCAGGGGGCCTTCGCTGGCGTCGACCAGCAGCATGACGCCATCCACGATTTTTAGGGCGCGCTCGACTTCGCCGCCGAAATCGCTATGGCCAGGGGTATCGACGATGTTGATTTTGACGCCCTGGAATTTGATGCCGGTGATTTTGGCGAGGATGGTGATGCCGCGCTCGCGCTCCAGCTCGTTGGAGTCCATGACGCGCTCGACGTGCTCTTCGTTTTCGCGGAAGATGCCGCTCTGGTTGAGCATGGCGTCGACCAGGGTGGTCTTGCCATGGTCCACGTGGGCGATGATGGCGATGTTGCGGATCTTTTCGTTAATTGGATTGCTACTCTTCATGAATCACGTCGATCGGGTCCAAGCGCGAGGCAACTCGCGCGGGGTACAGTCCGGCTATTACGGTGACGCACCACACCAGCAGCAGTGCGCCTGCAAGCAGTCCTAAAGGGGGATGAAACTGGATTGTCCAGCCGAAGCTCTGCTTATTGACTACGAATATTAATAGTAGCGAAAGTGCGAACCCTAAAGCTAATCCGAGGATGGCGGCGAACGTGCCAAGCAGGGTGGCTTCGGAGAGAATCATGGCGCGGAGCTGGCCGGTGGAAGCGCCCAGATAGCGCAGCAGGCCGAGCTCGCGGCGGCGATCGAGCACCAGGGCGAGCAGGGCATTGGCGGCGCCGAGCATGGCCACCACGATGGCGACGGCTTCCAGCGCCCAGGTGATGGCGAAGGTGCGGTCGAAGACCTCCATGGAAGTGCGGCGCAGCTCGGCGTTGGGTGCGACGGAAACGCCCATGCCGGCGGTGCGGAGCTGAATTTCGCGCTGCGCGCGACGGGCGTCGGCGCCGCGGGCGAGGTAGACGACGCCGTTGGTGGCGGGCTGATTGGGCAGGTATTTGAGAAGCGTGGAATTATCGACGATGACGTAGCCCTGGCTGGTGGAGTAGTCGTAATAGATGCCGGCGATAGCAAGGGTGACGGCGTGTTGGCCGATGGGGAGGGTGATGCGGTCGCCGGGGCGGACGTGGAATTTGTTGGCGAAGGGCTCGCTGACGATGGCGCGGTCGCGGCCGGGAAGGGAGCGGAGGATGGCAGCGCGATTTTCGCCGCGCAGAAAGCGCAGGCGGCCGTAGCGCAGCAGGATGGCGGAATCGTTGCCGCCGAGGGTGGTGCGTTCGCCGCGGTAGTGGAGCTCCATCCCGCGGAAGAGATCGACGGCGGCGACTCCGCTGGTGGAAGAGAGAATGGGAGGCACTGAAGCGGGCAGCGGCGGATAGTCGCCGGCGCGGATGGGGACGGCGGCGCGCACGTAGATGTCGGCGCGCAGTTGGACATCCAGCCAGAGGGCGACGGTTTCGCGGAAGCTGCCGACCATGATGCCGACGCTGGCCATCATGGCGATGGCGGTAGCGAGGGCGCCGGCGACTACGGAAGTGCGCGAAAGGGAAGCGGCCAGGCTGCGGGCGGCGAGAAGCGTTTCGGCGCGGCGGGCGGTGAGGGCGCGCAGGCAACGGTTCGCCAGCAGCACCACCGCGGGAGCGGCCAGGGCAGCCGCCGCGATGGAGAGCAGGGCGGCGGCGTAGCCTCCCATGGGAAAGCCGGAGACGGGCGGCGCCTGGGATGCGGCGAGAGCGAGGAGAGCGCAAAGGGCGGACCAGAGCAAGCCGCGGCGCCAGCGCAGGCGGGCGTGATGTTCGTGCGCGCCGCGTCCCATGGCTTCGGTGGGGACCACGTCCATGGCTTCGCGCGCGGGGGCAAATGCGGAGACGAAGGCCACGATGATGCCGGTGAGCAGGCCGGTCAGGATTTCGCCCGCGGTAAGTTGGACGGGAGCGGGGCGGCTGGTGGTGAAGAGGGCGTTGACGGTGGTGGAGATGGTTTGCACGGTGGCGCCGGCGAGCAGACGGCCCAATGCGACGCCCAGGGCCGCGCCGGCGATGCCGAGCAGCAGGGCTTCGGCGAGGAAGAGAAAGAAGACCGAATTGCGGGAAGCGCCGAGAGCGCGCAGGACGCCGATTTCGGCGCGGCGGCGGACCACGCTGATGGAGATGGTGTTGTAAATGAGGAAGGCTCCCACCACCAGCGAAATGTAGCTGAGCACGCGCAGGTTCCACTCAAAGGCACGCAGCATGTGCTGGTTCTCCTGGCTGCGGGCGCCGGGCTTTTCGAGGAGATAGGAAGGCGGGAGCAAGGCGCGGACGGCGGATTCGACGCGGGAGAGATCCTCGCCAGGGTCGAGCGTGACATCGATGCGGTCGAGTTTGCCGTAGCGATTCAGGAACTGCTGGGCGTCGGCGATATCGACGGCGATGAATTCGCCGGGACCGGCATCGGCAGTACCGGCGAGGGAGAGCGCGTGCCGGCGGCCGTTGATGCGGACGGCGAGCTCGCGGGAATTGCCGAGCCTTTCGGCCAGGGCGCGGGAAAGCACGGCCGGGGTGATGGACTGCGGCTCCCATGGCGCGAGCCTGGCGGTTGCGCGGGAGGCCTGGGCAACGGCATCGACGCCATAGAGCGGAACCGAGCCGACCCCGGCGATGGAGGCTTCGGCTTCGACGAGCGGAGCGAAGCGCGCGTTGACGGGGAGGGAATCGAGGCGGCCGATCCACCGCTCGTCGATGCCGCCATTGGCCAGGATTTCGAGATCGGTCCGACCGGCGACGGTGGCGAGAGAGGAGCGGAAGGAGCCGGTGGCGGCATCGCCGGCGAGATCGATGGCGACCACCACGGCAACTCCCAGCGCGACGGAGAGTATAGAGAGCGCGGTGCGCAGCAGATCGCGGCGCAGAGGGCGCAGGATGAGGGTGCGGAAGAGTTTCATGCGCGCTCGACCGATTCGATGCGGCCATCGCGCAGGCGGATGCGCACGCTGGCGATGGCGGCGGCTTCGGCGCTGTGGGTGGCGAGGAGGACGGTGGCGCCGAAACGGGAGGCGGCTTCGCGCAGGAGGGCCAGCACCTGGTCGCCGCTGGCGGTATCCAGGTTGCCGGTGGGTTCGTCGGCGATGAGGAGATCGGGGGAGTGCACCAGGGCGCGGGCGATGGCTACGCGCTGCATCTGTCCGCCGGAAAGCTGATAGGGAAGGCTGGCGGCTTTTTCGGGAAGCCCCACCCAGGCCAGGCGATCGAGGGCGGCCCGGCGGGCGCCGGGAGCGCGCGCGAGCAAGAGCGGCAGTTCGATATTTTCGATTGCCGTGAGGGTGGGGAGGAGCTGGAAGAACTGGAAAATGAAGCCGACGCGGCGGCGGCGAAGGAGAGTGAGCTCGGGTTCGGAGAGGGAGCGGGTGGAGCGGCCATCGATGAGAACTTCGCCGGAAGTGGGAAAATCCATGGCGCCGGCGAGGTTCAGGAGAGTGGTTTTGCCGCAGCCGCTGCGGCCCAGCAGGGCGGTGACGGTACCGGCTTCGGCGGCGAGAGAGATTTCGTGGAGGACCTGGACGGGCTGGCCTTCGTTGGAATAAGTTTTGGAAACGGCGTGCAGCTCCAGGCGGGGCGTGGGCATGGGCAACTTTTAGTTTAGGCCCGGCGACGCGGGTGGGGCGGCGGCGGTTGCCAACCGCCGCCCAGGCTGCCAGCCTGCCCTACATCAAGCCGGCGCGCAGGCGGCGTTCCGCTTCTTCGCTCCAATAGCCGCATTCGAGTTGCAGGAACACGCTGGTGTAGGGGATTTTCATGGTGGTTTTGAGGATGAGGATGCGGAAAGAGCGGCCGGCTTCATCCAGCATGGCGATGATCTGTTCATGGGGAAGCTCGCGCACCTGGCGCGAGGAAAGCAACTCGCGCAGGCGATCGCGGTATGCCTGGACCCCGGGCGCATCGGTTTCCGGAACGGCCGTCAGTTCGCGATCGGTGTAAATGGCGGCGCGGACGTGTCCGGCGGCGGCGATCTCCTCAAGGACGGCGGAGAGCGCCTCGGTTTGCCCGCAGGCGGTGGCCACGGTTTCGATGCCGGTCGACGATTGGGCGGGATAGGCCGAATCGGCGACGACAATCCAGTTGCGGTGTCCGTAAGATGCCAGCCGCTCGCGCAGGAGCCGCCGCCAGTCGATGCCCATCGAGGCCTAGGTTACCATTCCGCGGCGGACGGCGCTGAGGACCAGTTCGGCGGTGCTGTGCAGGTCCAGTTTTTCCATGACGCGCCAGCGGTGAGTTTCCACGGTGTGCAGGCTGAGGTTCAGGCGATTGGCGATTTCCTTATTGCTATTGCCTTCGGCCAGCAACTGGTAGATCTGGCGCTCGCGGTCGGTGAGCAGCTCGAAACGGTCGTTGATGTCGCGGGCATCCTTCAAGCGCGCGAAGCCGTTCTGAAAAATCCGCGCCACGGCGGGGCTGAAGAAGGCCAGACCTTTTTGCACGGCATAGATGGCCTGGATGAGTTCCTCGCCGGCGGAATTCTTGAGCAGGTAGCCGCGCGCTCCGGCCTTAACGGCGCGCAGCACGTAGCGCTCGTCGCTGTACATACTGAGGATGAGGACAGCGGTATGGGGCGAGTGCTTGAGGATCTGGGCGGTGGCTTCGATGCCGTTCAGCTCCTTCATGGCGACATCCACAATGGCGACGTCGGGTTTATGCAGGCGCGCGGCTTCCACGGCTTCGATGCCGGAGCTGGCTTCGGCGACGATATCCAGGTCGGGATGGCTTTCCAGAATGTGGCGCAAGCCTTGCCGCATCAGGGTGTGGTCGTCGGCCAAGAGAATTCGCAGGGACATTACGCGCTCACCTCGTTGTGCATGCGCGGCCCGGCGGGCAGAGCGGGAGGCAGAGGGATGCGTAGCGCGATGCGGGTGCCCTGGCCGGGCGCGGAATCGATCACCAGGGAGCCGCCGGCGATGGCGGCCCGTTCGCGGATGCCGAGAAGGCCCAAACCGGCGCTGCGGGAGGGCATGCGCTGTTCGTTCAATTGGAAACCGCGCCCATTGTCTTCCACTTCGAGGACCAGGCATTCGGGAAACTGGCGCACGGAAACCCGCACCTTGCCGGCGCCGGCGTGTTTTTCGCAGTTGTGGAGGGCTTCCTGCACCACGCGGTAGACGCAGGTTTTCACGCCATCGGGGAGATGATCGTCCACGCCTTCCTCGGCGAATTCGCAGACGATCGAGTTGCGGCGCAGGAAGTCCTCGAGTTGGAATTGCAGAGCCGGAACCAGGCCGAGATCGTCCAGCAGAGCGGGCCGCAGCAGCACCGAAATATTGCGAATGGTCTGGACGGTGCGCTCGGCCAGCTCGCGCGCCCGTTGCAAGCGCTCGTGCACCAGCGGGGACGGGCCGGCGGCGGCCTGCGCGTGGGAGATTTCAATTTGCAAGAGGGCGAGCGTCTGCCCGATCTCATCGTGCAACTCGCGCGAAAGGCGCTTTCTTCCCTGCTCTTCCACCTCCAGCAAGCGCGCGGAAAGGCGCTGCAATTCGAGCTTGGTCCGCTCCACCTCGGCATAATGGCTTTCGGCGGCGCGCTCCAGATTCTCCGCATGGCGGACGCTGAGGCGCGCCACCGCGAAGCTCAACAGCACGCCGAGGGCGATCATCAGGAAAAGGCGCTCGGCTGCGCCGTGGCGCGTATCGGCGAATTCGGCCTCGCTTTCCTGCAGCTTCTGCTGGTCGGCTCCGCTGAGCGCGACCAGCGCGTTGTACAACTCGCCGCGGCGCGGGACCACCACATCCTGTAAGAAAGCGAACTGCTGGCGGCTGGCGACGTGCAGCATGGCGGCGGGAACGGGCTCGACCACGGCCCAAAAATCATCCAGACTGCGGCGCAGCTTTTCGGCGGTGGCGCGTTGCCCGGGAGCGCGCAGCATATGGTCGAGAGCCTGGCGGTCTTCCGCTTTCAGGGATTGCAGTTGGGAAGAGAGCGTAGCGGCTTGCGCGGGTGTGGTGCTGATGAAGAAATCGCGGACGTCATTGCCGGCCAGCCACAGGTTGCGGCGGAGAACGCCGAGGGTTTCCTCTTCATCCACGTAGCGGCGGTAGATCTGGAGCTGCTGTTGGGAAATGCCTTCCTGAATGCGGTAAGCTTCAGCGGCGGACAATACCAGAACGGCGATGACGGCTCCATAGCCGGTTCGCAGAACCGCACGCTTGCTCAAGCCTCCAGGCACCCTATTGATATCTTAGCTCCCCCCGCAATGCCTACCTTTCATTTTGCGCGCCGGGATAATCATGGAGAATACAATCTTCACTGTATTGGAAGCGTGCCCGCGGCGTCCTATCATGCAAATAGTCGCAGGCACGATGCCCCAAATGGCGCTGGGGCAGCGGTGCCTGTGAGTCCACAATGTTGCCTCCCGGGCAACGACAAGGTGAAGGGCAGGTGCGAGCCTGCCCTTTCTCATTTGGCCCAATCGGCGGCCCCCGTCTACACTGAAATCGAAAGGTTTCCAGTGGACGTTCGTTTATTTTCCGCAATCGTGTTCGGCGTTTCCGCACTGGCGGGGTTTTTGGGTGCGTTGACGGGCTTGGGCGGGGGCGTGGTGATTACGCCGGCCCTGACGCTGCTGCTGGGCGTGGATCTGCACTACGCCATGGGGGCGTCGCTGGTGTCGGTGATCGCCACGTCCAGCGGCGCGGCCGCCGCTTACGTGAAAGAAGGGTTCTCCAATGTTCGGGTGGGGATGTTCCTGGAGATTGCGACCACCCTGGGAGCCGTGGCGGGAGCGCATCTGACGAGCCTGATACCGGCATCGGGGCTGGCGGCCATTTTTGGCGTGGTTCTGCTCTATTCGGCGTGGCACTCGCTCACTGAGCCGCCGGAAAACCGCGACACGCCCGCGGACTCCCTGGCGCGGAAGTTGAAGATGGACGGATCGTACCCCGGGCCGCAAGGGACCATCCGCTACCATGTGCAGCGCGTCAAGACGGGCTTCGGCCTGATGTTCGGCGCGGGACTGCTTTCGGGCCTTCTGGGAATCGGTTCCGGCGCCATGAAAGTGATCGCTATGGATCAGGCCATGCGGATTCCCTTCAAAGTCTCGACCACCACCAGCAATTTCATGATCGGAGTGACGGCGGCGGCCAGCGCGGGAATTTATTTGAGCCGGGGGTACATCCAGCCGGGCCTGGCGATGCCGGTGATGCTGGGAGTGCTGGCGGGTTCGATGGCGGGGGCGCGGCACCTGGTGGGGGCCAAGCCGAAAGCGCTACGCATGGTATTCGCGGGAGTGATCGGGCTGCTGGCGGTGGAAATGCTCTACAGCGCATTCTCGGGAGGGATGAAATGACGGATCAGCGCTTCGACCAGATTATCGGCAACCTGCTGCGCGCGGGCGTGTCGCTGGCGGCCCTGGTGGTGCTGGCGGGGGGCGTCTGGTATCTGGTCGACATCCATACCGCGGTGGCCGACTATGCCCATTTTGCGCCGCGGGTGAAGGGACTGCGCGCGTTCGGCGTGCTGCCCGCGCCGGAGGCCTTGATTTTGGCGGGCCTGCTGATTCTGATTGCGACGCCCGTGGCGAGAGTGGCGTTTTCGCTGATTGCGTTTGCCGTCGAACGGGACCGCATCTACATAGTGGTGACGCTGCTGGTGCTGTTGATTCTGCTGTACAGCATTGGAACCGCGTGGGTGTGAGGGACAGAAGATGTGCCATAAACGATAATCTTGCCGCCGTTAAAGCATAAAGTTGCCGGCTTGCCGTCGGAGAATCGTCGTGGAACGTCTCGGGCCAGCGTGGCGTGGGCGGAAGTCCACTTTTAAAGGATAAAGTTGCAGCGGGTCCATGTTGAGGCACCGGGATCTGCCGCCTCCAATTCCCATGCAGATTGTGGGACGGAGCATCGGCACGACCGCAGGCTGAAAAAAACCGCCTTGATTGAGTTATGCTCAAGAAAGTTGTAGTATTGTGTTATGGCCCAGTCTCACCGGGAAGCATCACGGCGGCTTTTTGAGATCGCCGAGCAGCAGCAGGGCTTCTTCACCACGAAGCAGGCCAAGGCGGCTGGGTTCGCCGAGAATACCCATCCTTATCATGTCCAGGTCGGAAACTGGATCCGTGAGTACCGTGGCATATACCGGCTCGCCCTGTTCCCCATTGCCGATCGGCCAGATCTCGTGCTTTGGGCACTCTGGTCTCGGAACCGACATGAGGAGGTCGAGGGTGTATACAGCCACCACACGGCGCTCAGCCTCTACGATCTGTCGGATCTGAATCCAGCGAAGCTGCACATGACCGTTCCCACAGATTTCCGGCGCAATAGCGATATTCCCGGAATCCTGGTACTGCACTACGCTGATCTGCCCGAGACTGACGTGAAGATGGGGCAGGGTTTCAAGTTCACTCGACCCCTGCGGACGATTCTTGACCTGATCGAAGCAGGCACGGTGGAACGGAGTTTCATCCGCCAGGCGCTAAGGCAGGGGGTAGACCGAGGTCTGATCAGTCGGCAACAGATTCGGAATACACGAATGACCGGACCTGCCCGCAAAATCGTAGAGGACGTACTGCGGCGAGTTGCATAATGCCGTCATCCAGGACATACACAACGGCGGGAGCATTTCGAAGGGCACTCGAAGAACGTTTGAAGCGGACATCCATGAGCGAGCAGATCGATCTCAACCGCCTCCGCCGACAGATAGCATTCGACCGCTAGAGCCCTCCGCCGCACCAGGAATACAAGCCTCGTCTACGAGCGCGAAGTAGGCGGAGGGCCCGTGTGGTGGGAAGAGTCCGATCCTGAAGAGGACCCGCCGGATGAGATCGAGCGATCACGTTCCTATCACACGTTCTTCGTCAGTCCCTATGCTTTAAATCACAGAAAGCGCTGGCCCCACGTGATATGATCGGGCTGTTTCCCGATGAAGACCTACCGGGTGGCCGTCTTAGCGTGTGTGGCCGTGGCGCCCTTGTGCCGGGCCGCTTCCGGGCTGGACGCCTTCGAGCGCTACGCGGCCCGCGCCAAACAACTGGGGGCCACGCACGTGGTCGTCACCGAGGATATTCCTCCCGCGCTGTGGGAGATGGATGTGCCGGACGATCCGTATCCGGCGTGGTACATGTATCATCCGGGTCTGCTGAAGATTTTCCCGCCGGCCGCCCTTGAGAAGTACGTCGATAAGGACTACGCGGAAAAAGTGGCGGCGCTGTTCCAGGCGCGCTGCGAAGTGCTGCGGCGCCTGGGTTTGAAGGCGGCCTACAATGCCAACGAACCGCACGTGCTGCCGGAGGCGTTCTTTACCGATCACCCGGATTTGCGCGGGCCGCGCGTGGACCATCCCAATCGCTCGCGCACCGCGCGCTTCGCTCCCTGCGTGGACCAGCCGGCCACGCTGGCGCTGTATCGCGAGGCCTTGCAGAAGCTGCTGAAGAGGCTGCCGGAGGTGGAGGTCTTTTCCTTTACCACCACCGACGCGGGCTCGGGATTGTGCTGGACCCCAGCTCTATATCCGGGGTTGAACGGGCCTTCCTGGTGCCAGCGGCGGCCCATGGAGGATCGCGTGGCGGGTTTTCTGACGGCGCTGCACGACGCGGCCGGGCAGATGGGCAGGCAGATCACGGTTGACCTGGTGGAGATTGCGCCGCGCCAATGGATGATTCCCACGTTCGACCATCCCGAGCTGATCGCGCGCAAGCTGCCCGCGGGGATGGCGGTCAATCATCTGGAGGGTCCCGACGGTCACCGCATGGCGATGCGGCGTTTCGGCGGCGGGGCGGGCGAATTTGCGCCGGTGATGGGAGTGCCGCGGCCCATCGCGGCGATGCGCGGGCTGATGGCGGGCGGGCGCGTGTCCGGCGGCAAACTGGTGGTCTCGATTGGCGACGCGGCGGGCGCCGACCTCAATTTCAAGGTGCTGGAAGCGTTCCGCAGCGCGGCGCCGCGCAACCAAGTGGACTTGTGGACCACGCTTCGCGATCTCGCCGGCCAGATCGCCGGCAAAGACAAAGCCGACGATCTGCTCTCGCTATGGATGGCCACCGACGAAGCCGAGCGCTACCTGGGAACCTTGAACTTCGGCCCCGTGCTGACCATGGGCGGAGTTCTGACGCGCTGGGTGAACCGCCCGCTGGTGCCGTTTCCCGAGAAGCTGACGGATGCGGAGAAGAGCTACTACCGCCCGTTTCTCTTCCAGGCCAAAGGCGACGAACAGGCCGACGACCTGGTGGACATCCAGGCCATGCGCATGTACGAAGGCTGGGGCGCGCGTCTCTTGGTGCAGAACATCGCCGAGAAGGCGACCGGCAGCCTGAGCCGCGCCGAGAACCTGGCCGGGCGGCTGCGCGAGGGTTCCGCCGCGCCGGGCGATTGGGAATTGCTGGGGCAGCGGCTGGCGGCGCTCCAATGCCTGGTGCACGGCGTCGACGACATCGTGCAATATCAGGCGCAACTGGATCGCGCGAAGGCCATGGGAGGGAAGCCCGACGCCAACCCCGTATTGGGCGAACGCGGCGGCTGGGACCGCACCGACCTGATGGCGCTGGCGCGCAAGGAGATCGACAATGCCATGCGCCTGCGGCAATTGTTGCTCTCGGCGAAGGGGCCGCTGCTGGACCTGGCGCCGGATGCGGCCGAGGAAACCAGCCGCAGGCTGGGACCGGACCTGGCGGCGCAACTGAAGCGCAAGATGGATATCATGAACGCGCACTGGGAAGATTACAAGCTGCTGTTCACTTCGCCCAATCAGTAACCGTGGGCAGGCGCTTTCCTTTCGCCTGCCAACCAACCGGCGCGCAGGATCGCATCCCGGCTCCACAACGCCTTCACGCCACGGGGTTGCGCAGCGTGCCGATGCCTTCGATCTCGACCTCGACCACATCGCCCGTGGACATGCGGCGGGTGTTGCCGGGGGTTCCCGTGTAAATCACGTCGCCGGGCATCAGGGTGACCCATCCGCTGACCCAGCTCACGATCGACGGGCAATCGAAGATCAGGTCGCTGGTGTACTGCTTCTGCACGGTTTCGCCGTTGATGCGGGTCTGGAGCAATAGGTTGCCGTAGTCTATGTCGGCGGCGATGGCGGGTCCCAGCGGGGCAAAGGTGTCCGAACCCTTGGCGCGCCACCACTGCAGATCCTTTTTTTCGCCGTGCTGCCAGTTGCGATCGCTGACGTCATTACCGCAAGTGACGCCGAAGATGGCGTCGCGCGCTTCTTCGGCGGACGCATTCTTCACCTGCTTGCCGATGACCACCACCAACTCGCCTTCGGAATGTACGTCGGAGGCGCCGCGCGGCAGCACAATGGGGCCGTCCGGATTTTGCAGCGCGGTCACTGGTTTGTAAAACATTTCCGGATGCGCGGGCTGGGGCCGGTTGCCCAAATGGCTCTTGTAATTGAGGCCGACGGCCATAATCTTGCCGGGCTGGCAGGGAACCAGCAATTTTACGTCTGCCAGCTTATGCGCGACGCCGGTTTCCGAGCGGGCGCCAAAGAGGTCGCCGGAGACCTCGCGGACGGTGCCGCCTTCCAGAATGCCGTAGGCGGCGGCGGACGAGGTTTGGTAGCGAATGTACTTGGTCACGCCCCGTTATTATAGCTGGCGGTTGGCAGGGCACGCTTCGCGATGACCTGCCCACCAGAAATATGATTTGCCCGGCTCCTTCCGCTTGAGCTACAGTTGTGCCATGCCTCGCAGCAGCGTACTCACCGAAGTGAATATCGACGTGGGGGAAAAAACACAAACGTCGCAGGCCATCGAACCGGACCGGCCGTTTCTGATCCTGGTGGCGGGGAACTTCAGCGGCGGAGCCGGACGGAATCGCCGCCCCATACAGATCGATCGCGATAATTTCGACCAGGTGATGGGGCTGCTGGCTCCCGAAGCGCGCCTCTCTGTGGGCGGCTTCGAAACGGCGGTGACGTTTCGCGAACTGGAGGACTTTCACCCCGACCGCCTGTTCGCGCGCATGCCCGCTCTGCGGGAGCTGCCGGAGTTGCCGGACCAGCCGGCGCGGACCGCCGCTCCACCGGTCAATCTCTCCGGCGCGGACGTGCTGAGCATGATGATGGGGGAAGCTCCCGAGCCGGAAGACGCTCCCCTGCGCAGCGAGTGGGACCAGATGTTGCACGATCTGGCGGCGCCCTATGGCGAACGGGAAGCGGCCAGCGGCGAAAACGACGCGACTTTCCAAACGCGCATGCGCGAGGTGCTGCATCAGCCCGCTTTCCAGGAGCTGGAAGCGGCCTGGCGGGCCCTGTACTTTTTGGCGCGCCGCCTGGAGACGGGCACGGATCTCAAGATTTTTGTGTTGGACCTGCCTCAGGAGGAGCTGACGCAGGGCACTGGCCTGGCGGACCTGGCGCGCGCCCTGGAGAGCCAACCGTTCGCGGTCACCGCCGGTCTGTATTACTTCGCGGAACGGGACGAAGAGGCGCTGACGCGGGTGGCGGCCATGTCCCAGGAGGCCAACGCTCCGTTTCTGGCGGGGCTGGCGCCGGAGATCGTGGGAATAGCGGAAGTCTTTGCGAACCTGCGGCATTCGCTCAAGGCGCGCTGGATCGGCCTGGCGCTGCCGCGATTTCTGCTGCGCGCGCCATACGGCAAGGAAACGTCCACCATCGATGCGTTTGAGTTCGAGGAGATGGCTTCGCCGCCGCGGCACCGGGACTACCTCTGGGGCAATCCGTCGATCGCCTGCGCGTATCTGCTGGGCGAAGCTTTTCGACGCTACGGATGGACCTTCCGGCCGGGCATGGCGCAGGAGATCGATGCGCTGCCGGCGCACGTGTACCACCAGGATGGCGAAGCGCAATTGAAACCGTGCGCGGAAGTACTGCTCACCGAGGAGGCGGCTGAAATGCTGCTGGAGAGGGGCATCATGCCGCTGGCTTCCATCAAAGGGACGGACCGGGTGCGGGTGGTGCGCTTCCAATCGGCGGCCAGCCCTCCGGCGCCGTTAGCGGGACAATGGGATTGATGGAACAACACGTCAAAGTGATCGGCCTGCTGCACGTGATCCTGAGCAGCCTGGGCATTGTGGGAGCGCTCGCCGTGTTTTTCCTGTTCGGCGGATTGGCGGGGTTGATCGGGATCACACAGCCATCGGCTGATGCGGCGATTGCGGCGCCGATTCTGGGCGGAATTGGCGCCATCATCGCGGTGGCGATTCTGGTTCTTTGCATTCCGGGACTGATCGGCGGAATCGGGCTGTTGAGCCTGGCGCCGTGGTCGCGCATCTGGATGATCGTGATTTCCGCGCTGGACCTGATCAATGTTCCGTTCGGCACGGCGCTGGGAGTGTACGGTCTGTGGGCATTGACCAAGCCGGAAACCGAAGCGCTGTTCGCGCGGCGATGACCACGCGGCCGGGCCGCGCCCTCCTGGCAAGCTGAAGAAGCATGCCCTACGGAACGGAGACCGGGGCGGCGATGAGCGGCTGCGAGGTGGGCTGCGGGGCGCCGGCCTGGTTTTCCAAAGTCACGGCTACGGCGGCGGTGGTGTGCGGGTCCAGCGGGCCGGGCTGCACGTGCACGGCGGAACCGTCGGCATCGGACTGGAACATTCCCGCGGGAACCGCTTTGGCGCCTTTGGGAATGACCCACATTTCATAGGCCTTGCCGCCGGGCGCGGGCGGCAGGTTGGAAACGATCAGGAGCACGCCGCGCGATGTGAGAAAAGCCTTTCCCTGGGGCGGACGCGGATTGCCCTGGCCGAAAGAGGCGACGGTGGTATCCGCGCCGTTGAGGATGGCGAAGGCTTCGTTGAGCTCGGTCAAGCGGATGGTGGCGTCGCGCAACTTCTGGCGGAGCTGCACGGTTTCCGCGACTAAGCTGTTTTCGCGGGTGGCAAAGTAGAAGGCGGCGGAGAGAAACAGAAGCGCGGCGGCGGCCAGGAAGGGCGCCAGGCCGAAGCGGCGCTCCTCGTATCCCGCGGCAGCCAGAATGCGCCGCCGCAGACGCGGCGAAGGCGCCGCTGGCGGCGCGGCTCCGCCCAGAAGGGCGGCGAGTTGTCGGGCACGCTTCATTTCTCCCATGCAAACCTCGCATCCCCGGTCGAGGTGCTCCCGGATCTCGCTACGCTCCGGCTCTTCGGCCACTCCCATGGCGAACAACTCGAAATGGCCGCGCAGCTCCTCGCAGTTCATGCCGTCACCACCGCGCCTGATTCATCGCGCAGATTC
>Ga0181530_10003456_pt1 | contig 17607 bp, 17 predicted proteins | sample PEATcosm2014_Bin_42_FD_119769 | JGI IMG/M metagenome (GOLD analysis project Ga0181530, IMG submission 119769) | Peatland microbial communities from MTU Mesocosm Facility, Houghton, MI, USA - PEATcosm2014_Bin10_60_metaG | ecosystem: Environmental > Terrestrial > Soil > Wetlands > Peat | place... | reverse complement strand
GGCCTCTACTTGTGGAAGGACGGCCGGGAGGTGCCCGACACCATGAACGTGGCGATGGAGCACGAAGAGGAGTTGCTCTTCACCTGGGACTCCGGTTTCGGCAACGAGCGCTTGAGCGTCACCGAGGACGTGCTGGGCACCGCCGGCGCCATTTCGCGCACGCCGCAGACCATCCGCTACGCTCCGGAGAAGAAGAACCGGCCGGATGGCAATGAGATGATCGGCGTCACACGCACCGATCCCCGGGCGCACACGCAAAACTTTTTCGATTCCATCCGCACCGGCCGCCAGCCCAACTGCGCCTTCGACGTGGGATACCGTGTCTCGATCGCCTGCCGCATGGCGGTCGAGAGCTTCCGCCGGCAGCGCGCGGTCCGCTGGGACCCGGTGTTGGAAGAGATCGTCTGAGGCTCCCGCATCGTGGATTTCGAGTACACTCCGGAACAGATCCAATTACGGAAAGCGGTGCGCGAATTCGCCGAAGCCGAAATCGGCCCGCACGTCATGGAATGGGACGAGGCGCAGCAATTTCCGCACGAAGTGGTCCGGAAGCTCGGCCGGCTGGGTTACATGGGGGCCATTTTCCCGGAGGCCCTGGGCGGCGCCGGCCTGGGCTACATCGATTACTCCATCATTATTGAAGAGCTGTCGCGCGTGGATGGTTCGGTGGGCATCATTCTCGCCGCGCACACCTCCCTCTGCACCAACCACATTTACAAGATGGGCAGCGATGAGCAGCGCCGGCGCTATGTGCCCAAGCTGGCTTCGGGAGAGTGGCTGGGCTGCTGGTCGCTGACCGAGCCGGAAGCCGGGTCGGACGCCGCGGGCACGCGCACCCACGCGGATCTGGACGGCGACGCCTGGGTGTTGGACGGCGCCAAGACTTTCACCACCAACGCGCACTACGCCGATGTTTGCGTGGCCATGGCCGTCACCGACCGCGCCGCCGCCCAGCACGGCATCTCCGCGTTTATCGTGGAGAAAGGCACGCCGGGCTACCGTCTGGGCAAAAAGGAAAACAAGCTGGGGTTGCGTGCCAGCGCCACCGGCGAAGTGATTTTCGAAAGTTGCCGCCTGGCGCCGGAGCAGCTCCTGGGTAAGAAGCACAATGGCTTTGTCGACAGCCTCAAGGTGCTCGACGGCGGCCGGATTTCGATTGCCGCGCTTTCCATCGGCATGGCGCAGGGCGCGTACGACGCCGCGCTCCGCTATTCCAAGCTGCGCAGGCAGTTCGCGCGGCCCATCTCGGAGTTTCAGGCCATCCAGCACAAACTGGTCGATATGGCCGTCGACCTGGATGCCGCGCGCCTGCTGAATTACCGCGCCGCCTGGATGCTCGACCACGGCCAGCGCGTCACGCGCGAATCCGCCATGGCCAAGCTGTTCGCTTCCGAAGCCGCCGTGCGCATCGCCGGCGAGGCGGTGCAGATCCATGGCGGCTACGGCTTCATCAAGGATTACCCGGTGGAGAAGTTTTATCGCGACGTGAAGCTGTGCACCATCGGGGAAGGCACCAGCGAGATTCAGCGTCTGGTGATCGCACGGCAACTTCTGAAAAGCTGATGAACCCCCTGGCCCGCAAGATCCGTGAAGGCGACGCGCGCGCTCTGGCCCGCGCGGCAACCGGCATTGAAAACCGGGACCCGCGGGCGCTCGAGACGCTGCGGGAATTGGAGGAGTTCGCCGGACACGCGCGAATCGTTGGAATCACCGGCCCGCCCGGCGCCGGCAAGAGCACGCTGGTGGACGCGCTGGCGACGGCCCTGCGCAGCCAGGGGAAGACCGTGGCCATCCTGGCGATCGATCCCACCAGCCGCATCACCGGCGGCGCGATTTTAGGCGACCGCATCCGCATGCAGCGGCACCACGCCGATCCCGGCATCTTCATCCGTTCCATGGCAACGCGCGGATCGGTGGGCGGCCTGGCGCGCTCCACCGCCGACCTGGTGCGCCTGATGGATTGCGCCGGCAGGGATTTCGTCATCATCGAGACTGTCGGCGTGGGCCAGGACGAAGTCGAAATCGCCGGCCTGGCGCAGGTGACGGTCGTGGTATTAGTGCCGGGCATGGGCGACGACGTCCAAGCCATCAAGGCCGGGATCATGGAAATTGCCGATGTCTTCGCCATCAACAAGTCCGATCAGCCGGGCGCCGGCCGCGTGGCGCGCGAGATCGAAGCCATGCTCAGCCTCACCGCAGGGCGCCATCCGGCCATTGTGCAGACCGTCGCTACCGAAGGGAAGGGAGTCGCGGAGTTGCTGGAAGCTTGTAGCGCCGGCAATCTTGTTGCCGGCGGCCGGACGAAGAAGTTCGCCGGCGACAAGCTAGCCGGCGCCACCATCGACCACCTGGGTATCGCCGTGAAGAGCCTGGAGCAGGCGGCCGCGTTTTACGAATCCATCGGGCTCGCGGTGGGACATCGCGAAACCGTCGCGTCGGAAAAGGTGCATGTCGCCATGCTGCCGGCGGGCGATTCGCGCATCGAGCTGCTGGAACCTTCGGAGGCGGATTCTCCCATCGCAAAATTTCTGGAAAAGCGCGGGCCCGGATTGCACCACGTGGCTTTGCGCGTCCCGGATCTGAACGCGGCGGTGGAGCGCCTGCGGGCATCCGGCGCGCGCCTGTTGAATGAGCCGCGCCGCGGCTCGGGCGGCCATCTTTACGTCTTCGTGCACCCGGCCTCGGCCGGGGGCGTGCTATTGGAACTGATTCAGGAGAGTGCCAGTTGAAAGCGGAAATCGGAATCATTGGAGGAAGCGGGCTATACTCCATGCCCGGCTTTGAAGCCCTCGAGGAGTTGAATACCCAGACGCCCTTCGGCAAACCTTCGGACAACTACGTCCTGGGCACGCTGGCGGGGCGGCAGGTCGCGTTTCTGGCGCGCCATGGGCGCGGCCACCGCATCTCGCCTTCGGAGCTGAATTTCCGGGCGAACATTTACGGCATGAAATCGCTGGGCGTGGAACGCATCATTTCTCTCAGCGCGGTGGGTTCGCTCAAGGAAGAACACCGGCCGCTCGATTTCGTCATCCCCGATCAGTTTTTCGACCGCACACGCGGCCGCGTGTCGACCTTCTTCGGCGAAGGCCTGGTCGCCCACATCAGTTTCGCCGACCCCATCTGCCCCGAACTCGCCGGAGTGGTGACCCGCGCCTGCGGCGCCGTGGGCGTCAACGCGCACCAGGGCGGCACGTATCTCTGCATGGAAGGCCCGGCCTTTTCCACCAAGGCCGAATCCAACGTTTATCGAAGCTGGGGCATGGACGTGATCGGCATGACCAACCTGCAGGAAGCCAAGCTGGCGCGGGAGGCGGAAATCTGTTACGTCACCGTGGCCATGGTGACCGATTACGATTGCTGGCACGAAGACCACGACGCCGTGACCGTCGCCGACATCATCGCCAACCTGGTTAGGAATGCCGGGAATGCGAGCAAAGTGGTGGCCGCCGCGGTGGCCGCCATGCCCGCCGGGCGCGCGTGCAAGTGCGGATCGGCGTTGGCCCACGCGATTCTGACCGATCGCGCTCTGGTGCCCGAAGCGACGCGCACCAGGCTGGGGATCCTGATTGACAAGTACTTCGTGTAGCGAGACGGCCGAGGAAGTGCTGGCGCGCGCGATTGCCGGAGAAAGCCCGGCCGAGTTGCCGCGTGCGTTGATGGAAGAACCGTGCAGCCAGGCGTTGTTTTCGATTTTGGCGGAAGGTCTGGCGGACCGCTTCGAGCCGGCTTTATGCGACGTCTATGCGCAGTGGTTCTCCCAGGCCATCGCGGCCGTGGTGGATGGCGCGGACGCCGCCGCGCTGCTTGCCCGCTATCGCCGCGTGCGCCGCGTTCGTCCGGTCGCCGGGGAGCCGTCGCGCGTTTTTGTGCTGTCGCGCGTCACGCTGGGCGCCGATGTGGCCGTGACCGGCGTGCTCCTCGATGCCGCCAAACGCCGCTTCCCTAAAGCCGAGATCGTCTTCGTAGGGCCGGCAAAGAACTACGAATTGTTTGCGGCCGACCCGCGCATTCGCCACGCGGCCGTGGCTTACCGCCGCGGCAGCTTGCGCGATCGCCTGGCCGTCCGGCACGATCTGGCCGCGATCCTCGACGCGCCCGATTCGCTGATCATCGATTCCGATTCGCGGCTCACGCAACTGGGATTGCTTCCGATTTGCGCCGAGGACCGTTATCACTTGTTTGAAAGCCGCGCTTATGGTGGCGCGACCAGCCGGCCGCTTCCGGAACTGGCGGCGGCGTGGGCAGAAGAAACCCTGGGCGTGGCCGGCGCCAGGCCCTTCGTGGCGCTGGCCGCCGCGCCGGAGCACACCGCGGCGATCGCCGTCAGCTTGGGGGTGGGCGAGAATCCGGCCAAGCGGCTGCCCGATCCTTTCGAAGAGCATCTGCTACAACTGCTCGGCCAGCGTGACGCGGCCATCTCGATCGATAAAGGCGCGGGTGGCGAAGAGGCCGCGCGCGTGGAACGGGCCGTCCAGCGCTCGGGCGTGCGCGCCACGTTCTGGGACGGCTCCTTCGCGGGCTTCGCCGCCATCATCGCGGCCAGCCGCTTGTACGTCGGCTACGATTCCGCCGGCCAGCACGTAGCCGCGGCTGCCGGAGTCCCGCTGATCAGCATCTTCGCCGGCTTCTCTGTCCCGCGGATGTTCGATCGCTGGCGGCCGCGGGCCAACGGCGGCGCCGTCATCCGCGTTGACCGGCCCGACGCGGCCGAGGCTCTGGCGAGCGTGCGCCGGGCGCTCGCGGGCTTGCAGTAAACTGGGCACGATGGCGGAACTGGAGCAGGCGCGAGCGTGGATTGCCGCGGCAACGTCCCTGGCTGTATTGACCGGCGCGGGCATTTCCGCCGAAAGCGGCATCCCCACCTTTCGCGGCGCCGGCGGCCTTTGGAAAGAGTACAAACCCGAGGATCTCGCCACACCCGAAGCTTTCACCAAAGATCCGCGCCTGGTCTGGGAATGGTACAATTGGCGGCGCGAGCTCATCGTCAGGGCCGCGCCCAACGCCGCCCATCGCGCGCTGGTCGAGCTCGAAGAACGGAAGCCCCGCTTCACCCTCATCACGCAAAATGTGGATGGCCTTCACGACCGCGCCGGCAGCGGCAAGATTCTCAAACTGCATGGCGATATCTGGCGGATGCGCTGCACCTCCTGCGGCGCCAACTGGCCCGACCGCCGGGTGCCGCTCCCCAAGCTGCCGCCGCACTGCGCCTGCGGCGGCGTGGCGCGTCCCGGCGTGGTCTGGTTCGGCGAGCCGTTGCCGGACGGCATGATGAAAGAAGCCGAGCATGCCGCCGCGTCGGCCCAGGTCGTGCTGGTGATCGGCACGTCCGCCGTGGTCTATCCCGCCGCCGGTTTGATTCCCTATGCCCGGCACGCCGGGGCGAAGATCATCGAGATCAATACTGAGGAGACGGCGGCATCAGCAGAAGTGGACTGCGCGTTGCGCGGGCCGGCGGGCGAATTGCTGCCGCTGCTGCTGTGAATCAATCGGTTGGCAGGCGAAAGCGCCTGCGCCACAAAAACGCAAGCCCTTGCGCAACCAAAGCGGGACAGACGCTTCCGTATGTCAACCTGGCTCACGCGCCTTTCGGATAGCAACCCAGCACGCGCAGGAAATCGGCCAGTTCTCCCAGATGGCGCAATGCGTTTTGCGCATTGGGCATGTCAACGCGGCCCAGGAAGTCTACATAAAAGAGATACTCCCAAGGTTTGCCGCGCAGGGGCCGCGATTCGATTTTGGTGAGATTCAGGTCGCGCAGGGCGAACGCGCTCAGCGCCCGGAATAGCGCGCCCGGAATATTGCGGGTGCTGAACACCAGCGAAGTCTTCCACTGCGCGTGGCCGGCGGCAGGGAGGCTGCGGCGGGCGTCCGCCGGCCGCCGCAGAAGGAAAAAACGAGTGAAATTCCGGCGGTCGCTTTCAATCGAACGGCGTAAAATGCGCGCACCATAAATCTGCGCGGCCACCGCGGAGGCGATCGCAGCGGCGTCGGAAAATCCTTCTTCCACAATCATTTTGACGCTGCCGGCGGTGTCATAGAAAGGAATTCGCTCGATTTGCGGATTCTTGGCAAAGAAATCCAGGCACTGGTTGAGCGCTACCGGATGGGAGAATGCCCGCCTGATTTTAGAAAATGTCACGCCTTTTGGCGCGATCAGGTTATGAACAATCCGCACACTGGTTTCCGCGACAATCGGAAATTCATAGTTCACCAGGTGGTCGTAATTCTCGTGAACCGATCCCGCCAGCGTGTTTTCGATGGGGACCACCGCGCCCGCGGCACGCCCGGATTTCAGGCTGAGGAACAGCTCTTCGAAGCGTTCGCACGGCAAAACCGCCGCATCGGCGCCCGCCAGCTTGCGCGTGGCTTCCTCGCTGAAGGCGCCCCGCGCGCCCTGGAAGGCGATGGGAGCAGCATCCTTCTTCTTCCCCGCGAGCCGCTTCATTGGGCACTCCCTTGCCAGCGGCGCACGTGCTGGTCGGGGATGCCCAGCAGATCGAGAACGCGGTCCACGCTGTGGTCCACCAGATCCATGACGGTTTGCGGATGGTGATAAAAGCCGGGAATCGGAGGCGCAATAATCGCGCCCATTTCCGCCAATGCGGTCATATTGCGCAAATGCCCCAAATGAAAAGGGCTCTCCCTGACCAGCAAAACCAGCTTGCGTTTTTCTTTGAGAATAACGTCGGCGGCCCGCACCATGAGGTTGGAACTGATTCCAGTGGCAATCGCCGACATAGTGTGGATGGAGCACGGCGCCACCACCATGGCGTCGGTCGCGTAGGATCCGCTGGCCAGCCGGCAGCCGATATCCTCATTGGAATAGCAATAATCGGCTAGCTTCTTGACTTCTGCCGCAGTTCTTCCGGCTTCCAGAAACAAGGTTTTCTCCCCGGAGCGCGTCAGGATTAAATGGACCTCCAAACACTCCTTTCCGCGAAGCCGTTCGAGCAGGCGAAGGCCATATATTGCGCCACTTGCACCGGAGATACCCACAATTACTTTCACGCCGGTTCCTCTTCCCTTCTTTTTTGCGTTGTTCCGATTTCAGAACAAAAACGTGCGTTTTATGTTGCCGCGATTCGGTCCGCGGGGTATAATTTTCTCGGCTGCCGCGGCTGTCTCGGCAGCCCGGATGGTCTTACAGCGAGGATCATAGCATGGAGCGGCCCGGCGAGAAACTCAAGCAGGTGAGGGAACGGCTGAAGCTGACGTATCGGGACGTCGTGGAAGCCAGCCAGGTGATTGCCCGGCGGCGTTCCAGCGAAGAGTTTGCGATTGCCTTGAGCCGCCTGGCCGACATTGAAAACAAAGGCACAGTCCCCACTATTTATCGCGTGTATTCGCTTTGCGCCATCTACCGGCTGGAACTTCGCGAGGTACTCGGGTGGTACGGAGTGCCACTCGACGACCTGCCGTCCGATGCCCTGACCATCGGTCTGGACGAAACCCACGTGATCGGCTTTTCGGCTGGCGGCCCGGCTCCGCAGCCGCTCGACCGGGACATCGACCTCAACCAAACCACATTTCTCAGTCACCTGGCGCGGCGATGGGGGAAAATGCCACTGAGTTTCCTGGCCGGGCTGGATATTCGGCATTGCCGGTATGGCATCATTGGCCTCGAAGACTGGTCGATGTCGCCGGTTATCCAGCCCGGATCCATGGTACTGATCGATCAGAACCGCCGGCGGATTGCGCGAGGCGGCTGGACCAGCCAGTATGACCGGCCTATCTATTTCTTAGAACACCGCGGTGGTTATCGCTGCGGTTGGTGTGCGCTGGCGGAGGACCGACTTGTAGTACTGCCCCATCCCGCGTCCCAGCGGGCGCCGGCCATTTTTGACCCCGCTGAGATTGACGTCGTGGGACAGGTTATTGGAGTGGGTATGCTGCTCGAGCCGTCAAGACGGCGGCTTGCTCGACCTCCAGCAGTCCCATCAAAGTCTCCAGATCAGTAAGATAGAGCTGCCGTTCGACATCGTGCGCGGTGGGTGGCATCAGGTTCCGGTAATTCCTTGCATGACGGGAGTTGCCGGGTTCCTGCAGGTACTCGTCCAGGTCCGATTTCTGTTCGGCCAAGCCGAATCCCAGCCATTCGGAGAATACCTGGTGATGACTGCGGCATAGCATGCGGTCCGTGTCCTCGCTGCCCAGCATGTGCAGAAGACCGTCGTGGCAATACCGGCCCGTGGCCGGGTCCCGTAACGAGGCAAGGAAAACGAGCCGGCCGAAGTGCGTGGAAACCCGCGATAGCGTTTTCCGCCACATTTGGGCTGCCGGTGCCCGTGCCGATTGCGGATTGGCAGAAGAATCGCCCAATTTCCGCTCCTCTAGCGCCTGGCCCAAGGCGGTTGAATCAGAACTGTCACCCGACGTGGGGCCACGCCTACATTCTATAACAGCATGAGAGAGAACGTTGCCTTTCTCCCTTCCTGCGGAACGCCACTCTCTGCTGGAAGCTGGTACCGTGCGATATGTTCCAATTTTGGAAAACTTTGGGTAAAACACCCTATAACGGTACGGTCACGGATAGTATAGTACTCAGCTTACTCACATGAGTTAAGCAAGTGGAAAGGAAACCGTACCATGAAAAAGCTCGTTCTACTCGCGTTGGTCGCATTTGCGTTCCTGGCGTCGGCCCGGACGGCGCGGATTGACATCCCAATCCCGCAGTGCAATCCATGCCCGTACGTGCAGTAGGTTGGACGGAATCTGCTAAGTCGGCGCGGCACATGATGTTAGAATCAGTTCTGTGAATGATCTGATGTCCGATGCCGCGTCGGCTTTGTTTTTTCACAGCGTTTTCCCCGTGGCTGTCCTGGTTGGTTGGGGGACGGTCTTTCATTATTTTGACTTCACGCAGTTTTTCCAGGTCATTTCTGCCCTGGGTTCAGCCCTGACGGCCTACAAGCTTTACCACGCAGGTCTTCACCGCCGCTACCGCTTCTTCTTTGCTTACTTGATTTTTAGAGTCCCCTGCATTTCCTGCGCTTTGTTCATGGATCAAAGAGGAAAGACGTATTTATGGCTCTTCACAAAGTCCGAACCCATCGTCATGCTGTTTTATGTTCTGATCGTTCTGGAACTCTATCGATTGGTCCTGGAAAGGTACAAGGGCTTGTACACCCTCGGCAGGTGGGTCATGGGTGCCGCCATGGCCATTGCCGTGGGCATATCCATAATCAGCTTGCGAGGAGTGGCTACGGCGCAGCTCCAGCGATTCTCCGGGTGGGTGGTCTTCGAGCTCAAAGCCGAGGCTAGGCTTGATCTCGCCCTGGTCCTCTTTATCCTCTTGATTATATGGTTCTTGAGCCGTTACCCGATTCGTCTGAACCGCAACGTCGTAGTACACACAATCGTGTATTCGGTCTTTTTTTTTGCCAACAGCCTCGGTTTGGTCTTTTGGCTTTTCAAGATTAGGATCTTCGAGCCGTTCAATACCATCCTGATGGGAATTGCCTCAGCCTGTGCCGTCGCCTGGTGGATCGGATTGACCCGCAAGGGCGAGGAAGTACAGGTGCATCTGCCTTCGCTGGGCCCTGGTGCCGAGCAGAGGGCCCTGCAACAACTCGCGGCCCTAAACGCCACCCTGTTAAAAGCCTCGCAAAAGTAGTTCATATCCTTTGTCAATATAGTACCCGTATTACCTATCCCCAATTGCATTTCATCCCGATTTAATTTATGATTTCTAAGACGAAGATTTCAAATTGTCATGAACTATTTAATCGCCATTTCGATTGTGACCAGTGTGGCGTTGATTCTGGCGCTGGTCGTGCTCATTCGGAAGGTCGCCTTTAATGGGAGCAGTCTTCCCGTAACAGCCGAGTGGATCGATGAACTCTCGATCGAACGCTACCGGCCCATGATGCGCCTGCTGGATGGGAACGATCTGCAGTTCCTCAAGTCGCAGCCGGGCTTTACCCACAAGATGGCAACCAACCTCCGCATCCAGCGCTGCCAGATTTTCCGCGGCTACCTGCGCTGCCTCAACGCGGATTTCCAAAAGGTTTGCGCGGCTATCAAGATCCTGATGTTGCAGTCGCTGCAGGACAGACCCGATCTGGCCGGCGTGCTCATTCACAACCAGGTGATGTTCGCCTTGGGCATGCAGTCCGTTCAGATTCGCCTCCTCCTGTTCCGCTGGGGCATCTGTGGCGTAGACGTTTCGAGCCTGGTCAAGACATTCGACTTGATGCGCCTCGAGTTGCGCAGCTTGGTGCCGGCTGATATGCCGGCAGGAGCGTAGCCTCTCCCGGATTTGCCGGCGGCTGAAGTGGTGCGCGGTACTGCGTACCTACAGCCGCTTCAGCATTTCTTTGGCTTCCTTCCACTTCGGAAACTTCTTCTCCGCTTCCCTGAACTCCTTCGTGTGTACCCTCCGCCGCGCCCCACTGTGCTCTACCGGATAGCGCAGGTGCAGCATCTCGTGGAACATCACGTACTCCAGCACCAGCGCCGGCACGCCCTCGCGATCCAGAATCCGGCTGATGATGATGGCGTTGTGGGATGGATCGAAGTGGCCCAGCATGCTCCGCGACACCCCGCGGCTCCAGCCCAGACGTGGCATCCCCATGAGCCCGTCGAAATACTCGCGGTTGAGGCGCTCGAAAACCTCCTCCAGGTTGTGGCCGTCCCCTTGCGGTCCCGAGACGAATTTCCGCCCCCGGATCTGCCGCATCAGGTGTGCCTGCCGCCGCACGTCCCGGCGGTTGAGATACAGCCGATAACGGCGGGAGTGCATCCGCGCCACCGGCTTGCGGTACAGCTTGCCGAGCAGGATGTACGCCAGCGCTTCGGTCACCGGCGCCGGGGCTCCCGCCAGGATGTCGGAAATGCGCACCAGCAGGCGGCCCTCTTCCAGCCGGATGAAGCTGTCGGCATTCGCGAAGCGGCAGAATTCGACGCGCATCTCCGGCACTGCCGTGCGCGGCTTCAGTTCGTGGAACACCCGGGTATAAATCTCCTCCGGCGTCTCGAAAAACAAGGAGCTCTGGAGTCCCTCGAGTTCTCCCATCTTCCACTAGAGTACCGCGCCGGCAGGCTATGGGTTCAACGCGGAGGCGCGGAGAAGCGGAGAAGACAAGAGAAAGGACTATCTCGATTGAGTCCGTGTTTTCCTTCCGGCCGGCAGCCGGCATCGCACCAACTTCCCCGCTTCCTCAGTTTTCTCCGCGTCTCCGCGTCTCCGCGTTGAAGAAGACCTTATCCGCTCCGCCCAGAGCCAACTTGCAATCCCTACACCCGGATGAGTTACTCTGAATCCTTAAGGACCAATCAACTTGCTCAAGGCGAAAATCAGCGCGCTGGGGTGTTTCACGCCTCCCGGCCTGCTTACCAACCAAGACCTCGAAAAGCTCGTAGAGACCAACGACCAGTGGATTCTGGATCGAACCGGAATCCGGGAACGGCACATCGCCGATCCCGGGATGGCGACTTCGGATATGGCCGTCGCCGCTGCCAGGTGCGCGCTGGCCCAGCGCGGCATTGACGCCTCGGAAATCGACGCCATCATCGTATGCACCGTCACGCCGGACCACATGTTTCCGTCTACTGCCTGTCTGGTGCAGCACGCCCTCGGATCGAAACATGCCTGGGGATTCGATCTCATCGCCGCCTGTTCCAGCTTTGTCTACGGCACCACCGTGGGCGCGCACCTGGTGGGCGCCGGGACCCACAAGAAGGTTCTGGTGATCGGCGCCGATACCATGAGCCGGATTATCGATTACACCGACCGCGCCACCTGCGTGCTGTTCGGCGACGGCGCCGGCGCCGTATTGATCGAGCCCCCCGAAGCCGGCGAGGAGAACCTGGGCTTCATCGACTTTCTGGGCGAGATCGATGGCGCCGGCGGCGATTTCCTCAAAATGCCGGCCGGCGGCAGCCGCTTGCCCGCCTCGCACGAGACCGTGGACCAGCGCCAACACTACGTTCACCAGGAAGGCGGCCAGGTTTTCAAATATGCCGTCCGCAAAATGTACGAGAGCTGCCGCGACCTGCTGCAGCGCAACGGCCTCACCGGCGACGACGTAGCGGTGCTGATTCCGCACCAGGCCAACAAGCGCATCATCACAGCCGCCGGCGACCGCCTGGGCATCGCCCCGGAAAAGGTGCTGATCAACATCGAGCGGTACGGCAACACCACCGCCGGCACCATTCCTCTGGCTACGCGCGACGCCATCCAGGAAGGCCGCCTCAAGAAGGGCGACCTGGCGCTGCTGGCCGCTGTAGGCGCCGGCTACACCGTCGGCGCCAGCCTCTGGCGATGGGCGTACTGAGGCGCCGAAGGCGCCAACATCGATAAAAACCCTGTCGATGTTGAGAAGTCAGAAGTCAGAAGACAGGATCGCAGCGCATTCCTCCATTCTGACTTCCTCGACTTCCGACTCCTGACTTCCATATCCCGAAGGGATGTCAGGGGCGCAGCCCGTGCTCTCTTATCCGCAGGCCGACTTCTCTTCCGGCCGGCACTTCCACCGCCAGGATGCCCGCGCGGTCCGAATCCGCCTCGTACATTTCTTCGTCGTCGACTTCCACTTCATACGTGCGGCCGGGATTGAGGCCCACCAGGAAGACGGCGCCGCCAGGGTCCACCGTCACGCGAAACTTCCGCGACGTGCGGGCCAAGCACACAGCCGTCGGCCCCAGCAGCACCGGCCCGGGCGCGCGCGCCGCGTCGACCGTGCTCACGTGGCCGTCTTCGAAGATCTGCATCACGCCGCGGAAAAGGCCGAACCAGGTTGCGGAATCCTCCCAACTCGAGCGCGCGAACAAAACGCTCGAGCCGGCGCTGTGCCAGGCCAGCGGCGCGTGGTAGTAGCTCAGGCCGGGCTGATAGGGGTTGGCCCACAGGAACTCGTACGGCGCGGCGAACGTGCTGCGCATCAGAAAGCGGTCGTGCATCAGCCAGCCCTGCAACATCTGGCTCTCCAGGGCGTTGGTGTCGAAGGACACCATGGCCATGTCGGCGGCGCGCGAAAGCGCGGCCAGGCGCAAGTCCGGCTCGCCGATGCGCGGCTCCGCGCCGATGTAGTAATCGTTCTCCGGCGCCGGGAACACGGCCGGATAGTAGCTGAGCAGGTGCGTGATGGGATAATCATGGAAGAACGCCCGCGCCGATTCGCGCAGATCCAGGTTGGTGTTGTCGCGAATCACGTGCAGCAGTTCATAAAGATCGTAGGCTTCATCGCGCGGCACGATTTCGCGGCCGGCCATGAGCGCCGGCGCCACGCGGCCTTCCCACCAGCCGTGAACCGCGCGTTCCAGTTCGCGCCGCGGCGCATCCGGCACGTGATCGAAGAGCGCCACCGCCGCCAGCACGCGCGACCGCACCGCCGGAACGCTCTCATCGGAAGCCGTCTGGGTCATCGCCTTGACCATCCGCGCGGTGAGGTCGCGCTGCTGCGCTTCGCTGAGCAGATCCTGGCACCAGTCGAACACCAGGGCCTGCTGGCGCAGATCGGCGGCCGCGCCGAGAGCCCAGGCGATGGCCGCGCGGCCCGCATCGGCGTCCTCCGCCACCTGGTAGTAGAGGGCTTGCGCCAGGCCCGGCTCCGGCATGGGCGCGTGGCCCGCCATCAGGGTGAAAAACTGCTGCCACCGCATGGAGGTCCGCTCGCGTTCGCGCCGCAACAGCCGCAGCCGCGCCGGACGCAGCAACAGGCGGGGATGAACGGTCGAGACCACCACGGGATCGCTGGAGACTGGCGTCCCGGCGGGCGCCGGCGTCTGGGCCGCCGCCATCGCCGCGCACCACAGCGCCACAACCATGCCCAGTCCGGTTCTCATCTGTCCTGATTGTGTCATAGCGACACACGGCCCGCCCAGCCTTCCTCGCACCGGCGCCCCGCCTCATCTGCAAAATACTGAAATTAAAACGTTCTAAAAAGATTGACACATGGAGGTCCGATTGCTATTTATAGAGCTGAATTGGCGAAACAACCTCTCAAAACCTGCCCTCTGCTGCAACCGGCAGGCGGATGAAGAGTGGGCCGAAGAAGACAGCGTGCTTGCGGGAGCCGATGTTTGCAGTGGTTTTAGCTCACCATTCTCCCCTTGTTAGTTGCTGCAGAGGGGTTTTTTACCGAACGGTTTCGATCTCTCCGGGGGATCACTGGTAGCGGAGTTTGTCTGGTGTTTTCTGGTGTGGGAAAGAGGACGCGGACCTGGCCAGGAATCAACCGATTTTAGTTTCGACCAGATAGCCCGACGCCGGATCCCAGCCCAAACCTGGGCGAGCCGCATCGGATTGAGTCCCGAAGGTCTGGGGGCCGGTCCGGTGCGGTTTTTCTTTGTGGCGCGCGCAAGTCCGACGCTCGCTTACTTGCGCCGATGCGAGCCACGACCGTTCTTTCTAACGCGGAGACGCGGAAAAAAACAGAGGAATGTCTCCTGCTCTTCTCCGCTCCTCCGCGCCTCCGCGTTGAACTCAAATGCACGAATGGAGACGCGATCGGCGGAGGTAGTGAGAACTAATAGCTCAAGGTCCCGGTGCGCGGCGCTTCTTGCGGATTGGGCAGGTACAGAGTCTTACAGTGCTCGCAGCGGTAAATCTCAGCGTCCTTCCCGTATTTTTGTTTGACCTCGTCGCCGAAAAAAAACCAGCGCTTCAGGTGGCCGGCGCAGAGTTTTCCCTTTGCGTCTTTTTCGCTGCAAGCGCGCATCCGCGGCGCCCGCCGCTTCACCTTGGTGCCGTCGCTGAGTGTGTCGACCAGTTCCGCCACCGGCATGGCCTGGTCCGATACCGCGTATTTCGGGTTCGCCATATCAGAAGGACGAGTATATCAGGTGGCCCTTGGCGCCGGCGCGCCAAGCTATAATCGGGTTTCTCATTTCCCCGAAGAAGGAGTCTCTGCCTTGCGAAAAAAAGTCACGGTCGTTGGCGCCGGAAATGTCGGCGCCAATTGTGCATTGCGAATTGCCGATAAGGAACTCGCCGATGTAGTCCTGGTGGACGTGGTTGAAGGCGTCCCCCAGGGTAAGGGGCTAGATCTGCTCCAATCCGGTCCGGTCCAGGGTTACGATGTCAATCTGGTAGGCTCCAACACCTATGAGCTCACGGCGGACTCCGATCTTGCCATCATCACGGCGGGTTTTCCGCGCAAGCCCGGAATGAGCCGCGACGATCTGCTGGCCGCCAACTACGATATCATCCGCAACGCCACCGAAAACGTGGCCAAGTATTCGCCCAACTGCATCATCATCGTGGTCACCAATCCGCTGGACGCCATGACCCAGGCGGCCTTGTGGGTCTCGAAGTTCCCCAAGCACCGCGTCGTCGGCATGGCCGGCGTGCTGGACAGCGCCCGCTTCCGCACCTTCATCGCGCAGGAACTCAACGTTTCGGTGGAGAACGTCACCGCCGTAGTGCTGGGCGGCCACGGCGATACCATGGTGCCGCTGGTGCGTTTGAGCAGCGTCTCGGGAATTCCGCTCACCGAGCTGATGGACCAGGCGACCATCGACGCGATCGTCACCCGCACCCGCAACGGCGGCGCCGAAATCGTCAAGTATCTGAAGACCGGCAGCGCCTACTATGCCCCGTCAGCCGCGGCCGTCGAGATGGCTGAGTCCATCCTCAAGGACAAGAAAAAAGTGCTGCCCTGCGCCGCCTATCTGGAAGGCGAGTATGGCATCAACGGCCTCTACGTGGGAGTTCCGGTCAAGCTGGGCGCCGCCGGCGTCGAGAAGATTTACGAGATCAAGCTCACCGCCGAAGAGCAGGCCATGTTGAACAAGAGCGCCGCCGCCGTTCAGGAATTGATCGACGTGCTCAAAAAGAAGTAGCCGATCACTGGTAGCGCCGGCGGTCTTCGCCGCCGGTGTTTCTCGTGCGCGCTTGAAACAACGTCTTTCAGCCGGTGGCGCGGGCGGCGCCGCCCGCTTTCGACCGGCCAGGAGCTTGGTCCAACACCGGCGGCAAAGACCGCCGGCGCTACCAGTTGGTCTTGACGTCCGGCTACGATTCCACCGGCCCGCCGTCGCGGCAGAGCTCCTGCAAGATGTTCTGCCGCTGCGCCGCGGCCGTGTGCACGGCCGACTCCATCCCCAGCCAGTACAGCATGCCGCCGATTGCCGCGGCTGCCGCCAGCACTGCGAGGAAAGCGGTCTCGCTGCTGAGCGCCCAGCGCGCCACGTAAGCCAGAATTACCGGAAGCAACACCACAGGGTAAAGCAGCATCACCAACACCTGCCCCCGGTTGCCGCTGTCGCCGCGCCCCATGCGTTCCGGACTCAACGCCCGCGGATACCGTACTGAACTGATGTTGCCCAGCGCCATCAGGTACATCGCGCAGATGGTCACCACCACCAGCGTCTCCGCCAACTGCCCCGGCGCGAAACTCATTCGCAATGCCAGCGTGATGCCGGCCAGCACCAGGGTTTCCAGATACACGAAGAACAAACACGCGATGTTTTTTCCCAACAGCACTCGCCAGAGCGGCTGCGGCGCCGCGAAATAGAACAGGGCCGCCGAGCGATCCAGCCCGAAACAATTCCAGTAAGTGACCTGGCCGATCAGCGTCATGGCGTACACGCACACCAGCGTCAGGAAATTTCCCGGCCAGCCGGTTCCGTGCATGGCGCCCCGCGTGGGCAGCCACAACATCAACCCAAACGAAAAGCCCATCACGAAGACCATGCGAAAACGCGCCGACCGTGCCAGCGTGCGCAGCTCTTTTTCGACGATGGCCGCCAGCGGGTCGCGCCACAGCAGAGCCGGAACGCGATACAACGCGCCCCTCCAGAATTGCGACCCACCCGGCGCCGGCTTGAGCGAGGTGGCCTGCGCGGCCAGCGCGTCGTAGCGCAGGTTGCGCTCGAATTGACTGCGGCCGAACCAGCCCGACACCAGCGTCCAGGCGCACAGCGAAAGCCACGCCAGCCACACCGAGCCGGCTTCCTGCCGTGCGGGAAGAAGCGCCGCCGGAAGAAACGCCCGCGCCGCGGCGCTCCAGGGCGTCCCGAAGGCACCCATGCTGGCGCCGGCCGCGTGCAACCATTTGGGATTGACCCCCGACATCACCAACAGCCGCGGCCCCATCCACAGCATGGCCATCAGCAGGGCCACCAGTTCGCGCACTTTCCTCTTCGAGAGCAGCCGCTCCAGCAAGCTCCGCGTGCCCGAAGCCAGCAAAAGGTTGAACGCCACGAACAACAGCGTGGCAACGGCCACCCGCGGCAGCGCCTGCCACCCGCCTGCCGCCCGGTTGGCAAGCAAGCCCAGCGCCCCGCCCGCCAGCACCATCACCATCTCCAGTCCCGTGATCAGCCGCAGCAACACCTCCACCAGGAACAGCTCCGGGTGTGGAATCGGATATAGCAGCAGCTTGCGCAGGTCCAGCGCCGAGCCCATGCTGGCGGAAAGCACCGGCATGGCCTGCCAGTAAAAACAGATGCCCGCGAGGCCGATCGGCAGCGCGTACCGCAGCGTGGCTTCACCCGCGAAGGCCGCATAGAAGCCCGCCCAGCAAGCCACGAAGCACCAGAAGCCGTACCAAACCACCGCCGTCAGGATGCTCACGCCCAGGTGGCGCCGCGAGCCGGGCCGCATGCTGAGCAGTTGCGCCCGCAGGATGGGAACAATCATAACCAGTCCAGGCGCTCCACCGG
>Ga0181530_10003452_pt1 | contig 17616 bp, 18 predicted proteins | sample PEATcosm2014_Bin_42_FD_119769 | JGI IMG/M metagenome (GOLD analysis project Ga0181530, IMG submission 119769) | Peatland microbial communities from MTU Mesocosm Facility, Houghton, MI, USA - PEATcosm2014_Bin10_60_metaG | ecosystem: Environmental > Terrestrial > Soil > Wetlands > Peat | place... | reverse complement strand
CTTTGACGCTAACCATCCCCATATCCGAGGTAGGAACCGTGTGCGTTAGGAGCGCCAGCACGGGTCTGTGCGGGGGGCAGTGGGCAACCGCTGTCCCTACCGCGACCAGCCGACGCCCCCGTCGGCTTGGCTTGCTCGCAAAGCGGGTCCAGGGGGACCCGCGCGGACCAGGGGGTCCGCCCTACACCGCGGCCTCTCGATTGCACCATCAAGCCGCCATGCTGCAAGATCTCCGCTACGCCCTTCGCGTCCTCGCCAAATCCCCCGCCTTCACCGCCGTGGCCGTCCTCGCCCTGGCCCTGGGCATCGGCGCCAACACCACCATCTTCAGCGTGGTCAACGCCGTGCTGCTCAAACCGCTGCCCTATCGCGATGCCGGCCGGCTGGTTCTGGTGCGGGAGCGCATTCCCCAGTTCTCCTCCGAATTCTTTTCGGTCTCCGCGCCCGACGTGCTGGATATTGCGAAGAACTCGCGCACCCTGGACGCCGTCGGCGCCTTCCAGGGCAAGATCATGAACCTCGCCGCCGGCGGCGAACCGGTCCGCTTGCAGGGCGCCCGCATTTCCGCCAATCTCATTCCCATGCTGGGCATCGCGCCCGCGCTTGGCCGCGCGTTCACGGCGGAGGAAGACAAGCCCGGCAGCCGCGTCATGCTCCTGAGCTACGGCCTGTGGCGCGACCGTTTCGGCGCCGACCCCTCCGCGGTAGGGCGCCAGGTCCTGCTGGACGGCAAACCCTACACGATCCGGGGCGTCATGCCGCGCCAGTTCATCTTCCCGCCGCGCGGCGCCCCCAATGTCTCGGCCAATTCTTCCGAGTTCTGGGTGCCCATGGCCTTCACCAACCAGGAACTGAGCGACGTAGTCGATAACTTCGATATCGGGGTCATCGGCCATATCCGCGCAGGCGTGACGCGTGGCCGCGTGGATGCCGATCTGAAGGCCGTCGCCGCGACTATCGAACAGAAGTACCCGGAGGCATACGCCACCCGCTTCACCCTGGATATTGCCGCAACACCCCTGGCCGAAATCGTCTCCGGACCGGCGCGGCCGCTGCTGCTGATGCTGCTCTGCGCGGTGGCGTTGGTGCTGGCCATCGCCTGCGCCGACGTGGCCAATCTGTTGTTGAGCCGCGCCGCTTCGCGGCGCCAGGAAATGGCGATCCGCTCCGCTCTGGGAGCCGGCCGCGCGCGCATCCTGCGCCAGGTGCTCACGGAAAGCCTGCTGCTGGCTGCCATGGGCGGCGCACTCGGCATTGCCTTGGCATGGCTGGGGCTGGATGCTTTCGTGGCCGTGCTGCCCGCCAGCATACCGCATTCCTCGGAGATCGCTCTCGACCTGCGGGTGCTGGGCTTCGCCGCCGCCATTTCTTTGCTGACCGGCCTGGTTTTCGGCAGCGCGCCGGCGCTCTCCGGGTGGCGCGGCAGCGTAGCCGCGGCGCTCCACGAAGCCGGCCGCGGCAGCACCGCCGGCGCGGCGCGGCAGCGCCTCAAGAACGCCCTGGTGGTGGCCGAAATCGCGATCTCCCTGGTGCTGCTCATGGGCGCGGGCCTCTTTGTCCGCAGCTACGCCGGCGCGCTCTCCACCGACCCCGGCTTTCGCCCGCAACAGGTGCTGGCCTTCGCGGTCTCGCTACCCGAATCGCAATATCCTTCGCGCCAACAGGTGCAGGGGTTCTATCACGCGCTCAACCGCAAGCTGGAAGCCATCCCGGGAGTTCGCCTGGCCGGCGCCGGCAATTTCCTGCCCCTGCGCGGCGCATACTCAATCCGCACGTTCCTTCCCGAAGGTTGGAACGATGCGAATGGAAAAATCCCCCATAACGTCTACAGCCCGGTTTACGGCAATTTTTTGCAGGCCTTGGGCGTACCGCTGGTGCGCGGCCGTTATTTCACGCCGGACGACCGCCACGACACGCTCCCCGTCGTCATCGTGAGCCAAAGCCTGGCGCGCCGCTATTGGCCCGGTCAGGACGCTCTCGGCAAGCGCCTCCGCTTCGGCTCCCCTGACGATGCCCCCCATTGGGTCACGATCGTCGGCGTGGTCGCGGACGTCAAGGATTCGAAAATGGAAGCGGAACCGGCGCCCGAGAGCTATCAGCCCGTCGAGCAAACGGAGGGAGATTCCGGCGCACGTTCCATGATCTTTGCCGTGCGCACCGATTCGCCCTTGGCGGCGGCTTCCTCCGCTGTGCGCGCCGCCGTGGCCTCGCTGGACCGCACCCTGCCCGTTTCCAAGCTCTCCAGCATGCAGGCGGTGGTGGATGACAGCCTCCAGCCGCGCCGCTTCAGCACGCTGCTGGTGGGCCTGTTCGCCGCACTGGCGCTTTTCCTGGCGCTGCTGGGGGTTTATGGCGTGATCTCTTTCGCGGTGGCGCAGCGCACCCAGGAAATCGGCATCCGCGTGGCCTTGGGAGCGGGAACCCGCGAAGTGGTGGGAATGTTTCTGCGCGAAGGGTTGCTGCTGGCGCTGGCGGGCATCGCCGTTGGTTGCGCCGCCGCCCTGCTGCTGGCCCGCTCCATTGCCGGCCTGCTGTACGGCGTCCAGCCCACCGACGCGGCGACGCTGGCCGTGGCCGCCGCCGTTCTGGCCGCCACCGCTCTAGTGGCCACCTACATCCCGGCGCGCCGCGCCTTGCGCCTCGACCCTATGACGGCGTTGCGCCGCCAGTAGCGCCATTCCGCTCCGGGTCGCTGTAGTAAAACACCAGGTACGCCAGTCCCACGCCCAGCGGAATCAGCCCGATCATCGCCACTGTGACGGGAGGTCCCTGGTGCCGCCCGCCATCTTTGTCCAGAACTTGCGCCGCTTCGCTCATCGAGATTCCGGTGCGCTGGCTCAGCATGCTGGCGTGGTATAGCCGATCCTCGGCCGATTCCGGCCGCTGCGAGGCGAGCGCCAATCCCAACAGGCAAATCACCAGCGCCGCGCCGCTGAACGTCCAGATGAGCCCGCGCAGCAGGTAGACGCGGGACGGCCGCGCCGGCCAGGCCGGAGCCGGAACTCCTTTTTCCAGCGCCGCCATGCGCTCGGCGTGCATCAGGCCCTGCTGGCGATAGCGCATGAAGAGCAGCGGGACCAGCAGGATCACGGTGCCTAAAACAAGAATCAGCAATTCGGGAAATCGCATGCGTTTCTTCTCCTGCCCATTGAGACTGCGCCGGCTCCCCAAATGTTTTAAAACTTCGCGGCCCGATATTGTGGTCTAACGATAGTTATGGAGGAAGCGTTCGAAGGGATCGTGCGCGACTATCAGGATAAAATCTTCCGCCTGGCCTTTTCCCTGATGGGAGAACGCGCCGCCGCCGAAGAGATCGCGCAGGACGTCCTGGTGCGCGTATGGAAAGGGCTGCCCGGTTTCCGCGGCGCTTCTTCGCTCTCCACCTGGATCTACTCCATCACCCGCAATTGCTGCCTTTCCGCGCTGCATCGCGCGCCGCCGCGCACCGTTTCCCTGGACGACGCAGCGCCGCGCCACGCCGCCGAGCGCCACGCCGCCGCCGCGTGGTCCATCCCCGAACCGCCCGGCGCCGCGGCGCTTTTGAACCGGCTTCCGGCCCGCTACCGCGCCGCCGCGGCCCTGTTCTATATGGAAGATCAATCCTATGAGGAAGTCTCGCGCCTGCTGGACTTGCCGCTGGGAACTGTGAAAACCTATCTCTTTCAGGCCCGCAAAATGCTGGCCGAAGAACTGGTGCGCGAGCGCGTGCCGAAAGGAGGCGCCTGATGCCCTGCCCGGATTTCGAAGAGCTGGTAAGGGAAGGCCGCGCGGGCCATGCCGCGCAATGCGCGGAATGCCGCGACCTGCTGGAAGCTCTGGAGGCCGTGAACGCGGCTTTCGACGCGGCTTTCCGCGGCGTCGCCGCGCCGCCCGCGGTGGCCGCCGGCGCCCGCGCGCGCATTGCCCGCGAAAGTTGTTTGCGCCGCCCCTCGCCCGTGCCGGAAATTCTCGATTTCATCGGCTGGGCCGCGACCCTCACCGCCGCCGCGCTGCTGCTCCCGCGGTTTCTTCCGCAACTCGAAGAACTGCTGGCGCGGCTGGGCTGAAGTGCGCGCAGGACAGGCCTCCGGCCTGTCCCCCCGGCCTGTCGCATGCTTCCGGCTTGGACAGGCCGGGAGGCCTGTCCTACTGATTCCCGCCGCCGTCCTTTTTCTCGCCGGGGCGGTACAGGGTAGGCGGCGGTTTCTTCTGCTCCTGCTGCTGTTCTTCCTGAGCGGCCTTCTTGTCTTCCGCCTCTTTGCCTTCCTTTTCGGCGGGCGTCATGGAAGCGCGGATCTCCTTTTGCTCCTGGGCCTCGCGCGCTTTTACGGCTTCGGTGCGCTTGGCAATGTCCCCCGAGGCGCCCTGCAAGCTGTCCTGCGTGGTTTCCAGAGCGGTGTGCAGGACGAAGTCATAGCGCTCCACATCCTTCGGCCGGCTGTCATTGATCTTTTGGAGCAGCGGCAGCATGGCCTTTTCGGCTTCGGCCACGTGCGCCAGCCCCGGCTTGACGTCGGTTTTGCGCTCGATGGCGTCGTCGGCCACGTCGTCGATAGCGTCGATGATGTGAGCGTAATCGTCCAGCGCGTCGTGAATCAGGATGGAGCGGCCGGGCTTGTCCTTGGAGAGCAGGTTTTTCACCAGGTCGATGCGCTCGCGGGCGAATCTGGCGTAGAGCGCCATGCGGGCGTTAGGTTCCTGCGCCTCTTTGATCTGATCGGTTTCGTCCGCCGTCAGGAAGTCGGTATGCTGCGCCACCAGCGGCGCCGCCAAAAACGTCAATGCACAGAGCAGCGTTTTCATTTTCGCCTGCCCTCCATCAGGCCCATCAGCAGGGTATCGTGCACCTGCTGGACCCTTGCTATCACCTGATCCAAAATCGGCCGGTCGGCGAAACTCATGTCGCGCTGAAAGGTATCCAGCCTGCGCGATAAATCGCGCGTTGCGATCTCCGCGCTCTTAAACCATTTTGGACTTTTTCGCGGGTCCTTGCCGGTCTGCTGCAAGGCCATGAAAGCCAGGTTGACCGAATCCTCGATTTCCTTGGCGTCGGTGGCCACGATGTCCAGGTCGCCGTTTTGGTAGGCTTTGCGCGCGGCGTCCAGGGCAAGGGCGGCATTTTCCAGGGCCATCTTGGAGCGTTTGCCGAGGTCCTGTTCGCTGAGGGCGCGCTGCAAGTCCGCATGCAGGGACCCGGCCGCCAGCGACACCACCAGCGCCGCCATCGCGATTCGAATCCGCATTACCGTCTCTCCAGTTCGCGCTCGAGTAACTTGGCCCGCTGGCGCGCCTGCCACTCCTGGTCGGGATTCTTTCCCTGGCTCATGGAAAGAAACCGGCGGTACGCTTCGAGCGCGGGTTTCAATTGCTTCTCCTTATCTAAAATGATCGCACGAAGGAAGGCGACCCCGGGTGTGTCTTCTCCCAATTCGCGCGCTTTGTCGAAGGCCGCCAGGGCGCGCGGCAAATCCCCCAACAGATACAGCATGTCCGCCAGATCGCGCCAGGGCACGGCATCGCCGGGCTTTAATTGCGCCGCCGCATTGAACTGGCCGGCCGCCGGAGCGTACTGGCGGCTGTCGCGCAAGGCGCGGCCATAAGCCATCCGCAGATCGAAGTCGGCAGGTTCGGCAGCCACCGCTTTCTCCATGAGAGGCAGCGCTTTTTCGCGCTGCCCGGCGAAAACGTAGGCCTGCGCCAGCGCCACCCGGTTGGCCTGGCTGGGCTCTTTGGCGTAAGCCAGCTCCAGATCGGGAATGGCTTCGGCATAGCGGTTGGCCGCCAGCATCAGCGCGCCGGCCCGCTGTTGGGCCGCCGCGTTGTCGGGAAATTCGCGATAGATGGCCACGGCTTCCGCTATCTGGCGGTTCTTTTCGTAAAGATCCGCGAGTTCCAATAGCGACTGGCGATAGGCGGGGTCGAGCTGCGCCGCCTGCCGGTAATGCGGAGCGGCGTCGTCCAGCTTGCCCTGCCGCACCAGGGCGTGCGCCAGGCCGATTTCAGCGCCCGCAGATTTGGCGTTCAGTTGGAGAGCCAGGCGGTAACTTTCCTCGGCCCCGGCCGCCTCGCCGGTCGCGAGCTGCGCCTCCGCCAGAAAGTAGCGCGTGCGGAATTCCTTGGGCTGCTGGCCGGCGGCGTCCGCCAATAGCGGCAAGGCGTCGGCCGGGTTTTTCTGGCGCATCAGCAGAATGGCTTCGTTCAGTTCGGCTTCGTACAGGCGCGGCTTCAACTCGAGCGTTTTCCGGTACTCGGCGATGCCTTCGGCGTCTTTATGGAGAAAGCCGTCCGCCAGCGCCAGGTTGAAATGCGCGAAATAATCCTTGGGGTCGGTTTCAATGGCCTGCTGGAAGGCCTGCGCCGCCGCTTCGTACTTGCCTTCATCCAGCGCCTTGGCGCCTTGCGCGGTGAAGTCGGGAGTTTGCATCAGAAACAGCGCGGCCGCCAGCGCCCACATACTTCGATTCTAACGGGACGCGCCGCCGCGCGCCTATCGTTTATTCGATGCGCCGGGGATGGGAAGCTCCGGGGTTTCGGAGGTGAAGCTCAGCGGGATATCGACGAAAGCCCCCTGGTCGTTGTTTTCGTCGACGACGTGCAGTTTGTAGTGGGCCGGAGGGCAGTCGAAGACCAGGTTGCCGCTCACCGCTTCGGCCGGGGGCGTGCTGCGGATAGCCCCGACCCACTGCGGGACGCCATCGCCGTTGGTCAGTTCCTGGTAATCGTTGCCCTTGTCGTCTTCAAGATAAAGGTTGGGCACCGTCAGGTCCTGGTTGCCGCCATTGACCACGCTGACGCGCACCAGGAAAAACCGGTTCTGCGGAATGCGCTCGTCCGGCGGCTTCCCGATCTGCGTCAGCCATTGCGTTTCGAGCACCGTATAGATCAGGTGCCCGAGCGTGACCTTTTCGCCCATCGCGTAGGTTCGAACCGGATTAGCGGAATTGCCACAAGCCGCCAGGAACAAAGCGGAGACGGCCGCCATCCCAAGAAAAACGCGTGATTTGCGCATGGTTACAAACGATCTATTGTCCCCGCCCGAGGGCGGCGTGTCAACCGGTGGGCAGTCAAAGGTTTTGCCCAGGCCCTACTTGGTTTGCTGTTCCTGCAAGAGCCTTTCGAATTTGGCGCGCTGCGCGGGGTTGAGGATCTGCTCCACGCGCGTCTTGCTCTCGCTTAAGACGCTGACGTAGTATTGCCAGAAGTCGTTCAGGATCGATTCGATTTGCTCGGATTGTACGGGCGTGAGATCGAGTTCTTTTTGCAGGCGCTCGAAGTATTCCCGCTTGCCGGCGGAAGTTTCAAACGCGGCGGTCTGGCGGGAGCGGTTATGCACCCCCAAGTCCATCACCAGCGCGCCTACCGTGCAGCCGCACAGGAACACCAGGACCAAGGCCAGCGCGCAGGCCGTTTTGGGATCCCACGCTCTTCCCATGGCCGGCTTCTCCAGCAGATTAGTGTTCATACGCGGTCAGCGTGACCAGCATATTATCGCGCGCGGGCATGGAATCGAACCCGGGGGAATTCTGCTGCGCCATGATCGCTTCCGGAGAAATCCCGACCGGATGATCGGACTCCCGCTTGACAAGCACGCTGCCCAAAACCGCCAACGTCAGCAAACTCGCGAACACCAACCGCCGCGCGAAAGCCACATCCAGAGAGAAAAGGCCGGCTAAGGCCGGCGCGGGCTTCAGATCGCCCAACTGCACCATCACGCGCGCGCAAAAGGCGTGGGATGGTTCGACGACTTCCTCGGTCCGCAAAGCGCCGAACAGCAGGCTGGTTTCCCGCATGGTCCGGACTTCCTCGCGGCACATTTCACAGGTGCTCAGGTGCGCCTCGATTTCGCGGATTTCCACCGGTTCCAGCAAACCGGAGAGGTAATCCTCGAGGCTATCCATCACTACCGCGTGCATATATTTCTTCCCTTAAACTTTGTAAAATACCACGCCCAAACCAACCCATTTGCGGATCTTTTTGCCTCACGGCCCGCCCGCTTATGGGCACTGCTTCCGTTCAAAACCCTGGCCGCGGCCGCTCAACCGGGGGCGTTTTCAGCCCGTTACCAAACCGGGAGCCCGATCCAGGCGTTGCGCCGCCTTGACCAGCTTTTGCCGCGCGCGGAAGAGCTTCACCTTAATGGTGTTTTCGTTCATGCCGGTTTTGGCGGCCAACTCTTCCACCGAATACCCCTCAACCTCTTTCATCATCAACAACATACGCTCTTCTTCAGAGACCCGGGTGAGGAGTTTCACTACATAATCTCTACTGGCGAGAGAGGCGTCCGCCGGAGCCGTCCGGTCGATACTGGGCTCGGTGTTTTCCACCCGCCGCACCTCATCTTCGCTCAGATCGCTCTCATAGACCAGCTTCCGCACCTTGCGTTTGCGCAGGTAATCGAAACACTCGTTAACCGTGATTTTGTAGATCCAGGTGATCAGCGAGCTGCGGAAATCGAAGCTCTTGAGAGACAGGTAAACTTTGGCAAATACTTGCTGCGCAATATCTTCCACGTCATTGCGCTGGCGCACGATGCCATGAATGATGGAGAACACCTTGGACTGATACTTTTCCATGATTTCGCGGAACGCCGCTTCCTCGCCAGCCTGTGCGCGCCGGACTAAAGCGCCTTCCGGTGTGTTCTCGTAATCCACTCTAGATTTCGCCGCAACCCTGCTACCGAAATTCGGGATCGTGAGGGCACCCGTCAGTGTTCCCATACACCGCTTCGGACGCATCCCGGACATTTCGGGTTTCAAAAGGCTGCCTGCAACCATTGTGCACTATGTAGCGCGGTTCGGCCGCGATTTGGCGCGACCGAAGCCCGTTCTCGCACATCTAAGCGATAGAGGCTATGGAGTGGAGCGATCCTGTTTGTATAATGGGACGCAGGCAACAGCTTTCAACAGGAGTTCAAGAGAATGGTTCAATTGACGGAACGCGCAATCGGCAAGGTGAAGGAAATCATGACCAGCCAGCAGCCCGCGCCCGCCGGACTGCGGATTGCGGTGGTCGGCGGCGGCTGCTCGGGCTTCAGCTATTCGATGGCCTTCGAAAACCAGCCGAACATGCTGGACAAGACCTATAACTACGACGGTCTGAAGGTATTTGTCGACCAGGCCAGCCTGCTCTATCTGGACGGCGCGGAGGTCGACTTCGTGGAGACGCTGGAGGGTTCCGGCTTCAAGTTCAACAACCCGCAAGTGAAATCCACCTGCGGCTGCGGCAGCTCGTTCCAGGTGTAAGCCGGAAGGTGGCGCCGGCGGCAGGACCGGTGCTGCCGGGCGGCCCGCACAGTATAATGATCGGGATGCGGGCCGCCCGGTTGCTCTTGGCCGTTACCCTGATTGCGCAACTGCGCGCGGCCGATCCCCAGGAGGTCCGCATCCGCAGCGGACCCTACGCCTTTCCGCAAGCCAACATCTCCGTGCAGACCGACCTGGTGGAGTCGGGCGTCACGGTAAGGGACCGGCGTGGCGACCCGGTGGGCGGATTCACGGTGGCGGATTTCGAGCTGCTGGATAACGGCAGGCCGCAGGAGATTTCGTTCTTCTCCGAGCGTCGGGCCGCGCCAGCCGGAACGGCGCAAGGCCGCGGGCAGGGCCAGCCTGCCGGCGGTTGGCAGACGGGGCGCCCTTTGGGCCCGCCCGCCCCACCCGCGGCGCGGTCGCTGGCTTTTTTCTTCGACGATACGCACGCCTCGGTTTACGATTCGAAGGCGGTGCAGGGCGCGGAGAAACTGGTGTCCAGCGGCCTCGAACCCGGTGATCGCGTGGCTCTGTTCACCGGCTCGGGCGCGGTCACGGTGGATTTCACCAGCGACCATGAGAAGCTGCTGGCGGCGCTCCAACTCATCCGCCCGCATCCCATCCGCAAAGAGCTGGACGCCTGCGTAACCATGGACCCGTACCAGGCCTATTCCATCGCCAACCATTTGGATTGGGACGAACGGCAACTGGCGATCGCCAAGGCCATCCGTTGCAACTGCCCGTCGGGCGACCCGGAGTGCATCAAAGCCCAGCCCGCTTACGTGGAGGATGCGTCGCAAACTTCGTGGGACATCTATAGGCACGATTCCGAAATCGTCCTGGACGTGCTCCAGATCGCCGTCAACCGGCTGGCCGCGATGCCGGGAAACCGCATTCTGGTGATGCTCTCGAGGGGTTTTGTCACGGGAGGCATGGACCGCCGCAAGAGCGCCATCGTGAATGCCGCCTTGCGCGCGCACATCGTCTTTAATGCGCTCAACACCGAGGGTTTGACGACCAGGAACGCCCGCAACGAGGGACTGCGCCAGAACATTCTTTCGGAAATGATGGCCGGAGTTTCGGGCGCCACCGGCGGCCGTTTCTTCAAAAACACGAATGACATCGAGCGTGCGCTAGGAAGCCTGGCCGCGCCTCCCGAAGTTTCGTACACGCTGGGGTTCGCCCCCGCGCGTGAAGCGGACGACACATACCACAGTCTCAGGATCCGCGTAAAAAACGGCCGCGGCTACCAGGTGGAGGCGCGCCAGGGCTACTGGGCGGAGAAAGCCAGGCCCGCCGCGGGAAGCGCGCAGCGGCGCATCGATCAGGCCGTGCTTTCCGGCGAAACCATCGCCGAGATTCCCACTACCCTGCGCGTGATCCTGAACGGCCCGAAAGCCGGGGCGCCCGATATTGTAGTCCGGGTTTCGGTGGATGCGCGCCATTTGCGATTCCTCAAAAAGGGCGGGCGCAGTTGCCAGGAACTGACGTTTGTCGCGGTGCTGGAAACCGCCGGCGGGGAGTATCTGGCGGGCAAACAGGCCGTCATGGACCTGGCGTTGACCGGCCCCAAGCTGGCCAGCATGCAAGCCAGCGGGATCAAAGCCGTCATGTCTTTCGCGGCGCCGCCGGGCACTTATGCGATCCGGTCGGTGGTGCGGGAAGCGGACGAGAACCGCATTGCGGCTGCCAGCGCGCGGTTCGATGTACGGTGAGCCGGGGGACGGTCCCGGCCAATTGGCCGGAGCGCAACTGGGCGGCGAATGTTCCCGACTTTGCCCGGCCGTATCGCAAAAGGCAGCACTCTGGAAAAGACGGACATCTGAAAACGCCCGGCGAGTTTGGCGATCCGGTTCCGCAACCGGCCGGTATTGCCAGGGATATTGAAATCGGTGGACCGACTTCAGTCTGCTCGCCGAATGCCTCCGCAGCGTCTTGGCGTGCCAACCCGCCTCCAGCTCTATTCTTTGCCGGCGGAGTCCCGCAGCACCCGGGAGTCCTGCGCAGTAAACCACAGACGCCCTATCGCGGCCTGGAGGATTTCGTCCGGCCCGAGGTTCGCCTTCATGACTCCAGAGCGGCTATGAGGCAATCCCATCAGATGCCCGATCTCATGAGCCAGGATGCACCCCAGGACCAGGCCAGCGGACTGGTGCGATCGCTCCGCGAGCACCCTCGCCGGCCCGGAATAAGCCCAGGAAACCACCCCCCGTTCTCCTGGGATGGGCACTGGCAGCAATATCCGCGGGAGCCTGAAGTCAGCGCCGTCCGACTCAAGCGTTCGACCAGGGACGGCCCGAACGCAGCAAAGCCGGGATTTGCGTTGCAGGAGGGACCGACCCCGCATTGTGTATGTTGACCGCGTGCGGTAGAACGCCGGGTGACGCGCGGACGCGCACGGCCCGCTGCGCACCACAACACCGCAATGGACAGGCCGGAAGGCCTGTCCTACGCGGCCGCTTCGTTGACTCCGTTGAAGCGCACCGACACCAGGCGGCTGACGCCGGGCTCCTGCATGGTCACGCCATACAGCGCCTGGGCCGCTTCGTCGAGCGGGGCGTCCACTTCGTCCATGACGCAGAAGGGGCTGGGCGAGTATTTGAAAATCGCCATGAGCAGCGCTACCGCCGAGAGCGCCTTTTCGCCGCCCGAGAGCAGCAGCACGTTTTGCAGGCGCTTGCCGGGCGGCGAGCAGACGATATCGATGCCCGAATCGGCCAGGTTCTCCTGGTCGGTGAGCCGCATTTCGCCGGTGCCTCCGCCGAAAAGGGTTTGGAAGATGCCGCGGAAATTGTGATTGATGGCTTCGAAGGCTTCGCCGAATTTCTGGCGCGAGACCAGGTCGATCTCCTGAATGGCTTTTTCGGTATCGCGGATGGAATCGATCAGGTCCTGGCGCTGCGCGCTGAGGAAATCGTGGCGCTGCTGGGCTTCCTGGAACTCTTCCATGGCGGCGGGATTCACCGCGCCCAAGCCTTCGATGCGAGCGCGCACTTCGTTGCAGGCCTGTTCGGCTTCGGCGATGGTATCGGGATCGGGAACCGGGCTGTCTTCGGCGGCCAGTTCCTGGACGGGGCAGTTCAACTCTTTGCGGCTGGTTTCATCGAGGAACTTGAGCTCGGCCTGTTTGCGCACCAGCTCGACTTCCACTTGCGAACGCCGCTCGTGCATCTCCTGCGCGCCGGCGCGCAGGGTTTTGAGCTGCTCCTCGCCCCCGCGCAGGGATTCGCGCATGCCGGCATCCTGGAGCGCCATTTCGTTGACGCGGGTTTCCAATTGCGCGATTTCGGCGGCCAGTCCGGCGGCGTGCCGATCGAGCTCGATGTTGCTCGCCAGCAGGCGCGCGCGCTGTTCGCCGAGCCGCTCGATCTCGGGCGCGATGGCGTTGCGGCGCTGGGTGGTCTCGCGGAATTGCTGCTCGAGGCGGCCCATGGCGCTGCGCTCGCCGCGATGGCGCTCTTCCAGGCCGGCCAGGCCGGCGCGCGTGGCGGCGTAATCCTCGCCGATGGCGGCGGCCTGCCCTTCCAGTTTTTCGAGTTCCTGCCGCTCGCCTTCGAGGGCCTCTTCGCGCGCGGCGCGCAGGCGCTCTTTTTCGTCCACGGCGGCGCGGTTGCGCTGGCGCTGTTCGGCCGATTTTTCGGCATCGCGGCGCAGGCGCTCCAGCTCCAGGCGAGCCACCGAAAGGCGCGAGCCGGCGCGGCTCAGATCTTCGCCCAGCTTGCGCATATCGTGATCCAGCGCCACGCGGTCCTTCTCGCGCGATTGCTGCAAGGCGCGCAGGCGCTCGAGCTCGGCTTCCAGGCCGATGATCTCCTGGTTCAAGGCGTCCTGCCGCGCGACGGTTTCGTCCAGCTTCGCCTGGCGGCCTTGCAGGCGCACCGCCAGCTCGCGCGCTTCCCTCTTCATGGCGAGCGGCCCGGCGCCGGATTTCTTGCCGCCGGCGACGGTGTGGCCGTGGTAGCAGACGCCATCGGCCAAGAGGAAATAGAGATGCGGATAGGCCACCGCCAGGCGCTGCGCGGCGGCGCGATCCTCGGCCAGGAAGCACAGGGAAAGGCGCGGCAATAGATCGGTGGCGCGATCCGTGAAACCGTTGGTGAGCCGCAGGGAATCGCTCAAACGCGCGGCGATGCCGGTTTCCGGGCCGATGGCCGGTTCGGGGAGGTGGTCGCGGATGCCGGCTTCATTTTCGGGATGGACCAGGAAAGTGGCGCGGCCGTCCAGCTCGGCGCGAATGAAATCCAGCCCGCAGTCGGCCTGCAACCAGTCGCTCACCACCACGTACTCCAGCTCTTCGTGGAGGAACTCTTCGGTGGGCTTTTCGTACTGCGCGTCCACTTCGACGTAGTCGGCCAGCACGCCCAGCGGCCGCAGATCCTCGGCCTTGCCTTTTTCCAGGGCAGCGAACAGGCGCTTCACCGAATCGGTGGTATAGGTGCGATGCGCCAGCACCTGCTCGAGCGATTCCTTGCGCGCGCGAATCTGCGAAACTTCGTTTTTCAAGGCGTCGATTTCGCGGCGCAGCTCGACGGCCGTGTGCCGCCGCACCGCCAATTCCTCTTCCGTGCGGCGGCGTTCGCCGGTGACCGATTCCAGTTCGAGCTGGCGCTGCGCCACCGTCTCGGAAAGCTGGCGGCGGGCAATTTCCAGGCGCTCGATCTCCGCCGCGGCAGTCTGCTCTTCGCGCGTGGAGCGGGCCGTTTCACGATCGATTCCGGCCAGGTACTCTTCAATCTGCGCGAGCTGGTTTTTGAGCGTGGAAGCTTCGCCCAGCAGGCGCAGAATCAACTGGCGCCCGGTTTCGATGGCCTTTTCCCGCTCGCGCACCTTGGCTTGCAAGGCTTCGCGCTGCCGGGTGATTTCCAGCATGCGGTCGCGCGCCTGGGCGATCTGCCCTTCCAGGGCGTCGACATTGGTTTTGTGGCCGGCGATCTCTTCGTCCAGCCGGTCGAGGCGCAGGCCGAGCTCCTGCGAATCCTTCTCGGCCTGGGCGATGCGGTGCTCGATGGCGCCGCTTTCCCTGACCTGCGATTCGAGGCGGCCGCGGGTGCGCTCGGCTTCCACGCTCGAAGCGGCCAGTTGCTGGCGGGCTTCGGTGAGGAGCCGCTCGATTTCGTAGCAAGCCGCCTGGGCCCGCTCGTGCGCCTGCTCCTTGCCGGCCACTTCCTCGGCGAGCGATTTCAGGGAAGCGGCGGCTTCGTTCAGATCGGACGCGGTTTTTTCGGCCTCGCCTTGCAGCAGCCGGTAGCGCCCGGACAATACCACGCGCAGGCGCGTTTCCAGCTCCGCTTTCAGCTCGCCGTAGCGCTTGGCTTTGGAGGCCTGCCGTTTGAGCGAGTTCACCTGGCGGGTAACTTCTTCGAGAATGTCGTAAACGCGCGCCAGGTTCTGCTTGGCGCCTTCCAGCTTGGCTTCGGCGAGGCGCTTGCGGGTTTTGAAGCGGGTGATGCCGGCGGCCTCTTCGATGACCGCGCGGCGGTCCTGCGGCTTGGAGCTGAGGATCTGCCCGATGCGGCCCTGCTCGATGATGGCGTAGCTTTCCGGGCCCAGGCCGGTGCCCATGAAAATGTCCTGGATATCGCGCAGGCGCGCCAGCCGGCCATCGATCAGGTACTCGCTTTCGCCGGAACGGTAGAGGCGGCGGGTGATGGTGATTTCGGCTTTTTTGGGCGTCTGGCCTTCTTCCACGGGTTGCGGTTTGTGGGCGGCGGCGGGATGCTCGTGGTAATGCTCGGGGTCCACCAGGGTCATGGTGACATAGGCCATGCCGAGCGGCTTGCGGTCGCGCGTGCCGGCGAAAATCACGTCCTCCATGCGGGTGCCGCGGAGGGTCTTGGCGGACTGCTCGCCCAGCACCCAACTGATGGCATCGCTGATGTTGCTCTTGCCGCAGCCGTTGGGCCCGACTACCGCGGCGATGCCTTCCCCATTGAAGCGCAGCTCGGTGCGCTCGCAAAAGGATTTGAAGCCCTGCAGTTCGACGCGTTTCAGTTTCAGCAAAACATTACCTCGCCTGCTGCGATCGGGGGAGTTGTAACCATACTAAACGCGCGGGGGCGAAAAGTAAAGTACCTGGGGTACAAGATGTAGGGGTGGGAAGGGAAGTACCGCAATCAGTTTGGTAGGCCATGCTTTATTTTTGCCTAGGACAGGCCAGAGGCCTGTCCTACAGTTGATCTCCCGGATAATCGTCGTGTTCGCGCGCGGAGGGCCATTGCGGCTTGCGTTTTTCGCGAAAGGCGCGGATGCCCTCATAGAAATCGGCGCTCTGGAAAAGCTCCTCGCGCACGCGCCGGGCAATCAAACCGGCGATATCCCAACTCTTGCCGCGCACTTCCTGCACGAACCCGAGGCCGCTGCGGATGGCCGTCGGGCTGTAGCCGGCGATCTCGGCGGCGATTTCCAGGACGCGTTTTTCGGGTTCGGGATGAATCTCCTGGACGAGGCCGAGTTCCTTGGCCTCCGGCGCGTCGAAAATGCGGCCGGTGAGCGCCAGGGCCACGGCGCGGCGCTCGCCCAGAGCGACCTTGACGGCGCGAAACACCAGAAAGGGCCAAATCCCCAGTTTGACTTCGGTCAGCCCGAAGCGCGCCGCCTCGTTAGCCACCACGATATGGCAATTGGCGACCAGCCCCAGGCCGCCGCCCAGCGCGGGGCCGGTCACCGACGCCAGGATGGGGGTCACGATGCGCGCGTTGAGCGTGAATAGCTGCTCGTGGACGTTGCTCAGCGCGCCGGGCGCCAGGTTCCCAAGCTCGTCCAGGTCCATGCCGGCGGAAAAGGCGGGCCCGTTGGCGGTCAGGACGATGGCGCCGACTTGCGGATCGCGGTCGGCCTTGCCGATGGTATCGACCAGCAGGCGGCACAAGTCGGAGTTGAGGGCGTTGCGCTTCTCGGGACGATTCAAGGTGAGCCACAGGACGCGCTCGCGGGCTTGGACTTGCAGGATATCGCTCATGCCTCGATCTCCAGCGAGAGCAGCGCCGCGCCGAAGGTTTTGCCCTGGGCGTCGGTGCGCAGCGAAACCGTGCCGCCGCCGCCCAAGGCTTCGTGCAGCAGAAAGTTCAGGGCGCACAGGTTGGGCAGCTCGAAGCGTTCCACGGGGCCGCGGACCAGGTCGCCGAAGTGCCGCTGGACGCGTTCGGCGGTGACTTCGCGCAGCAGAACGGGGTAATCCTCGGGCCGGTAGGCGATGACCCCGATGTTGCAGGTATCGCCTTTGTCGCCGGAACGGGTGTGGGCCAGATGGGAGAGCGGGAGCTTCATAATAGGGCTGGGACTATTTTAAACCAGCGGCGGGAGGGTGGACAGCAGCGGCGGCGGTCTTGCCGCCGGTTCTATGAGGAGAATCCAAGCCGAACACCGGCGGCACGGACCGCCGGCGCTAGCGGGGCGCTTATTCGGACTTCGAGTAGTAGTACGTGTACTTGCTATAGAGTTCGGAGGCGCGGGCGCCGTTGGCGACGATTCCGAGCACATTGTTTTCGCACAGCGATTGCATGGCGCGCTGCACGTTATCGAAGGTGGTGGAACCGATCTTGACCACCAGCACGGTGCCGTCGGCCATGGTGGAGAGCAGGTTGGCGTCGGCGGAGAACAACAGGGGCGGAGTATCGAAAATCGCCCAGTTGAAGGAGCGCGGCAGTTCCTCGAAGAGCAGTTTGGCCTGGCGCATATTGAGGAGCTCGAGAGGATTCTTCACGGGAGAGCCGGCCGGCAGCAGGTAGAGGTTCATGCCTTCCACGTGGCGCAGGGCTTCGGCGAAGGTGCATTGACCGGTGAGGTAATCGCTCAGGCCGGGGGCGCGGTTGACTTGAAACAGGTTGTGAATGATGGGGCGGCGCAAGTCGAAATCGCCCAGCAGCACCGAGCTTTCGGCCAGGTGGGCCTGGGCCAGAGCCAGGTTGACGGCGGTAAAGGTCTTGCCTTCGGCGGGCGAAGGGCTGGTGACGACCACGGTATGGAGCGGCTGCAGGTTCTGCAAGTGGTTGAGGCGGGTGCGCAGCGTGCGGAATTCCTCGGCGGGCGTTTCGTGGGAATTATTGAGATCCAGGAGGTGCGATTCGGGAGCGGGCTGGAACGGCACGATGGCGACCGCGCTCAAGATCGCGGGATGGATATTCAGGCGAAGGGGCGGCGCGGCCACCACCCCGGAAGCGAGGTATTCCGCTTGGCGGGGCGGCTCTTCGGCGCGATAAGATTCCTCATCCTGCACCGGCGCCGCGATGGGCGGCTCGTCCGGCAACGCACCTTTTTCGGCCCGGCGCAAGGCATCATGTACTCGGCTCATCGGTCCTCCGTCTAGCTCCTGCCAAAGAAGTGGTAATACATCGCGCCGCTCATGGCAATGGAGCCGATGATAAACGCGCTGGACCAAGCCAGCCAGAACAGG
>Ga0181530_10003451_pt1 | contig 17621 bp, 8 predicted proteins | sample PEATcosm2014_Bin_42_FD_119769 | JGI IMG/M metagenome (GOLD analysis project Ga0181530, IMG submission 119769) | Peatland microbial communities from MTU Mesocosm Facility, Houghton, MI, USA - PEATcosm2014_Bin10_60_metaG | ecosystem: Environmental > Terrestrial > Soil > Wetlands > Peat | place... | reverse complement strand
GAGCCCATCGGTGCCACCAGCTTCCCATTCCAGATGCTGCCGGCGTCAATGTAATATCCCAAGTGGAAAGGGCCGGCGATTTCCTGCTCTGGCCCTCCGTTCAAGGGAACGCGGACCAGCCGGCTGTTGGGCGGCTCGCGAACCTCAACCACCAGGCTTTGAGTGGCGGCATCCACAGCGATTCCATCGCCGGTGCGAATCTTGCGAGGCTCGCCGCCCGCCAGCGGCACGGCCCAGATCATACCGCCCGCCAGGCAGTAAAGAGTTTTCGAATCCGGCGATGTGGCGAGACTTGTGACCTCTCCTTGGTCGAATGGCAGGCGGCGTATAATGCTCCCGTTCGAGAGCGCCGCCAGCGCAATCGTGTGCCGCGGCGGCCTTGCAACCATGAAAGCCAATTGGTCGGAGCCCACCGGCGTCATGGGTCCTGCCGTATCTTCCAAAGTGTTGATCAGCGGAGAAGGAACCTTTCCGGGCTCGACCAGGATCAGCCGGGTGCGGGAGGCAGTGCGTTCCGCCCACACTACGTGGCCATCCGGGAGCACCGTGAAGTACTCGCCCTCGTCATGCTCGCCCACAGCAGGGTTGGAGATGGCTGCAACCTTCTCCGCATGCCCTCCCTGCGCAGAAAAACGCACCAGTTCTGACCCGCGGTCGCTCTGATCGAGGTAGATGCTGCCGTCCGGACTCGTATCGAGCGCGAAGACTGGGTGGACCATCTCGAGCAGCGTTCGGGTCGGTCCGTGGCCATCCAGCGGCGCTGCCGCCACACGATAAATGTTCCCTCGCATGGTCGAGATAACCGCGTCCTTGCCGTCGCGAGTAGCCGCGACGGCCGAGTAGAAACCGCTGAATTCGCCAGGGTAGTCGTCCGGAAGCTGCCGCATCTTTCCCGTCGCCAGATCGACGACCCAAAGATGCGCGCCGGTATCCGCCTCCGGCCCGAGTTTGGTTCCAATCACCAGAGCCTCACGGCCGCCCGGAATGGCTCGCAGTTGATTAACGTCTGATAGACCTTTCACTGCCACGGGCTAGGCTTGTGATTGGCCGGTCTCCGGCCAGTAGTGGAACACTTGGTAACGGTTCTCGGGGTTGCGCCGGGTGATGAGAAGGCTTCCGTCCGGCAAGGCCTCCGGAAACTCCGCGTTCTCGACCACCAGCTGTTCGTCCCCGCCCAGCGCAGGCACAGAGTAGATTCCGTTGGGTTGGTCATACCAACGATCGTAGTAAATGCGGCTCCCATCGGGCGACCACGATACCCTCGTAACCAAGCCCCGTTCTCGGCTGTGGGTGAGCATGATGCGATTACCCGAGTCCGGCTGCATCACCCAAAGTTGCATCACGTCGTCGGGGTCAATGGCAATGAACGCCAGTAGGCGTCCATCCGGGGAAAGGCGTGGGAAGATTGAGATCGTGGGCCCTCCCAGCATCACGCCGCTCCAGGAAGGCTGTGGGCGTCCGCGCCATGCCTGGCTGATAATCAGCGCTACCAGAGCGGCAGCTAAAATCCCGGACAGCGCCCAGGGCAGAGCGCGGCGCCACGTCGCACCACCCCGCGCTTCGCGCTTCCCCTCCTCGCTGAGGAGGGGACCGAGGGGTGGCCTGCCGTCCGCTCCGCTGAGTGTTTCCTCAATGGTGATGCGGGCTTCGCCAATGTCGCGCAGCCGCTGTTTCGGCTCTTTGATAAGGCATCGGCGCAGCAGACTCTGAATGACGATAGGCGTCGTGGCGGGCAGCGCGTTCCACTCCGGTTCGGCGCGCACCACGGCCGCCAGCACGTCGGTCGAGGTCTCGCCCGAGAAAGCTTGCCGGCCCGTGAGCATCTCGTAGAGCACGCAGCCGAACGCCCAGATGTCCGCCCGGCGGTCAACCGGCTTTCCCTTCGCCTGCTCCGGGCTCATGTAGGCCGCCGTGCCCAGTATGATCCCCGCCTGCGTGGCCATCCCGCTGATCGTCGGCGAACTCGAGACGTCGCCCGCGGCATGCTCCCCTTCCAGCGCCTTGGCCAGACCGAAATCCAGAATCTTTACCATGCCTTCCGGCGTGATCTTCAGGTTGGCCGGCTTGAGATCGCGATGCACAATCCCGCGCTCGTGCGCGTATTCGAGCGCTTCGGCGATCTGGCGTGCGATAGGCAGCGCCTCGTCGAGCGATAGAGCCACGCCACCACCCCGCGCTTCACGCTTCCCCTCCTCATTGAGGAGGGGACCAAGGGGTGGTCGGCGGTCCTGGGGTTCCCCCGCGGCAAGGCGTTCCGCCAGCGTCCGGCCTTCCACCAGTTCCATCACCAGCGCTCTCGCGCCGTTCGATTCCTCCAGGCCGTAAATCGCCGCGATATTGGGGTGATTGAGCGAGGCGAGGACTTGCGCTTCGCGCTCGAAGCGGGCCATGCGCTCAGTATTGTGCGCCATGGGCGCAGGCAGGACCTTCAGCGCCACCTCGCGGTACAGCTTCGTATCCCGCGCGCGATATACCTCACCCATGCCTCCCGAGCCGAGCAGCGAGAGGATTTCGTAAACACCTAGCTTTGCACCTGAGCTTGGGACCATTAATCCCATTCATTATACACGACGCGAACCATGTGCCTTCGGACCAAGCAGTTGGGGCTCAGCGCGCGCCGTTTGCACCGGCTGGCTTCCCTCCTGTTTCGCCTCAGCTTCGGACCTTGGAATCTCCAGGCCGGCCTTGCGCAGACCTTCCATCAGACTATCGACAAGGTCGGGGAGGTACCACTTTGAAAGTTCCTCGCGGCCGCGGAGGGCGAAGTCGGGCATCAGCAGAAGGAGCTCTTGTACTCCTTTCCGTCCCGCCTCGACCTCGCCGAGCTGCCCGTGAGGAGCTGTCGTTGTCGCCTTCGTCAACCACGCGCCGGGCATATTCATCACGCCCGGCATGTTCATCTTGAGGGCGAAGGTTCGGGCTCCGGCGTAATCACCCTTGTGATACGCGTCCAGCAAAGGCAAAGCCCAATACCATGCCGGATGGTTGGGGTTCAGTTCCCGCGCTCGCTCTCCCAGGGCGCAGCCCCGCTCCCAGTCTCCCGCGAAGGCCACTAAAAGGCTCAAGTATCCGAGCGTCGCCCCGTCCATGGGGTTCAGTGCGATGGCCCTCTCCGCGGCGCTTCGAAAGGCGCCGAATTCCTTGCGGAAGAACAGAGCTTGGGCCAGAGCCAAATAGGCGGAGGGGTTGGAAGGTCCGGCATCCACCGCCCGCTGCGCAGCCTGGAGGGAACGCCCCATAGGATCCGGCCGTACGTTGAAGCCGAATCTGAACTCTTCTCCGTACATCATCGAAAGCATGACCCAGCCATCGGCATTTTCCGGTGCCTGTTGTACGGCCCGTTCCAGGCCAGCTCGCACCACGGCGTGCTCTTCCGCGTTGACACGCTCGTAGTACCCGAAGCTGCGGAGGACCGCTTCGTACGGGCTCAACTGTTCGGAGCCCTTGGCGCGCACCGCCTCGCTCATGCTATGGGGTAAGACGCCGTACCAATCGGCGACCGTGGAGACGATGCGTGGAACGAGGTCATCTTGCAATTCGAAAACTGTTTCCGGGTTGAAGGTGCGATCATAGGTGTCGGCCCAGAGATGAGCACCCGAGGTTGCGTCAACCAGTTGCACGGAAACTCGAACCTTGGCTCCCGCTTGGCGCAGACTGCCTTCCATCACGTAGCGGGCGCCCAACTCCTTGCCGATCGCGCGGACGTCCCCAGACTGGCTGGAATACTTGGCCGTCGAACCGCGCGCGATAACGCGCAGATAGGAAAAGCGCGACAAGCCGGTTACCACTTCTTCGGACACGCCTTCCGCCAAAGCCTTGAGGTCGGCGTTGCTGCTTGTATATTTGAAGGGCAGAACCGCGACCCAGAAGCCCTCGTCCGCGCGGACCTGGCCGGAGTCCATCCCAAGTTTCGGTCCGCTGATGGAATCTGAGGCGGGAGCGGGCGCCCGGCTCCCCTCACCTTTGGGATCGAGCACAGCCTCCCTCGCCGCAGATCCCGCTGGGCCGAAGTTGAGGCCGGCCTTCTGCAATCCCTGCAAAAGCTGTTCCACGGCATCTTTGTCCGCGAGCCACTTCTCGATGTCGTCACGGACATTATTAAGGTCGAGAAACGTCGGATTGTATTTGCGCAAAAGCTCGATGGCCGGGTGAGCCTCCTCACGGCGGCCCAGCATGCCGCAAGCGGCCGCGATCATCAGTTGCGCCCAATGGAACTCCGGCATGTTGATCTTCTTTGCGGTTTGCAACGCAGCTTCGTACTCGCCTTTGCGATACTGATGGTGAACGACGGTAAGGTGATACCAACCAGGATGATGGCGATTCAACTCCATCGTTCTTTGCGCCAGCGCCGCGCCCCGCTCCCATTCACCAGAGTAGGCAATCAGGATCGCCATGAGAGCCGAAGTGATGCCGTCCCGCGGATTGAGCGACATGGCCCGCTCCGCAGTCTCGCGAAACGCGCTGAAGTCGCGGCTGAAGAAGTACACTTCCGCAAGTTGCTTCCAGCCCATCTGGCAGGCCGGATCGATCTTCACGGCTCGCCAGGCCGCTTCCCGCGCCCGCTCCATCGGTTTCTCCCGCGGATTCCACCGATCGAGATATTCCCATAGGTACACAGCGGAAAGACAGGCCCAGGCAGTGGCGTGGTTGGGCTCGCGCTCGAGCGCCCGTTCCAGTCCGGCACGGAGCACGGCATGTTCCTGCGGATCGACTTGCTGCATGAAAGCGTAGTAGCGCAAGACCAGTTCAGACGCGCTCAGGTCTTCCACGTTCTTGTCCCGAGTGGGGGTGGCCATGGAGCGAACCAGAACTCCATAACCATCCGCGACCGTAGTCACAATGTGGTCGGTCAGGTCGTCCTGAATCTCGAAAGGGCTGGTGTTGCCTATTTCGCGGTCATATGCCTCAGCCCAAAGCTGCGTGCCGCTTGCAGCGTCCAACAGTTGCGCGCTGACGCGAACGGCACGGCCCCGCTTGCGAACGCTTCCCTCCAGCACATAACGCGCGCCCAATTCACAGCCCACCGTGCGGATGTCCGCCGCGCGGCCTCGAAAGGCCATGGCCGAGTTGTGGGCGATGACCCGAAGGTACGGGAAGCGCGAAAGCCCCGACGTGACGTCCTCGGTAAGGCCATCCGCCACGGCCTCGAGGTCCGCATCACCGCCTGGCGCCCTGAAGGGCAACACCGCAACCCAGAAGCCCTCGTCAGCGCGAGTAGCACCCGTGTCGGGCTTAGCAACGGCCTGGGAAGTGGAGGCCGCAGCCGCAGTCGGACTGGAGATGAGCCGCGCCAGATCGCGAAACTCGTTACCCACATCGCGCGCCGTCTGTACACGATAGCGGGGATCTTTCTCCAGGCAGCGCCGGATTACGCGCGCCAGGTCGGAAGGCAGGTCGGGGCGCTGTTCGGTAACCGGGACAGGAGTGTCGCGCAAGATGGATGAAATCAGCTCTGCGGAGGAAACTCCGTCGAACGGCCGCCGTCCCGTTGCCATCTCGTGCAGCACGACCCCCAGCGAAAAGATATCCGAACGGTGGTCGAGCGCGCGTCCCGAGACCTGTTCGGGTGACATGTAGGCGGGCGTTCCCATCACCACGCCCGCTTGCGTGCGGCCTGCCGAGGTGAGCGTCGCACCATCGGAGCTTTCGGCGCCGACGTCTTTCGCCAACCCGAAATCCAGCACCTTCACCCGGCCCTCATTCGTCACCATCACGTTGGCCGGTTTTAGGTCCCGGTGCAGAATCCCTTTCTCATGCGCCGCCGCCAGCGCCTCGGCCAGCGCGCCAGCAATCTCTACGATTCGATCCACCGGAAGGCCAGTCCCCGGAATCAGGCGATCGAGCGACGGCCCCTCAACCAATTCCATGGTGAGAAAGTGGATGCCCTCGGATTCTTCCACCGAGTAGAGCGTGACCACATTGGGATGGTTGAGTGCGGCGACGGCGCGCGCTTCGCGCTGGAAGCGGGCCAACCGCTCGGGATCGCTGGCTACGTTCGGCGGCAGGACCTTGAGCGCCACTTGGCGCCCCAGCTTGGTGTCCGTGGCACGATACACCTCACCCATTCCGCCAACTCCGAGTGCGGCGTTAATCCGATAGTGTGCGAGCGTTCGTCCGACCAGATCGAGCTCCCCTGTATTGGGCAGTTAGAAGCTCCTCGTCCCTGAAACTGGGTGGTTCTTAATTATACACGAAGCGATCCTCCTCAGAATGTTCCCGACGGGCAACCCCGTAAGTTGCACCCGCCAAGGCCAGCGCCTACGCACGGTACAGACCGGAGAACGGTAGTTGGCGATAACGCCCCTCCCTCCCGGAATCCGAACAGGCCCAAGGTGGGCGACCTCCTGTCTGCAACCATGGGATTTGCTGAACGGAGAGATCCGGGCCGCCACATGTGCGGGTTGGCCGTTTCTAGTCAATGTGTTCGGCGTAGCGAGCGGCTGAGCGGCGAATGCGCGCGGCAGCGGCACACCTCTTCACCGTCGTCTGTCATCGTGATGTATTCTCTAGACAAGCCGGTCCGGGGGGTGAACGATGACACGAAAGGTCTTGCTCGTCTGCGGTATCGTATCTTCGCTGCTCTATGTCGCCACTACCATCCTTGGAGCGATGCGATAGGAGGGTTACAGCTCCACCTCTCAATCCGTCAGTGAGCTGTTCGCTATCAACGCCCCGTCGAGACCACTCTTCGTGCCTCTTCTCTTCGCCTATGACGGCTTGGTGATCGCCTTCGGGTTAGGCGTCTGGGGATCATCTGGTCGCAAGCGCCCTCTGAGCGTCGTGGCAGGCCTGCTGGTCGGATACGGGGTCACCGGTTTAGTGGGGCCATTTGCCCCGATGCACCATCGAGGGGTCGGGGGAACGCTGACCGATACCATGCACGTCGTCGTCACAATGGTGCTTGTTCTCTTCATAGTGCTTATCATCGGGTTCGGGGCGGCTGCCTTCGGAAAGCGGTTCCGCCTCTTCTCGATCGGAACAATTCTGGCCCTGGTCGCGTTCGGCGCTTTGGCCGGTTTCGACGGCTCTCGGCTTGCCGCAAACCTGCCCACGCCGTGGCTCGGGGTTAAAGAGCGCATTAATATCGGCGGCTTCCTGCTATGGGTCGTGGTGCTGGCCATTACGCTCTTGCGCTTCCGAGATACCGCGGCCGTGACGGGTCGCCCGGGCCCGTTAGCCGCACGACTAAACCGATTTCGGTCACCCTGCTTCGTGAGCCGTTGCCGCTCGGGCTGCGACGCGCGCGATGCCCGAACACACGGGCATTTCGCGGCGTTGGGCTTCTCCGAACACGAGGCCGATCATGAGGCACAGGTGGTCCGAGAATCGGCTCCCGATGACCCGCCGCGCGGTTGTGCCTGCCACCCCCTTTCACGCAGGGGTCATGTAGCCGGAGTGCCTCGCCTGCGCCTTGTCTCGATGGTTGCGAGGGCGTCGAAGAGACTACCCGCCGCCTTCTTCAGCGGACCCAGGTGAGTGGGATAGTAGTATTCGGACTCGAACCAGCCCTTGTCCGTGAAGTACCTGTAGTCAAGATAGCTGTCGTCGAGCATCAGCTTCATGCTCGTTCGGGCCATCCTGAAGGCCATGAGATTGAGTAACCTCGGCACGGGATAGGCCGACTTCACCAGTCTTTCGTGAAAGCGCTTGCTCAGGCTCGCAAGGGCCCTGTCAATCTTCTGCTGTTCCTCCTCCGTAATCGGCTCGCAGGCCGCGACGCAAGTGCCCTTCACGGTGTTGAAGCCCAGGCCGTTGCCGACGAAATCGAGGTATTTCACTATCTTGGTACCGCCGAAGAGGCCTTGAGCGACGATGCCGGTAAAGGTTTTCCCGAAGAAGCGCGGACGATGGAAGACGAAGCCGAGGCGGTCGAGGAACACCTTCATCATCCCCGAGACCTGGAACGAGTAATTCGGGGTTGCCAAGACGACTCCATCGGACGCCATGAGCTTCTCGAAGAGCGCGTCCCGATCGTCCTTCAAAGGACAGTACTCCTCGCCTTTCTGGAAGCACAGCTTGCAGCCCCTACAGATCCCGAGTCGACATTGGCTGAGAGCGACGATTTCATATTCGACGTTACCGAGGGACTGTAGGTTCTTCAGGAATTGCAGGACCGCATTGTGAGTGAGCCGCTTGCGGGCACTACTTACGATTGCGGTGACTTTCTTTACCTTGCTTTTTTCCATGACCCCCATTGCAGTGTACCTCATGGGATCGACGGCGCCGTCCGAGGCGGCTGCGAACGCCAGCCGGTCCACGGTTGAGTGCATGAGTCTATAATCGTAGTCTTTACCTCGCTATCGCCCAGGAGTTCCTGGTCCGGCCGGATATCCTAACGGTCTTTGAGAAGGTGAGTTGCGAAGGAATGCCGTAGAGCCTCGGCGTCGGCTGAGCTGGGAACAGGCCCAAAGGCGACTGACGGTTTGTGCCGGAGGCACCCACGATGACACCTGACTCCCAAGGTTCCTGCCCCTCGGGAAAGCACGACGCGATTAAAACGCGGGTATGCAGTAATGTCAAGATCATCTTGGGAATTCGAACGGCAACCTATCTGGTAAGATACTCAGCGCCTCGCCACTTCCGCCGAGCGGTTTGCGCTCCTTGGGTGTTTGCGAGATAGCGCCCGGCACCCGAAATGCAGGGTGGATCCCGCGTAACGCCCTAGGTTAGAGCGAACTCGCTCAACTCGTGTGCAGCACCTCGGAGACTATTGTCCACAGCATGCGATTTCTTGACGGTTATGTCGAAACCACCCTTGTGACCGTGGGTCCGACGCCCGCGGGTCAAGAGCGCGGTTTCGCCGTTTAACCGGCCAAGTGTCGGCCGTGCTGGTCTCTTCGGCGGTTAGCGAAGAGTAGCCGACGACTCGTTACTCTTGGCCGCGATTCCTACACTCGATCTCGGAGGACACTGGTATAATCGAGGATAATCATGCAGCTCGCGCCAGGCACTAGACTTGGACCGTACGAGGTAGTTTCACCGCTCGGTTCGGGCGGTATGGGCGAAGTCTATCGCGGGCGTGACACACGCTTGGACCGTACCGTCGCCATCAAGGTATTGTCCACGGAGTTTACTGCCGACCCTGACTTACGGCGGCGCTTTGAGCGCGAGGCCCGAGCGATCTCTAGCCTCAATCATCCGCACATCTGCACTCTTTATGATATCGGCCGCCAGGATCGGATCGACTATTTGGTTTTGGAGTACCTCGAGGGGCGGACGCTGGCGGAACGCCTTGGCCGCGGATCTCTGCCCTTCGAACAAGTGCTGCGCTATGGAATCCAAATCGCCGACGCACTCGAGCAAGCCCACCACCAGGGCATCGTTCACCGCGATCTCAAGCCCGCTAACATCATGCTGACCGAGGCCGGCGTGAAGGTGCTCGATTTCGGTCTGGCGAAGGCCACGCTCTCGAAGCGGCCCTACGGGCCCATGCAGGATCGCCCAACCCTCCATAAAGGCCTCCCAACCGCGAGTAATCCCTTGACGGCGGAAGGGACCCTGGTGGGGACTTTTCCTTACATGTCGCCCGAGCAACTGGAAGGTCGAGATGCCGACGCGCGCTCAGATATCTTCGCCTTCGGTGCGGTCCTCTACGAAATGGCCGCAGGGCGAAGAGCCTTCGAGGGGACTGCCCCGATGAGCGTGATGGCCGCGATTCTGGAGCGAGAACCGCAACCGCTCAGGGCTGCCCAGCCACTGGTGCCACGGGCTTTGGAGCGACTAGTGCAGACGTGTCTGGCTAAAGACCCTGACCAGCGCTGGCAGACAGCACACGATGTGAAGCTTCAACTGGAGTGGCTTCTAGAGAGTGGCTCGGGGGCAGGCATTCCCGTGGCGGCGACTGTGCGTTCGAGAATGCGAGAATATCTCGCATGGGCAGTCGCGACCCTGCTCGTCGCCTTGCTTCTTGCCTTGGGCTATTACCGCCGCCCTGGGCCGCAGCCTGAACCGGTCCGTTCTTCTTTGCTACCCCCGCCCAACACGGCCTTCCTTCCGTACAATTTCGCCATTTCCCCGGACGGCAGCCGCCTGGCCTTTGTGGCCCTCGGGCCGGACGGCAAAACAGCTTTGTGGGTACGGGGGCTTTCCTCCTCGAGTGCCCAGCAACTGACAGGCACAGAGGGCGCGAGCTATCCTTTTTGGTCACCTGACAGCCTGCGTGTTGGTTTCTTCGCGGAGGGACGACTGAAGACCATCGATCTCGCTAATTCTGGAGTGCAAACCCTCTGTGCTGCCGCACCCGGCTTCGGTGGGACTTGGAACCAAGACGGCGTCATCATCTTTGCTCCCGGCATCACCGGCCCTCTTTACCGTGTCCCCGCCGCGGGCGGCACGCCCTCGGCGGTCACCAAACTTCCCCCCAGCAGCACTCAGTCTCAACACTGGCCTTCTTTCCTGCCCGATGGCAAGCATTTCCTCTATTTCGTGAATTGGAGCGGTCCCTCCAACCTCCAACTCAACGGCCTTTACACCGCCTCGCTCGACACCGGCGCCACCCATCAGATCTCCTCTGACATCATCGGCAACGTGCTTTTCGCCTCGGGGCATCTGGTTTATGTTCATGATCGCCGCGTCGTGGCCCAACCCTTCGATGCCGGCCGCCTCAAAACCACCGCACCGCCGCTGCCGCTCACTCAGCAGGAAGTGGACAAGTTCTTTGACTTCTGGCAGTCCGGCGTTTCTGTTTCACAGGACGGCAAGCTGGTTTTCCAGTCCGCCGCCGATGCCCCGTCGCGGCTTGTCTGGTACGACGCAACTGGCAAGGAGGACGGCCAGTTCCCCGAGATTGGTTACGAGGGAGCCCAGTTTTCTCCTGACGGCCGGTCGCTAGCAGTCTATTCGGATGACGAACACAACGGCCAGCGCTTTATCCGTGTCTATGACCTTGCACGCGGAGTTAGCACTCGCCTGACCGACGGTGGGAATGAGAGCCTTCCCGTATGGTCCCCCGATGGCAAAGTCATCGCCTTTCGCGATGCTTCCTTGAACATCGAAGAAGTTCCCGCCGATGCCTCGGCCCCCCCCAGGGCCCTCGTGAGCGGCACCAACGTCATTCCTTGCGATTGGTCTCGGGACGGCCACTTGATTTACATGAGCCTAGAGGGAGGCGAGTTCCCGAGCCTGGACGTCTACTCTCCACTCGATCATAAATCCACACAGTTCGCGAAGTTCGGAGCTGAACCTCAATTCTCCCCAGACGGGAAATGGGTCGCCTACGTGCAAGCGCCGGAGCGCGAGATTGTTGTTCAGCCCTTTCCGGCTCCAGGGCCTCATGTCCAAGTCTCGAATATGCGCGGATCGACGCAGCCTCGTTGGAGCCGTGATGGCAGGAAGCTATTTTTCGTGCAGCCGGATCGAAAGCTCATGGTTGTAACCTTCGACCCTGCAACATCCTCGGCCAGCCCGCCCCAAGTCGTTGCTCAAACTCGCATCACCACCGCAATGTTCGGGTGGTTTCAGTACGCCGTCGCTGCCGACGGCCGCTTCCTGATTAACTCGTTCCCGTCCGCCGCATCCTCCCCACTCACGCTGATCACCGACTGGACCGCACGCTTGAAGCGGCCGTGAAAAGTAGACCCGACTAGTTTAAGCTTCTTGGATATCGTGCGAATCTCTGCAGGACTCCCCGTCTGGCTCGATCGGTCGCAAATCGCCGTGGGGGTAGTTGCGATCCCAACTGGGGGTTTCCCTGTGAGGTCAGCCTCCAGGGGATTATCAGCCAGCCAAGATCAACCTTGGGTAACGGCAACCCTGTCCCGCGGTACCATAGAATCAACCACTTACAAACCTTTAGAAGCGCAACCTGTTCCAATTTGTTCCATAACTCAAATCCAGGCCCGGCCCGAGTTTGTCTCAGCCGTACGTCAGTGGACGCCGCCGTTTGTGAGTTTGCTTCATTCCTGAAGGTTCATTTTCCCGACAGCATTTCGGCAGACCCAAGGGCATTCAAGAGGATTGTTCATCGCCTTGTTCGGCGGGAGCTAGCACGGAAACGTGCCCTCGCCAAATATACCGAGGCAGCCCGGCAACACACCCGAGGCGCACTTGACGCCGGCGGGAAGATCATCCACGTCACACCCAAGGAAAAGTGGCAGCAGTTCGCAGCGGAGATTTAGCGACCAAACCTATAAGTAAAGTTCACGCTCGCGTAGGACGGAATGCGCACTCCCACCACCTCGGCAATCGGGTTGTCGGGAACCGGCAACGGACCCACATAACTCGGCGCATAGTTCGTCGCAAAGTTTTCCGTGGTCTGCCCCGTATAACCGCTGGCGATCATCATATTGATGCCGACATTGATCCTTCCTTCCAGGAAGGGTCGCGCCAGTGCCAGCCGGAACTCCTTGTTCGGCACCCCGACACAGTAAGAGGTGAGGTTGTTGGGGTTGCTTTCATCGCATCCGTTTCCTACCACCTTTTTTCCGACATACTCAAATTCGCCCTTGGCTTGCAAATGGAGGGGTAATCGTTGGTACGTCCAGGAAAGATCGCCGATCAGCCGTGGGGTCTCTGGAATGATCTGACCGGTATCAACCTCGCGCGCATCAGCCTGCTCAAAGGTTGCCTGAAGCGCTCCGTAGCTGAAGCTCCGGCGCAGCGTCAGCGCCAGATAACGGATGCGGCCCGGCCCCAGGTCGAACTGCAATCCGGTGTCGGGATCGATCTTGCCATACTCGGCGGTTTGCGTCTCGTGTCCGAGGGTCAGTTTGAAGTCCGTTTTGTGGACGGTCTTGCTGGCCACCAATTGGTAGGATTGTGCGGTCTCCACGGGGTCAACGGCTGCCGGAGCGCCGGTGGCGGTGTCTTGTCCCGTGGCCATTCCCGTGCGAGGATCTTCGGTGAAAAACGACTTGCCGTAGCTGAACGCCACCTCGGGCACGTACCAGGAATCCTGGGGGAAGAACGTGATCGTGGCTTTGGGCGAACTGAGCCCCACCCGCTTGCTCCAGGAATTCGCCGGAGTCACCAGGTCCTGGTTGTCGATGCTGATTTCGTCGCGTCGCCAGCCCAGGTAGTAGCGGAAGTATCGGCTCACAGCTCCCTCGCCGGCAACATAAGGAGTGACCGGTGCAATCGTCACATTGTCCCCGTCCACTTTGATGAAGGGTCCATAATAAGACGGATTAGCGGGGTTATAGAAGTTGTAATGATCCAGGTCGTCGCGCCGCGGGGCCTCGCGCTCGTTATCGGTTCCGGCCAGCAAGGTGAACAGCTTGGAGAAAGTCTTAACGTAAGCTGCGCTGGCGCCCGCCACCGTGCGGAACTCGCTCTGCCGGATCAATCCATCTCCGAAGTCAGAATAGAGAGAGAGATTATAAGTGCGGAAGAACCCGGAGAGGTATAGCTGCCCGTTGCCGCCAAGGTTCCATACATCGTTCAAGGCCATCAGCGCCGTGTGGGTCTGGTCCTTCTGTCGCGGCTCAACCGCATCCGGATACTTTTTCCAGCCGTCCGCAGCATCGATGCTATTAACTCCGCATATCGGCCTGTGCCCCGCCACGTAGGAAAAGCCGTAGTATCCGATCCCGACCAACGTCAAGGTGTGATCTCCGGCGTGGAAGACTTCGCCGCCATTGATTTTCAACTGTTTGCGGTGCTCAAGCCGGTTGAGGAATCCGTTGCCGAATGAGCCCTCGAAAGCAATCCACGAAGTCGTGGAAGGGCTGAAGCCCGCCGTGCCCGTAATGTCCCGGTCGTCTCCCGTCAAGGTGACAAAGGGATCGAGGTGCGAGCGCAGCGCATAGGCGGTGGCGAGATTCAAGGCGTGATTGCCCTCCCGCACGTTGAACGCGCCGCCATCCACTTCGACGCTCTCAATCACATCCGCAACGTATATGTTCGGGTCCGTATAGCCGTTGCCGTGCGCGTTGGCTGAAAGATTATTGGGCACCCGGTAGCTGCCCACTTGGATGAATTGCGCGATGGGCTCGCCGTGGTCGCCGGCGACGCCCGGTGCAAAGTACTGGGGCGCCTTGATGCCGCTCGAGGCCGTCTCAATCGGATAGCCGGGAATCGAAATCGGTGCGCCCGGACGTCCCGGATTGGCGTCCAGCAGATCTGCGCTGGCAAAAACCTTCACCGCGGGATCGGGCGATTGAACATCGACGTTCTTTACGTCGGCTGTCACCGTTACGGTTTCGACTCGCGCCGCGAGGTGAGCGAATTGAAGATCGACACGCAGTGCCTCGCCGTCACCAACGTGCACGGCCTGCTTGACTTCGTCGAAGCCAGCAGCCGAGGCGCGGATTTCGTAATCGCCCGGCGGCACCGTCGGGAAAACAAACCGCCCATCCTTATCACTTGCGGCCTCGACGGGAGGTGCGCCGGATAGGGTGGCGAGCCTTAACTTAGCCCCCGACACCACCGCGCCTTGCGGATCGGTCAAGCGGCCGACGATGCGGCCATCGGCTGCCCAGACACGGAGACCGAGGGCGAAAAACATCGGCGTGAGCGCCACCATTTTGTAGGTCATCAGCGATTCCAGGTGGTGTTACACTGTGGCAAAACGTGCTACTCGTTGCGGATGGTAGCACGACATTGGAAAGTGTGTCACGCACAAAGTTGTCCGGGAGGGAGTTTCTTTCCGTCGCGGGTGCCCCCGATGCGTCGAACGCCTGACCGGTCAGCGGTTATAATGATAGTGGGCAAAGACGCATCGAACCGAAGGACGATAAAAGGAACAGTCCTGTTGAAAGTGACACAGCGCGGCAAAGCTGCAACCCAACCCGTAGGGCCGAACGGCGTTCGGCCCCCGGGCGAGCGCTGCTCGCCCCGACTACAGGCGCCGGCGCTTAGGTAGATTCCATGAGAGCAGACCAGCGCAGCGAGTTAACAATAAAGCTCTTGGCTACCGTCCTTCTTTGTGTCCTGCCGGGCTTTGGTCAGGCAAACGTGGGTCAGTTACGCCTTCGAGTCACCGATCCAGCAGGGCTTGGAGTTGAGAGCACTGTCGAACTGATCAGTGAAGTGAATCAGTTCAGCGACTCGTATGCCACGAACGGCAAGGGAAGGTTGCAGGTGGACCGGCTGCCTTTCGGAGTGTATCAGATGCGTGTTCACCGCGAGGGATTCGCGACCTTTTCCGGCTCCTTGGAGATTCGCTCGGTGTTTCCGGTTACCTACCACGTCGGGCTGAGCGTAGCGGTCGCGACCACGTCGGTGGTCGTCATTGGCCAGCCCACACTGATCGATCCTTACCGAGTCGGCAACATTTATCGAATCGGCTCGCAGGCAATCGAGAATCGTCAGTCCTCAATACCAGGCCGTTCAGTCGTTGACCTGGTCGATACGCAACCCGGTTGGCTGTACGAAGGCAATGCCGTGCTGCATCCACGCGGCTCAGAGTACCAAGTGCAGTTTGTGGTGGATGGTGTTCCATTCACCGATAATCGCTCGCCGAGTTTCGGCCCTGATATTGAAGCCGACGCTGTTCAGTCCCTGAGCATCTATACTGCAAATTTCCCGGCTGAATATGGGCGCAAGATGGGGGGCGTGGTGGAGGTGGACACGGCTCGGGACAATCGCCAGGGATGGCATGGAAAGCTGGTCACCACGGGCGGAAGCGTCGAGACAGCCGATGGTTACGGCCAGGCACAATACGGGTGGGGAAAGAACCTGCTCAGCTTCACCGCCGATGGCGCAGCCACAAACTGGTATGAAAATCCGGTGGTTCCGCAAAACTACTCCAACACCGGTACAACCTCCGATTTTTCGGCGTACTATGAGCGCGACTTGACGGACCATGACAGGGTTGGGCTGATCATCCGCCACGAACAGACGGAGTTTGACGTGCCGAACGAAGAAGTCCAGCAGCAAGCGGGCCAGCGGCAAAATCGGAACAATAAGGAGAGCCTGGCGGTATTCTCTTTTCAGCACATTTTTTCCCCCGAAATTCTGGGCGATTTCCACGCCATGTTGCGGCAGGATTCCGATGGCTTCTGGTCCAACTCTCTCTCCACGCCCGTCGTGGCTTTTCAAAATCGTGGGTTTAAGGAAGGATACGCGAAAGCCGCGGCGGCCGTTCACCACGGCCGCCAGGAATGGAAGGCCGGAGTGGAGGCAGACTTTACACCGCTTCACGAAGCCTTAAGCGACACCATTACAGACCCTTCCCAGTTCGATCCCGGCACCCCTGCCCGCTTCAGCTTTTTCGGAAGGGGCCACGACTACGAGCAGGCTGCCTTTTGCCAAGACGATCTCCACCTGGGTAAATGGAGTGTCAGCGCCGGCCTGCGATGGGATCATTATCAGTTGTTGCTCAACCAGCAGGCCCTCAGTGCGCGGCTCGGACTGGCGCGATATTGGAAGAAAGCCAACACCGTCTTTCACATTTCGTATGACCGGATCTTTCAGACGCCGGCGTTCGAGAACATCCTTCTGTCGAGCTCGCCTGAGGTCATAAGCCTTAATCCCAACGTACTCCGGCTCCCCGTTCCACCCTCTCATGGCAACTACTACGAGGGCGGGTTCTCTTCCGCGTTGCGTAACAAATTCCGGCTTGAAGGGAATTATTACCGGCGCTATTTCGACAATTATGCAGACGACGACCTTCTGTTGAATAGCTCGGTCAGCTTCCCGGTCTCGTTTCGGAAGGCCGAGATTTACGGGGCCGAGACGAAGCTGGATTTGCCGAACTGGGGACGGCTCTCCGGTTATGTGAGCCACTCGTACCAGGTGGGGTCAGCATATCTTCCCGTCACCGGCGGACTTTTCCTGGGTGTACAGGATATCAATTCAGACACGCAGGGAGCCGGACGCTTTTGGGATTCACAGGATCAGCGCAACACACTGCGCACGCGCTATCGTTATCAATTGACCGGGCGCGCGTGGGTGGGCGCGGGGGCCGAGTACGGAAGCGGGCTGCCGGTTGAATTTGAAGGCACGATTCAAGAGGCGCTGGCTGAGTATGGTTCGGAGGTTGTGGATCGCGTCGATTTGGCGCATGGCCGCGTTCGGCCCAATTTTTCGCTCGATGCCTCCGCCGGCATAAGCTTGTATCACAGCGATCGGCTGGACATGCATTTGCAAGCGGACGTGCAGAACATCAATAATCGTCTAAACGTGATCGATTTTGCCGGCCTTTTCTCAGGAAATGCGATTGGGCCGCCTCGCAGTGCCTTCGTCAGGCTCCAAACAAACTTCTAAAACGGCCGCCGGTGCCAAGAGAAACGGCGTCAGGTGCCGTTTCCGCTTCCCCATGACGGCATATCACACTAGTCCCTCTTCTGAAAAGGGTGCCTGAGATCGTATCTCCTTCTTTCGACCGGGGTGAGAAGGATGGGCCCTTCGGATTTGCCGGACACGGACGAACCTGGTTTCCCGGGACTACGAGAAGTGTCTTCGCACGTTTTGTACCCAGTCCGCAAATAAGCCCAGCGCTAACGCCATTCGTTGGGTCGTGGCAGTTTTCAATTCCAGCATTGCTTCGTTGTGGTGCGGTGCGCTTGGCGAAGCCGGATTCGCCACGTTCATAGGGATCGCAGGTAAGGAGTCATCCACCTGCAGCCTCGTTTGTCCAACGGAACTCGCTAATTGGCCAATCGAGGACTGTAACTGTGATGACATCAACGCCAAGGCGTTGGCGAGGGTCGCGAAGCCGGCAATGGAAATCTGATGGTTTT
>Ga0181530_10003450_pt1 | contig 17622 bp, 16 predicted proteins | sample PEATcosm2014_Bin_42_FD_119769 | JGI IMG/M metagenome (GOLD analysis project Ga0181530, IMG submission 119769) | Peatland microbial communities from MTU Mesocosm Facility, Houghton, MI, USA - PEATcosm2014_Bin10_60_metaG | ecosystem: Environmental > Terrestrial > Soil > Wetlands > Peat | place... | reverse complement strand
TTCTTCGGACGCTTTCTTGGGCTCTTCTTGGGGGACTGCCCTGCCTTGATGTGATGTGCCGACCCCGGTCGGGTCCCGCGCTTCCGCGCCAGGAGCAGAGCGATGGCTCTCGATCCGTCAATGCCGGTGCTGGTGGTCGACGACTACAGCACCATGGTTCGCATCATCCGTAATCTCTTGGGCCAGCTCGGCTTCGCCGACGTCGACGACGCCCGCGACGGCCAGAGCGCGCTCGCCAAGATGCATTCGCGGCGCTACGGCCTGGTGATCTCCGATTGGAACATGGAGCCGATGACCGGCTACGACCTGCTGCGCCAGGTGCGCGCCGATCCGGGCCTGGGCGAAATCCCGTTCATCATGGTGACGGCGGAATCCAAGACCGAGAACGTCATCGCGGCGAAGAAGGCCGGCGTGAACAATTACATCGTCAAGCCGTTCAACGCCCAGACGCTGAAAGCCAAGATCGAGGCGGTGTTCGCCGAGAAGGTCGAGCACACCTCGCCGAATACTTGAGACGTTCGTTCGGCGTCACCACGTCAATCCGCGCGTCACAGCGATCGGCGTAACGCCGCCGGCGGCGAAGATGCCATCGAGCGCCTCGATATCCGGCGTGTGACGGCCGCCATATTCTTCGGCGTGAATCCCCGACGTCACGAACACGCTGTCGATGCCGAACGCGGCGGCGCCTTTGAGATCCGTGCGCACTGAATCGCCGATCGCCAGCACGCGCTTGAGCGGCACCTCGGCGCCGCCGCGCGCCGTCGCGGCCGCGGAAAGCGCAGCCTGATAGATCGGCGCATGCGGCTTGCCGCAATAGAGCACTTCGCCGCCGAGCGCCACGTAGGCGTCGGCGAGAGCGCCGGCGCAATAGACCAGCGTATCGCCGCGCTCGACCACGATGTCGGGATTGGCGCAGACCATGAACAGCGACCGCGCCCGCATCGCAGCCAGCATGTCGCGGTAGGTTTCCGGTGTCTCGACGGTGTCGTCGAACAGGCCCGAGCACACCACGTATTCGGCGGTTTCGAGCGGCGCGAAAGTGACATCAAGGCCGGCGAAGATCGGCAGGTCGCGCTCTGGCCCGAGATGAAACACGCGCTGGCCGCGGCGGCTCTCGACAATGCCGCGGGTGGTATCGCCGGAGCTCGTGATCGCGTCATAGGCCTGCCGCGGCACCGCGAGCCGGTCGAGAATGCGCGCCACCGAAGCGCCGGGCCGCGGCGCATTGGTGATCAGGATCGCCGTGCCGCCGCGCTCACGGAAGCGCAATAGTGCATCGCAGGCCGGGGCAAAGGCCGCCACCCCGTTATGGATGACGCCCCAGACGTCGCACAGCAGCACGTCGTAGTTTTGCGAAAGCGGCTCAAAATGTTCGATGATATAGGGCAAATGATTCACAAGGCTTGGCGGCCCGGGCGGGCGCGCGAGGTGATTAGATCATTCGCGCGCAATCATCAATCGGCAAGCTCCGCGGCGCGGGCATGAGCGGCGAGCAGCGCCGGCAGCCGCGCCGGATCGCCGCGCGCCATGCCGCATTCGGTGCCGATGCCGTCGACGCGGACGTGGCGGCGCGCGGCGGCGAGCCGCGCTTTGTCGCCCTCGGCGTCGTTGTGGTGGATGAGGCCGAGATAAAGCGCGGTGCCCGGCCGCAGCCTGAGCTTTTCGAGCGGCGCGAAATAGGCGTCGTCGGTGCGGCCCTTCGGCACCGGCAGATGGAAGAAGTCGATTCCCCGCTTCACCCGCGCCACGATGGCGTTGACGATCTCGACCATGATGCCGGCATCCTTCGGCTGCACCATGTGCTCGTCGGCCGGGCTGCCGTAGCACAGGTGATAGCCGAGCTCGATCTTGCTCGGCACCGCGTCGCCGATCTGGCCGAGCACCTCGATGGTCTCTTTACGGAAATCGACCGGGCCCGGCTCGTAATAGCCTTCCCAGGCCAGCACCTCCTGGCAGACGTCCCACTGCACCGCGATTCGGTCGTTCGGCAGTGCCGCCGCAATGGCATGAACCTCGCCGACGAAAGCTTGCGTCAGCGCCGGCAGCAATTTCGGCCGGTCGGCCGGCACCATATTGTTGTAGGTTGGCGCGATCGGGGTCGGGATGCTGATCTGGAACTTGACGCCCGCCGGAATGACGCCAGCCTTTTGCAGCCGGTCGAACACGCCGAACGACTGAACGGCCATCTCGGCATAGCCGGTCTTGAAGTTCTTGCGGTCGGGCGTCATGCCGGGCTTGATACGCAGCCGCGGGATTTCGCGAATGACCTTGCCGTCCCATTGCACGAACTTAAACGGCGGCACGTCGCTCGCCAATTCGATGGCCGGATTTTCCGCGAGCACGTCTTGCAGGAAGCGGATCCAGGTCTTGCGGACGCCGGTCTCGCCGTCGGGCAGACGCGCGACGTGGCCGCCGACCGCGCCGGCGAGCGTGCGGAACACGGTCTCGGAATCCGGCAATGGAATGCTGCCGACGAAATGCACGATCGGAGATTTAATTGGCTCATTCATGGTCGCTGTCCTCCGGCCGCGCCGCTTCTTTGGCAAAATCATAGCTGTATGCGGCGCCGCTGTAACCCCGCGAGTTGATCGCAAACACCGCGGCATGTATGGGAATTGACCCTTTTCCCCAAAACCCAAGTCCCCAAAACCAAAGGCCCGTGCAATGCCGACAAGCTTCCGCCAGATCATCGACAAAGCCGTCAAGGACAAGCGGTTCCTGGTCGTGCCCGGCGCCCATGATGCGTTGAGCGCCCGGCTGATCCAGAAGATCGGCTTCGAGACCTATTTCATCGGCGGCTTTCCCGCGGTCGGCGCCCGTTACGGTGTACCCGATGTGGGCTTAAAGGGCTTTGGCGAAATCTCCGCCGCGGTGCGCGACATCATGGCGGCCTGCGACTTGCCGGTGTTCGTCGACGGCGACGACGGCTATGGCGACGTCAAGAACGTCGTGCACACGGTGCAGACCTACGAGCGCATGGGGGTGAGCGCCATTTTGATCGAGGATCAGCAATGGCCGAAGCGCTGCGGCCACATGGTCGGCAAGAAGGTCGTGCCCATCGAGCTCGCCGAAGCCAAGATCAGGGCGGCCGCGTCCGAACGGATCAATCCGGAAACCTGGATCCTCGGCCGCACCGACGCGCGCGCGGTCTACGACCTCGACGAGGCCATGCGCCGCGCCGAGCGCTATATCCGCGCCGGCGCCGACGGCATTTTCATCGAGGCGCCGCGCAGCATTGCGGAACTGGAGCGCATCGGCAAAGCCTTCGACGTGCCGCAAATCTGCAACCCGCTGATGGGCGGCCACACCCCGATCCTGTCGATGGAGGAGCTCGGCCAATTGGGCTTCAATTGCGCCGTGCTCGGGCTGGACACCATCATGCATGCCGCCAAGGCGATCGAGACCGTGCTCGTCGACATGAAATCCGGCAAATTTGCCCACCGCAACGACGGCATGGATTTCGAGGACTACAAAAAACTCGTCGGCTACGACAGATGGGAAAGCATCGACGAGCGCTTCGCGCCGAAGCAATAATTCGTCATCACCGGGCTTGACCCGGTGATCCATCTTTGCGCGCGTGGGAAAGTTGGATTGCCGGGTCATAGGCGAGCGAAGCGACGCCGTTCTTCGAACGGCTATGCCCGGCAATGACGAAGCAAAAATTTACACCAGCGCCGGCTCGCGCTTGGCTTCCTTCGCCGGAACCGGATCGCGCAAATTGAGAATGCGCCGCGCGTTGTCGTAGAACAGTTTCTGCTTGTCGGCGTCCGACAGCTTGATGTCGTCGATCAGTTTCAGGCACGGCGCCGGGTCCCAGCACGGATAATCGGTGCCGTACATGACGTGGTCGATGCCGTAATAGTCGATGGCGAATTCGATGCCGGCGGCATGCGGCGACACCGTATCGGTGTACATGCGCTTCATGTAGTCCTGCACCGGCCGCGGCAGTTTTGCGGCTTTCGAATTCTTGTCCATGCGGCCGGCCTGGTAGGGCAGCGAGCCGCCGGTATGCGACATAACGATTTTCAGGTTCGGATGCCGCTCCATCACGCCGGAGAGGATCAGGCGCATGGCGGCGACGGAGACCTCGATGACCCGGCCGAGGCTCAAATGCAGCGCGCCGTCATAGCCGTCGAGCATGTCCTGGAAGATGACGTCGGTCGGATGCAGGAACAGCGGCAGGCCGAGCTTTTCGACATGGGCGTAGAACGGTTCCAGCCGCTCGGCGTCGATGCGCGCGTCGGCGCCGACGCTGCCGGGCAGATTGACGCCCATCAGGCCCAGACGATTGACCGCGTCGTCGACCACTTCGATCGCCGTGCGCGTATCCTGCAGGGGCACCGCGGCGCTCGCCCACAGCCGGCCGGGATATTTCTTCTGCGCGCCGGCCATCTCCTCGTTCCACATGATGGCGTAGTCGCGGCCTTCGGCGAGCGGCACGTCGGAGAAGAAAACCGAGAACGGGCCGATCGAGCAGACCACGTCGACCTGGTGGCCCAGGCTGGCCATGTATTCGAATTGCTTGTCGAGATCGAACCACTCGGCCCAGGAGTTGAGATGGCAACCGCTGTCTTGCCGGCGAAAATAGCTGTAGCCGCCCTTGTCGTTGACGCGGGCCCTTGGAAAATCCTTGCGCTTGCACAGCTTGTCGAAAATCGATCGGGGCCACCAATGGAAATGCGAGTCGATGATGTGCACGGGGCGCTCCTGTCGAACGGCGCGAGGATATAACGATTCTAGTGAGCGGGGCGGCCCCGGTCAACGCAGCCACACCCTGCCGCATGGCCACGGCTTTCGATTTCTGCAATGAATTGGCTGTCGTCCGGCCGCGCAGCGGGCTGGCGTGGGAGGAAACGATGAGGCGATTTTTCCGGGCAAGCGTGGCATCAGGCCTGATGGCGATGGCGGCACTTTTGGCATGGCTCGCGCCCGTGCACGCCGCCGAAAAGCTCCGCGTCGCCAAGGTAGTGCCGTTTGCCTGGTCGTTCACGCCGCTCGACATCGGCATCCAGACCGGCATTTTTGCCAAGCACGGCCTCGATATCGAGGAATCGGCGTCGGCCGGCGATGCCAAGCTGCAGCAGCTTCTGGCCTCGGGCTCGATCGATATCGGCATCGGCTCGGGCCCCGGCATGGCCTTCATTGCCAAGGGCGTGCCGGCCAAGGCCGTCGCCGCCATGTTCGGCGCGCCGCAGAACATGGCGGTGATGGTCGGCTACGATTCCGACATCAAGACGGTGGCGGATCTCAAGGGCAAAAAGCTCGGCTGCACCACGGTCGGTTCGCTGACCGACTGGATCGGCACCCGCATCAACCAGAAGGAAGGCTGGGGCTCGGACGGCATCACCATGGTGCCGATCGGCGGCATGCCGCCGGCGCGCGCCGCGATCAAGACCCACCAGATCGACGGCTATATCGGGGCGCTGGAAACCGGCTACGCGCTCGAGGAAGCCAAGGAATGGCGCGTCATCACCGCAGCGACCCCGTTCGTCGATCAATTCATCACGCACGTGATCTTCGCCACCAACGACGAGATCGAAAAGCATCCGGATCAGGTGAAGGCATTTCTCGCCGGCTGGTTCGAAACCATCGCCTATATGAAAACCCACAAGGCGGAATCGGTGGCGATCTCGGCAAAAGTGCTCAATCTCAGCGAGGCCGTGATCAGCCGCGTCTACGACGAGCAGATCGGCGCCTTCAATACCGACGGCACCTTCGATCCGAAGGCGGTCGCGGTGCTCAAGAAATCCTACATCGAGATGGGACTGCTCAAGGACACGCCCGACGACAAGGAGATGTTCACGACGCAGTTCGTGCCGGTGAAGGTCAGTCAGCAGTAATTTCAGGCGAGAAAATTCAGGCAAGAAGATTTCAAGGCCGTCCGCTGCCGGTACGCGCGAGCTGCGCCAAGCCGGGGCCGCGCGGTGCGGCGGCATCGCGGGCCTGATCGGCCGGATTGGCCGCATCCGCGCCCTGCAAGGCTTCGGCGCGCACCGGCCGCGGCGGCGAGAACAAAAATCCCTGGCCGAAGCGGACGTCGTAGTCCAACAAATCAACCACCGCGCCTTCGGCCTCGATCCGTTCGGCGATCAGGTCGATGCCGAAGCGGCCGACCAGATCGGACAGGTCGGCCGGATGGATGTCGGTCGAGGCGGCGCCGATCCGGTTGAGCAAGAGCGCCGCCGGCGCCTTGATGAAGCGGAAGCCGCGCTCGTTCAGCTCGCGCGGCTCGACGCGCAGGTCGGTGAGATTGTCCATGGAGAAGCGGTAGCCGCGCTCGGCGAGCGCAGCCAGGCTCTCGTGCTCGATCGGCCCCATGGCGCGGACCGCTCCTTGCGTGAACTCGAACACCAGCGCCGGCGCGATGGCGCGGTTGGCCTCGGCAAATTCCAAAAACCTTGGGAATCCTGAATCGGTCAGCGTCGCCGACGACAGATTGCAGAACAGGCCGATGTCGCGGTTCTTCAGTAACAGCCGCCGCACCACCTGCACGCAGCGCAACACCGAAAGATTGTCGAGTTTTGGCATCAACCCGCCGGCTTCGGCGAATTTCAGGAAATCGCCGGCCGCGACCAGATCGCCGTTGTCCGCCTTCAGGCGCGACAGCGCCTCGTAGAAGCGCACCTTGCGCTGTGGCAGCGTCACGATGGGTTGCAAATAGAGATCGATCTTGCTGCCTTCGATCGCGCTCCTGATCGCGGCAACGATGCCGTCCTGATCCAAGCCGTTGAAGGCGGCAATGGTGCCGGCCATTGGCGCAGCCAGCGCCGCGGCCGGATCGGGCATCGGTACCGCGGCAGTCGCGTGAGCGGCCGCGGCTGGCGCAGGCGGTGCCGTCGGAGCGATGCGCTCCTTGCCGCTCAGGCCCGCCAGCACCGCCTCATGCGCCGCCACCGAGTCGGCGAGATGCTTGACCAAGGTCGACAGTTCCTCGATCTCGACGGCGAGCGGCTGCGCCGATGCCAGCGCCCGGTCGAGCACCGAATTGACCTTGGTCTCCACGGTACCAAGCTGGCGGCCGAACTCAGCGAGCTGGCGCGCCAGGTCTGACGAGCTGCGCGATATCGAGGCGATCTGGTCGCTCACTTCGGCGCGGTCGCGGGAGCGGGCGGCGACCGCGTTATAGACCGCAAGCGCGGTCAGGATGCCGAGCCCGACCAGAAACGATTCGGCGCCGGTCAGGCCGAAGCGCAGATAGACCACAAAGCCGATCGAGCCGGCGATCAGCACCATGCAGACGGCGATGAAAATGGCGCTGATACGCACCATGCCGAACCCCGCTATGCCTCGCGCCGAACGGTGCAGCCCCGGGGCGCACATGCTGGCCCCGCCCGCATGATTCGCATTCGGGCAGTAGCAGTGTCCACAAGCGCCGCGGCGCTGCAAGTCCGCCCGCCGCCATGGCTAAGCTTTTGCTGTGCTTTTATAACGGCAGCCCAGGACGGCGGCGGACGCCGCCTTTGGAACCAGCGCGAAAGCTCATGTCGGCGACGCCGCAAATGCCTGAAATGACCCCGGCACCCCGGCTGGCGTTCGCGGCCGGCTTCATCGAATGGATCGAGGCGGCGCCGCGGGCGGCGTTCGCCGCCTTCCTGGTTTTGCATTTCGTGGTTTGGACCGCGCTGCCGACCTTGCTCTACGCCAACCTGCCGCTCGACCTGATCGAAGCGCTGACCTACGGCCGCGAATGGCAGCTCGGCTACGACAAACTGCCGCCGCTGCCGTGGTGGCTGGTCGAGATCATGCACCGGGCGTTCGGCGCCGACGCCGCCTATTACGCGCTGGCGCAAGCGGTGGTGATCGTGGCCTTCGTCGCGGTGTGGGCGACGGCACGGCCATTGGTCGGAGCGACCGGCGCGCTCATTGCCGTGCTGATCATCGACGGCATGCATTACTTCCAATACACGGCGGTGAAGTTCAATCACGACGTCATCCAGCTGCCGTTCTGGGCGCTGGCCGGCTACGCTTTCCACGCTGCGCTCAAGCGCGGCCGCTTCGCGCACTGGGTCCTGCTCGGCTTCGCCTTCGGCAGCGCGCTGTGGGCGAAATATTTCGTCGTCGTTTTGGCGGCGCCCTACGCGTTGTTCCTCGTCTTCGATCGTGACGCGAGACGCGCTTTGGCGACGCCCGGACCGTGGCTCGCACTGATCGTCGCCCTTGTCATCGCCGCGCCTCACATCGTCTGGCTGTTCCAGAACGATTTTTTGCCGCTGGCCTATGCCGAGCATCGCGCCGCGGAGGTGCGCGGCTGGTACGACCATATCCTGCACCCGGCGGTGTTTGTCGGCAGCCAGATATTTTTCCTGCTGCCGTCGTTCTTCATCGCCGCGCCGCTGCTGTGGCCGACTCCCCTCCCCCTTGTGGGGAGGGGTTGGGGGCGGGGGTCGCGAGGTGACGCGCGTTCGTCCACGCTCGCGACCGCACCTCCCGACCCCCCACCCTACCCTCCCCCACAGGGGGGGAGGGTTTATGCGGCCGACGCCTTCGACCGGCGCATCGTGACCTTGCTCGCGTTCGGTCCCGGCCTCGCCATGATCGCGCTGATTGCGGTCAGCGGCCGCGGCACCTTTGCCATGTGGGGCTATCCGCTGTGGCTTTTTGTCGGGCTTTGGATCGTGCTGATGCTGCGCGCTTCGCTTGATCGCGCGCATCTCGCCCACGTAGTCGCGCACTGGAGCATCGTGTTCGCCATCTTCGCTGTCGTCTTCCTCGTCAATTACTCGGTGCTGCCGCTGATCGATCACCGCTATCGCGCGGTGTTCTATCCGGGCGACAAGCTTGCCGCCGTGCTGACGCAGCGCTTCCACGACGCGACGGGAACGAAACTGCGTTATGTCGTCGGCGCGATGTGGGACGGCGGCAATCTCGCGCACTATTCACCGGACCAGCCCGAAGTTTTGATCGACGGCCTGCCGCGCCGCGCGCCGTGGATCGATCTTGCCGATTTGCGCAAGAAGGGTGCCATCGTGGTGTGGAGCGGCGGCGACACTGCGCACCTGCCGGCGCAGTTCGCAACCATCGCCGGCAATGCCGAAGTCGGCGCGCCGTTCGACCTGCCGATGCGCCGCGGCTATGGCGCGCTGCATGTCGGCTGGGCGATCCTGAAGCCGCAGTGAACTTCGTCATTCCGCGGCGCCGCAAAGCGGCGAGCCCGGAATCCATACCCCCCGTCCATACGGAATATCGCTCGGCGCGAGTTCTGCCTGTTCTGTGATTATGGATTCCGGGCTCCTCGCTGCGCTCGGCCCCGGAATGACGGCTCACATCACCGCTTTGATTACTCGCCCTACCTTCTCGAAAATCTCGCCGATCTGCGCTTCGCTGACGATCAGCGGCGGGGTCAGCGCCAGCGTCTCGCCGGTGATACGGATCATGACGCCCTCGTCGTTGAAGCCGCGCTCCATGGCTTCGTAAGCGCGCTTGCCGAAGGCGTCGGGGCGCGAGGCGAGATCGATGCCTGCCGTCAGCCCCACGGTGCGGATATCGAGCACGCCGGGCACACTCTTGAGCGACATTGCGGCGTCGGCCCACAACGGCTCGAGCTTTTTCGCCCGCGCGAACAGTTTTTCGTCGCGATAAAGATCGAGCGTTGCCAGGCCAGCGGCGCAGGCCAGCGGATGCGCCGAGTATGTGTAGCCGTGGAACAGCTCGGCAACATGCTCGGGACCGTGCATGAAAGCGTCGTAAATTCCTTCGCGCGCGATGACACCGCCCATGGGCACCGCGCCCGAGGTGATGCCCTTGGCGAAGGTGATCATGTCGGGCGTCACGCCGTAACGCTCGGCGGCGAATGCATAACCCAGCCTGCCGAAGCCGGTGATCACTTCATCGAAGATCAGCAAAATGCCGTGGCGGTCGCAGATGGCGCGCAGCCGCTCCAGATAGCCTTTGGGCGGCGGCAGCACGCCGGTCGAGCCGGCCATCGGTTCGACGATGACGGCGGCGATCGTCGAAGCATCGTGCAGCGCGACGAGGCGTTCGAGATCGTCGGCGAGATGCGCGCCCCACTCTGGCTCGCCCTTGGTAAAGGCTTGATGCTCGCGGTTATAGGTCGCCGGCAGATGATCGACGCCGGCCAACAGCGTGCCGAAATGCTTGCGGTTGGCGACGATGCCGCCGACCGAAATGCCGCCAAACCCGACGCCGTGATAGCCGCGCTCGCGGCCGATCAGGCGGGTGCGCGAGGCCTCCCCGCGCACATTATGATAGGCGAGCGCGATCTTGAGCGCGGTGTCGACGGCTTCCGAGCCGGAATTGCAGAAGAACACGCGGTCGAGATCGCCGGGCGCAAGCGCGGCGATGCGGCTTGCCAGCTCGAACGATTTCGGGTGCGCGAACTGAAACGCCGGCGCGTAATCGAGCTCCGCGGCCTGGCGCTGGATCGCTTCAACGATCGGGTCGCGGTTATGGCCGGCATTGGTGCACCACAGCCCCGCGGTGCCGTCGAGCACAGCGCGGCCCTCGGGCGTGTAATAGTGCATGTCCTTGGCGCGGGCGATCAACCGCGGCGCCCGCTTGAACGCCCGGTTCGGCGTGAACGGCACCCAAAAGGCTTCCAGATCGTTGGGCACGGCCGCGCTGCGGCGATTGGGTTCGGCCATCGGACTGTCTCCCGGCGTCACGTCATTCCTGCAACATGGAAGACGTGTATGGCCGGGACAAGCCCGGCTATGACGAAATCGAGTAGGCTTGCGGCAGCGAATCGCCACTGCTACGACCGCGCCGATGGCTGACAAATCGGAAAAATCCAACTCCAACAGGCTCAAGGCGCGGCTGCCGCGCGGGCTCGCCGACCGCGGGCCGGCGGAGATCGCGGCCACCCGCGAGATGATCGAAAAAATCCGCGCCGTCTACGAGCTTTACGGTTTTGAACCGGTGGAAACGCCAGCCATCGAATACACCGACGCGCTCGGCAAATTCCTGCCCGACCAGGACCGGCCGAACGAAGGCGTGTTCTCGTTCCTCGACGACGACGAGCAATGGCTGTCGCTGCGCTACGATTTGACGGCGCCGCTGGCGCGCTACGTGGCGGAGAATTTCGACGCGCTGCCGAAGCCGTATCGCTCGTATCGCGTCGGAAATGTTTTCCGCAACGAGAAGCCGGGGCCGGGACGCTTCCGGCAGTTCATGCAGTTCGATGCCGACACCGTCGGCAGCGCCTCTCCCGCCGCCGATGCCGAGATGTGCATGATGGCGGCGGATGCGATGGAGGCGTTGGGGATTCCACGCGGCCAATATGTAGTCAAAATTTGGAACCGGCTGCTGTTAGACAGCACACTGGATGCAATCCCCGTCGAAGATGAGCTGAAGCGACTTACAGTACTTCGCGCAATCGACAAACTAGATCGGTTGGGCGTACGCGGCGTTCAACAATTGCTGGGGAGCGGTCGAAGAGACGAAAGTGGCGACGTCACAAAAGGCGCAGGCTTATCGGTGTCGGCCAACAACTTCGTAACATATAGTTTGACTACCGCTTCGATAAATCTATCGTATCTTTCCCCTGAACTGATTGCTCAATCAGAAATCGACAAAATGGAACGGGACGATAAGCCACCATTTGATGTTAAGATTTACCGCAATAAGGTTATGGATTATTTGGATGGTAGACCGGCTCCTCCTTCATTAGAACTCGGATTGAACGATCTCGAAGCTATACTAAGCTTGGTTTCAGAGTCGGGCTATTCTGATCGCATTAAAATTGATCCCTCCGTCGTCCGCGGCCTTGAGTACTACACCGGCCCGGTCTTCGAAGTTGAACTGACCTTCTCCACCGATGGCGCCGCCGGCTCACCGCGCTTCGGCTCGGTCGGCGGCGGCGGGCGTTATGATGGTCTCGTCTCGCGCTTTCGCAGCGAGCCGGTGCCGGCGACGGGATTTTCCATCGGCGTATCGCGGTTGCTCGCCGCGCTTCAGCATCTCGGCAAGGTCGAGACCAAGGCCGAGGCCGGCCCGGTGGTTGTAACCGTGTTCGACAAGGACCGTATCGCCGACTACCAGCAGATGGTCGCTTCGCTGCGCAAGGCCGGTATCCGCGCCGAGCTTTATCTCGGCTCGGGTAAATTCGGCCCGCAGATGAAATACGCCGATAAGCGTAACTCACCATGCGTCGTCATCCAGGGCTCCGACGAGAAGGCCAAGGGCGAAGTCACGATCAAGGATTTGATCGTCGGCGCCGAGCTCGCCAAGCTGGAAAAGGGCCGCGAGGAGCATCTGCAGAAGCAGGCCGAGGCGCAGCGCGCCGTGCCCGAGGCGCAACTGGTCGAAGCCGTCCGCGCCGTGCTGGCCCGCCATAAGCTCGGGCCGCGTTGAGCGCGCTTGATTCCCCGCTACCGGCAGACTTTCACCCAGACGCAGATTTTCTTGAAATCCTTCCAATGGCACTGCTGTTCCATCCGGCAATTGTTGCCGCTCGTCCCCTGAGCCGTGGCGACGCGCGGGGTGGCGATCAAAATCGACGCAACAAGTCCGAAGGCCACAATCAAATCGCGTTTACGCATTGTCCGCTCCTTTTTTCGGCGTCAGTGGCAGGTCGACAGGGGAATGCCGATCGAGGCTTTGCGACTACCCTGCAAACATCCGTCCTTCCAAACGCCTGACACGGTTTCGCTCCCGGCCGTCAGGCTGCCGATGCCGTTGGGTCTGCCGTCGCGGAATTCTCCCTCATAGCGCAGTTTTTGCAACGTCAACACGCCGCGACCGTTTGGCTCGCCGTTGGCAAGCTCCCCGTCATAGCGGCCGGTCGGCCAGGTCTGAGCGCCCTTGCCGGCTTGGCGGCCGTCGCGCCACTCGCCCTCGTCGGTCTCGATCGCGGCATTGCCCTTGATCCATTGCACGGTTCCAGATCCTTCGGCATGGCCATTCGCGCAGGTTCCCGACCAGGTCACCGTCTCATCCAATTGCGGATTGGGATCCCAGACCTGACAGCCGTCCTTCGCCGCGGCGATCCATGCGCCGGCACGAGCCGCCGATGCGCCCAACATCACGGACGCCGCCACCGCCGCAACGGCCACGGCGCGCGAGAATTTTTGCCCGACGCGCATCAGGTCCGATCTTCATTCATGCGGCAACAATGGGACGACGATGCCGTTGAGCAGTTCGTCGCGCACATCGATCATTCGGTCGCGAACTTTGCCATCGGTGTCGATGATCCAGGTGATCGGCACGCCTTCCGGCTCACCGAAACCGTCGTCCGTCACGCCTTTCAGCACGGCGACCGGATAAGCCAGCGAAGTCATCACCTTGCGGACCTTTTCCAGATCGCGCGGACGGTCGACGCTAATGCCAATCATCGCCAAATGCTGTTCGTGATAGCGGCGATAGAAGGCGTCGAGCTTCGGCATGTCCTTGCGGCAGGGCGCGCACCATGTCGCCCAATAGTTCACGAGCACCACATCGCCGCGCAACCTGCTCAGATCGAAGACCTGACCATCGAGCGTATCAACCACCAGCGCCGGCGCGGGCTTGTCGATCGTCGGTTCGCCATGGGCAAGAGTTGGGGCGAGAAGCCCCAACAGCAGTGCTGCACTTAGTCGTGTACGAGTCATGCGCGATGCCTCGATTCTAGAAGTTATAGCTCGTGACTAGCTTGATCAGATAGGGCGCGATCAGTTGACCTTCGGTCCCGGCATTATTGGCGGCGTTGGTTCGGTAATAGACCGGAACCTCGATGTCGAAGTAAGTCTTCAAGACCCGGTTGTTGGCCTCATCGAGCACTTTGGTGAACTCAATGCCGGGCGACAACATCACCCGGTCAAAACCGCTGTTGAACGGATCGGAACCGGTACCGGTGTCGTGGTCGCGGTGCGAAATGATGACCTGCCCGAGCGGCGTGATCTTGTCGAAGCCAAACACATTGTACCAATTGTTATAGACGATGCCTGCGGCGCCATCGACCTGCAGCCCCGGGTGGTAGCTTTGCACGACGCCGGGATTCCCGTCGAAGAAGCCTTGCGGATCCGCAGCGTCCCGGTACAGGAACGGCTGCCGCCACGCCGCCTGCATAAAATACTGCCAGGCATTGTCGCCGGTAATCAGGCCGCGATGAAAGCCGCCGAGGATGAGGTCGGTGCTGCCCGATCCGATCTGGGTGTCGCGGTCAAGGCCGGGGGCGGTGTAAGTGCCGCTCGGCAGCTTGAGGCCGAAGATGACGCCGGTCGACATATCGTTGAAGAAGCCGGTGTACATGCCCATGACTTCGATATCGCCAAGGTCCCTGGCGTTGAAGGTCTGCACGTCGCCGGCCGCCGGCGTGTTTGTCGTGGTCGTGAAGTCACGGTTGACATAAGGCGCACGCACCATGACGCCCCACTGCCGATTGAAACTGTATTCGAAGCCGACATTGTACCATTGCGTATTGACCTGCTTGTCCATGTTGATGGCGGCAGGGGCCCGGGACGTGCCGACCCAATTCTGATTTTGATCGCCGCTCCAGAATTCGAAGAAAACGCGGCCGCCGTGATCCTGTTCTTGCGGCGCGCCAAGACCGCCGACGTCGAACACACTGCAGCCGCAGGCGCAGGCGTACGCCACGGTGGTGGTGAGACCGACAAGCGGCACGAAGGCCAGCATGATGGTGGCGATGAACGTGATCGCCGCGGCGGCGATTCGTCCGTTGCGACGGCGGCGCAGGCGCAACGCCGTGCTTGTAATGGTGGTGGACATGGTGTCTCCGATCCGATTGACGCGCTGCGACACAGCCGGCTGACGGCACGCGCGCTGGCGAGCGATGACGGTGAAATTGAATGTGGGTTCGAACATGATGGGCTCCCCGCGGTCAGAACTTGAAGTTCATGCCGGCGCGGGCGACCTGGATGACGAGATCGCTTGAACCGTGCAGCGGATTGGAGCCGCCCGGCCCGACGATCACCCCAGTCGCGCTCGTCGTCGAGAACGAGGCGTAGAGATATTCGAACTTCAGCGTCACATGGTCGGTCCAGGCATATTCCCAACCCGCTCCGGCCGTCCAACCGGTGAGGAATTTCGAGACGGTTGCGACGCCGCTGCCGCCGCCACTGTCGACGTAGCTCTCCATATAGTGCGCGTCGGTGAACGCGGCGCCGCCGGTGAGGTAGCCGAAGTTGCGGTCTGCGGCGACGCCGATGCGCGGACGCACCGTCGCCAAGTAGTTGGTGGTGAGCGATTGTCCGATAACAAAGGAATTGCCGCTAGTCGGAAGCGTGTTGGTGTCGTTGAAGAAATTGGAATTGCTGCGGTAGTAATCGAGATCGCCTTCGAGGCCGACGACAATTGTGCCGGTCTGCCAGTTGCAGCCCGCCTGGCCGCCGCCGAGGACATTCGCTGCGTTGGCCGATCCGGTTCCGTCATTGCTGACTTCGCCCGGATCGAGGCCAGCCAGGTAGCCGCCGGCGCCAACCGCCGTGGTGACGTTGGTCCCGCTGGCGCCGCCGCCGGCGTTGAGACCGACGTAGCACCCGGTCCACTGATAAGGCGGCGCCGCGGGCGCCGCTGCCGCCTTCGTCGGTATGGGCATGTCGGCTGCAACGGCAGCGGTTGCGCCGCAGGCGAGCGGTGCCGCCGCTGCAAAAAGGTAGCAGGCCAGCACCAATGGATTGGCGCGTGGCCGTGCTTCGGCAAATGGATTGGACATGATATCCCCCGCGAACAAGAGTGAGTGTCTACGCTTTGGCGCACTGCCGTTGCCGCGCGCGCGAAGGCGCCCGGACTTCGACTGCTCAGTGTGACGGATGGGCCTCAGCCTTAGGCCCGCACATTGGGGCGGCGCGCAGCCGCCGGCTGATCATGCCGCGGCGGGAGGACCGCGCGGCCAAGCTTTCGCATTGACGACAAGCGCAACCAAGCGCGGCGCCATGAGCGGCCATACCACGCTGGTGAACTCGACCTGGCTGAATTGGGGGGCGCCAAGCGGCGCGCAATTCACGCAAGCCGCGCTGGCGATGCAGCAGAATAGGCAAAGATTATCTCCAGCCGGATGTTGCGATGGCGCCGCCGGCGCCGCCGAACCGTCGTGGCTGCACAATGGGAATCCGGTCAATGCCGCATTGTCGGCGGCGCCGATCGCCGGCTGACCGTCCGCGACCGCGAAGAAAAATCCTTGCAGGACAAGGGCGTAAACCAGGAGGCCGGCGAAAACGCGCCGCCAGATGCTATGAGAAACCCGCGCCATGATGCGACGAGCCCATCCCCGGTTGTGGCAAAAAAATTAGGCGCACGCTTGGTTCGAGGCAACGCCTTTCCCGCATCGCCCCGACGAATGTCGACCACTGCGCTAAACGCGCAACAGGGGTATCGATGATCACGGGGCTACGAGCTTTGGTATCGACAATCCCGGTATCGACGAATATTTCCTGTAGCGTCGCTTCTGAATTGCAAAGGTCCCGCCGCGCCACGCTTGCCAGGACACGGAACCGCGTCATGAAAGTGAGACTTTCGCTTGCTGTGCTTCTCATGCTGGTCCTGTTCGCGCTGCCGGCCCAAGCGGGGGCGGCGACCGGAATGCCAAGCCCGTTCCTGCCGCCGTATCCGGATTATGGTCTGCCTACGCACTGCCCCTGTTGGGACATGGCAAGACGCCCGTTATCCCCGCCACACGGCTTGGCGCATCGGCACCACGCCCGCCTCTCTGAGACCTCGCCTGCTAAGCTCCGCATCCGGCCAGCGGAATAAGTCGACGGAGCTTGGGTTTTTAAGCGATGGATGACCACGCGGCCATTGCGCGCTGACATTGAAGTGAGTTGTCTCTGAAGTCTTGCGGTCGCGCGCATGCGGCAAACCGAACTTGCAAAAGGTATCGCCATGCGAAAGCTTCACGTTATTGCTTCCCTCATATTCATCGCGCTCGGCACCGCGGCGGCGCACGCCCATGCCCATCTCGATCACTCAAATCCACCGGTCGACGGCACGGTGGCCACAGCGCCGCAAGAGGTCGCCCTGTTCTATACGCAAAACCTCGAGCCGGCCTTCAGCACGGTCGAAGTGACCGACACAAGCGGCACCCGCGTCGACGAAGGCAAGGCACAAATCAGCGGCAACACCATGCGGGTCGGACTGAAATCGCTCGGGCCGGGAAGTTACAAGGTCCACTGGCACGCGGTCTCGGTTGACACTCACACCACCGAAGGAACCTTCACGTTCCGTGTCGGCGGGCCGTAACCTTGGCCGATCCGCTGATCTACGCGCGCGCCATTCACTTCGCCGCGACGATGCTGGTGGCGGGCGTTGTCTTGTTTGCGGTCTTCATTGCCGCGCCGGCGTGGCGCGGCGCCGCCGCCAACGGCGCCGCCGCTATCAAGGTTCGGGCGCGGCTTGCCGTCATCGCCTGGATCAGCCTTGCGCTGGCGGCGATCGCGGGCGCGGTGTGGCTGGTTCTGACCGCGGCAGCGATGAGCGGCCAGCCGGCGGCGCAAGTGTTCGGCGACGGCGTGCTGTGGACTGTACTGTCGCAAACGACTTTCGGACGCGCCTGGCTCGCCCGTTTCGCGTTCGCCTGCGCGCTGGCGGCGACCTTGCCGGCGTTGCTGTCGCCGCGAGACCGTAAATCGCCTTGGCTCGAGATCACGGCCGCGATTTTGGCCGCGGCTTTTGCCGGCGCGTTGGCCTGGTCCGGTCACGCCGCGGGCGGATTGGGCGACGAGGCCATCATCC
>Ga0181530_10003446_pt1 | contig 17648 bp, 11 predicted proteins | sample PEATcosm2014_Bin_42_FD_119769 | JGI IMG/M metagenome (GOLD analysis project Ga0181530, IMG submission 119769) | Peatland microbial communities from MTU Mesocosm Facility, Houghton, MI, USA - PEATcosm2014_Bin10_60_metaG | ecosystem: Environmental > Terrestrial > Soil > Wetlands > Peat | place... | reverse complement strand
CTCCCATCCGCCCAGAAACGCATCCACCACGGGATTCATGTTGGCGCCGTGCTGGAGGCCTTTGCCGAAGGGAAGCTGGTAGACGACGGTGGTGACGTTATTGAACTTCACGTCAAAGCTGGAGGGCCCCTTTTCCGCCGCCAGGTCGTGAATGTTCTGGGGATTGGCCTGGTAGTAGCCCGCGAAATACTCGAGCGCCTGCTCGGAATCGCCCATGCCTTTCCCCCAGGTGAACGAGTTCAGGACGTACAAGCCTCTCGAGAAATGGTGTTCCACGCGGGCGGAGAGGCCATTGTAGTGGTTGTCACCCGCCGGATCGAGCCACGTGATCGGCCCGAAAGTCGGTATCGGCACGCGCGCCGCGACTCCCAAGCTTTGGCCAGGCTGGTTCGGAGCCGCCTGATTGTAATCGGCAATGATGGGGAGCCGCGTACTGTGATTTCCGTTGTAGGACAGCTCGAATACCGTGTTCTTGGGGAGTTGCCGCTGCACCGAGAAGAACCAGTTCTGTATGCGCGGCCATTTGCTGTCCGGCGGGGTGTAGACCACGTTGGAAAGGGCCGGGTTGAAGGCCGCGGGGCTGGCGATGTTGGCGCTAAAGCTGTTCAGGGTGGTGAGGAAGGTCGCCGGCACCGCGCCACCCGCCGGGATCGACTGGCTCAGGACACCGAAAAGGGCCTGAGGAGCATTGATGCCCTCCTGGGCGCTTCCCGGCCGGTTGAAGAAAGTGTAGCTGATCCCATATCCGGCGCGAACCACCGTTTTGGGATCGAGGCTGTATGCCATGCCAATCCGCGGCCCGTAGTCTTTGTAGTCCGGGTGGACCAGGCCGCGTTGAAACAGGCTTCCGCTGCTGGCTTTAATCATGGTGTTGGTAGTGGGGTCGAAATTCGAGTAATTGTTGTCGCGCTCATAGAGCGGCGACGCGAACTCCCACCGCAACCCGACGTTCAGGGTAAGCTTCGCGCTCACCCGGTAGTCGTCCTGAAAATACAACGAGTGTACGAATTGCCGCAGATTGACGATCGTATAGCTCCCTTGGTTAATGGTGTTGGGAGTTCCGAACATGAAATCCGCCAGGCTGTAGCTGGTGTTGTCGGTTGCCACGGTGCAGCCGGTAGGCTGGCCCAGTTGGGCACAGGTGGGCTTGCTGAAGTTCCCGCTGTAGGTGTCCTGGCCATAAATCGGATTGGTGTCCAGAATCTCGGTATGGACCTGCAGGAATTGGTAACCCACTTTGAGAGAATGCCGCCGCAGGGTCTTCGAATAATTGAGTTCCGGATCCCAGGAAGTAGGATTCTGGAACTGCGGATTGCTGGTTTGGCGGCCCATCGCCGTAAGTCCGGTGATGGTCTGCGTGTTGATGCCGCCGGTGAGACTGGGTGTCGTCGGCAGGCCCTGAAAGCCGCCGAACATGGCATTCATGCTCGGGCCGCCGAGATATGGCGGGTTCTTGCCGCCGAGGATATGGGAGAAGCCCAGGCGGAACTCGAAGAGCGAGGTTGGGGTGATGGTCCAGGTGTACCCGAACGAAGCGTTCTGATCGACCACGTGAATGTAGCCGTTGCCGTCCCCGCCGGACGGCCCGGTCAGGTCGGGTGCGTAATACTGCAAGTCCTTGCGCTGGCTGAAGCGGAGGAATGCCGTCATGTGATCGTTGATCTGGCCGTCGACTTTGGCGTCGAACTTGTCGCCGTAATCGCGGATCAGCAGCAGCGCCTCGTCATTGTTGGAGCGGCATGAAGTCGCAAGCGCGCTACTCCCCACCGTAGAGCATCCGGAGTTATTGGTCGGCGGCAGCCCGGTGAGGACCGTGTTGGCGAACGGATTCAACGTCGCGACGGGGATCTTCGTGTTCGCGGGATAAACTACGCCGGTCAGCGGGTCGACCACGGGCACGGGTAGGATCCCCAGGCGATCGGACGCATCCGCGATGGAGTCGAAATTAAGATAGCGCTGCAATTGGCGGAAGCCTTCGTAATCGCCGAAGAAAAAGAGCCTGTTCTTGACAATTGGTCCGCCGATGGTGGCGCCGAACTGGTTGCGCTGCAACGTGGGCTTCACGAACACCGACGGGCTGAACAGGAAGCCGGTGGCGTTCAGTGCCGTGTTGCGCACGTACCAGTAGGCCGAGCCGTGAAACTCGTTGGTCCCGGATTTCATCACCGCGTTCACCACCGCGCCACCCACCCGGCCGTACTCGGCGCTGTAGTTGCTGGTGATGACTTTGAACTCGGCGATCGCGTCCGGGTTCAACTGCACCAACTGCGCGGAATAGCCCTGGTTGCTGGTCCCATAGGCATTGTTATCCAGGCCGTCCAGCAGGAAATTGTTATACGTGCTGCGCATTCCGTTGACGTTGAAAGCCCCTTCCCGCGGCGTGCCGGTGGCCGAGAAGGTGGCCGAGATCGGAGACTTGACGGCGTTGGTGCTTAACAGCGCCAGGTCCGCATAATTGCGGCCGTTGAGCGGAAGCTCCGCAATCGCGCCGGTGCTGATCACCTGGCCGTGTTCGCTCGAATCCGTGTCCAGGGCGGCGGCCACGCCCTTTACTTCCACCGATTCCGTGACGGCGCCGACCTGCATGCTGACATCCACGCGCTGGCGGGCGCCCACGTTCACGGCCACGTCCATGGTGGTGAACTTTGAGAAGCCGGCATGCTCCACGAGGATCGCGTAGCGGCCGACCTTAACGTTGAAGAAATCGTAGTTGCCATTGTCGTCGGTGCTGGTCTGCACCTTGATGGCGGTATCCTGGTTGGTCAGTGTGACGGTGGCCTTCGGCACGGCCGCGCCCGACGGGTCGTGTACCGTGCCCAGAACCTCGGCGTTTTCGAACTGAGCGAAAAGCACAGTGCCTATCAGAAAACAGCCGAGGAATAGCGTTGTCTTTAGAAGTTTGTTCACGAGTCTAACCTCCAACAGATTTTCTCAAGCAGATATTGACAGACGTTTACATCCGAATTACTGTTGTGTGACAGTTGCCAGGCTGCGCGCCCGAGCATCGCGAAATCGCCGGGCGTTCGCTCTGCGGTTCTCATGCGCCCCCTCCTCTGGTAGGCGCCGCGGCCACCAGTTGCTCCCGGCCGCCGGCGGCCCCGGGTCTCAATTTCCACGTCAGGGAGAGCAGCAGGATGCCCAGAAAAGTGGAAATCAGGATGCCGTAAAACGCGGCGTTCCATCCGTAACGTTCGGCCACGGTGCCAATGCCCTTGCCTTGGGCCGTGCGGCCCAGGTAACCGAAAAGGCCGATGAACCCCGCCGTGGTGCCTACCGCCTTCTTGGAACTGAAGTCGAGGCCCATCACCGGCAGAAGCATCACCGGGGGATAAACGAAGAACCCGATGATCCCGAACAGCGTCAGGTCCAGCCACAGCATTCCGGCCGGTGTATAGAGGATGGCGCTGAATGCCAGGAAGACGGGAACCATACAGATTACGCTTATCATGCCGCGCCGTCCGCCGGATTTGTCGGACAACCAACCCATCAGGAGGGTACTGAGCGCGCCGCCCAGTTCGTAGATGGCGGTGCTGAATCCCCCCTGTTCCAGGCTGGCGTGCTTGACCTCTTTCAGATACGTCGGGCCCCAGTCCAGCATGCTGTAGCGGGTGAGGTAGACAAAGAAGTTGGCGGCGGCGAATAGCCATATATACCGGTTCTTCAGGACGTAGTTGACCAGCAGATCGCGGGTGCCCAGTTCCTTCTCGCGGTCGCGCGTCCCTTGTGCGTTCCGAGCCGCGACTTGTCGCACGACCGTAAGGGAGCGATCTGCCGAATAGTCGTTGTGGTACTCCTCGATGGGCGGGAGGCCCACGGATTGCGGCGTATCGCGGAGCCTCGCTACCAGGTAGACCGCGCACAACACCGCCAGCACCCCGGGAACATAGAAGGCGGACCTCCATCCCCACCAGGCCGTGCAATATGCGGCGATGATCCCGGTAAGCCCGCCCCCAACATTCACGGCCAGGTTCCAGAAGGCGAAGACGGTTCCCCGCTCGCGCACGCTGTACCAGTGCCCCAGGCTTCGGCCGCAAGGCGCCCATCCCATACTCTGCGCCAGGCCGTTCAGCGTCCAAAGCGCAAGGTGCACGGGATAGCTGCTGGCGGCTCCGAAGGCGAAATTGCACAACGCCGTCATCACCAGACCGGCCGGCATGAAATAACGTGGGTTGCTGCGGTCGCTCAAGGCGCCCATGACGAACTTGCCGATTCCGTACGCGATAGCGGTGAGCGCGAGCAGGTCGCCAATCTGGCCTTTGGAGTAGTGGAGAGCCTGCCCCATCTCCTTGGACACTACCGGTAAGTTATTGCGAACAAAGTAGAAGGTGGCGTAGCCGATGAAGGTGGATTCGAGGATTCTCCAACGGAATTTGGGGTACAGCTTTCGTATCTGCTCGTCTGGGAGCCTGTGAACGTGTGCAGCCGGCCGGAACAGATCGCTCAAGCGCCTCAACCTCAACTCCCCTAAGGTTTACCTGCCTCTGTACGGTCAATGGTATGACGGATCGGAATATAAGGCAAGCACTCTGTGAGCAATGTTCACGTGTGTATTCGGGCTTATGCCGGCCCTGGGACCAAACGCCAATGCGCAGTTTTTGGCTGCCCCATTGCGGGTCAGGCATTTCCGCGCCGTTTCGAAATTACTGATATTGCGTGATACTGTCGGACCGATTTCGATATTATGAAACTTGGCCATGAAACGTGGGGCATCACTCCTGGGTGCCCGGGTGCTGGACGCCGCTCACCGGAAGGCGATTCTGGCGGCATTACGGGCCACAGTCGATCAGATTGCAGCCGGTCTGCGCGGCGATTGAAGCGTCATCCGCTGGCGCGCGTCCATGGTGACAACATTGTTTCGAGGCAGAATTCGCTGGGTGCTGGTGGCATGGATGTTCGCGATCAGCGCGGTGGCTTATCTGGACCGCGTGAATATTTCGATCGCGGGCAGCTCGATCGAACGCGATTTCCATCTGACTCACGTGCAACTGGGCTGGGTATTCAGCGCCTTCGCATTGGGATACGCCCTCTTCCAGGCGCCCGGCGGACGCCTGGCGGACCGCTTCGGGCCTCGCAGGATCATCGCCCTGGGGACCATCTGGTGGGGGGTGTTCACTTCCCTCACGGCGTTTGTGCCGGCGGGCATCGCGGGAATGCTGGCGGCGCTGTTGGGAGTCCGGTTTCTGTTGGGGGTGGGTGAGGCGGTGGTTTATCCGGCATGCAATCGACTGGTGGCGTCCTGGATTCCCACGCAGGAACGCGGCCTCGCGAACGGGTGGATTTTCGCGGGCGTCGGCGCCGGCGCCGGCATCACGCCTCCACTGGTCACCTATTTGCTGGTTCACTACGGATGGCGATGGTCCTTCTGGGCGAGCGCGCTGCTGGGGCTGGCGGCGGGAGCGATTTGGCTCGGGATCGCTAGAGACCGCCCGCAGGACCATCCCTGGGTTGAGCCGGCGGAAGCCGCGCACATTCGGGCGGGCCTGCCGGAGAGGACGCCGGCGGGCGCGGCGCCGTGGCGGAACATCCTGGGCAACCGCCAGGTGCTGGCAATCGCCGGCAGCTATTTCGCCTACGGATACGCCGCCTACATTTACTTCACGTGGTTCTTCATCTACCTGAGCGGTGTGCGCGGAATGGATCTCAAGGCCAGCTCTTACTATGGAATGCTTCCTTTTATAGCGATGGCTGTGGCATCCCCGTTCGGGGGCTGGATCAGCGACCGCCTCACCAGGCGCCGCGGAAGGCGCGTGGGGCGATGCCTGTTCGCGGCCGCGGCCATGGCCCTTTCCGGGTGCTTCATCTCGCTCGCGATGCTGGCGCGGAACGCGCAACTCGCCAGCCTCATCCTGGCGGGCGGAGCCGGAGCGCTGTACCTGTCGCAGAGCTCGTTCTGGTCGGTGACCGCCGATCTGGCGGGCAGTTCGGCCGGGTCGGTCTCCGGCGTCATGAACATGGGCGGGCAGTTTGGCGCCGTGGTAACGGCTTCACTCACGCCGCTGATCGCCGCGCATTTCGGATGGCCGTCGTCGTTCCTGACGGCGACTGTCTTGTGCCTTGCGGGAGCGGCCGCCTGGCTTCTGGTAGACCCCTCCGCGAGCCTTAAGACGTGAACCGCACCCTATTTCGGCAATAGCGATAAAACGCCCTTGCTGGGGCTGGGGATGACGTGGGCCGCGATCAGGCGGCCGAGCCCTTCCACCTTGGCCTTACCCGCGTCCACCGCCGCCGTCACCGCCGCCACATCGCCTTTGATCAACACCGTGATGTATCCGCCGCCCAGCTTCTCGCGCGCCAGCACCTCGACCGCGGCGGTTTTCAACGCGGTGTCGATGGCCTCGAAGACCGCGGTGAAACCCTGGGTTTCGATGAGACCCACGGCAAAACTGGATTGATCGCTCATATCGTACTCCGGTATCTGGACGCTTGACTGCTCGATGAGGGGACTGAAGTCCGGCCCTGCCTGGTAGGCGGCGGGCGAAAACTCCGATGGACCGGGGATGACGTGCACCACGGCCGGCGTCTGCATGGCGCTGGCCGTTTCTTCGGCGGCGCGCGCGGCGGATTCGATGTCCCCGAGCCGCCCGTACAGCTTCATGCAGACGCCCGGACTGTCGTTGAGTTCGGTTTCCAGCACCCGCACGCCGGCGCATTTTTCCATGGCGTCAAGCACCACCATGGCGGGCGACCAGCCGCCGATCTCGATGAAGGCGAGGGCGTCGTTCAGAGGACACCCCGCTTTTCAAGCTCGCGCATCACTTCGAACACCACCTGTTCCACCTTGTCGGCGCCAATCTCCTGGATGCGCGGCGCGCACCCGGACGCGGGGCGGTCCACCAGCTCGAAATCGGCCAGAATGCAGTGCAGAACGGACGTGAGGGCGGTGCGGTCGGAGCGCTGGGCGCTGGTTTGGGGCTGCCGTCCGCTGCCGAAACGAAAGCCGCGCAGCTCGGCCGCGGCGCGGAATCCGTCCGGGAACTCGAACGGGTAGAGCATGGCGTCGAACAGCTCGAGGACCCGGTACTGCCATTTCATCGCCTCGCTGAAATTGCCGGCGAGCGTGAGGTCGTACATACGGCGGGTCACTTCCGGCACCGCATTGCTGGAGGCGTGGGTGCCCCCGTCGCAGCCGATCATCAGCATCGGGACCAGCACGGCGTCCCACCCGGTGAGAAACGAAAAATCGGGACGCAACGGCCGCACCGCCGCCATCATCCGCATCATGAAGGCCAGGTCGCCGGAGGAATCCTTGATGCCGATGACGCGCGGGAATTCGGCCGCCAGCCGGCGGATGGTGGGCACGTCGATGGGGCTGGCAAACATCGGAATGTTGTAAAGCGTCAGGTCGATAGGCGAGTGCCGAGCGATCTCGGCGAAGTAGGCGTACACCGATTCGGGAGTCAGCTTGTAATAGTACGGCGCCACGATGGCAACCGCCCGCACGCCCAGTCCGGCATATGCCTCGCAAGCGGAAATCGTCTCCCTGACGTTGGCTTCGGCGGCGCCGGCGAGGATGGGAACGCGCCCGCCCGCTTCATCCGCCACCACTTCCACGATCCGCCGCCGCTCCTCCGGCGTGAAGCGGGTAAACTCTCCCGTGGAACCATTCGGGTAAAGCCCCTGAACGCCGCGCTCAATCAGCCAGGAAACGAAACGGCGCAGTTCCGGCTCATGGATCTGGCCCCGCTCATCGAGTGGAACCAGTAGTGGAACGAAGATTCCTTGGAGCTTCGCCAAGCCACAAGGATACACGGTAGCGCCGGTGCTCCGCACCAAACCCGGCGCTGCGAAACTGCGGTCAGGATCGCCGTCTTACGCCGGTTGGCGGCGACGCGTGATACGTTATTTCTGGAACCGTTGTGGTCATCTTTCTCAAGAGGGAAGCTTATGTCGACTGAAACCAATCCACGCAGAGACTTTTTGCGGCTTGCCGGCGCGGGCGTTACCGGCGCCGCCCTGACCGTTAAGGCGGACCAGGGCCCGGCGCACCCCGCCGCAAATTCCCCCGCGGGCCTGAACTTCGACGTCAGGACGTTCGGCGCAACCGGCGACGGAAAGACGCTCGACACCGCCGCCATCAACAAAACCATCGATGCAGCCGCGGCCGCCGGCGGCGGGACGGTGTTCTTTCCCGCGGGCAATTATCTTTCCTATTCCATCCGTCTGAAGAGCAACGTTGCGCTGCACCTGGACTCGGGCGCGACCATTATTGCGGCCGATCCGCCGGCCGAAGGCGCCCCCGGATTCGACCTCCCCGAGCCCAATCCGTGGGACATGTACCAGGATTTCGGCCACAGCCATTTCCGCAACAGCCTGATGTGGGGCGAAGAGATCGAGAACATTGCCATCGTAGGAACCGGCCGTATCTGGGGCAGGGGTTTGAGCCGCGGCGCCGGCCCAAACGGCCCGGATGCCCACGTTCCGGGCGTGGGCAACAAATCCATCGGCCTGAAGAACTGTCACAACGTCCTGCTGCGCGATTTTTCGATTCTCCACGGCGGCCACTTCGGCATTCTGGCGACGGGGGTGGACAATCTGACGATTGATAACCTGAAGATCGATACCAACCGCGACGGCATGGACGTGGATGCCTGCCGCAACGTCCGCATTTCGAATTGCTACGTGAACTCGCCCTGGGACGACGGCATTTGTTTGAAGGCCGATTACGCGCTCGGCCGCGCCAAGCAGACCGAGTACGTCACCATCACCAACTGCTACGTCAGCGGATGCTGGGAAGAAGGCAGCATGCTGGATGGCGCCTACAAGAGGTTCGGGCCGGAGCAGCGCATCCCGCACACCGGGCGCATTAAGTTCGGCACGGAATCGAACGGCGGGTTCCGCAACATCACCATCTCCAATTGCGTCTTCGAAGGCTGCCAGGGACTGGCGCTGGAGTCAGTGGACGGGGCCATTCTCGAAGACGTGACCATCACCAATATTTCCATGCGCGACATCATCAGCGCTCCCATCTTCATGCGGCTGGGCGACCGCATGCGCGGTCCCGACAACACGCCGGTGGGAACCCTGAAACGGGTGATGATCAGCAACCTGGTGTGTTCGAATTCGGTCTCCCGGCTGGGCTCGATTATCAGCGGGATTCCGGGCCACCTGGTGGAAGACGTAAAGATCAGCAACATTCAGATTCTGCACCAGGGCGGCGGAACCCGGGAAGATGCCGCCTTTCAACCGCCGGAATACGAGGATATGTATCCCGAACCCGGCATGTTTCTCGGCAACCCCCGGCCCAACAACCGCACTCCGGATGGACGCTGGCTTCCCGAGGGGCAAGGCCGCGGAGGGGCGGGAAGAGGCGCCGCAACGCCTGGAACACCTGCCGCCAGAGGCGGAGCCGCGCCCGGCCAAGCTGTAGCCGCGCCCGGTCAGGGAAGAGGTGCTCAGGGCGCCCCCGCCAACCAGCACAGCATGCCGTCACACGGGTTTTACGTGCGGCACGTTAAGGGCATTCAGTTCGACAACATTGAAATCCGAACCGATAAAGAAGACCTGCGGCCGGCTTTCGTATTGGACGACGTCCAGGACGCCGACTTCTTCCGCATCAAAGTGCCGCACGCTGACGGAGCGCCGGTGTTCGCGCTCCACAAGGTATCCGATTTTGCGGTCCACATGTGCAGCGATGTGCCGGATACGCAGTTGAAAACCATCGAGAGCAAGACCCTGTAGGACAACGCCGGCGGGAGCGGTGAGCGAACCAAAATGAAGTCCAAGAAACTGCTGGCGGGTATCCTGATGGTGGCGCCGCTTCTGGCGCAGGAAGCGGTGAAACGGCCCAAGGTATTGGGCGTGGCGCACATGGCCGTGTACGTGAAGGACCTGGACAAGGCGCGCCGGTTTTACGAGGACTTCCTGGGATTCGGCGAACCGTTCACCCTGCCCGACAAGACCGCGTCCGGCGTGCGGATCGCCTTCGTGAAGGTGAACGATTATCAGTATTTTGAAATCTTCAACGAAGCCGACCGCGGAGAAGGACAACTCAACCACATTTCCTTCTACACCGACAATGCCGGCCAGATGTACGCGTATTTGAAGTCCAGGGGCGTCGCCGTGATGTCGGACAAGGGGAGCGTGAGCAAGGGGCAGACTGGCAATAAGAATTTCAATATCCAGGATCCGGACGGGCACATCGTCGAGTTCGTCGAATACCAACCGGATAGTTGGACGGCGCGCGAAGCCGGCAAGTTTGTGCCGCTCTCGCGCATCTCGGATCACATCATGCACGTCGGGGTGCTGGTGGGCGACCTGGATCGGTCCATGAAGTTTTACGGCGACATCCTGGGCTTCCGGGAATTCTGGCGCGGCAGCCGTTCTCCGAGTGAGCTGAACTGGGTCAACATGAGAGTGCCGGACGGCGAGGACTATCTCGAGTTCATGCTGTATAGCCGGCTTCCCGCGCCCGATCGCCGGGGCACTGCGCATCACGCTTCCCTGACAATCGTCAACGCCGATCAGGCTCTCGTAGAGTTGAAGCAGCGGGCGGCGAAATCCGGCTACGACCGGGAGATCGCCATCCAGACCGGGGTCAACCGGAAACGGCAGATCAACTTGTACGACCCCGATGGGACGCGCATCGAGCTGATGGAAGCCAACACGGTGGATGGCAAGCCGGCTCCCGGTTCCACGGCGCCGCCGCCGCATCCGGGGAAGAATTGACCAGGAGCTTTCGCCCGGGATGAACCCTCGCGTGATCCGCTACGCCCAACTCGCGGCTCTTCTCGCGCTGGCTGCCTTCGCTACCGGCTGTCATGGCGCGCCGCCGCCAGCCATCGATCGCGCGATGGCATCCTGCCTGCCGCCCGATACCGTGATTCTCGGCGGTGTGGACTGCCAGCGGCTGCGCGCTTCGCCGGTGTATCCGAAACTGCCGGCTGCGGCTGCGGCGCTGCTGGAACCGCTCCGCCCGGCGACATACCTGTTGCTCGCTTCCAACGGCAGGGACTACCTGGCGATCGGCCGCGGCCCGTTCGGCCAGGCGCCGCCGGGAGCCACGCTACTGGCGCCCGATCTGGCGGCCGCCGGGTCGCCGGATGCGGTACGCGCGGCCACGGCCCGGCACCGGCGTGGCGTGACCGGTACGGCGCTGGTGGCTCTGGCGGAAAAACTGGCGTCCGGCCGCGAGATCTGGATCGTGGCGATGGGGAACGCCACGCTGCCGGTGAGCGGCAACGCGGAAAACCTGAACCGGCTGCTGCACGCCACTGAATACGCAACGCTCGCCGTGCGCGTCACGGATGGCATCGAGGCGGAAGCCACCGGCGTATGCGGCACGGCGGAGGCGGCGCGGCGGTTGGAAGAGGAGTTGCGCGCGATGGCCTCGATAGCGGCCGCGGCGGAAGCGCGGCAGCCGGGGATTGCGGCGCAGTTGCGGGCCATCCAGGTGAGCCGTGAGGAGCGAACGGTGCGGGTGGATTTGCGCGCCGATGCGGCCGGCGTGGAGCAGTTGCTACGGCTGTTCTGAATGGCGGCGCAGGCTGACGTAGTGAGTGGTTTCAGAAGTTCGCTCACGTATCCAAAACCGCTTGCTAACGCGCGCGGCTCCGATCCGAGCCGCGACCGTAAGGGAGCGTTCTTCGTGGAATGCGAGACTGCATTTATGAAACGGTGTACTCAGCCGGCAATCAAGTATACAGGCCCATGCGCTGTTTGACCATCTCGACGGTCGAGTTGGCGATGGGGGCGACGCGTTCGGCTCCGTCGCGCAGGATGCCGGCGAGATAGGATGGGTCGGAGACGATCTGCTGGTAGCGCTGCTGGAAGGGCTCCAGGTGCGCGATGACCATGTCGGCCACCTGCTTTTTCAACTCGCCGTAGCGCAGGCCGGTGAATTGCGATTGGATCTCGTCGTCGGATGCGCCGGAAAAAGCCTGGTAGATGGCGATGAGGTTGAGAACGCCGGCGCCGGCGGTCTCGAAATCGACGGCGGGGTTGGAATCGGTGGTGGCCCGCATGATGGTCTTGCGGATTTTGTCGGGGGGATCGAGCAGCGCGACGGCGTGATTGGCGCCGCTCTCGGACTTGCTCATTTTCTGGCTGGGGTCGTCCAGGCCCATGACACGAGCGCCGACGGCGGGAAGGCTGGTGCCGGGGACCACGAAGGTGTCGCCGTATAGCGAGTTGAAGCGCTGGGCGATGTCGCGCGTGAGCTCGAGGTGCTGGGCCTGGTCTTCGCCGACCGGAACAATTCCGGCCTGGTACAGCAGGATGTCGGCGGCCATCAGGACCGGGTATTGGAGTATGCCGTCGCTGACGGATTCCTGTTTGGCGGACTTAACCTTGTATTGCGTCATGCGCTCCAGCCAGCCGACCGCGGTGACACAGGTCAGCATCCAGGCGAGCGCGGTGTGGGCTGGGATGGCGGACTGCACCATGATGGAGCAGGCCTGGGGGTCGATACCGGCGGCCAGATAGATGGCGGCGACCTCCCCAATCTTGGCGCGAAGCTGCGCCGGTTCTTGGAAAATGGTGACGGCGTGCAGGTCGACGATGCAGAAGATGCATTCGTAATCGTGCTGGATGCGGACCCAGTTTTTGAGCGCGCCGAGGTAATTCCCGATGTGGAGATTGCCGGACGGCTGCATGCCGGAGAAGACTCGTGTTTTCATGGTAAGGGGAACGGGGGTAAATCCTATCGTAAGCAATTTTGAAGTGACCGTGGAAAAGCTGGTGTACGGCGGCGATGGCCTGGCGCGCCTGGATGGGCGGGTGGTGCTGGCGCCCTACGTGTTGCCGGGCGAGCGGATCCGCGCGGAGGTGGAGCGGGAGAAGCCGGGCTTGGTGCGGGCGCGCACCCTGGAGGTGCTGGAGCGCGCCGTCGGGCGGTTGGAACCGCGCTGCCCGGTATTCGGGCGCTGCGGCGGGTGCCACTACCAGCACGCCGACTATGGGCGGCAGGTGGCGGCCAAGGTGGCCATCCTGGCGGAGGAGTTGCGGCGCGTCGGGAAGATGGAGCCGCCGGCTCGGATCGCAACCATTGCAGGCTCTCCGTGGGGATATCGGAACCGCGTGCAGTTGCACGTGGACGGCGGGAAACTGGGCTACCGGCAGGCGCGCTCGCACCGGCTGTGCCAGGTGGCGGCGTGCCCCATCGCGTCGCCCAAAATCAACCAAACGATGGAAACCCTGAATGGGATGCTGCGGGACCCGCGATGGCCGCGGATGGTGCGGACGCTCGAGCTGTTCACCGATGAGCGGCAGGTGCAACTGAATGTGCTGGAGACCGACCGTCCCGTAGCCAGGCGGTTTTTCGACTGGTGCGGAGAGCGGATTGCCGGGTTGGTGGAGGGCGCGCTGGATTACCAAGGCCGGTTTCGCGTAAGCCGCAACTCGTTTTTCCAGGTCAATCGCTTCCTGGCGGACCGGCTGGTGGAAGCGGCGATGGAAGCGGCCGTTGGCGAAACGGCGTTCGATTTGTATGCGGGGGTGGGACTTTTCGCCCCGGCCCTGGCGCGGAAATTTCAACGGGTGACGGCGGTGGAGTCGGGTTCCGGCGCGGCGCGGGACCTGCAATACAATGCGGAACGCGCCGGGCTGGATAATCTACATGTGGTGCAAAGCACTGTGGAAGAGTTCTTGCAGGAGACGGAACGGTCCGCCGATTTTGTGCTGCTGGACCCGCCGCGCGCGGGCCTGGATAAGGCCGTGGTGCGCCGTTTGGGCGAACTCGGCGCGAAGCAGGTGGCGATGGTGGCGTGCGACCCGGCGACGCTGGCGCGGGACTTGGCCGGAATGGTGGCCGCGGGATATGCCGTGGAGCGAATGACGATGATCGACCTGTTTCCGCAGACCTATCATGTGGAAGCAGTCGTCGAGCTGAAGCGGAGCTAAGTTTCGCGCCGCGAAGAAAACGAATTACCATAAAATATAGTCCGAATGGAGCGAAGCGTGCGAAATACTCTAACCAGTCTTACGGTTCTGCTGTTTGGGTGCGTTCTGGCGGCACAGGGGCAGACCCCGGCCTTCACGAGTTCTGGGGTGTGGAACGCGGCGACGCAAGCCGCCGGGCCCATCGCGCCCGGCATGCTGGCGTTCATCAACGGCTCGAACCTCGGTAGTAGCAGATTCCTCGATTGCGCAATAGCCCCACCCGTGCCGACTACCTGCAACGGGGTTTCGGTCTTGGTGAACGGGCAATTGGCGCCGGTCTTGAACGCGGTGTCGAGCGAGCTCGAGTTCCAGGTGCCGTTCAATGTGAGCGGAAGCAGTGCCACCCTCCAGGTGACGTCGACCAACAACGGGTCAACCCTGTCTTCGGCCATTGTGAGCGTGTCAGTGGCGGCGACCGCGCCGGGGCTTTACAGCGCAAATGGGACCGGCGCCGGGACCGGATACTATTACGACGACCAGGGGGTGTTCCTGGCGAAGGTTTCCTCGCCGGTGCAACAGGGAGACACGATCGCGCTATACGGCACTGGATTCGGAGTGACCAGCCCGCTGGGCACGGCGGGAACCCGGGGACCCGAGCCGGTGGCGGCGGCCGTGGCGGCGGTGACGTTGACCGTGGGAACCGGGACGGCCGCGGTGCAGGTGGCGGGCCTGGTGCCTTACGATGCTCCGGTGCAACTCCCTCCCGGGACCGACGAGGTTGTGTTTACCGTGCCGTCCGGACTGGCCGCGGGGACCTATCCGATGGTGGTGACGGTGGGCGGTGTGAAGAGCCAGGCAGTGCAACTGATCGTGGCGGCTCAGCCCGTGGAGATCACTTCCATTTCACCGGCGACACCCGGGGTGGGCTCAAACCAGGTCGTTACGGTGAACGGCTCGGGCTTCGTGAGCGGGCTGACGGTCTCCATGAATCTCCCGGGCGCCGGTTCCACCACCATTAGCGGATCCCAAATCCAATCGGTGACGGCCACTTCGTTCCAGATGACCGCCACATTCGGCAAAATGGGCACCTATAGCATCCAGGTCACCATCCCGGCCGGCACCCAGTCGAATACCTTCGCGTTCAACGTCGGACCGGCGTTGCCGATCAGCATCACCAACGTGGAGAACGCCGCCAGTTACGTCGCCGGCATCGAGAGCGGCTCCTGGGTTTCGATCATCGGGACCAGCCTGGCGCCCGACACGCGCATCTGGCAAGCTTCGGACTTTGTGGGCTTGGGCAATGGGCTGCCGATGTCCCTCGACGGCGTGAGCGTGACCATCGACGGCAAGTCGGCGGCCGTTTACTACATCAGCCCGACGCAACTCAACGTGCAGGCGCCCACCGATTCGGCCGTCGGGACGGTGTCCGTCGCGGTCAAGAATGCAAACGCCACGGCCAGTGGTTCGGCCACGTTGCAGACCTACTCGCCCGCGTTTTTCCCATTGTACGCGGCGGGCAATCCGGCGGGCGCGCCTGTGTACGCCGCGGCCGTCCACCTCGACGGCACCATCGCGGTGCCGCCAGGCTTCTATGGCGCGGGCGTAACTACGCGGTCCGCCACTCCTGGCGAAACCCTGGAGATCTACGGCACGGGCTTCGGCCCTACCAATCCCGCCGCTCCGGCCGGCCAGCTCGTCTCGGGCGCGCCGCCTCTCACGGATCCTACCCAGCTCCAGATCCGCATCGGAGGCGTCCTCGCCACGGTTAGCTATGCGGGACTGGTGGCTCCCGGAGAGTACCAGTTCAACGTGATCGTTCCGGCGCTTCCCAATGGCAACCAGCCGATCGTCGCGAGTATTGGCGGCCTCAGCAGCCAGACGGGGATTTCGATACCGATCCAGAATTAGCAGTTAGTGGGGCAGGCCCACTGGTCTGCGCGGGTCCCCCTGGACCCGCTGTTCGCTCGAAGAACCGAGTGCTTGTCACTCCCGAAAAGCCGGCAGGGCAACGGCCCGGTGTGGCAAGAGCGCGTCAACCCCGAGCTCGTCATTTCACGACGATGTTGACCAGCTTGTCGGGCACCACCACGGTCTTGACAATCTGCTTGCCTTCGATGCCCAGCTTGATTTTTTCGTCGGCCATGGCGCGCGCGATTAGTTCGTCCTCGATCATGCCAAATGGCACGCTGATGCGGCTGCGCAGCTTGCCGTTGACTTGCACCACCACTTCGGCTTCCTCTTCTTTGGCAAGTTGGGGATCGAAGGCCGGCCAGGACTGCCGGAAGATGGGGCCTTCGTGTCCCAGCTCCTCCCACATTTCCTGAGCCAGGTAGGGAGCGAACGGAGCCAGCAGAAGGGCCATTCTCTCCAGGATTTGAGGCATCGCGGCCGCGGAGATGCCGGCCTCTTCGGCATACAGCACGTTGACCAGCTCCATGATCGAGGCGATGCATGTGTTGAAGTGCCAGCGGGTTTCGAAGTCCTCGGTGATCTTGCGAATGGTCTGGTGAAGCTTGCGCAGCACCTTGCGGTCGGCGGCGCCCTGCGCGCCGCCCAGTCCGGCGTTGCGGGTGGTGAAGCGGTAGACGCGGCCGAGGAAGCGGTAGACGCCCTCGGCGCCCTCCCTGCGCCAATCCACTTCCTTTTCGGGCGGCGCGGCGAAGAGGACGAACATGCGCGCGGTATCGGCGCCGAGCTGATCGGCGAGCATGTCGGCGCCCACCACGTTGCCCTTGGACTTCGACATCTTGGCGCCTTCGGCGATCACCATGCCTTGGGTGAAGAGCCGGCGCGCCGGCTCGCTGTTTTGAATCAGGCCGATGTCGCGCATCATTTTGGTGAAGAAGCGCGAGTAGATGAGATGCAGGATGGCGTGCTCCACGCCGCCGATGTACTGATCGATCTCGAACCAATAGGCGACCTTGGCCGGGTCGAAGGGCATCTGGTCGTTGTGGGGGTCGCAGTAGCGATAGAAATACCAGGAGCTGTCGATGAAGGTGTCCATGGTATCGGTTTCGCGGCGAGCCGCGGCGCCGCATCGCGGGCAGGCCACGTTGACGAAATCGGGCAGGTTTTCGAGGGGCGAGCGGCCGGTGCCGGTGAGCGAGGCGCGATCGGGTAAGACCACCGGAAGCTGATCTTCGGGCACGGGCACCACCCCGCACGCCGGGCAGTGGATCACCGGGATGGGCGTCCCCCAGTAGCGCTGGCGGGAGATGCCCCAATCCTTGATGCGGAAGGTGATGGCGGCCTTGCCGAAACCCCGCTCGGCGGCGTAAGCGGCCATGCGCCGGCGGGCGTCGGCGCTCTCCAGGCCGGACCATGGCCCGCTGTTTTCGACGATGCCGTAATCGAGGAACGCCTCTTTCAAGCCGGGCTCCACGCCGAGCGTGCCATTGGCCGGACGGATGACCGGGCGGACCGCGATGGAGTATTTGCGGCAGAATTCGAAATCGCGCTCGTCGTGGGCGGGGACCGCCATGATCGCGCCGGTTCCGTATCCCATGAGAACGAAGTTGGCCACCCAGATGGGAATCTGTTCGCCGCTGTATGGATTAATGGCAAAGTGGCCGGTGAAGAAACCCTCCTTGTCGATATCCCCGGGGTCGCGGTTGGCGCGCGCGTCCACCATGGCCCTGGCGCGGACCTTGGCGGCATCGTCGAGCAGCGTTTCGTTGAGAGGATGCTCCGGCGCAAGCATCACGCAGGTGGCGCCATAGATGGTGTCGACGCGCGTGGTAAACACGCGGATTCGCTCGCCCGACGGGGCCAGGTGGAAATCGATCTCGGCGCCTTCGGAGCGGCCGATCCAGTTGCGCTGCATGGTCAGCACG
>Ga0181530_10003442_pt1 | contig 17665 bp, 15 predicted proteins | sample PEATcosm2014_Bin_42_FD_119769 | JGI IMG/M metagenome (GOLD analysis project Ga0181530, IMG submission 119769) | Peatland microbial communities from MTU Mesocosm Facility, Houghton, MI, USA - PEATcosm2014_Bin10_60_metaG | ecosystem: Environmental > Terrestrial > Soil > Wetlands > Peat | place... | reverse complement strand
GTTCTGCGCCACATGCGGCGTCACCTGCATGTGGCGGCACTCGGAGACGAAGTCCGCCGTGTCAAACCTCTTGTCCCCGCCCACCGTGACCCGCTGGTCGCCCAGAACCTGCTCCAGCATGATCAGCGCCGTGTTCGCGCTCGGCCGTCCCGCTGGCCTCCCACACCATCGCATTCACGATCAGACCGTTCCGGTTCTCCACCAGCAGGTTCCCGCTGTAGCTCAACCTCGCCTCCTTGCCCCTCTTGCGCGCCAACTGCGCATCCGGATCGGTCTTCGATGGCTGAAAACTCTTCGCGCTCGCCCACGCTTCCAGGAGCGTGCCGTCCACCGTGAAGTGCTCATCCGACGCCAGTCCCCGCGCCCGCGCCTGCTCTACCACCTCGGCCAGAAACAGCTTGGCGACTTCTGCCTCCAGCAGCCGGTCGCAGTTCTTGGTGAACGTGGTTGCATCCCATACCTCTTCGTCCAGGTTCAGTCCCACGAACCAGCGGAACAGGATGCTGTAGTCAATCTCTTCCATCAACAGCCGTTCGCTGCGGATCGAGTACAGCATCTGCAACAGTTGCGCCCGCAGCAGCTTCTCCGGCGCGATCGACGGCCGGCCCTCGCTGGCGTACATACGGTCGAACTGCCGCGACAGTGCCTGCAGCACTTCGTCCACCATCGTCCGGATGGCGCGCAGTGGATGATCCTTCCGCACCCGCGTCTCCGGCGAGATAACTGAACACCTGGCTCTGCTGATGACCCGTGCCTCGCATGCCTTCTCGATAGCACACGTGCCCTGTGGATTAGCAGTAGTTTTTCAGCAGCCTGTTAAATTTCAGAGGATAGCTAGCCGCGCCAACGAGAGTATCCCCAGCCCCCGCCACCGAGCAAGAACAGCACCAAAAGAACAATCAATACGGTTTCCATGTTGTACCTCATTGTAAGAGGAAGCTGGACTGGCTTTTGTAATGGTCGTCTCACTTCTTCACTATGCAACATGATAGAAGTGGCTAAGACGGATGTCTGGTCACATTGGACCACTTTGAGCGCTCGATTTGTACGGCGCGCCATGCAGGATTGTGAACGGATTCGCACTCTGATTCGTGGGAAGTTTACGCTCCGACTCTTTAAACGCCTAAAGCGGGAGACCGGCTCGTCCCGCAGCACGGTAGTCGCAAGTGGAAGAAGAGAAGGTGGTTGCCGTGGCGCCCGCGGGTCGCTCGGCAGACGCGAAGGCATCGAGCGCCGCCGGGCCCTGTTCGTGCTGGCGAAGATTGACCAGATCCTGGCCTGGGAGCGGGAGGTGAACAACCAGCAGGAAAGGCCTGTCCTCCTCTAGTGAGCCTTCCTTCTTGTAGCCCTCTGACCCTGCCTCCAGAAAGGCGTCACAAACTTGGGCTAAACCTCGACGCTCTTTTGCGGCACCCGAGGGGGCAAAGATCTGAGTGGGCCGGAAGGCAGTGAGAACTTTCTCTGGCGCCGCCCGGTTGCTCAGACCCCGCGCTGTTCACCCGCACTGCGAATAGTGCATAAACAAGCCGGCAGCAAGAACACGAGAGCTCAAGATCTAGTTTTCTTCTTCGAGAGTTCCGCATCTTCTGCTGTCGAACTCCGCCGCTGCCGCCCGCCTCCTCCCTCGCCGTCTGAGCTCTCCCCGTGGGCAGGGTCGCTTGCCCCACTATCGCGGAGCGTTCGCGCTCAACCGCTCCGAGTGGCTGGTTCGACGCCATTCGCGACCCCCAACGCTGACGGAGGTGGCAGCACCTCGACCAGGAGATTTCTAGCTCTTTTACTGGGCCTCACCGGCGGTACTCCAAGGAGGCTGAGCATCTTTGCACCCGCTTCTGAACGCAACGCCCGAGAAGGAGCAGCTCGTGGGCAGGTTCCAGTTTGGGCGCGCGCGGTTGGCGACCCGTTACGTGAGTGCCGTCTTCAGAAACTTGAGCGTTCGCTCCCACGCTGTCTTGGCGCATGCTGGGTCGTACACCTCGGGGCGGGCTTCGTTCATGAAGGCATGGTGCGCCTCATAGCGATAGATCTCGAACTCTGATTTCGACTGCTTGAGCGCGGCCTCGAGGTCATTCACCTTGGCGGGTGTGCACCAGTCGTCCTTGTTCGCGAAGTGGCAAATCAGGGGAATTTTGACTTTCATCAAATCGGCGGCGTCGAGGGGCGGAATGCCATAGAAGCAAGCGCCAGCGTCCATCTCCGGCACCCGGACAGCAGACAGGATGGTCAGCGCCCCACCCATGCAGAATCCACCCACGGCCACCTTCTTCGAGGATTGTTTTAGGTACTGCACGGCGCCGCGGATGTCTTGACCGGCAGCATCGGGGAAGTTGAGGTTCGTCATCAGGTGGTTTGCTTCGTCGGCGGCCCTGGTAACCTTGCCCCTGTAGAAGTCCGGCACGAGCGCCCGGTAGCCAGCTTCGGCGAGCCGATCCGCAGTCCTCTTGATTTGATCGTTTAGTCCCCACCATTCCTGGATGACGACAAAGCCGGGCGCGCTCGATCCCGTCTTGGGCGTCGTCAGATAGCCTGGGCAGGTCTTTCCATCCGGTCGCTTGAACTCAATCATCTCGCCCATCGGATCCCTCCACTGGATGCGGGACCGCCAGCCTCATACTATTACTTTCTGGCTTTTCTCGCCGGGGGATGCCGTTTCAGGTGTTTTGATTTGAAGGACAGAGAACAAGCGGAGGTTTGTCAGCATATCGTCGACGGTTTTGCGCAAATTGAATCCCGGCTTCCAGCCCCAGTCTTTCCGGGAACACGTGTCGTCGACTCTCTTCGGCCAGGAGTCGGCGATTTTTTGACGCTCATCTGGCTTGTACGTACATACGAAACCCGGCATGTGCCGCTTCACTTCGACTGCCAACTCCCCGGCGGAGAAGCTCATTGCCGCTAGGTTATGTCCCAAGTGTGTGCGCAGCCGCGAGCGCGGTATATCGGCAATGTGCCCGGTCACCCATGCGACAATACTTATTGTCCGGGCTGCGGGACGATTTTGATCCGGCGTCTGGGATTCGCTGTTCTGCAAAACAAACTCCGCTCCGGACGGTGCCGCAAATGCAATGTGCCGGTAGCCGGTGTGTGGAAAACAATTTCCGCAGTGTGATATTAGCTCTTTTATGAAATCGCTACGCCCATCTATCTGAAACAGAACATTTATGGCCAAATCCATGTCGCCGGAGCAGGCCTTGCAAATCGCTGAGCATCAGCGCCGGCGCTTCAACGAGTTGGTGGACGTGTTCGATACGTCCCAGCCAGCGGGGGTGATGGCGCGTCTGCAGGAAATTGTCTCAGCGGCGGGTCTGGCGTCAGGCGAAATCGTCTTGGACGTAGGGGCGGCACGGGAGTGCTCGTCCCTTTCATTGCGGCCTGTCATCCCTCCGAAATATGGGCCTGCGATCTGGCCGAAAAGATGCTGGAGCGAGTAAAGCAGAAGCACCCTTCGGTCCGTACCTACCGGGCAGACATAGCCCTCCTGGCCCTTCCGTCCGACAGTGTAGATGTGATCTTCATGAACGCGATGTATGGCAACATCGCGGACAAACCGGCCGTCTGTCGCAATGCCGCACGCATGCTTCGTGTTGACGGCCGCCTGATCGTCAGTCATCCAGAAGGCCGGGCTTTCGTCGATCAGCTTCGGGACGCGAGCGACCTGTTCCTGGAATCGCTCCCGACGCGGGAAGAGTTTGAAACGATCCTTGGGCCATCGGGTCTCAATGTGGCCGTGTACCGCGATGAACCCAAGCTCTACCTGATGGTAGCGGAGAAGACGCAACTACCTGTGCGGTAGACGCGTAGCGCTGGCTCTTTCAGCCGCTTTCATCTTCGCGAACGTGCTGCCGGTAGCTGCTGAACCGTCCGGAGGGGACCCAAGTCTTTTGCCCACGCTCTTTGGCGAAGGCCAGGGGCTGTACAGGTTCCTGATTTGGAGCACGCAGCCAATAGACGGGGCGTGGTCGTTGAGGAGGACATGAACCCGATGACAGAAGGAGAGGAAGAGAGCCGCTTCGACATACTCGGGACCATCCATTCCCATCCTCAGGACACCATCGAACCCAGCGAACTCGATTGGGAGACGATGAAGACGGACGGCGAGTTGGTGATGGGCATTTGCTCCATCCGCAAGACGGCCAAGAGAAGGTTTGTAAGCTTCGCTTTCTTCGGTCGCAACAGGCAGCAGCTTCAATTGACGATCGGCGAGGAAGACACCTCGGCCCTGAGTGCAAAAGCGGAGCGAACGCGGACCCGTCTCGAGAATCGAAGCTGGAGGAACTCGATTACCCGGGCCGCCGGTCGCTTCCGAGGAGGTTAAGGCCTATCCTCCCCAGTGAGTGGCCATTCCATAGTTCTGCCGAACTCGCGCGCAATCCTCAGCAACCCAACGAACTGCACGTGAACATCGCGAGGCCTCAAGGCAGGTACGGCCCCTGGTGGCAGACGATTTAGGTAAGAATCGCGGAGATCACGGCGCCACCAGAAAGAAGTATTGGTCGGAAGAAACACGATTGTGGATTGGCAGTTTGATCAGGCGCGCAAGGTTCTGCTGTTCACCGTGCCATCCGCCAATAGTGGCAGCGAAATCATTGTGCGGTACTGAAGGTGCGCGTCACACAAGATTCATCGGTGTCACTGTGGTTGATGATGAACTTTCGCCCAACCGCTGCAGTGGTACTCTCGCGCCCTGAACCACTCCAGTTACTTTGCACTGCAACAACCGCATGGGAGATTGCTGGCGGCGAGGAGCAACCGTTCCACCTCCAATTTCCCCGTTCTGCTTCTCGCACGTAAGCGGGATCGTCCTTCCCGTCCAAATCCACTAAAAGGCAGATGCATGCAGAGACGTTTGATCTCGATCGATGCCGAGGATGACACCGGGTGGTGCTGCTCTGTGTGTGAATGGGGCATGACCGTACCGCGGCTCGACAGCACGGTTGCCGCACTTGCGTTCAACCGCATGGCGCAAGAAACCTTCGAAAAGCACGACTGCACACGCGATACACAAACTCAGAACCTTTTGTAGTAGTGAATCGGACATGAAGAGAGGCGCGGAGAGCTCGCCTTTCCCCCCAACACCCAGACAAAATCCGAGACCCACACGTCCTGAACAATTCGTGACCCACGAGCACATAATCCGTGACTTTCCTGGGTGGCAAATCGGGCACGCGCCATAGGAACTCGCTCAGCCCGCCGAATGGCTGCGGCGCGCGCTCTTTCCGACGGCGGTGAGGAATATCGCGCTCTTGCCGGCCGCGTGCGGCGAAAAAAAGCTGGTTACATCATCATCGAAAAACGTCAGTCCAGTCGCACCCAGACGCTGTGCGTAGGCCGCGAGGTACAGCTTGCCGCCGAGGATGCCCGCTTCCAGCTGCGTGGCGCGATAGCCGCGGTTGCCGAACCGCTCGAGAATGGGTGGCAGGTCGGCGAGGAAGAACACCGCAACACTCGCATCCCCCGGTAGCTCCTGCTCCAGACCGAGGTATGCGACTTGTTCGCGGAAGTCGCCCTCCTTCAGGAGTTCGAGCGAGCCCTCCTCGCGGCGAAAGAAGTACGCGCCCGGCGACAGGCCCTCAACCGCGTTCACGATCAAGTACACATCGTTGAGCTGCGCGCCGGCGGGATCGAGGAAATCCGCGGGCACCCCGCGGGTCGCGCGATCGAGCAAGGTCGAAAGTTGCTCCAGAGTGATGGGTTCGCGCGCGAATTGCCGAGTGGAGCCGCGCCGCAAGATGACCTGCTCGATGGTGTCGAGCCGGATCTCGAGGTCGCCCAAAGGCTCGAGCCGAATGACGTGCCCGCTCGCGGCAGGTAAAGGCTTCGCCGGCCCTTTGCTTCGCCATGCGCGGACTTCCTCCGCCGACGTGAGCGACGAGGCGGCGTGCATCTCGCGCATCACCGGATAGTCCACCTCTTTGCGCGAAAGCGGCACGGTCTCGAGGCCGAGCTGTACCACTTCACCCGGAGGAAGCGGTAGCCTCACCGGCGTCTGGCCCACCGCGACCATCGAGAACGCGACCTCGCGTTGGGTGTCGAGGTCAAGCAGGCGATTGACTTCCTCATCCACAAAGCCCATCACCACTTCTGCCGGAAGTCGCAAAGCCGCGCACATCGCCAGCAGGTTGGTGATGATTGTCCCATTATCCCAACCGAAATGACGGTACGTCCGCGCCTGGTATTTCCAGGCGTTTCGCCAGTACGTTCCGGCGCAGACGATGACCAGCGGTGCGCGCACAATCGAGGGGGCACCCCCGGTAGCGTCGGCCAGCACGCCGCGCCAATCCCCCTGGCGTAGCCTCCGCAGGCTGAAATCCTTAACCCCAAAGTGGTACACGCCGGCGTCGAGCCCCGGCAGATCGCCGCACACCAGGTACAGTTCGAACTCGTACAGCGCGCCGGTGCAGGCAGCCGCGCGGAAGAAGAACGTCTCCCCACCGGGAAGACGCTTTTCCTTGGTCACACCCGCCGAGAAGTGCAGCAGCAGCGCGAGCGCGTTCATGTCGGGAACCGCGGCGGACTCGAGCTCACCGGGGATCGTGCTGATGGCGGAGAGCGCGGCTGCGCCCGTCTGCGGGACCTGGCGCGGCTGCGGGGCCGCATCAAGCGTGGAATAGACCTTGAACAGCAGAGGCTGGTTGTGCCAGTCCAGGTGATGAGGATTGCTGCGGATACTCTGGTAGGAGTGCTTGGTGCCGTTGTGGTACCGCCACGCCGCCTCCAGATTGCTGTTGCTCATGGGCGCCCAATTCTACACGCGGGAAAAGCAAGCGCGTCCTTCGTGCTCCACGGGCGAGCCCGCACGGCTCGCCCTTCGTCTCCGAAAACCGCAAAAACCGCTCGCTCGCGCCTTCCCTCCTTCAAAACCTCGCAAAATTCGAGACCCACTCCTCCTGAAAGGCGGGTGCGTTAGCCACTCCATATTCCGCCACGCGGCCCATGCTACGCTCCCCTTCTCGCGTGCCATCTTGCGCGACGTAGTACTCACCTCCGAGGCGCGTTGCGCCGGTTTCTTGGGGACCTGCGCCAAGCTCTCCTTCAGCGCCCGCCATCAGGTCCACCGCCGGGACGCGCTTGCGCGGTTTCTCATCCCACCGTTTGGGGCGGCCTGACTCACGAAACGCCGACGCTGCTCGTCCTTACCTGGGGTTTGCGATGCGACCAGTTCGGAAAATCTGACTTGCTATCTGCGGAAACGTAACCCTGTCACGCAGGAGGCCTGAGTGGGCCATTTTCGAATTCCTTTGTATCCCACTGTGTCCTTTGTGGTAGACACGAAATGTGACTGGAAACTGCAGCGCTGCTCGGGTCAACGATGCTAAGCCGCGCTTGGCCCGCCAACTAGGCCTGTTCGACGCCATCATGGTCGTGATGGGCGGCATAGTGGGTTCTGGCATTTTCATGAACCCGTATGTCGTGGCGCGACAGGTACACACGCCCACGCTAATTCTGAGCGCGTGGGTCTTGGGCGGAGCGATCGCCGTTGGCGGCGCTTTCATCTGGGCAGAACTGGCGTCCACGCTGCCCGAAGTAGGCGGGCAATACGCCTACCTGCGCGAGGCCTACCATCCGGCAGTCGCGTTTCTCTATGGCTGGGTGCTGCTGCTGGTAATCCAGACCGGCGGCATGGCGGCGGTTACAATCACCTTCGCGCGCTACTTCATCGAACTCACCGGAATGCATGTGCAGGATTGGCTGGTCGGTGCCACCGCGCTCAGCATCCTGACACTGATCAACTGCCTTGGCGTTAAGACCGGCGGACGGACCCAGAGCGCGCTCATGATGATGAAGATCGTCGCCATCGCGGTGCTGGTGTTCGCCGGATTGGCTTTCGCGGGATCGCACGTGCCCACCACTACAGCCGCGGAACGCGCCTCGTCTCTAGCCTCGTTCGGCGCAGCGATGGTGCCGGTACTCTTCGCCTATGGTGGATGGCAGACGGCGAACTTCATCGCTGCCGAAATCAAGCAGCCTGAACAGAACCTGCCCCGCGCACTCCTGATCGGAGTTGCCGGCGTCATCGTGCTGTACACGACAGTAAACTGGATCTGCTTGCGCGCGCTCGGCCCGCAGGATTTAGCCGCGACCACTACACCGGCGACGGCCGTCATGCGGCTGGCGCTCGGCCAGCGTGGTGCAACGTTTATCGCAGCAGCAATCGCGATCTCGACGCTCGGCTTTCTCAGCCAGTCAATCCTCACCGCTCCACGGGTCTACTTCGCCATGGCCGACGACGGCCTCTTCTTTCGCACGGTGGCTCGTCTTGACCCGCGCACCCATGTGCCCGTGGCGGCGATCGTACTGCAAACCGTGTGGACAATTGTCATCGTGCTCTCCGGCCGCTACGAACAGATCCTGAACTATGTCGTGTCGATGGACTTTCTGTTTTTTGGCCTGACCGCGAGCACGCTGTTCGTCTTCCGCCGGCGTCCGAAGACTGGCCAGACGCAGCCGAGTACCCGGTACTGCACGCCCGGTCACCCGGTGACCACGATAATCTTCGTTACGATATGCTTCTGGATCGTGGCGAACACCATCTATCGCTACCCGCAGAACAGCCTGATCGGGATGGGCCTTTTGCTTGCGGGTATCCCCGTGTACATGTTCTGGAGCCGGAGAGCGAAAAACCTAATGCCAACAACGGAGGCGCGGCACGGCTGATCCCATTCTGAGTGAAGCCAAAGACGATTCACCAGGAGAAAAAGGCATGACTGGTTCGGGCGCCGAAGCTGTATCTCGCTACATAGAGTGGGCCAAGCTACACTCGACAGCGCCTTTCAACCTCGCTGTCAGCGGCGTCATCGACTACCCCCTCGCCGAGCTGCCTGTCAGGATCGAGGATCTGGAGATCGGCGGCACCGGCCCCTACGGCTACGGGCCGCTCATGGAGCGGCTGGCAAAGAAATCCGGTGTCGCGGAGCAGAATGTCGTCCACACACTCGGCACCTCGATGGCTAACTACGTGGCGTTGACCGCGCTGGTCAATCGCGGTGACGAAGTGCTGGTCGAGCAGCCCACCTACGATCCGCTGCTCGCGATTCTCGATCACATTGGCGCGAAGTTGCACCGTTTCGAGCGTCGGCCGGACAAGGGTTTTCGCCTCGGGCTCGGCGAACTCGAGCGCCGCATCACGCCGAAAACACGGCTCATCGTTTTCTGTAACCTGCACAATCCCAGCAGCGCATTCACCGACGAAGACACTCTGCGCCAGGCCGGCGAGATGGCCTCCCTGATCGGAGCGCGGGTCTTGGTAGACGAGGTTTACCTCGAAGCCGTCTTCGACCAGCCATGGCGTTCGGCGTTTCACCTTGGCCCGAACTTCGTCGTTACCAGCAGTCTGACGAAGGCATACGGGCTTAGCGGTATCCGGTGCGGTTGGATTCTCGCAGAACCGGAGCTGGTCCAACGGATGTGGCAGATCGTTGACTTCACCTACGGAAGCCATGTCCACCCGGCTGAGCTGATCGCGGTCATCGCGCTTGACAACCTCTACCACGTTCGCGATCGCGCGCAGCGTCTGCTCGAGACCAACCGCGTGCTGGTCAACCAATTCCTCACCGGCCGTCCTGAGCTCGACTGCGAAGCGAGCCGTTTCGGCACCACGGTTTTTCCCCGCCTCCGCGTCGGTCGCGCCTGCGATTTCGTGAAGCTCCTGCGCGAGCAGTTCGACACCAGTGTTGTACCCGGCGAGTTCTTCGAGCAGCCGCAGCACTTTCGCCTGGGTTTCGGCCGGACCAGCGAAACCGTTCGCGACGGTCTGGAACGAGTCAATGCCGCACTGGATACGTTCAAACGGGTACCACATAGGCAGTGAGGCATATAGGCGACGCGAATCATCGGCGGCACTGGACCTACAGCCGTTGCTCCTGCGCATCTCCGGCTGCCTGAATTTCGACTGCTCGATGAGGTGCTACCAGTTTCCGACGCGCTGCGATCGCTTCGCCGGCTACTCTGCCGCTTCGCTCGGAGTTGTGACTTACAGCTACACCCAGGTGTCGCACGCTCCCGATGGCAACATGCTACGTGCGCGGCAGACGGCTGTCGGTGACGCCGATTTCACTACTTAGTGACGCGGGGTATACCATCCGGTTTGCCCCGCGACCACCGTTTGCCCATTCACTCGCGCGCCGAGCGGGGATATGCTAGGCGGCTGGGCCGGAGGGACCGTGCCTAAAGCTGATTTGTTGTCTCGAGCCGTGGAGAAGCTGTGGCCGGAGCTGGAGTGGCTCACGAACCGAGACCTTCGAGAGAAGGTCGTTGCCACCTGGGTCCGGGCGTTCGAATTGAGCCCGCTGAAGCCCGAAGACCTCGACCGCATTCCTTTCACGCTGCTCGTCCAGGACTATCCGGCAACGTTTATGGAGCACAAGCGTTGTGTGGTGCACATTGCGCGACGGTCGGCGGAATCGATGATCGAATTCTTGGGCAAACGCCTGAAGATCGATCTTGATACCGTAATCGCCGGCGCGATCCTAGCCGATGTCGGCAAGCTGCTGGAGTACGAAGTGGTGGACGGCAAGGCGCGGCAGAGCCAGCGCGGCGAGTTCCTGCGCCATCCGTTCACCGGAGTGGCGCTGGCGATCGAGTGCGGCGTGCCAGAGGCGGTTTGCCACATCATCGCCGCGCACGCCGCTGAAGGCGACCTGGTCAAGCGCACGACGGAAGCCATCATCGTGCATCATGCCGACTTCATGAGCTATCTGCCGTTCAGAAAGTAAAATGAGCACCGTCACCGCCGCCATGGCCCAATGGGCCGCTAATCTGACCTTCGACCGCCTTTCCTCCGACGCCGTGTATCAGGCCAAGCGCTTCCTGCTCGACTCGCTGGGCTGCGCCCTGGGTGGATTCCAGCAGCATGACGTGAAGATCGCGCTGGCCGTGCTCGACGAAACCGCCGGCCGCGGCCCGGCTACCGTGATCGGCACCGGCAAGCGGATCGATACCGTCTCCGCCTCGCTCGCTAACGCGCTGATGATCCGATGCATGGACTACAACGACATTTACTGGAAGCAGGACCCATCGCATCCTTCCGACATCTTCCCTGCGGCGCTGGCATGCGGCGAGCGTGCGAACGCCGACGGGCGCGAGCTGATCGTCGGCCTGGTGTTGGGCCACGAGTTCGAGTGCCGCTTCTGCGAGGCCGCGTTCCCCGGCATCCGCGAGCGGGGCTGGCATCACGCCACGCTGACCGCTTTCGTATCGCCGATTGTCGCCGGGCGCATGCTGCACCTTTCCTGGGAGCAGATCCAGCATGCCATCGGCATCTCCGCCAGCCGACATGCCACGCTTGGCGCCGTCACCGCTGGCAAACTCACCATGATGAAGAACACCGTGGACCCCATGGCGACCCAGAGCGGTGTGCTGGCCGCGCTGCTCGCCGAAAAGGGCTACACCGGCCCCGAGCACGTGGTGGACGGCAAGGAGGGCCTCGCGCACTGCTTCGGCCCGGAGTGGAAGCTCAGTCTCCTGACCGACGGACTGGGCGAGTCCTGGTGCATCACGCAATGCGGGATGAAAGCCTTCCCCACCGAAGCGCTGACGCACACGCCCATCTCCGCCGTGCTCGACCTAATGAAAGAAAACGACCTGCGCGCGGAGAAGGTTGAGAAAGTCCACATCCGCTCGCTCGCCCGCGCCGCCGACATCCTCTCCGACCCGTCGAAATATGACCCGCGCAGCAAGGAAACCGCCGACCACTCACTGCCCTACGTGATCGCCGTCGCCCTGGTCGATCGCCAGGTCACGCCCGCGCAGTTCACCATGGAAAAGATCATGGACGAGAATATCCGGGCGCAGTTGCGGAAGGTCGAGGTGGTCGGCGATCCCGAGATCGAGAAAGTCTTCCCCGCGCTGCAGCGGGTGATTGTCACCATCCGCACCACCGACGGGCGCGAGTTCACCAAGCAACTGGATTATCCTAAGGGCGACCCGCGCAATCCGCTCAGCGACCGCGAGATCGAGGAGAAATTCGATGCGCTGGCCGGGCCGGTGATGTCGCGCGCCGCGCGCAAGCGGGTGAAGGAAGCGGTGTGGAAGCTGGAAGAGCTGGCTTCGGTGAGTGAGTTGATGAAGTTGCTGAAGGCGAAACGGGCCGGCTCGGTGGCTGGAGCGGTTTCGGAGTAGATGTAGCCTGTGATCAGTCGCGCCACATATCGCCACGGCTGAAGCCGTACCCTTTTACCGGTTACAGCAACACAAGAACCCTTGTAGCGCGCGGGCGTCTCGCCCGCACAACTGACAACTGGCAACTATTCATGCCCCAGACCATCGTTGAAAAACTCGCGCAGGCCCACCTCGCCGAAGGGCCCAACCGTCCTCTGCGCGCGGGCGACTTCGTCTCCATCCGCCCCGCGTACGTCATGACCCACGACAACACTTCGGCGGTGATGAAGAAATTCCAGGCCATCGGGGCCAAGCGCGTCCGCGATCCCCGCCAACTGGTCTTCGCCCTCGACCACGACATCCAGAACCTCTCCGAGGACAACCAGAAGAAGTACCGCGCGATCGAAGCCTTCGCCCGCGAGCACGGCGTGGACTTCTATCCCGCCGGCTCGGGCATCGGGCACCAGATCATGGTGGAGCGCGGATACGTCCTGCCCGGCAGCTTTGTCGTCGCCTCCGACTCGCACTCCAATATGTATGGCGCCCTCGGCGCGGTGGGCACGCCGGTGGTCCGCACCGATGCCGCGGCCATCTGGGCTACGGGCGAGTTCTGGTGGCAGATTCCGCGAACAGTTCAAGTAATACTTGAGGGCAAGCTGCCGGAGGCGAGCGGCAAGGACATGATCATCGCCCTCTGCGGCCTCTACAACCAGGAAGAGGTGCTGAACGCGGCCGTCGAGTTCACCGGGCCGGGCGTAGCATCGCTCTCCGTAGAAGCGCGCCTGACCATCTCCAACATGACCACCGAGTGGGGCCCGCTGGTGGGCTGGTTCCCTGCTGACGCGGCTACCTTCGCGTGGCTGCGCGCGCGACGGACGCAATTGCGTGCGGATGGCGAGAAGCGGCTGCCCGAACACGAATTGATGCGCCTCGAAAAGAACCCGCCGCAGCCCGATCCCGACGCTCCCTATGCCGCACGCATCGTGCTGGACCTGAGCGCGGTCACACCGCATATTTCGGGACCGGACACAGTGCAGGTGATGTCCTCGCTGGCGGAACTGGAGAACAAGCAGGTCAAGATCGACAAAGCCTACCTGATCTCGTGCGTGAACTCGCGCATCGAGGACCTGGAGGCCGCAGCGGCAGTCCTGCGGGGCAGGAAGATCGCATCCACGGTGAAGTTCTATCTCGCGCCGGCGAGCCGCTGGGTGCAGGACGAGGCCGAGCGCCGCGGAATCTGGCAGACCATCCTCGACTCCGGCGCCATCCCGCTCCCGGCTGGCTGCGGGCCGTGCATCGGGCTGGGCACAGGACTGCTCGAACCCGGCGAGGTCGGCATTTCGGCCACCAACCGGAATTTCAAAGGACGCATGGGCTCGCGCGAGGCGCAATGCTATCTTGCCAGTCCCGCTGTGGTCGCGGCGTCGGCGGTCGCCGGTTACATCTGCGGACCGGACGCCACAACTTCCCCTAATGTCATCCCGAGCGAGCGGCCCGGTGTTGGCCGCGAGTCGAGGGACCTGCATTTAGAACGTCATTTTGAAGACCTGTCCGCCGGCGCCAGGATGGAAGCCGAAAAGGTCAGTATCCTTCCCGGCTTTCCCGCGCGCGTCCGCGGACGGCTGGTGTTCATCCCCAAGGACAACCTCAACACCGACGCCATCTACCCCGGCACTTACACCTATCGCGAGGACATGACGCCCGAGATGATGGTGCGCGTGGTGATGGAGAACTATGATCCCCAGTTTGCGGCCAACACCCGCGCCGGCGACGTGCTGGTGGGCGGGTTCAACTTCGGTACCGGCTCGAGCCGCGAGCAGGCAGTGACGGCGCTCAAGGCCAAGGGAATCCCGCTGGTGATTGCCAGCAGCTTCTCGCAAACCTATCTGCGCAATGCGTTCAATAATGGCTTTCTGTGTATCGAGGTGCCGGAACTGGTGAAGCGCCTGCGCGAGCGGCTCGGGGTCGGAGAAAAGACCATCATCGCCGGCGATGAGATCGATATCGACTTCACCGCTAGCACCGTCACATGGCGTGGTGACCTGTTCCACTTCCCTGCCCTGGGCAGCGTGCCACAATCACTGGTTATCGCGGGCGGGGTGGAGAAGCTGGTCGCTTCGCGGATTTGTGATTGGTGATTTGTGATTTGTGATCTGTGATCTGTGCGGCTAGCGGAAACCCTTAGCAGCGCAGAGTTCAAAGAAATCAGAAATCACAAATCAGAAATCACAAATCCTGGAGACCCGCCTTCATGCCCAAACATACCGTAGTAGCCATGCCCGGCGATGGGATCGGCAACCAGGTTCTGCCCGAGGCTATCCGCGTGCTCGATGCCGTCGGGTTCGAGGCCGATTACGTTCACGGCGACATTGGCTGGGAGTTCTGGAAGAGCGAAGGAAATGCCCTGCCCGACCGCACCGTTGAGCTGCTGGCGCGCCACAAGCTGGGCCTCTTCGGCGCCATCACCTCCAAACCCAAGAAGGACGCGGACGCCGAACTGAGCCCGGCGCTGCGCGGCAAAGGCTGCACTTACTACAGCCCGATCGTTACCATGCGCCAGCGCTTCAACCTCGATATCTGTGTGCGGCCGTGCATCGGGTTTCCCGGCAATCCGCTGAACTTTATCCGCAAGAAACCTGGCGGCGGTTTTGAAGAGCCGCAGGTCAACGTAGTGGTCTTCCGGCAAAACACGGAAGGGCTCTACTGCGGGGTTGAGTGGACCAATCCTCCGCAGCCGGTGCGCGGCGCGCTGGCCACGCACGCGAAGTTCAAGCCGTTCGCGGAGGTGAACGGCGAGGATCTGGCGATCTCCGTGCGCATCATCACGCGCCCGGCGGCCGAGCGCATCTGCCGCGCCGCCTTCCAGTGGGCGCGCAAGTACGGCTACAGGAACGTGACTATCTGCGAAAAGCCAAACGTGCTGCGCGAGACTTCCGGCATGATGGAGGACGTTGCAAAACAGGTTGCACAGGAGTTCCCCGGGATTCCGCTGTGGTCCACCAACATCGACGCGCAGACCATGTGGCTCACCAAGAATCCCGAGGACTACGGCGTGATTATCGCCTCGAACCTGTTCGGCGACGTGATCTCGGACGCCTTCGCTGGCCTCATCGGCGGCCTGGGATTTGCTGCGTCGGGCAACATCGGCGATGAGGTCGCGGTCTTCGAGCCCACGCACGGCTCGGCGCCGAAGTATGCCGAACTCGATCCGCCCATCGTCAATCCTATCGCCATGATTCTTTCGGCGGCCATGTTGCTCGACCACGTCGGTGAAAACGCGAAGGCGGACCGCGTGCGTGCGGCCATCGCCGCCGTCGTCGGCGAAGGCAAGGTGCGGACCTACGATATGATGCGCATCGCAGGCGGCCCCAAGGCCATCGCGCAGGGTGCCGCGAGCACCACGCAGATGACGGATGCGATTTTGGCGAAGCTGGGAGACAGCTGTTAGCTTTTAGCTCTTGGCGAAGGAGGACTTGTGAGGAACTACCGTCAATTGAAAGTGTGGCAACGCGGAGCGATCTTGGTCGAATCTGGAGCTAAGAGCTAAAGGCAAGACTAAGAGCTAAAAGCTTATGGCCAGCACTGCCAAAACCGAATCTCTCTCGTCCGCCGGCCGCGCCGGGCCCGACGTCCGCTCCGACCTGCGCGTCATCTTTGAGCCGCGCAACAGCGGCGGCATTGCGATCGAACTCCAGTCTCGCGTCGCTCCCTACTATGGCGACAGGATCCGCGCCCAGGCGCGAGATGTGCTGGCGGAGCTCGACGTCGATCACGCGCGCATCGCCATTCAGGATGAAGGGGCGCTGCCTTTCGTGATCGCTGCCCGGATCGAGGCGGCGGTCAGGCGCGCAGGGCTGGGACAAGGACGCCGGGCGCTGCCGCCACCGGTCCCCCTGCCGCCGCCTTCTGCTCGCGATCGCCTGCGCCGCTCGCGCCTCTACCTTCCCGGCAGCGAGCCGAAATATTTCATTAACGCCGGACTGCACGCACCCGACGCCATCATCCTCGACCTCGAAGACGCGGTCCATCCCGCGGAGAAGGACGCCGCCCGTATCCTTGTGCGCAATGCCCTGCGCGCGGTGGACTTCGGTGCCGCCGAGCGCATGGTGCGCATCAACCAACTCCCGCTCGGCTACGAGGATTTGGAAGAAGTAGTCCCAGAAGCGCCCGACCTGGTACTTATCCCGAAAGTCGAGCATGCGGAGCAGATCCTGGCGATCGAGGAACGAGTCACGCAGATCGCGGCGGGCTGCAAACTCGACCGGCCGATCTGGCTGATGGCTATCCTGGAATCGGCCCTGGGGATCGAGAACGCGCTGGCGATCGCCAGCGCCAGCGAGCGTATGGTCGCCATGAGCATTGGACTGGAGGATTACACCGCCGACCTTGGGGTGGTGAAGACCGTGGACGGCCGCGAGTCGCTCTACGCGCGCGCGCGCCTGGTGAACGCCGCGCACGCCGCGCGCATACAGGCCAGCGACTCCGTGTACGGCGACGTGGGCGACTTGGAGGGCCTCGGGCGCTGGGCCGAATCGGCGCGCGCCCTGGGCTTCGAAGGCATGGGCTGCGTGCATCCGCTGCAGATACCGGTGATCCACCAGGCTTTTGCGCCCTCCCAAGCCGAGATCGAGAAAGCCCTGAAGATCGTGGCTGCGTTCGAGGAAGCGCAGCAGCGCGGACTGGGCGTGGTCTCGCTCGGTTCGAAGATGATCGACCCGCCGGTGGTTCAGCGCGCGCTGAAACTGGTTGAACGCGCGCGCCAGATGGGATTGCTGCGGACGGGCGAGGCTCGCACAGCCAAGGGTCTGGACACAACGTAAAAGGCGCGGGCAGGACGCCCTCGCGACAGCCAGCGAGACGCCGGCGCTACTTTGTGAAGCGCATGAACAATACTCTCGAACTCGTCAAGAACGCCGCCGGGCGTGTGGTTCCCGCCGAGGTGAACGGCCGGAAGCAGGTCGCTTTCCCCGGCGTTGGCAAGCATCAACCGCAGGGGCCGAAGGCCGCGCCGCCCATCCACTCAGCGGGCGAATATCCTGCCAACGGCGACAAGCGCGTGCCCGATCTCGAGACCGCATTGCGCAAATGCGGCCTGCGCGACGGTATGACCATCTCCAACCACCATCACCTGCGCGATGGCGATGCAGTCGCACTCATGGCGCTCGAGACCGCGGCGCGCATGGGCGTCCGCGACCTGATGTGGTTTCCCAGCGCGTCGTTTCCGGCGCAAGCGGCGGTGATCGAACTGATGGAAGCCGGCGTGGTCCATCACATCGAGGGCTCGATGAACGGGCCGCTGGGCGACTACTGCTCGCAAGGCAAGATGCGCGGCCTGGGTGTACTGCGCTCGCACGGCGGACGCTGGCAGGCGATCCAGGACGGCGAGGTGCACATCGACATCGCCGTCATCGCCGCGCCCACGGCTGATGCCTTTGGCAACGCTACCGGCTCGCTGGGCAAGTCCGCGTGCGGCTCGCTCGGCTTCGCCCTGGCTGATTCCACGTACGCCGACCACGTCATCGTGGTCACCGACAACCTGGTTCCCTTCCCCTGCGTGCCTTGGCAGATCCAG
>Ga0181530_10003441_pt1 | contig 17665 bp, 16 predicted proteins | sample PEATcosm2014_Bin_42_FD_119769 | JGI IMG/M metagenome (GOLD analysis project Ga0181530, IMG submission 119769) | Peatland microbial communities from MTU Mesocosm Facility, Houghton, MI, USA - PEATcosm2014_Bin10_60_metaG | ecosystem: Environmental > Terrestrial > Soil > Wetlands > Peat | place... | reverse complement strand
CGCCGTGATAAGTCGTTGCCCCCGCTCAGATGGAGAGGTGCCGGAGCGGTCGATCGGGGCGGTCTCGAAAACCGTTGTCCCTCTTACGGGGGACCGAGGGTTCGAATCCCTCCCTCTCCGCCAACCTTTTGAAAGAACGTAGGTTTTCAAGACCTGCGACGATGCGCCTGCGTTCGTCGTCGAACTGGCGGCAGGGTCGGGGGAGCTACAATGGCGGTGCTCGCGCCGGGCGAGGTGAATCCCGGCGCCGTAATCTTGCTCGCCACTTGCGCTGGATCAATCGCCGCGGCCGTGCCGTTGCCTATAATGCGCTGTTGGCAGCAGGAGGCATGCGATGCGTTTGCCGCTCCAGATTACCTTTCGCCACATGGAACCTCCGCCGGCGCGCCAGGTCTCGCCGATAGAGCCGGCCTGATCCGCGATCCGAACGGCTGGCGAGGATTACCGCTCATGGCGGGCCGCCTCGGCGACCAAGGCGATGTCATCGCGTTCTTGAGCGACCCCGCCGCTTACGGGCCAGGGGTCGCGCGGGTCGAAATCCTGTCGACCCACATCTCGCATATCTTTCTCGCCGGGGAGCGTGCCTACAAGCTGAAGCGCGCTGTCAGATACCCTTATCTCGATTTCTCGACCGCGGTATTGCGCCAGCGTGCGTGCGAGGCGGAACTGGCGCTCAATCGCCGCACCGCACCGGAGCTTTATCTCGGCGTCCGCGGGATCGGTCGCGGCGCCGACGGCGCGATCGACTGGTCCGACGCCGATAACGCGATCGACTGGGTCGTCGTGATGCGGCGCTTCGACCAGGAGGCGCTGTTCGACGCGCTGGCGCGACGCGGCACCCTGACGGCCGCGATCATGCTCGATCTGGTGGCGCATATCGCGGCTTTCCACGCGAGCGAGAAGCCGCTTCTCGAACGCGGCGGCGCCGCCGCGATCGACGCGATCGAGGCGGAAAACAGCGACACACTCCGACGCACCGGGCTCTTTGCGGCCGACCGCATCGCCAAATTGCACGAGCGCTCGCGCGCCCGGTTCGGCGAAGTCGGCGAATTGCTCGACGCGCGGCGCGCGGCGGGCAAGGTGCGGCACTGCCACGGTGATCTGCACCTGCGCAACATCTGCCTGATCGCCGGCAAGCCGGTGCTGTTCGACTGCCTCGAATTCTCGCCCGAGATGGCGAGCATCGATGTGCTCTACGATCTCGCCTTCCTGCTGATGGACCTCGAGCATCGCGGGCTGCGGGACTTCGCCAATCTCTGCGCCAACCGCTATCTCGACCTCAGCGACGAGGATGACGGGCTCGCGGCTCTGCCGCTGTTCATGGCGGTCCGCGCCGCGATTCGCGCCAAGGTCACCGCCGAGGCGGCAGCGCAAGACGGCGCGGACGAGGCGCGCCGCTATCTCGACCTCGCGCTCGCCATGCTGATGCCGGCGCCGGCCAGGCTGATCGCGTTGGGCGGATTGAGCGGCACCGGCAAGTCGACGATCGCGCAGCGCCTCGCGCCGCGGTTGGGCGTGCGGCCCGGTGCCCGGGTGTTGCGCAGCGACGTAATCCGCAAGCGCCTGCTCGGTGTCGCGCCGGAGACCAGGCTGCCGGTGGCAGCGTATACTTCCGACATGTCGCTGCGGGTTTACGCCGCGCTGCGCGACAAGGCCGAAGCGGCGCTTAAGGCCGGATATTGCACGATTATCGACGCGGTATCGTTCACCCCGGACGAGCGCGCCTCGTTCGCCGCGGTGGCCGCGGCGGCTGAGGTCCCGTTCTCGGGTATCTGGCTCGATACGCCGGCGGGGACGATGACGTCGCGCATCGGCGCGCGATCCGGCGACGCGTCGGACGCCACCGCCGAAACCCTCGCGCAACAGCTGCGCGACGACCCCGGTGCGATCGAGTGGCGGCGCGTTGATGCCGGTGGCGACCGCGACGCCAGCCTCGCCGCGGTCGAGCGCGTGCTGGGCCTGGGGCCGGCCGATCCCGATGCGTGACATTTTGTTTTCTCGCCTTTTCGGCTAGTTTCCTCAACGGCGCAGCCCGGCTCACGGGGCGTGCGCATGAGGGAGGGACGACCCGATGGCAGTGATGGCGCAGACCAGCGGCCCCAGTGCGGCGGTCCAGGCAAACCTACCATTCATCATCAGCGCCTCGTCTGTCGGGACGCTGATCGAGTGGTACGATTTCTACCTGTACGGCGTGCTCGCCGTCTTCTTCAGCAAGCATTTCTTTTCGCCGGCGATGGATCCCAACCTGGCGTTCATCGCGAGTCTCGCGGTGTTCTGGACAGGGTTTCTGGTGCGCCCGTTCGGCGCCATCGTGTTCGGCCATTTGGGCGATCTGATCGGCCGCAAGTTCACCTTCATGCTGACGCTGATGCTGATGGGCTCGGCGACCTTCGTCGTCGGTCTCTTGCCCGGCTTCGACACGCTGGGCGCGCTGGCCCCGATGCTGCTGGTGCTGATGCGCGTGATCCAGGGTCTGGCGTTGGGCGGCGAATATGGCGGGGCGGCGACCTACATCGCGGAGCACGCGCCCGACGGCAAGCGCGGCCTTTACACGTCGTGGATCCAGACCACGGCGACGATGGGCATTGTCTTGGCGCTGCTCGTGATCCTGCTTTGCCGGCTCGGCTTCGGCGATGCGGTCTTCGCCGATTGGGGCTGGCGCGTGCCGTTCCTGATCTCGGCGATCTTGGTCGGGTTGTCGATCTATATCCGCCTCAAGCTCGAGGAGTCGCCGCTCTTTGCGCGGTTGAAGGAGCAGGGCAAGGCGTCGGCCAATCCGGCGCTGGAAAGCTTTTCGAGTGGCAAGAACTGGGGGTTGATCTTCCTCGCGCTGTTCGGCGCCACCGCGCCCGAGGGCGTCGTCTGGTACACTGGCCAGTTCTACGCGCTGTTCTACGTCACGACCGTGCTCAAGATACCCTACGTGACGGTCTACATCATGTTCATGATCGTGTTGACTCTCGCGGCGCCGTTCTTCGTCGTGTTCGGCGCGCTCTCCGACAAAATCGGCCGCCGCAACATCATGACCTTGGGTTTTGCGCTCGCCGTGATCAGCTATTGGCCGGTCTTCACCTGGATGGGCGAGGTCAAGGACAGTCCGTTCCTGGTCGGTGTCCTCGTGTTCTACATGGTGATCCTGGTGACGATGGTGTACGGGCCGATCGCCGCGTTCCTCGTCGAGCTGTTCCCGGCACGGATACGCTACACCTCGATGTCACTGCCCTATCATGTCGGCAACGGCGTGTTCGGCGGGCTCGTGCCGCTTGCCGGCGCGTCGATCGCGACCGCGACCGGCATCCCGCTCAGCGGCCTGCTCTACCCCATGGGGATCGCGGCGATCGGGGTCATCGTCAGCCTCGCCGGGCTCAGGTCGCGCACCGATGAGGTCAAGATCTGGGAGGAGGTCGGCGGCGCCCCGCCGCTGGTGCCCGACCAGCCGTAGGCACGCTTCTCACCCAAACGCCGCGTCGCCGCTGCGCAGAACGACGCGTCGGTCGCCGACCCGGCGGGTGACCCCGATGCGGTCGAGATATTCGAGGATCTCGATCGTCAAATTGCGGCCCACGCCGGAGCGGTCCTTGAAAGAGGCGGCGATAAAGCTGCCCTCGGGGTTGTCGTCGGCCAGTTCGCGGGCGAGATCGGCGAGCCGGGCGACCGTTCGCGGCAGGAAATAGCGGTTGGCGGCGAGCCGGGCGACCCGCCCGAAGCGCTCGAAACGCTTCAGGTGACGCGCCGTCGCCTCGGGTTCGAGGCCGAGCGCCTCGGCCAACTCGCGCACCCGCGGCGGGCGTAGATCATCGACCGCCAGTAGCGGCTCGACCCGCTGCCACAGGCGCTCGTCGTCGCGGCCCAGCTGCGGCTGATGTTCGGGCAGGCGCAGGACCGCGCCGTCGCGCACGATGTGCCCGGCCTCGATCGCAGCGGCAAGCGCGGCATCGAGCGCCGGCTCGGGCGCGGCGCCGCGCAACTGACGCAACAGCACCGGGCGCGAGACGCCGAGCGTGTCGGGTTCGGCCTTGTGGCGGTCGGCCAGCGCGGCGGTGAACAGCGCGCCAAGTTCGCCCAGGCGCGACGCGGTCGCCGCGTAGGGCGCACGCCGGTCGCCGAACCGCGCGAACCCGCCGGCGGCGGCCAGCTCGCCGACGGCATCGGGTGACAGGTTCCGAGACAGGGAGAACGGCGCCAACTCGACGATGCCGCCAACCTCTAGCAGCCGCTCCAGTGCGGTCCCGGCATCGTCCTCCCGCAGCGCCGCCAGCGACGCCAGCCGCTCAGGCTTCGACCGGACCCGGCGCGGCGAGAACGGGTCGATGACCCGCCCGCCGGCCAGCGTGTTGATCGCGCCGTGGTCGCGCAACACCACCCGGTCGCCCCACAGCGCGCCGATCGGCCGATCGAGATGCAGCTGCACCATCCCTTCGGTGCCGGCGGCCAGCACATTCTGCCCGATCATCGCAACGCGACCGACCCGGTCCTCGGTGCCGAGATGGACGTGCACGGGCAATCCCGCCTTCAACGGCACCGGCGCGGCGCGCGATACCTTGAGCGCGACATCGATCCGGCTGGTCGGTGCGTGCAGCGATGGCGCCACCAGCCAGTCGCCGCGGCCGGGCTCGGCACCGTCGGGGAAATTGCCGGCGATGTTGACGGCGCAGCGCTCGCCGGCTTGGGCGCGGGCGACCGCGCGGTTCTGCGCGTGGACGCCGCGCACCCTGACCTCGACGCCGCGCGGGCTCAGCAGCAGGTGGTCGCCCGGTGCGACAGTCCCGCTCGATGCGGCCCCGGTCACGACCATGCCGATGCCGGGCAGCGAGAACACGCGGTCGATCGGCAGGCGGAACCCGCCTTCGGGTGGCCGCGCCGCCCGCTCGGCATCGGCCGCGGCGGCGCGTTCGGCAAGATGCGCCGCCAGCGCTGGGATGCCCTCGCCGGTGCGGCTCGACACGGAAAGGATCGGCGCGCCGCCATAACCCGCCGTCGCGAGCAGCGCCGCCAGCGCGGCAGCCATTGCATCGCGGCGCCCGGCATCGACGCGGTCGATCTTGGTGACGATCCCAGTCACCTCGCCGACGCCGATCAGCTCAAGGATATCGAGATGTTCGAGGGTTTGCGGCCGCGGCCCGTCATCGGCGGCGACGATCAGCAGCACCCGGTCGATCGACAGCACCCCGGCCAGCATATTGGGCAGGAACCGTTCGTGGCCGGGCATATCGACAAAACCCAATTCCGTGCCGTCGGGCAAAGTCGTATAGGCGAAGCCGAGATCGATCGTCAGCCCGCGCCGCTTCTCCTCGGGCAGCCGGTCGGCGTCGACCCCGGTCAGCACGCGCACGAGCGCGGTCTTGCCATGATCGATATGCCCGGCGGTGGCGAGGATCATGCGAATGCTCCTTCTCCGCCCTTGGGGCCCTTGGGGGCGGAGAGGGTTGGGGTGAGGTGGGGGAACCGTCGGCAGGTACCCACCTCACCCTCCCACGCCTGCGGCGTGGGCCCCTCCCTCTCCCCCCTGAAGGGCGGAGAGGGTCATTTGCGCGACGAACCCGGCCTCGTCCTCCAGGCAGCGCAGGTCGAGCACCACGGCGCCGCCGGAAATATGGCCGATCACCGGGATCGGCAGATCGCGCAGCGTTTGCGCCAAATGCTCGACCGCCTTGCCCGACGGCGAAATAGGGCGCAGCGCGAGGCCGGCGCTCGGCAGCAGCGACACCGGCAGCGCGCCGCTGCCGATCTGGCTCTTGGTCGCCACGATCTCGACCGCGGCGATGCCGTCGAGCGCTGCCGCGACGGTCGGCAGGAGGCGCCGGGCCAGCACTTCGATTTCCGCCATTGGCCGGGTCAGCAGCCGCAAGGCCGGCAGGCGCATCGCCAGCCGGTCAGGATCGGCATAGAGCCGCAGCACCGCTTCGAGCGCCGCGAGGCGGACCTTGTCGAGGCGCAGCGCGCGTTTCAGCGGGTTGCGCGCCAGGGTGGCGATCAGATCGGCGCGACCGACGACGAGCCCAGCTTGCGGGCCGCCCAGCAGCTTGTCGCCGCTGAACGTCACGAGGTCGGCGCCCGCTTTGAGCGCCTCGGCGACGGTCGGCTCGTGCGGCAGGCCCCACCGCTCCAGGTCGACCAGTGTGCCGCTGCCGAGATCTTCGACCAGCGGCAGATCGTGCTGGTGCGCGAGCGCGGCGAGCTGCTGGGTCGGCGCCGCGGCGGTAAAGCCCTCGATCGCGTAATTGCTGGTATGGACCTTGAGGATCAGGCCGGTGCTTGGCCCGATCGCGGTGGCGAAATCGCGCAGATGGGTGCGGTTGGTGGTGCCAACCTCGCGCAGTGTGGTGCCGGCGCGCGCCATGATGTCGGGCAGGCGGAACGCACCGCCGATCTCAATCAGTTCGCCGCGCGAGACGATCGTCTCCTTGTCGGCAGCGAGCGCGTTGAGGACCAGCACCAACGCCCCGGCATTGTTGTTGACCGCGAGCGCGGCCTCGACGCCGGTGAGGCGCCTCAGCCACCCCGCGACGTGATCGTCGCGTTCGCCCCGCTTACCGCCATCGGTCTCGTATTCGAGCGTCGTCGGCTCGCGCATCGCCTCGACGGCAGCGGCGATCGCCTCCTCGGGCAGTGGCGCGCGGCCCAGATTGGTGTGTAACACGGTGCCAGTCAGGTTGAAGACGCGCCGCTGTGATTGCCGCATCAGCCGCGCAAGCGACGCGGCGCTGTCGGCGAGGGTTGCCTCGACCGTCGCCGGCGCGGCGTGTTTTCGCCGGGCCGCCAGAGCGCCGCGTACCGCGTCGGTGACCAGCGCGCGGCCATACTCGTCGATCAACGCGCCGGCATCGCGCAGCACGCGGTCGACCGACGGCAGCGCCGCCCTGCCCTGGCGCAGGGCTGCGCTCATTTGGCGACCGCCGCAAATGCGGATTCCGCGAGGCAAAGCGGATCGAGCCGAACGCGCGGAGCGGTACCGCTCATCGTATCGACCACGCCGATCTCGGCGGCGCGATAGCCGGCATCGCGCAACAGCGCGAGACAGGCGGACGCGCGACTGGCCGAAACACCGGCGAGCAGCCCGCCCGCGGTCTGCGGATCGATCAGCAAGGCGGCAAGCGGTGTCCCTGGATCAGCATCGGCGAGCGACGCCAGGGCGGAGAGATTGCTCGCGTGTAGCGAGCTGGTGATGCCGCCGGCGAGGATGTCGAGCACGCCGTCGAGCGCCGGGATCGCTTGCGGGTCGAGCCGCGCATCGGCAGCCGACGCGCCGAGCATCTCCAGCAGATGGCCCAACAGGCCGAACCCGGTGACGTCGGTGCAGGCGCTGGCGCCGTGATCGGCGAGGATCGCCGAGGCCGCGGCGGCCGATTGCAGCATCGTCTCGATCGCCTGCGCGACAATCCGGGCCGGCGCCTGGCCGCGCATCTCGGCGGCGAGGATGGCGCCGGTGCCGAGCGGCTTGGTCAGGATCAGCCGTTCGCCGGGCCGCAAGCCCCCCTTGCGCAGCAGCCTGCCGGGCCGCGTCCGCCCGGTCACCGCGAAGCCGAGGCCCAGCTCGGCGCTCTCGGCGCTGTGGCCGCCGATCAGCACCGCACCGGCGGCTTCGAGCACTTGCGAGCCGCCTTTCAACAGGTGAAACAAATCGTGCTCGGTGATCGTCGGCCGCGCGGGCGGCAGGGTCGCGATCGCCAGCGCGGTCTCCGGCACCCCGCCCATCGCGTAGATGTCGCCCAGCGCATGGGTCGCGGCGATGCGGCCGAACAGATAGGGGTCATCGACCAGGGCACGGAAAAAATCGACAGTCTGCAGCAACGGCGGCGCGCCGGGAAACGTCACCAGCGCCGCATCATCGGGCGCCGCAAGGCCGATCGCGACGTTGTCGCTGGAAGCCGGAGAAAGCCGCGCCATGACCCGGCCAAGCACATCGGCCGGCACCTTGGCGGCGCAGCCGCCGCAGCGCATCTCGCTCTCCTCGGCTGTCATCGCCGGCAATTCGAGGTAGCCGCGCATCCAGCGCCGGTCGATCCATTGCTTCAGCCGCCATAGCCACGCGCCTTCGGCGGCGAACGCGCCGCGCGAAGCAATGGCATACGCATCGCCGGTCCCAATCAGCGCCAGCGCGCGGCGCTGCGGCACGGCGCGCCGCAAGTTTTGTCCGGCGAGCGCGCGGCGCAAAATCTTGGCGAGCTTGGGCCCGGTACGCACCGCGTAGACCCCCGATTTTTGCCGCGGATGACCGCGCATCGCGGCGACATCGCCGGCGGCGAACACGGCATCGTCGTTCGGCGAGCGCAGATACTCGTCAACCGCGACAAAGCCGTTTTCATCGAGCGCCAGACCGGTTTCGGCCAACCATGCCGCCGCCGCCGCCTCGGTCACCCACAGCGCCTCGTCGAACGGGACGACAGCGCCACCGGCAAGAACCAATCGTCCCGGCTCGACCCGCACAACCGGATCTCCGGCGATCACGCGAATGCCGCGCTCAGCGAAAATCCGGGCGAACTTCGCCCGAACCCGCTGATTGTGCGACGGCAGCAGCGCGTCGCGTGTCACCAGCGTCACCTCGGGTGGCCCCTTCGGCAAGGCGGCGAGGCGGTGCCGCGCGGCGAGCGCCAGCTCGACCCCGCCGGCACCGCCGCCAACCACCGCGAGGCGCAGCTGCGGCACCTTTTGCGCCCGCCCGATCAGCGCTTCCCAGCGCATGGCGAAACGGTCGATCGGCTTGACCGCGATCGTGTGCTCGTCCGCGCCCGGCACATCGTCACGGCGCGGCGTGATGCCGATATCGAGCGAGACCAGATCGTAACGGATCGCCGGATGGTCGCGGCACAGCACCTGCCGGGCCGCGCGGTCGAGACCGGTCGCCTCGTCGTGGATCAGTCGCGCGCCGGCAAAGCGCGCGAGCCGCATCAAGTCGATATGGCACTCGTCGAACCGGTAATGCCCGGCGACATAGCCGGGCAGCATCCCCGAATAGGGGGTCTCGATATCGCGCGCGATGAGGGTGACGCGCGCCGCCGGTATCGGCCGCATGCCAAGGCGCTTGAGCACATGGACATGCGCATGCCCGCCCCCGACGAGCACCAGGTCCCGATCGATCGGAGCACGCGGTTGCATCGCAACCACTATGCCTGAGCGCCGGCAAACCTAATCGCGGAAATCGAACCGATAGGCGCTGGCGTGCCGTTTGATGTGCCCGACCGTCGGCTCGGGGAAATGCGCGGGCAGGATCAGCGCGCCGCTATCGGCATGCTCCTCGACCAGCCGGGTGCGGCTGACGCGGGAGGCGTTGGGGTCAGTGCACGCCATCGTCGACCATTCCGGCCGCAGGCATTGCAGCGGATGGTGCAGCACGTCGCCGATGAACACCCCGTGCTCGCCCTGCGAGCGCGCGTGGATCACGACATTGCCCGGGGTATGGCCGGGATAGGATTCGAACCACAGCCCGTCATCGAGCGCGTAATCATCGCCGACCAACAGCGCCTGCCCGGTCTTGACCACCGGCATGATGCTGTCTTCGAAGGCGAGAGCATGTGCCGAGTCGGCGCCGCTCGCGTGGAAATCCTGCCAATGGTTGTATTCCTTTTTCGCCATCACGTATTTGGCGTTGGAAAAGGTCGGGACCCAGCTGCCGTCGACCAGCTTGGTATTCCAGCCGACATGGTCCCAGTGGAGATGCGTGCACATCACGAAATCGATCTCTTCCGGCTTGACCCCGACCCGCGCGAGATCTGCGATGAACGAGGTATGCATGCGGTGGAATTGCGGCCGGGTCGGCCGCTCCTTGTCGTTGCCGATGCAGGCGTCGATCAGGATCGTGTGATGGCCGGTGCGCACGACAAAGCTGTGAAAGCTGAAGATCAACTTGCCGGTCGCCGGGTCGAGCAGGCGCGGGCCGAGCAGGGCGGCGTGCTCCTCCACCACGGCGGGGTCGAAATCGGGGAAGAAATCGGGCGGATCGAAAAACGGGCCCTGGTAATCGGCGATGCGGTTGATCTCGAGACTGCCGATACGGGTGGGCTGCATGACGACTCCTCTGCGCTTTGAGCGGAGTTTAGCGCCTGCTACGCTTCTGCGCAGCTTCCGCGAAAGGAGCATGCCATGCCCGACGACGTGAAATTCATGAGCCAGGCCGACGATACACCGGTGACCGTGACCGGTCTCGACCATGTTGTGTTGCGGGTCGCCAGCCTCGAGCGCTCGGTCGCGTTCTACGGCACAGTGCTCGGCTGCCCGATCGAGCGCGAACTCGAGACGCCACGGCTGGTGCAGTTGCGCGCCGGCACGTCGATGATCGATCTGGTGCCGTGCGGACCGGGCGAGCAGCCGGGCCGCAACATGGACCATTACGCGGTGCGCGTCGCCAAGATGGACGCACCGGCGATCACCGCGCATCTTGAGAAGAACGGCATCGCGGCTGGCCCGGTGCTTCGCCGCTACGGCGCCGAAGGCTACGGCTCGTCGATCTACATCACCGACCCGGACGGCAACACCGTCGAGCTGAAAGGCCCGCCGGAAGCAGCATAAGACCGGAACCCTACTTCTCTTCATCGTCATCCCCGGGCTCCCGGGGGTCCACGTGGATGGCCGGAACAAGTCCGGCCATGACGGAAAGGATTTGGAATGCCCGATTTCTTCCACGGCTTTCGCCAGCAGAGGGTCGAGACCTCCGGCGCGACGATCAATCTGGAGGTCGGCGGCAGCGGCCCGCCCCTCTTGCTGCTGCACGGCTATCCGCAAACCCATGTGATGTGGCGCAAGGTGGCGCCGCGCTTGGCGCGGGATTTTACCGTCGTGGTGCCGGATTTGCGCGGCTATGGCGACAGCTCGAAGCCGCCGGCCGGCCCCGATGTCATCAACTATTCGAAGCGGGCGCTGGCGTTGGACCAAGTCGAGACCATGGCGGCGCTCGGTTTCGACCGTTTCGCAGTCGCCGGCCACGATCGCGGCGCGCGGGTCACTCACCGGCTGCTGCGCGACCATCCGGACAAAATTACCCGCGCCGCCTCGCTCGATATCGTGCCGACGCTCTACCGTTTCGAGACGATCGACCAGAAGGCGGCGACCGGCAGCTGGCATTGGTTCTTTCTGATCCAGGGCCGCGGCCTGCCGGAGCGGCTGATCGGCAACGACCCAGAGTTCTTTCTGCGCCACATGTTCGGCACCTTGCTGCGCGACCAGGGCGCGATCGAGCCGGCGGCGTGGGCCGAATATCTGCGCTGCTTCAAGAACCCCGAGACGATCCGCGCGACCTGCGACGAATACCGCGCCGGCGCGTCGATCGACCTCGTCCACGACCGCGCCGACCTCGCGCAAAAGGTCAAGGCGCCGATGCTGGTCCTGTGGGGCACGCATAGCGGCCAGGGCAGCGGCTACGACCTCCTCAAGGTGTGGCGCGACCACGCCGAGGAGGTTTCCGGCCACGGCATCGACAGTGGCCATTTCATCCCGGAAGAAAAACCCGACGAGGTTTACGCGGCGCTCAAGGCGTTTTTCGGCCCATAGTTGTTGATCGTCTTTCCTTTGGAAGCGGGAACCCAGGGCAAGCGACGTAGCGGTTGCCCCTGGGCCCCCGCTTTCGCGGGGGGTGATGAAAAATTTTACAGTTTCGCCGTCAGAAACGCCGCCATGCGATCCCAGGCTTGGGTCGCGCAGGCGACGTCATAGGCGGCGCTGCGCTCGTTGAAGAACGCGTGCGCCGCGTCGTAGCGATAGATTTCCGGCCTTGAGCCCTGCATCGCGGTTTCCAGCGCATCGACCGCCGCCGGGGTGCACCAATCGTCCTGGTTGGCGAAATGGCCCTGGAACGGGACCTTGATCTTCGCCGGGTCGGCGAATTCCTTCGGCGGGATGCCGTAGAAGCAGATTCCGGCCGCGCATTCCGGCACATGCACTGCTGCGGCGACGGTCAGTGCGCCGCCCATGCAGAACCCCATCACCGCGACCTTGCCGCTCGTCGCTTGCAGGCGCTGCGCTGCGCCGCGCAGATCCTGGTGGGTCGCGTCGGGGAAATTGAGGTTCGACATCAGATGGTTGGCCTCGTCGGGCACGGCGGTCAGCCTTCCCTTGTAGAGGTCGGGCGCCAACGCGTTGTAGCCGGCGCGCGCGAAGCGGTCGGCGACGCCGCAAATCTGATCGTTCAACCCCCACCATTCCTGGATCACGACGATGCCGGGCCGGCCGCTGCCGGCGGTCGCGAGATAGCCCTTGGTCTTGCCGCCATCGGGCCGGGAAAATTCGACCATCGCGCCCATGTCATTCCTCCCCAGATTGTCATCGGCCTACCTGGCGTCTCCCGCTGCTTTCGCTGCTATCTGCAGGAAATCTGCAGCGACATTTTGCCACACTCTCCACTGCTTTGTGCAGGCTACCACGCAATTGCGGCGATTTTAGCGGCGATGTTCAGCGCCTCAAAAACACCGCGACGAGGTGCTCGCAGCCGGCGCGGTCCTCGTCATCGAAGCGTGCCAGCTTAGGGCTGTCGAGATCGAGGACGCCGGTGACGCGGCCGTTTTCGATCAGCGGCACGACCAGCTCCGATCGCGAGACCGGGTCGCAGGCGATGTGGCCGGGGAATTCGTGGACGTCGGGCACCAGCACGCTTTGGGCGCTCGCCGCGGCGCCGCCGCAGACGCCGCTACCCCACGGGATGCGCACGCAGGCCGGCTGGCCCTGGAACGGCCCGAGCACCAGTTCGCTGCCCTGCGTGAAATAGAACCCGGCCCAGTTGAGGTCGGGCAGCCCGTGATAGATCAGCGCCGCCATGTTGGCGGCATTGGCGGTGCGGTCGGGCTCGCCCGCGATCAGCGACGCCAGTTGGCGGGCAAGATCGCGATAGAGGCCGGGTTTATCGCTCATTCGCAAACGTTACGGCCAAGCCCGGCTAGGGGTCAATCGAGTGGCCCCGTGGTATCCTCGCGCCGTGATCTTCTCGCGCCGGATGGTTCTCGCCGCTTTCGCCGCCGAGACGCTGCCGGTATCCGCCATGCCCCATGCCGATCTGACCTATGCCGACGGGATGCTGTATTGGCCCGGCGGGGTGGCGCGCGCGGCATGCGGCAAAGCCGGGGTGCGCGCCGACAAGCGTGAGGGCGACCATGCAAGCCCCGCCGGCACGTTCCCGCTTTTGCGCGCATTCTTCCGCCCGGACCGGCTGGTCCTGCCGCTCACGGCGCTACCGCTCGATCCGCTGCAGCCAAGCTACGGCTGGGTCGATGCGCCCGCCGACCCGCGTTACAACACGCTTGTCACCTTGCCCTATCCGGCCTCGGCCGAGAGGTTGTGGCGCGATGACGACATCTACGATTTGATCGTCGTCATCGGCTACAACACTGGGCCGGTCGTGCCCGGCGAGGGCAGCGCGATCTTCCTCCATATCGCCCGGCCCGATTTTTCCGGCACCGAGGGCTGCATCGCGGTGGCGCGCGACATGCTGGTGCCGTTGTTGGGCTTGCTTGGGCCGACAAGCACGATCACCATCAAGGCCTGAAAAGCGAGCGGAGAAACTCATGGGTCTCGCGGTGGCGATCCAGATGGATCCGATCCACACGATCAATATCGACGCCGATTCGACCTTCGCGCTCGCGCTGGAGGCCCAGTCGCGCGGCCATGCGCTGTTCCACTACCTGCCCTCGGCGCTGACCCTGCGCGACGGGCGGCTCTATGTCCGTGGCCGCAAGCTTGAAGTCTTCCGCCGCTATGGCGACCACCACAAATTCGGCGAGGACGAAGAACTCGACCTCGAAGGGGTCGACGTAATCCTGATGCGGCAGGACCCGCCCTTTGACATGGCCTATATCACCGCGACGCATCTCTTGGAATTGCTGCCGCCCGAGGGGCCGCTCGTCGTCAACAACCCGGCCGCGGTGCGTAATGCGCCCGAGAAGCTTTTTGTGCTGCGCTTTCGCGAGCTGATGCCGCCGACCCTGCTATCGCTCGACCGCGACGAGATCAAGGCGTTCTGGGACAAGCACGGCGAGATCGTGCTGAAGCCGCTGTTCGGCAATGGCGGAGCCGGCATCGTCCATTTGCGGCCGGGCGATGACAATCTGAGTTCGCTTCTGGAAATGTACGCCGCGATGTACCGCGAGCCGGTCATGGTGCAGCGCTACATCCCCGAGGTGCGCCAGGGCGACAAGCGCATCGTGCTGATCGACGGCGAGGCCGCGGGCGGTGTGCTGCGCGTACCGGCCGAGGGCGAGGCGCGCGCCAACCTCCATGTCGGCGGTCGCGGGGTGAAGACCGAGCTGACCGCGCGCGAGCTCGAGATCTGCGCCGCGATCGGCCCGACCTTGAAGGAACAGGGGCTGCTGTTTGTCGGCATCGATGTGATCGGCGACTACATCACCGAGATCAACGTGACCTCGCCGACCGGCATCCAGGAGATCGGCCGGCTCAACAACGACAACCTCGCCGCCAAGATCTGGGACGCGATCGAGGCCAAGGTCGGCGACCGGGCGGAGCGAAGGCCGGCGTAGCCGGAACCCACTCTTCAGCGCCAGAGAACCCACTCTTCAGCGCCAGAGACGGTTGATAAGTGGGCCCCGGCTTTCACCGGGGAGCGAGAAAAGGAGAGAGAGTCACGCCATGCCCGATGCTTCCGGTTCCGATCCCGGCCGCCGCCGCGCCGCGCCGCGCAATGTCTTTGGCGAGAAGCTCGACGAATGCTGCACCACGCCGCTGACCGGGTTCTACCGCGACGGCAGCTGCAATACCGGGCCCGAGGATTTTGGCGTGCACACGGTGTGCGCCCGGGTCGACGCCGATTTCCTCGCGTTCTCGAAGGCGGCCGGCAACGATTTGTCGACCCCGGTCCCGCAGGCCGGGTTCGCGGGGTTGAAGCCCGGCGATTGCTGGTGCCTGTGCGCGGCGCGCTGGAAGGAAGCCTTCGACGCCGGCCATGCCCCGCGCATCCGCCTCGCCGCGACGCACGAGGCAACGCTCGACATCGTGCCGTTCGACACGCTGAAGAAATACGCGCTCGATATCAGCTGAGCGCAATTCGGCCTCCGCTTGAAACACGGTAGGGCGAGGCTGATCTACCGTAGCGCATTCGCGGCGCGGCCTGCGCCGGCAGGGAGACAAAAATGGACCCCATGACGGGCGTGATCCTGGTGCTGCTCGCCGTTGTTTTGGTGATCGTGCTTTGCGTGCTCGGCGGCTCGTTCTTCATGGTCGAGCAGGCGCAGGTGACGCTGATCGAGCGTTTCGGGAAGTTTTCCCGCATCGCCCATGCCGGCCTCAATTTCAAGCTGCCGCTGATCGAGCGCAAGGCCGGCCGACTCAGCATGCGGGTGCAGCAATTGAATGTGAAGGTCGAGACCAAGACCAGCGACAACGTCTTTGTCGATATCGTCGTCTCGGTGCAATACCACGTCGTCGACGGTAAGGAATTCGAGGCGTTCTACCGGCTGACCAACCCGGAGCAGCAGATCACCGCGCATGTCTTCGACGCGGTCCGCTCGCAGGTGCCGGCGATGACGCTCGACCATGTTTTCGAGAAAAAGAGCGACATCGAAATCGCTGTCAGCGCCGGGCTCAAGACCAAGATCAACGCGTTCGGCTACGATATCGACGGCTCGCCGGTGACCGACATTGCTCCGGACGACAAGGTGCGCGCGGCGATGAACGAGATCAACGCCGCGAGCCGGTTGCGCGAGGCCGCCGAGCAACAGGGCGAAGCGGTCAAGATCAAGACCGTCAAGGCCGCCGAAGCCGAGAAGGAAAGCAAGAAGCTGCAGGGCGAGGGCATCGCCGCCGAGCGCATCGCGATCGCCGAGGGCATCCGCGACTCGGTGGCCGCCTTGCTGTCGGTCGGCGAGGGCGGCGGCGTGTCGCCGGAAGAGGCGATGAAGACGCTGATCCTTACGCAGTATTTCGACACGCTGCGGGCGATCGGCGCGTCGAGCCGCGCGACGACGGTGTTCCTGCCGCACTCGCCTGGCGGGGCGGCTGATCTGTCGCGCCAGATCAGCGAGGCGATCATGGTCGGCAATCAGGCGCCGGGACCGCAGGAACCAGCACGTGCCGTCGCCGGCAGCGTACCGCCAACGACCCCGGCCCGCGCCGCCTGATGTTCGACGTGCTCACCCGCTTTTTCCGCAAGCCGCCGCCCGAGCCGGCATGGCTCGAGGTCGGGCAATTGCGTCAGCGTCTCGCGGGATCGGCCGCGCCGCTGATCCTCGACGTGCGCGGCGCCGACGAGTTCGACGGACCGCTCGGCCATATCGCGGACGCGCGCAACATCCCGCTGTCCGAGCTCGACGTGCACCAGGCGGAGCTCGCCGCCGCCGGCCGGTCGGTCGTCTGCGTCTGCCTGACCGACAAGCGTTCGGCGGCCGCCGCTTCCCAGCTCGCCGCTGCCGGCCTCACCGGCGTCGCGGTGCTGCGCGGCGGGATGAAGGCGTGGCGCGAAGCCGGATTATGAAGATCACCATCTGCGGCATTCCCGAGCTGGCCTCGCACAGCGAGGCGGGGGTCACGCATGTGCTGTCGATTATCGATCCGGGCTGGCCCGACCCCGAGGCATTCGGCGATTTCCCACCGCATCACCGCGAGGCGCTGCGCTTTCACGACGTGATCGAGCCGACACAAGGCGCCGTGCCAACCGCCGCGCATGTCACGCGCCTGCTCGCGTTCGGGGAGGATGTGATGGTGGCGGGGGGCGCCACACATCTGCTGATCCATTGCCATGCCGGGATTTCGCGCTCGACCGCGTCGGCGGCGCTGCTGCTCGCCCAGGCCGACCCCGCGCGAGCGGCCGAGGACATCTTCGCCGAGATCAGCCGGCTGCGCCCGCGCGCCTGGCCGAACCTGCTGCTGCTCGAATTGGGCGAGGCGGCGCTCGGCCGGACGGGCGAGATCGCCCCGGCGGTCGCGGCGCAATATCGCCGCGTGCTTGCCCTCGACCCCGCTTTCGGCGAATTTATCCGCGCGGCAGGCCGTGCCCGAGAAGTCGATCTGGCTGCGGGGCTACTGTAGTTTTGAAATGTCGAACTTGCTTGGCGGTTCCTCAATGATTTAATTCTCTCCGTACATTACTTTCCAATATTCTACCGGATACCCACGTTTATCGACGCGAAAATCCCCTTGTTTTATAAAAGGCACTCCCTTCCGACATGCCCAATCAATTGGGAAACGCCCCATTACTGCTGCGGGAACCACATCGTCGTCGGGGTTCTCCCGACAGAATTGTTTTATTGCGTCTATGTTTTCATAGGGGCCCATTTTGCCGCAAATCGGGGAGTTCCCTGATCCGCAGGCGTAAACGGAGCCATCCATGCATCTCCATTCAAGCATGCCAATACTCCCGTCTAAATCAAACGCGCGCCAAAACGATTGCGGCTGCTTAGGGCCGATGTATCGATAATCCGGCTTATCTATTGTACCTACAGCACGACAATATGCGTGCGGGCTGGTGTATGTTTCGGCAGAGTTTGGGGCTGCCGACAGGTTTTGTACCTGCCCGCTTAGTTCACCAATACGAATTCGGTAACTTTGTTCAATGCAATCTCGGTCTCGCCCACATGAGCGTCTAGCGGCGACCCAGGCGGCCTGACTACGCTCTAACAGCCCGTTGACGAAGTCGGCTTTGGTTGATTCTGTGTGAAGCGGGGGGACTGATCGGGAATTGTGGGATGGCGATGGGGCGCGAGGGCGATCGGCAAGGGGATCTGATCGTGACTTG
>Ga0181530_10003440_pt1 | contig 17668 bp, 11 predicted proteins | sample PEATcosm2014_Bin_42_FD_119769 | JGI IMG/M metagenome (GOLD analysis project Ga0181530, IMG submission 119769) | Peatland microbial communities from MTU Mesocosm Facility, Houghton, MI, USA - PEATcosm2014_Bin10_60_metaG | ecosystem: Environmental > Terrestrial > Soil > Wetlands > Peat | place... | reverse complement strand
CTTCGGTTGGGAGGATGACCAATTCCACTTTGCGCCGCCTAGCCTCACGTCTGACCTCATCCATGACTGGCAGTGCTCCTTCGCCCGTGCCGACCACCAACCGACTGCATTTCCACGGTATCTCCTCTTCCAGAGAGAGCGGCGTGTGACCGAAACTGTCTCGAAACTTCTTGGGTGGTTTCTTCTTCCGCTTACGAATCTCTCCCCGGTCGACTACGACGTCATAGCCGTACTCGACGCCATCGATCCGAATCTGCCCAAATGTGAACTGCTGGAACTTCATGGCGGGCCTCTGATTAAGGATACAGCCGGGCCGTGCCTGGCCCGTCATCACTGCATGACGGAAAGGCGAGGTCTATCCTGTAGGCACGGGCGAAGGTCCAACTTTGATCGAGATTAAGTCGGTTCGGATCGAGTCTCCGGCCGATGCCAACGTCATTGTTGACCAAGCACATTTCATCTGAACCGCCCTTGATAGCAGTGAATTTCGTATGCGTTTTTCATTCTCTAGCGCTGCCGCGACGGAACGGGGACACCCCCACACCATAAGCCTGAAGCTGCGCGACTTGAACCAGCTCTTCAATTCAATGGACCCTTCACCGTTCATTGAAAAGGATCTCGACGACGACGCGGAAGAATTCATCGTAAGCTGGGCCCAAGAGTTCTCCCCTAAGGCTCCGATCAGATTGCGCATCTACTTGGACCAGTGGCCGGCCGAAAATCCCCAAGAACTGATCAGGACGGCGGTTCACAACCATTTCGCTCACCGCGCCAAAATCACTGATCTGGAGTTCAAGCGCCTCCTGAGGCGGGGCCGCACCAGTCTTTTCATCGGACTGCTGTTCTTGGTTACGTGTCTACTTCTCAGCAAGATGTTGTTAGGTCATGCGGCGGGCACTTGGGCTGCAGTCGTGCGGGAGAGCCTTACGATTGCCGGATGGGTCGCCATGTGGCGACCGATGCAGATCTATCTTTATGATTGGTGGCCTCTGCTGCGACTGAGGCGGACTTTTACCAAGCTGAGCCACATGCCCGTGGAAGTCGTCCAAAAGGGCAAGAGTTGAGTGGCTTCCCTGTGACTTGCCGGCTTTTTTCCGACACAGATCCCACACTTGCCGGGCGCTGCTTCTTTAGCTGGTGAAGCAGGCGCGTCAAGAGTAGACCAGGCCGGCCATGCGGTTGGACTTGCGTGCAAGCCCTGGATGTATGGGATGGACACCGCCACGGGTCACACAAGCGTGTGCTGGTTGAAAGTCAGCGCTTCCCACTATTCCGATGTCGCCGCTCCGCAGCTCTGATTATGGTTGAAACCTCCGTAGAAAACGCCTTGGCAAGATCGGCGAGGGTTCGTAGGGTTGGGCTCTTGGTGCCGCGTTCCAGTTGGCCGATGTAGCGTTCGGTATATCCCAGATCGTGCGCCAATTTTGACTGGCTCCAGCCGCGATCGACACGCAACCGAGTAATCTCAGCGCCGACAGCCTCACCTAACGTGCGGGACTCACGCTGTTTATCAGCACCAATCTGTTTGGGCACACCCCCATAGTTGTCGTTTGACGCTAAATGATTGAGGAACTATAGTTCGTCATTGATTCAGGGCGAGAGTTTTCGCTCCGGAAATGAGGTGTCGGCTCGCGCCGGTTCGGCAGCAAACGGAAGGTCAAAGTCCGGCGGAAATGCTGGTGACAAGTTGCTTCCAGCATCGGCGAAATCGACTAAAATAGGGCGGCAGGCAGCGGGCTCCGAAACGACGATCTACGCGACGCAGCCCTGCGTCCCCATCCCAGGTACTCCGGTTTTGAAGGAATCCAAGAGGCAATCCGTGCGCGACTCGACCGCCCGTCTTCAGCGGGTCGCCCGTGAGCGCGCCGACGAGGAGGCTCGCCGAATACCGTGGCAGCGGCTCCACGAAGTTCGCAATCAATACATCGACTGGCAGGAGTTTAATCTCTGGGCTCGCTCGATCCTCGAAGTCGAAGAGAGGATCGTTGATTGGTTAGCCGAGATTCTCCAGAACCGCTGTCCGGGATTTCTTGAAACCGAAAAAGCCCTCACACCCAAAGCAGTGAAAACCCGGCCCCTGGCCCTCCGCCTGGAAGATTGGATTGAGGATCACGTCTTTGGCTTCGCCAAGCAGGAAGGCTCGTTCTTCGCAATTACGTACTACGCAGTACGTGACCCGCGCTACCAGCGAGCCGAGGTGTGCTGGTCGGAGTGCACCGAGAAGTGGAAGAAAGCCAAACCGATCCAGTATCCCTCGTTCGAGGAGTGGAAAGGCATGGCGGCGCAATGTGACGAAACCGCTCATCTGACGGCCAGGGAGCGCAAGGCCAGGGCCTCGGCGAAGCTGGTACATCCTGACCGCCTCACCGAGGCTGCTACTCGTTACATGGATTGTGAGGCTCTTGCCCACTGGGCACGACATGCGCTGGAGCGGGGAGCAGAACCTCCCGCAGAGGTTGTACGTGAGCTGCAACGTCGTTGCCCAGGGTACTTGGACGCCGGGCGCAAAGCGCGACCACCGAAGTCCGATGGAACGGCACAAGAATGGCAGCGGCTGATGCTCTGGATCGCTGACCACTTCTTCCATGAAGCAAAGACAGAGGGCTGGTTTGAAGCGATTCTCATTCAAGTGCGGAGCCATCCGCGGGCCATTCGAACCATGGAGTACGCCGACCACTGCAGCGAGATTTGGGGTTCGGAACTGCCGAGCCCTTACCCCTCTTTTGAGGGCTGGCGCCGGGATGCCGATTCTTACGTTGAGCTCACCGTTAACTGACCGCCCGGCCTAGCGCTCCAACGACCCCGACGATTGGGCGCTCGAAGCTTGGTTGAGAGATTCGGCAGAAGCGGCGGCCACAGCTTGGCAGGTTCTGACATGCCGAAAGTATGCGTTGCCGGCTATCTTCCTTCCACAGTTACAGGTTCTGATCACCAAGGCATGCTTTTGAACAGGAGAAACGGTCGTGCCGTCGGCAGCGGATTGTGAAACACCGTACTCGCTTACCAGCCACTTAGCAGTGGCCGGATCGATCAGCGTCATGTTGATCTGGTCGCCGTGCTTCCTGCAGAACTCCTCAAACGACCTGTCGGTAACAAATGTGTCAACGACCCTTAGCTGGCCGGCAGAGATTCCGCTCTGCAGTTGGCCCACGGTTATGCCAAGAAGGTCCGCGGCCCGTTCCCACGTGTATCCTTCCTCTCCCTTAACGAGGGCAGCGGTTACTCGTTCGAGCGTGGCGGGCGCCACAGATGGACGATTCTGATCGCAAAACGCTGCCAGCGAGCTTGCCGAAATGCGCGCATCTCGCACCCTCAGTAGACCGTTTCCGATGAAATACGTCAGCCGGGAGGGACGTACGCGCAACATCTTCCACAATGCCCGCAGCGACCACGCATCAGTGACTTTCGCACTCATTCCGAGAGCCGCCATCCGGAAGCGGACAGCGCGGACCGAACGGTCCAGGCGCTGGGCAATCCTTTTGACTGGTTCGTATCCAGCCAGGTTCAACAACCTGTCGTCATCCGCCGGTGTCCATGGCCTGAAGGCTACCCGCCGGGTTGCAGTAGCTTCCCCAGACTTCTTTGCGTTGGTTGAGTGGCGCTCCTCAAGAGCCGCCCGTTTGGCGGCCCTCCGCAACTCCTTGATGCGCTGCCAGCAGTCTCCGCGCGTCCACCCCGGGACAAGCTGCAGGACTCGGTTGATTGCATCACGCTTTTTGGCAGGCCCGAGTTTGATCCCAGCGATCAATAATTGATCAATGGCTGCCAACTGTTTGCTGCCCGAATTGCCTGATCGGTGCAGAGCCCCGCGCATGACTTGGTCCCGTTATATCGCGTCGCCTGAGTTGCGGGCCTCGATCTAAACTCTGGCGAAATGTGGCCCCACACAAATCAAGCTGCAGCGATTTTGGCCTTTGTTTCCCCGTGGCGCTTATCTCGGTTGAGCTCCGCAAACAGCAACACTTGCGGAGCAAGTTAGCTTGCGGCCAGCCTACGGGACGAAGGGACACTCATCGGAAGGACACCTTCCACTGCGCTCTGAAACCCACCAATTACAGGTATGTTCCTGGACACAAATGAAGGATGTCACGGGTAGATGCTGACCCCGCGATTCCGGATTCAGGAAGAAAATGTTTTTCGCTAAATATTTATACCTCCGACCGTGCGAGGATCGCCCCACCATCGTGCTCATGAAGGTACGTGACGGGGCAGGCACCTTGTCGCTAGAGGATCCCGGCCTTTACCGTTCCAGGCACGTTCGACCTCTTGCTGAAACCCGTCTACACTGCCTGCCGAGTATGGCTGCCACGTCACCCATTCCGATCTGTCGTGAGCGTGTAGTAAGTATTCAGCGGCAGGAAGGTCCTGCCAGTTTCGTGTTGGCTAATCAGGCGAAGATTCTCTTACGGTCTTTTCTTGCCGGTTACATCGGCATTGGCGACGAGATCGCCTTCCCCGTCCCCAACAGGGATTCGATTCGCGCAGAAATCTTGATCACTAAGAACTCAGATTCCGGCCCGAACCGTTATCTATACCACGTGCCGATCGGATACGTCGGCCAGCCCAAGCAGGACAAACGAAATCAGCATTACGTTTCGGCTGAGGTTCAACGCGGAAGCCTTGGCATCGGCTCGATTTTCCTGTCTTGCGAGGTCCTGCGCGAGTACTTCTACCGCCTGCCGCGTACGGCCGACAGAGTCGATCATCCCACCCTGTACGAGGTCTTGCGTATCCCGGCCAGCGCTTCGCCCGCCGAGCTTCGCGTTGCTTTCAAGCTGCGTGATCTGGAGCTGAGAACAGCGGGCGGGCGGCACAGAGAGCGAGTGGTTCTGGAGCGGGCATTTAACATTGTTGGCCAGCCCGAACTGCGCGCTTGCTATGACGCGCTGCTGGCCGATCCCGAAGCTCCTGCCGTATTTCCATATGGCGGATTCGGTTCTCTTCTCGTTGCCGGCGAACTTTCCCGCGATGGAGAGACTTTCTTTGCTCGCCGCATCCTCGCGTTTTCACCCGATCTCCGGCGACGGCGATTCCATGTGCCACTGCGCAGATGTGATTTCTACGACGACCGGGCGCTCTGCCGCGACATGCGTCGAAAGCTGGAATTCTGGCTCGACCCAGGCGCCCTCCATACACTCTGGGATCGCACCTGGAATCAGTGGAAGCATCTGTTGGGAACAAAGATCGAGGTCGAGGGCGCGTTCGTACAGAGCGGCAAGTACCGCAAGCGTCGTGAGCAGTGGGAACTCGTTACCTGGGAAACTGCATTGCCGAGCCGGCTGGAGGTCAAACTGCCACCCGATTTCCAGCAGCAAATCGAATCCGCCAAAACCACCTATCATCGCTTCGGCCAGTATTCGCGGGCACTGGATCAGATCCGGCTGTGCTTGGGGCATCGGGCGGTCGAGCGAGCGGAGTTGCAGCAAAGGTGTTCCGAGCTGCATATTCCCGGGGACTTTGATGTCGCCCAGATCAGCTGGCGCCCGGATTACGACCCGTTCTTTTATCGCCAACTCTCACACCGCGCACGCCGGATCTATCTGTTTCGGGAGGAATACATTTTCGACGTTGAGAAAGCCGTCGTCGTCGAAACCCCTCAGCTTGGTCACGCGACTTACGTCTTTGCCAAACCTCGAAACATGGATAGCTTTCTCGCTCTGTACGCCAAGATCACGAAGGACGACATTCGAAGAAACCGAGACAATGCAGCCGAGCGGCTGGGCTTTCTGGGGCGCGTGATTCACGGTACCAACCCACGAGCCTGGCTCAAGGAAGTCAGACATCGCGTAGGGGAGGGAATTGATTTTGCAACGGCGGCAGAGGAGTGAACCACAGGCCCATGCGCGCCCACTTTTGTGGCATTTAATCTGGCGGCGCATTCCTGCGCATCACTTGTTTTGCCCAGTCAAAGTGTAATCGGTGAAATAAATCTATTGGCGATCGTCATTCCAGGGCGAGCAGCGACTTTTCGGATCCGGAGTACCGTCGCCTTGGATTGAGAATGGTTTTATCACGAAACTCCTGCCAGACTGCCAAATTAAAAGCAAGTCCCCAGAGAAGCCCCCAGTGCTTGGGCCGCGCCCGCCTGATCAGCCTGTTTGACTGCAGCTCGATTTGAAGCTAACAAGAGCGCTGGAGAAGCCGTTTCTCGCGTCTGGCCGGATTGACCGAAGCTTAGGCGTGCACGGGGAGCGCTGACATTCCGGAGAACGCGGTCAGGACCCGGTCCTTCGCGTCGAGACCGCAACAGTTTACGAGGGCTCTATGTCAACCCAACCTAATCGGGTCACCCCAGCCGAATCTGAGCACCATGTCCGCGAGGCACCCGTCAGTCCAGAAGAGGCTGCCCGCTACCTTCGTATGCATCCCAAAACCGTGCTCCGTAAGGCCCGAGAAGGCACACTTCCCGCTCACCCGGTTGGGAGGGATCGGAAGCGTTGGCACTTTTATCTCTCCGAACTGGACGATTGGCTTCGCTCTCAGCTAATCTCAACCAGCCACCCGCGTCGCGAACTCCAAGGAGATTACATTGGCTAAGCGAACGCGGTATCAGTACGGAAGTGTTGAAATCAACAAACGTGTAACAGGACCGGATGTATGGATCTATCGTTGGTGGGAACTGAGTTCAGACGGCCACAGGAAACGAAGAGGTTTTACTGTGGGGACGGTAGAACAATACAAAACAGAGGCGCATGCGTTGAAAGCGGCGGAGGGCATGCGACTGATGATCAACGATGGGGTTCCATCCCGACAACCGGTTCTTTTCTGCGGCATCCTGGACCGCTTTCTCCTCGAGTTGGAACAGGAGCAGGAAGCCGAACAAATCACTCACAATACGGTAGCCTCCTACCGGAGCATGATCAGCCAACACATTCGCCCCAAGTGGGGCGACTTCTACGTGGAAGACGTTCGGCCCGCGTTGGTACAAGATTGGCTGCGCAAGCTCACTCTCTCACCCAAATACAAAGGCCACGTCAGATCCCTGATGTACCGTATCTTCGACAGGGCCATGATGTGGGAACTGATCGGAGTCGATCGGAACCCCATGGACCTGGTCGAAGTGAAGGGCATCAGCAAGCGCAAGCAACGTCCGCGCATTCTCCAGGAGAGGGATGCCTGGAGAATACTCGACGCATTGGCGCAGCCCTGCCGGACCATCGTGCTGATTGCACTGTGCTTCGGCTTGCGGATCAGCGAAATCCTCGGGTTGCGCTGGACGGACTTCGATTTCAAGCGGTCGGCTGTCCTGATCCAACGATCAGCGGTCGGCAAACGACTCAACAAGTTGAAGACCGAGTGTTCGCAGGACGAGGTCCCGCTCGAACGGGGCTTCATTCTGGAGCTGAAGAAATGGCAAGCGCTATGTCCCAAATCCGAGGGACAATGGCTCTTTCCGAGTCCGGTGACCGGCCGACCCTTGCACGCCGACTCACTTCGGGCCGACTATCTGGTACCGACAAGTTTGCAATTGGGACTTGGAAGGATCGGGTTCCATACGTTCCGCCACACATACCGTGGATGGCTGGACGAAACCGGAGCACCCGTGGGCGTGCAGCAGAAGCTTATGCGACACGCGCACATTTCCACCACGATGGACCAGTATGGCAATGCTTCGATGGAAGCCAAGCGCAAAGCCAATCGGCCGGTCGTGCAACGAATCTTGAAAAGAACGGCTGCCAACGAGCCAGTTTACGTTCAATAAATAAGGGAAACTGTGAGGCAGTTTCCCTTATTGGACAGTTTTGGACAGTCGCTCAACTTTAACTCTTGTCCGCAACTTTATGATTCCGTTGGTTGCGGGGGGTGGATTTGAACCACCGACCTTTGGGTTATGAGCCCAACGAGCTACCAGACTGCTCCACCCCGCATTTCGATCATATCGCCGGGGGAACATTCGGTCAAACAGCCCACGGCATGGGAGCTGATGAAAGTTACGGCTGCGAGGCGTTCGAGGCAAACTGATTCCAGCGACGCCGGATTTGGATCGCGTTCAGTTACCGTAGGCGGCGGTTAGTAATGGAAGCGGTAGCGAAACTCCCCATAAATTTGCCGAGGCTCGTTCCAGTGAAATCCGCCAAACGTCAGGCTGTTATCCAGTTGCACGCGGCGGTTGGCCACATTCAGCGCGGTTACGGAAATCCGGTATTTCTCCTCAGCGAAGCTTTTTCCCAGAGAAAGATCGACCGTGGTGTGGCTGGGCAGCTTGGGTCCGGGATATTGCGAGAGCGGCGTCCCGTACAGTCCGTTGGTTAACCCGGAGCCGTAGTACACATTGCCCGAGGCATAGCTCTGCCAGGGAAGACTGGTATTAAGTCCCCAGTTCAAAGTGTTCCTCTGATCATGATCGACTGGCGCCAAACCCGGCGGTATATCGAGCGGACATGCCGAGGTCACAGGCGTGGGACAGATCAAGCCTCCAGTGATGGGCGAGGTTGCCTGGGCGATTTGATTCGTATAGGCAAGATAAAACCGGGCGCGATGCCAGAGGTTGGGGGAGCGTAGAGTAAGGTCCCAGCCTTGAATGACGGCCCGGTACCAGGTGATCGGCCAAAAGAGATTCGAGTCCCCAATGTTGTTGTGATCCAGCCAATTGCTCGCGTTAGTTTGATAGTTATCGACTTCAAGATTCCAGCCGCGATAAGGAATGATTAGACTAGCCTCGTATTGTTTATCCCGCTCACCTTGGAGAGGAGCAAAGGTAAAATTCTGGCTGTTGGCCAATCCCATGAGCGCGCCGGTGGCCGTGACCAGTGGCGGAGGTTGGTAATAGTAACCGTAGAAGGCGCGGAGCACCCAATTCAGGCGCGGAACTCTCACCGCAACGCCAAAGCGAGGGTCGGTGGCGTTTTCTGAAATGGAGGCGTTGAATTCCGTTTGCCGAAGCCCGGCTATTAAGGTCAACCACGAGGTCACTCTGAACCTATCGCTGATATATTCCTCGGCAACCCCTCCCGTTACGCTGATGGAAGAGGCCGGATAGTTTGGAGTGCCATTGGTAAATTGGTTATCGAAGTAGTTATGCTGGTGCTGGGCGAATCCATACACTCCGGCTTCCAGATCGTTCTTATGGAAGGTCTTGTTGACCACCGCCTGCAAGCCTCCATAATTGGCAACCTGATTTACAGTTGAGATCACGGGATAGTCGTTAATTCCGCCTTGGTAGTCAGCGGCGTTGTAGTGATAGAAAGGAGAAATGGTAAGCAGTGTGCTGGGATTAAAGGTATGGACCCAGGAGAAGGTGACATAGCCATCGGGTTCGCGCTCGGCATCGTGCAAGCCATAACTGGGGACCTCGCCTGACGCTTCCAGTATCTGATTTCCAGTTGAGTTGGGATCGGGGTCGATAGGGATCTGGTAATAATCCTGTCGCAAGGATGTAACCAGCCGGAATTGGTTGCTGGCATCGTGATTGAAGATGAACGAAGCGAATCCTCCATAGCCATTCTCGGCATCATGAACCACTTGCGGGATCGGGGCCTGAAGTCCGTAATCGCTTCGATTTCCATTTGCACTGACATAGTAAGCAAATCGCTCGGTGTGTCCTCCGCAACTAATCTGGTCATCCGTTTGATAGAAATTTCCTGCGGTGAGGACAAGATCACATTCCCGATTGCGCTCAAAACCGGTTCGCGGCGCGATGTTAAACATTCCGTAAGTACGGTCGCCATAGGTGGAGTCGTAGCTGCCTTGCAGCACTTCCAGATAATCGATGTCCTTGGGGTCAATCTGCGGCCCCAGATTGGTGGCGATATTGGTGTTGGGTATGGGGACGCCATCGATCAGCCATTGGATCTGATGACCTCCATTCATGTGCAGCATGTCGTGCGCTACATAGGTAGCGGGCACGTAATCGGTGATCATCTCCACACCGTTAGTGCGGTCGGCTCCGGGGGTTTCCTGGATGTCTTCACGGTTGAGCATGGTCGCCGGCGTGACACTGTCCATCGTTGCCTGCACGGGAGTTCCGGAGACGACAACGGTTTCCTTCGCGCCTGCAATCGCCAACTTGAAATGCAGCACCGGACTGGTGTCGGACTGAACAATCACGTCTTGTTGCATTTCCTGGAAGCCCTTCAACGAGACGGTGACCGTGTAATTTCCGATGGGGACGGAACGGAATTCAAATTCTCCGCTATCGTTGGAGTTCTGGGACTGTGTCCAGTCCGAGGTTTGAGCCTTCAGCGTCACCTGAGCGCCTTGCACGGGACGATGCTGCGGGTCGTGGACGACGCCGCGAACACTTCCGAAGATGGTGGCGAATGCCGTGGCGCCCAAGAGGAAAATAACCGCGGCCAAGCTGACGACTTGCCTCATGAATCTCCCATTCGCGTTTGTTAACATCTTCCTTGAAGGGGCGCGCCTTTAGGCGCGCCGTAATGCCCTCGAAACCCGCCGGCTTTAGCCGCCGAGGGAACTCGTTTTCTATGCCTCCTACGTTCGAAGTTCCTCAGGGGCTAAAGCCCGCCGTCGAGATGGTGTCGATCGGCGCGGCTGAAGCCGCGCCCCTTCAAAGAGGACGTCACCAAAGCCACATGGCTTGTAGCGCCTTCTCCAAGCAATACGCCGCGCAGTTACCGCGAGCGACAAGACGCTCTGCAAGCAGGCGAATCCAAACTTCAGGAATGTACGGGGTTGCGAATGCGAAAGCTTAGGCGAGCGGAGGGCCGCGCTTCTGCGCATTGCCGGCGACATATAGGGCAATGTCAGGCGAATCGAAGCGGGTTGCATCGTGCCAGCGCAGGCTGAGAACAAGCGCCTGCGCCGGAACGCGCAGCGCGGTTACCGAATGCGAGGTCAGGGCAGAGAAATAACGATACAGGCAGCACGGCGAGACCGCGCGGAATCCGTCGCCTGGCGCCGGCATGGCGCAGTGATGTTGGCCGCTGCGGCGGCAACATGCGGGAACGTCCGGTTGCGCTTGCAGGAACGGCAGAGCAAGCGCCCCAACCAGCAGAATCAGCAGCAAACTGGCAAGCGACCGGCGCATGAGCAGGGATTGTACTACATCACAAAGGCTTGTGACTTGGTTGGAGTGCGACGGTTGGTGCCAGCAGATTGCGTTGGTCGCAAGCTCGGCGTGGGCGGACAGCCTGCCAGACATTACAATACAAGCATCATCTCAGAGCTAGGCAAAGTTGACGCGATTTAAGCGTCAACCGGAGAAATCGTGTGCGCTATGTAATCGTGGTTCTTGCCATTGCCGGCATCGTGGCATCATCCCTCGCCCTCAAGGTCCACTACGACGACCCTGGCAAGGAACCTTGCAGCATCAACGACAAGTGGGATTGCGGCGTCGTCAATCACAGTCCCTACGCGATGATTCGCGGCGTGCCGGTCGCGGCCATCGGCGTCGTGGGATATCTTCTCATCGCGGTGCTGGGGTTCGCGCGGCGCAAGGGATTGCTTCTGATCTCCGTTCTAATCGGATTCGCCTTTGCCCTCTATCTCACGAATATTGAGGCGCACGTGCTGGAGGTGTATTGCCTCTACTGCGTGATTTCGCAGGGCATCATCGCGGTGCTGGCGCTGTTGTCTATCGGCTGGATCGTCTGGTCCAGGATGCGGGCGCGAGCGGCATAGCAGTTCGCCAATAGCAACCGCGGTTTCCGCCGGCTTCGGCGGCTAGAACCTGGCGATGCAACTCTCCATCTCCATCGCATAACGAAAATCATCTTGACTCTGCCCGGAACTCACCAGGTGGAAGGCAGAGCGTCCCCGAGTTCGGCGCTCAGCGCCCACTCGATGACCCGCATTTTTGCAGCAGTGAGCTTCTTGCCGCCGCAAGTGATGTAGAAGACGTCATGGGCGACGGGGCCTTCGGTGTCGATGAGCGCGACCTCGATGCTGCACTCTTCGTGGGTCAAGGTGGAGCTGATGGTATGGAGCAGTCCGGGCCGGTCCTGAGTGACGATCTCCAGCAGGGTGCTGCGAGGGGAGCATTGGTCGTCGTAGCGCAGGCAGGTGGTGACGGTAAGCTTCACGGGCTGGTGATCGGCCTTCAGCCGCGATTCCAGCAGGCGGTCGAGCGGCGCTTCGCGCATCAGGATCTGCCGCACCGAGCGCTGGAAGCGCTCGCACTCGGGAGGGTTCAGCTCCAGGGTGCGAAAGCGGTCCTTGAAATAAAAGCTGTCGACAATCACGCCACCGCGATTGGAAAACGCCATGGCCTTGGTGATGTCCATACCCCAGGCATAAAGAATGCCCGCCAAGGTGCGGAACAGGCCGGGGCGATCGGCGGTAACCACGGTCAACTCATGCTGACCGGTGGCGGGCCGCAACCTGAGCTGCACCGGTTCGGCGGCAAGATTCTCCGTCATGGTGAAGTGCTGCGCCACCTGTTCGGGTGCGTGCGAAAGCACGTAGCGCTGCGGCAGTCCGTCGAGAAAGTTAAGCACTTCGGAGCGTTGCATGGGCAGCAGCGCGATGATCTTCTCGATGGCCTCGGTGGAAACTTCAGCGTCGAGACCTTCGGCATCGGCGCTGTGATCGAAGTAGCCTGCGGTTCGGGTGTAGAGACGCCACAGGTCCTCGGCTTTCCACGGAGTCAGCGCCTCCGGATTCACCGCTTTGATGTCGGCCAGCGTCATCAGGGTGAGCATCTTGAGCCGTTCCGGCGTGCCCATCTTACCGGCCAATTCACGGACGGTTTCAGGGTCGTAGATATCGCGACGGCGCAGGGTGGCAGAGATCTCCAGATGGCTGGCGACCAGGAAGCAGACCGTCGCGGCATCTTCCTCGGAGAGATTCATGCGCTGAACCGCCGAGGCTGTCAGTTGCAGGCTGCCATGCACATGGTCAGCGCCCTCCAGGCCCTTGCCGGTGTCATGTAGTAACAGCGCGAGGAAGAGCAGCTCAGGGTGCTCCAGCTCCGAGACAAGCTGGGCGAAGGGCCGCAGCGATTGGTCATGGCTGCTCTTGAGCTGTTGCAACACCTCGATGGCCATGAAGGTGTGCTCATCCACGGTGTAGCGGTGATAGAGGTCGCGCAGCACCAGCAGGTCAATGGTCTCGAACTCGGGAACGGCGCGGGTCAAAAGATTCAGCGAATGCATCGCCCGCAAAGCATCGGCGGCATGGGGAAGCGTGAGAATCTCGCGCAGGTGCTGCCACAGATAATGGTCCTGTGGCATAGTCTCGGCAAGCCGGAGATGAGCATCGTTGAGCCGGCGCTCGGCTTCGGGGCTCAAGGCGACGCCGTGGTGAGCCATGAAGGTGAAGAGGCGCAACACCGCCGCAGCTTCGCACGCGTCGGCGCCCTGCTGGAAGTAGACGCGGCCATCCACGACGGAAAACTCAGAGTTGGAGACGCGCGATCGCCAATGCTGGAAGGAGCGGTAGAGCGACGAACGTTCCTGCGAAACCTGGCCCAGCAGTTGCGAGCTGTTGCGATACACCGCTTTGGTGTGACGAAAATAGAGCCGCATCCATTCCGCCGGCGAGACTGGCCCCGAACGGGTGGCGATGCCGCGAGCGGCCAGCTCCTCTTGCGCCGCCCAGGTGATGCTGTTGTCGTCGCGCCCGTGGCGATAGTGCAGATAACAGCGGCTGGAGCAGAGAAATTCCATGGCAGCGAGCATTTCGCCGGGCGCCGAATTCTGGCGCACGCTCACCAGGTCCGGCCGGCGGCCGGAGCTGAGCGCAGCGATCATGCCGATCCACTGCGCCACATGACAATCGCGCAGCCCGCCGGGACCGTCCTTCAGGTTCGGCTCCAGATGAAAGATAGTGTTGCCAAAGCGGCGATGCCGGTCCTGTGTCATCTCCGACAGGCGCTGGAGCAGCGCGTCGGACTCGCGGGCAATCAATTGCGGCAGATACTTCGCGTGCAAGCGCTCGAACAGCGGTTGGTCGCCGCCGAGAAAGCGGCAGTCGAGCAGAGAAAGCGTGAATTCCAGATTGTCCTGGTCAAATCGTCCGCAGTCAGCAAGGGTGCGAACAGTGGGGCTGACGCGCAAACCGCAGTCCCACATTGTCTGACATATGCTGCCGACCGCACTCTTAATGCGTTCCCGGCAGGCCTCATCTTCCGTCAGGAAGAGCAGGTCGATATCAGAATAGGGGAATAGCTCGCTTCTGCCGAAGCCGCCCACAGCGGCCACGGCACAAGGCGGCTGGGCAACTGCGGCGAAGTGCAGCTCCCACAATGTCAGAGTCAGCGTGTCCACCAGCCGGGTGCGGCTGCTGAGCGAGGCCAGGCCCGAGCCAACGGCCTCGAAATCACGCTGGATACGCTGCGACTCCTGCCGGTAGTGATTTCGAAGAGCGAAGTCGGAGGCAGGAGTTGGCATTGGGACGTTGGACGCCGGCAACTCGGAGGGCTGCGAGCCCGTGCTCACAGGGCGTTCTCGCCACGGTCGTCGTTGCGGATGCGGATGGCCTCATCGACCCGCGCGAGGAAAATCTTACCGTCACCGATTTTGCCGGTACGCGCGGCGTTGCTGATGGCCCCCACGGCGCGATCGACGATGTGGTCGGGCAGCACCATCTCGATCTTCACTTTGGGAAGCAGATCAACGGTGTACTCGCGGCCACGGTAGAACTCGGTATGGCCCTTTTGCCGTCCATGACCGCGCACCTCAGTCACGGTCATGCCCTCGACGCCAATTTCGATGAGGGCGTCCTTGACGGCGTCGAATTTCGCAGGTTGAATCACGGCTTCCAGTTTCGTCATGTTACGCAATCCTGCCGCCGCTCTGCGGCTCCCCTTCTTTTTCCGCCGTTTCCGGGGGCTAACGCCCCCGTCTAACTTCATGCCGCCGCGTTGCGGCTAGTTCTGCTGCACAGCAGGCGAGGCTTTTGGTCTACCAACATTCTTAGAGTCTCGTAACCAAGCTCTTTGTGCCCATAGCTAAGAGCAGTCCGCCTTCGCGCTCTGCTATGGCAGCGACACTTCCCAGTAATAGCCTTCTTCGCCATGCTGGGTAACGTCGAGGCCCTGTACTTCATCCTCCGCCGAAACCCGCACGCCGAGCGCGAAATTGACGATCTGCAAAATGATGTAGGTTCCCACGGCCGCCAGCACGATGGCGATCAGCACACCCACGAACTGATTTCCGAGCTGGCGATAGTTGCCGTCAATCATGCCGGAGGGCAGCACGTGCCCCTGCGCGTCTTTGAATATTGGGTTGACCAGGCTGGTGGCGAAGACGCCGGTCAGGAGCGCGCCAATGGTCCCGCCAGCGCCGTGGACCCCGAAGGCGTCCAGCGAGTCGTCATAGCCGAGGCGAGCTTTCACCACCGCGACCATGAGGTAGCAACCCACACCCGCAATCAGCCCAATCAGCAGCGCCGGCATGGGGCCCACAAAGCCGGAGGCGGGAGTGATGGCTACCAAGCCAGCTACGGAACCGGAAATTGCTCCCAGGACGCTGGCCTTGCCGTTGCGAATCCATTCCGCCCCGGCCCAGCCGATAGCGGCGGTCGCCGCTGCGAAATGGGTGGCAACGAAGGCGCTGGTGGCAAGACTTCCCGAGCTAAGCGCGCTGCCCGCATTAAAGCCAAACCAGCCCACCCACAGCAGACACGCTCCGATAAAGCTGAGTACCACACTGTGGGGGGGCATGGCTTCTTTGGGAAAGCCGACGCGGCGGCCAAGAAACAGCGCGCAGATCAGCGCCGACACGCCCGAGGTGATGTGGACCACCGTGCCTCCGGCGAAGTCGAGGGTGGGAAAACGGCCGCCAAGGCTGGCGTTCAGCAAGCCTCCTTTGCCCCAGACCATGTGCGCCATCGGCGCATAGACGACCAAGGACCACAGCACCATGAACAACAGCATGGCGCTGAACTTCATACGCTCCGCAAAAGCGCCGCAGATGAGCGCCGGAGTGATGATGGCGAACATCAACTGATAGATCATGAAAGTCTGTTGCGGGATTGTGGCCGCGTAGTCGGCATCAGGCGCAGCGCCTACGCCATGAAGGAAGGCGTGCTCGACTCCTCCGATGAAGCTGCTACCCGAGCCAAAGCAAAGACTGTAGCCGACGATGGCCCACAGCACGGTGACGATGGCCATCATGGCAAAACTCTGCATCATGGTGGCCAGTACATTTTTCTTGCGCACCAGGCCGCCATAGAAAAGCGCCAGACCGGGGCCGGTCATCAGCAGCACCAGGGCCGAGCACATCAGCATCCAGGCATTGTCGGCAGAGCTTTTGGCGTCGGCGATTTGCTGCTGCAACTGGGCAATCTGGCTGCCTTGCGGGGCGGTGCCCGCCGCAGCCGAAGTTTGCGCGGCCAGCGTGCCGGCCAAGAGCACGATCAGCAGAAATGGCGTAAGTTTTCGAACCAACCGCATGCAGGACTCCCACTAACGAAAATGAACCGGTTGAACTGCAACGAATCTGGAGGAGCGCCGTGTCAGGCGCAGCTTTACTACCTTGCGGAGAGATTGTCTGCACCGACCTGCCGCACGGCTTGCCGGAATTGCTTCGGTAAGAACTTTGATACGCGAGTTCGCGGCGAATGAGAAATTCAAAGTATTTATGAGCGGGATTAGTTTCGGTTATCGCACAGGATGCGGATTGAAGAATTTCCCGTTAGGTTTGATGCTTGTGCAGCGGGTCAGACACTCAACCACGCTACCCATAACGCAAAGAGTCAGGCCGCGTATGGCGATAGCTCACTCGGAGTGGCTGGGGTCCAGCTCTAGCAGAGGGCTGGGCCTCTTAACGCAGCACATCAGAACCCGCCAGACGGCGGGTCTTTCATTGTAGGAAATCTGTCGCGCTTCGGTTCTGTATCGGACCACAACGATGCCGGCGCCTCGCGGGACTCCAGCAAGGCTAGTAGTTTCTCAGCTGAGCACCTCTGTGATATTTCGACTTCCGGATTACCAGTTGCCTGGACAAGGTAAACAGGGTGACGAGGGCAAAGGCCCCGTCTTGACCAGATCGAACTGGCAATCCGGGGCCGCCTCGTTGGTTACTTGCCGGCGTAAGTGTGGGCGGAACCGAGGCCAGTGCACAGGTTCCAACCAACTATGCACCGCGGATCACCGCTCGTGATGTTGTTGAAATCAGCATGGTACCTGGGACTTCCCAGCTCGTTGTACATGGTGGTGAGCTGCGCCAAGGACGACTGTTGTTGTTCACCGGCCGCGTTCACGATTCCGGCAAAGGTAGGAGACGACCAACTAGTACCTCCGACCGAACCCCAGCCTCCGAGGTAAATGGCAGTGCAACAAAAGTCGGAAGCGACATCAGGATAGCCGCGCTGGGTTCCTACGATGCTTGCAATGCTATTCTGATAGCTGGGACGCGGCTCGTATGGACTAATGTCTCCCCCTCCGCCGCCAGTGTAGTACTGCTCGTAGGTGAAGTTTCCGTTACTGTCGCGGTTGAAATACGTACCTCCAACCGCCACCACGTTCGGTGACGCTGCCGGATAAGCGCTCACGCCAAGTCCCCCATCGCCGGCGGCTGCAAAGTAGACGACTCCCGGGGTAGTGAAGTATTGATCAAAGCTAGTTTCCTGAGGAATCTCCGCATCGGCAAAGCTCATGCTCACCACGCCGCCGCCGTTCTGGGCCACTAGCTCTCCGGCGTACTGCACCGCTGCCCAAGTGGGATCAGTCGCGCATTGCGGGCTTTCGCACAATACCGACACCACCAGGAACAGCTTGGCCTGTGGCGCCATGGCATGGGCCCACTCGATATCTAATGCCTCCTCG
>Ga0181530_10003439_pt1 | contig 17672 bp, 17 predicted proteins | sample PEATcosm2014_Bin_42_FD_119769 | JGI IMG/M metagenome (GOLD analysis project Ga0181530, IMG submission 119769) | Peatland microbial communities from MTU Mesocosm Facility, Houghton, MI, USA - PEATcosm2014_Bin10_60_metaG | ecosystem: Environmental > Terrestrial > Soil > Wetlands > Peat | place... | reverse complement strand
TCCCCCACTTGCTTTTTATGGCACAAATATTTATGGTAGGAATTATTCCTACCGCAGCAAGGAGTCTAGTCCATGCCGAATGTCGAGAAGATCAGCATTGCTCTGCCGCCGGAGATGGTGACGGTACTGCGCCAGGCGGTCGAGACAGGAGAATACGCCTCCAGCAGCGAGGTGGTGCGCGATGCTTTGCGCGACTGGACGCAGAAGCGCAGCATGCGGCAGCAGGGCATCGACGAGCTGCGCAAAGTGTGGCGGCAAGCGATGGAAGACAAGACACCCGGGGTCCCTGTCAAGGACGTGCTGGATCGCCTGGAGCGGAAGTACCGGGCTTTGGCGGATGCGGCCAAATAATGCGGGTTGAATTCTCCAGCTTTGTTGAAGGCGATCTGGACGCTATCGCCGACTACATCGCGCAGGACAATCCCCCGCGGGCGGTGAGCTTTCTGCGGGAGATCGGCGAGCAAATCCGCTCGGTTGGGAAGAACCCTCTGCTCTACCAGCTACGGCCCGAAATCGGCGAAGGCGCGCGAATGGCGATTGTGGGCCGATATGTGATCTTGTTTCGCAAGATCGGTGACACCGTCAGAATCGAGCGCGTAGTTTATGGAGGCCGAGATCTTCTGGCACTATTTCCGCAAGAACAATGAACCGCGCATCTTACCGTTGATCTGGTTCAAACTTTTCACAAGTTACTTCGCGAAAGCTTCTTTGTTCACCACGCATGGCATCTTGTAACATCGCCGCCGTAGTTCCCTTCCACAACGTCGATCAGTCCCTGGACGCAGCGGCCAGGCAAGCCGTGGTAGGGATAGTACGGCGACTAATTATTGGAGCAGTTGATTTCGGGGGCGCGCTGCATCCCACTCATCGCAAAGTGCGCGATGAATCTGACACCCCGGCGAACTCAGCTTGGTTTCGAGGCGGAAATCGTTTCGATTGCTTTGAGAATCGCACGGGTGTTTCGCAGAGACCAGACTATGACGCCGATCCCCACGCCGCAAATCATCATGATCGTGGCGATGAAGCCTGACATCACCTCCAATCTCAGGTCCATCACGCTGGTCATGGCGAGGGCGAAAAAGACGGCCATAAGCATAAACCCAATCGCCACTATCCGTGTCAGTTTGCTTTTTTTGTCAACCGCATCCAAGGACTTCCGTAGGACAGTTTCGAGCTGCTCTTCCATAGTGTTCACCGTTTCCTTTCCATAGATTTTCGAAGGCATGACAGACCGTATGCCAGGCGAGACTTCACTGTCCCGACGCTAATCTCGAGAACAGCCGCCACCTCTTCGAGCGAGAGGTCTTGCCCATAGTGCAACAACAGCACGGCTCGACTCGCGGGCGAAACTTCGTCCACCAGCGCCGGAAGTTCACGGAGCAATTGCGAGAGATGGCCAGTTTCCGGAGCCGGCAGATTTTCCACCTCGAACTGGTCGTCGTAGCGATAGGACCAACGGCGTTCCCGCTTGAGAAAAGCAAACGCCGCCCGGCTGGAGATCCGAAAAGCCCATGCCCGAAACAGTTCCGGTTCGCGAAGCCATATCAGCTTCTGGCAGATCCGCAGCAAGACTTCTTGCAGCACGTCCTCGGCGTTCGAGGGTCCGATAAGCCGTGAGATGTAGCGGAACAAGCTGTGCTGGGTGGCGCGCAGCAGGGCTTCGAGCGCCTCGCGGTCGCCAGCTTGGGCCCGCAGCACCCATAGAACCTCATGTTTGGCGTCGGCCATCCATGCCTCCTACTGAATAAGAGCATCGCGGTTGGGCATCTGTTCGAATGGTGCTAAAAAAAAGGCTGCGGAGCTTCGCTCCGCTTGGGCGGGCGAGGGCGCCCGTGCCCACACTCACTCACTCAGTTACACATCATTCCTATTTTGCGAACGCTTCTTTATTCACCACGTACGGCATCTTGGTGATGTCGCCGCCGTAGTTGCCTTCGAGCACGTCAATCAGGCCCTGGACGCAGCGTCCGGCCATGCCTTGATTGGGATCGGGCGAGAGGCGGGTGATGCGGGCGGCACTGGCGAAGTGGGGCAGAAGGCGGCAGCGGTCTTCGATCGCCGGATCGCGCAGCGGCGAATCGGCGGGCAGAGGTTCTTCTTCGTAAACATCGAGCGCGGCGCCGGCGATCCAGCGCTCGCGCAAGGCGCGGGCGAGGGCAGCCTCGTCCACCACCGGGCCGCGCGAGGTGTTGACGATCATGGCGGTGGGCTTCATCATGCGCAGCGTGGTTTCGTTAATCAGATGATAGGTCGGCGTGGCGCTCTCGCCCTCGCGCAACAGGGGGACGTGGAGACTGATGAAATCGGCGGTGCTCAACGCTTCTTGCAGCGTGGTGTAACGGATGGAGGTGCGCTCGCGGCTGATGCCGCGCTCGAAGCGCAGGTCTTTCATCTCTTGAATGGCCTGGATGTAGTCGCGGTTCTCGAAGGCCGGATCGAAGCACAGGATGTTCATGTCGAATCCAGTGCATTTTTTGATCAAGGCGAGGCCGATGCGTCCGGTGCCGATGACGGCGACGGTTTTTCCGGTGACTTCGTCGCCCAGAAACGGCAAGTAGGGATGCCAGTAGCTCCGGCGATTCTCGCGGGTGAGATGTTCGGCGGACCAGAGTTTGCGGGCAAGTGCGCCCATCAGGAAGAAGGCAAATTCGGCGGTCGCTTCCGTCAGCACGTCGGCGGTGTGGGTGAAGGGGATTTTGTATTGGTTGGCGGCGGCGCGGTTGATGTTGTCGAACCCCACGGCGAACTGCGCGACCACTTTGAGCGTGCCTGCTCCGGCGGCGAAAACCTCGGCGTCGATCTGATCGCGCAGAGTGGCGATCAGGCCGTCCACGCCCGACTTCACCCGTTCGACGATCAGGCTTTTCGGCGGAGCTTCGGGCTGGGGATAGACTTCGAGTTCGTATCCTTTTTGGCGGAGAAGATTGAGGGCGTCTCCGATGTCGCAGGTGGCGAAAACGCGGATTCGTTGGGTCATGGGGCTGGATTAGTTTAACGCAGGGGCTTATCGAAGCGCATCGGGATCTACTCTCTCCGCTTTGAACCCCTTTTTCTCTATGGTGAGGAGAATCTTTACCGCAGAGGACACAGAGGCTACGCAGAGGTTCCCAGGGGAAAGCTTGATCCTGTTCTGCTCTCTGGGATTAATTCTTTGGGTCTACTGCTCGCGTTGTTCCTTCCGGGCCTTGAGATGCCGCCGCTTCCAATGCATGATGGCGGACATCGGCTCCCAGCACCCAGAAGATAACATCCTCGGAAATGTTGGTGGCGTGGTCGGCGACGCGTTCGAGATTGCGCGCCACCAGGAGCGCGTCCAGGGCTTGTTGTGTGGCCGACGGCTCTTCGTTCATCCTGCGCACCAGCATGATGAACGCTTCGTCGCGCATGCGGTCGACCACGTGGTCCATTTCGAGGACGGCCTGGGCGAGTTCGGCTTTGCCTTCGACGAACGACTCGAGCGCGCGGCGCACCATGGCGCTGACGGCGGTGGCCATGCGCGGAATATCCACGCGTAACTCGACGGCCGGCAGTTCAATCATGTCCATAACCCGCTCGGCGATGTTGACGGCCTGATCGCCGACGCGTTCGAGGTCGGCGTTGATTTTGGTGACGGCGAGAATGAAGCGCAGGTCGATGGCCGCCGGCTGCTGGGTGGCGAGAATGTCGAACGCCATTTCGTCGATCTCGCGCTCGGCGGCGTTGATCAGTCCCTCGTTTTCGAGGACGAGCTGGCAGCGGGTAAGATCGCGCTCGGTGTACGCCTGGCAGGCGCGATCGACCGCCAGTTCGGCGAGACCGCCCATGCGGAGCAGTTTCTCCCGGAGATCCTCCATCTGTTGTTGAAAACGCGTGCGCATCATGCTGGCCTCATTGTACAAACCTCGTTATCAGAGGAGGTCAGAGGTTAGAGGTCAGATTGCAGAGGTTAAAACCAAAGTACGCCGTTCTTCACCTCTTCAATCTGACCTCTGACCTCTGACCTTATTCACCTCTGCAATCTAACCTCTAACCTCTGACCTCATCACTATCCGAATCTTCCGGTAACGTAGTCTTCCGTCCGTTTGTCGGAAGGATTGGTGAATATCTTCTCAGTTTTGTCGAACTCGATCATCTTGCCTAAAAGGAAGAAGCCGGTGAATTCGGCGACGCGGGCGGCCTGCTGCATATTATGCGTCACAATGACGATGGTGTATTGCTCTTTCAATTGAAAAATCAGCTCTTCGATTTTGCCGGTGGAGATGGGATCGAGCGCCGAGCACGGTTCATCCATGAGCAGAACTTCGGGTTGGACGGCGAGCGCTCGGGCAATGCAGAGACGCTGCTGCTGGCCGCCGGAGAGGCTGGCGCCGGACTTTTTGTGGAGATGATCTTTTACTTCGTCCCAGAGCGCGGAGGCGTGCAGGGATTTTTCGACGATCTCATCCAATTGCCTGCGATTGCCAAAACCATTCAACTTGAGTCCGGCGGCCACGTTGTCGTAGATAGACATGGTAGGAAACGGATTCGGCTTCTGAAACACCATGCCCACGCGGCGGCGCAGTTGGGTGGCCGACGTCCCGTTATAAACACTGAGGTCGCCGATGCGCACCAGACCTTCGACGCGCGCCTCGGGAATGGTTTCGTGCATGCGGTTCAGGCAGCGGATGAACGTGGATTTCCCGCAGCCCGACGGACCGATGAGCGCGGTCGCGTGGTTGGCTTGCACGACGATGTTAATGTCGAACAAGGCCTGAGTCTTGGCGTAAAACGCATTCAGATGCTCGACTGTGATTCCGACGCCCATAAATCCTTAAGCTCCTGCTAACGTTCCATGCTTTACTGCGATGCGGACTGCGGCGACCGCACCTACGATAAGGACAATCAAAACCAGCGCGCCCGCCCACGCTTGCCTGTGCCATTCATCGAAGGGCGATATGGCATAAGTGAAAATTTGCAGCGACAGGGCTGCGGTCGGCTGATCGGTACTCCAATTCCAATATTGATTCCCAAAGGCGGTAAAAAGCAGCGGCGCGGTTTCTCCGGCAACGCGGGCGAAGGCCAGCATGACGCCGGTGATGACTCCCGAGGTGGCCGTGCGCAGGGTGATCGAAAGGGTGGTGCGCCAGCGGGATACTCCGATCCCGTAGGCGGCTTCGCGGATGGCCTGCGGCACCAGAAGAAGCATTTGCTCGGTGGTACGCGCAATCGTCGGGACCATCATGATGGCGAGCGCGACGCCTCCGGCCAGCGCGGAAAAATGCTTCTGGCGCATCACGACGAGTCCGTAGGCCACAATGCCGATCACGATCGAGGGGACGCCGTTCAGCACATCAGAGACAAAGCGCACGATATCGCCATAGCGGTTGCGTCCGTATTCGGAGAGAAAGATGCCCGCGCCAATTCCTAGCGGCACTCCGAGCAGGCTGGCGATGCCGAGAATGACCGTCGATCCGACGATGGCGTTGGCCATGCCGCCGCCGGGCTCGCCTACAGGCTTTGGAGTCTGGGTGAGGAAGGCAAGATTGATCGAGCCGATGCCTTTATAAACCAGGTAGGCGAAGATGGCGAAGAGCGGCAAGAGCACGAGGGCGACGGTGAGCACGGCCGCGCCGGTCATCACGTGGTCCATCACACGCCGCCGCAGGCTGATGGGCGGAACGCTTACCTGCGGAATCAATGCCGCTGTCGAATTGGAATTCGTATCAGCCATGTTTTTCTCAGGCAACGCTTCTCGCCGGTTGACCTCGGGTCACGCTCCACACCATGAGCCGTGCGAGCGCGTTGACCACAATGGTTACAAAGAACAGCGCCAGGCCAATCTCGATCAATGCGGAAAGATAGAGATCGCCAGTGGCTTCGCTGAATTCGTTGGCCAGCACGCTGGCCATGGTGTATCCGGGAGCAAACAGCGACTTGGCAATCTCCGGACGATTACCGATCACCATGGTGACGGCCATGGTCTCGCCGAGCGCGCGGCCCAAGCCCAAAATGATGGCGCCCACGATTCCGGCGCGCGCATTGCGCAGCACACCCATGCGGATCATTTCCCAACGCGTCGCGCCGAGCGCCAGCACCGCTTCGCGCTGGTGCTGCGGGACCACGGTGAGCACTTCGCGGGTGATGGACGAAATGATGGGAATAATCATGATGGCGAGAATCACGCCCGCGGCCAACATGCCGATGCCGTAAGGCGGTCCGCTGAACAGGCCCGTCCAGCCGAGCGTTGTGGCAAGAAATGGCTGTACATATTGGCGCAGGATCGGGACGAGAACGAAGATGGCCCAGAGTCCATAAACCACGCTGGGGATGGCGGCCAACAATTCGGTGGTAAACGACAGAATGCCGCGCAGGCCGACCGGGCACATTTCGGTAATGAAAACGGCCACGCCTAAAGACAGCGGCACAGCGATGACCAGCGAAAGCACCGACGACACGACCGTGCCGAATATGAAGGGCAGCGCGCCATACTGGTCCGACACGGGATTCCAGTCGGATTGGCCGAAGAACTTCCAGCCAAACGCGTGCCAGGAAAGTTGCGAGCCCACCACCAGTTGGTAAACGATCAAGCCGAGCAGCGCGACAATCGCGACGCCGCACAGGCGCATCGCCCAGCCAAAAAGAATGTCGGGAAGTTCGTTGACCTTCCCATGCAACAGCGGCGCAGTTCTGGCTTCGAGTTTCAGGGCGGCCTTCGATTCCCGCTCCGGGTCGGGAGCTCTAAAACGCGGCCGGGGCAGGGCTTGATTGGACATTCCAATTGAGGCTACCAAGGGGATGTTACAAATCTGTTAAAAAGCGGGGATGGGAACGTTTTTGAGCTTTGGAGGGACGGGCGGGAAGACCGACTGGACGAGTCGGTGGGCCTTCGTTACACTTAGTCCCCATGCCTCGGAATCTCATCCTTGTCATGTTCATGCTCGCCGCCATTAGCCGCGCACACGGCCAATGGGATGTCCAAGAGTCACACACAACCGCTGGCCTCCGTGGCATCCACTCGGTCGACGGCTTAATTGCGTGGGCAAGTGGCACAGATGGTACTGTTCTCCGCACGGAAGATGGCGGCTCTCGTTGGCAGAGATGCGCCATACCGCCTGGAGCCGAGAAACTGGATTTCCGTGGCATCTGGGCGTGGGATGCAAACACCGCCATTGTCATGTCGTCTGGTTCGGGTGACCAATCTCGCCTCTATAAGACCACCGACGGCTGCTCACATTGGACTGAGGAGAGAAGGAACTCAGAAAAGGAAGGATTCTGGGATGCATTCACTTTTCAAACCCAGGAGTTCGGCATGCTGGGAGACAAGAAGACAGGAGTGCTGATTGGAGATCCTGTCAACGGTCGATTTTACACGGAGGTCATGGTACTAGGATACGGTTGGTTTATCGACGATTCCTCATGTGTGTCTCGTGCCAATGAATCTGCTTTTGCCGCCAGCAATTCGTCCGCATTCGTCTTTGGCTCTCGCCGATACATAGTTGTTACCGGTGGCAAAGGTGGACCTCGCGCTCTGTTATCACCTCTTCTTGCTTATCGGGATTCCACAAAAGGATGCCTGGAAGCTTCGCTACCCCTCGCGAGCGGCAACGATTCATCAGGGGCTTTCTCACTCGCGTTCCGAGACCTGAAACACGGTATTGCAGTTGGCGGAGATAGCACGAAGCCTATCGAAACCTTGGGAACGGCAGCATGGACAGCCGACGGCGGAAGGCACTGGGCTGCTTCGTCCAAACCGCCTCACGGCTACCGCTCCTCAGTCGATTGGTACCCTGACGTTAAAGCATGGATCGCTGCCGGGACTAACGGGGCCGACATCTCCCATGACGACGGTAAGACTTGGAAGCCTCTCGACGATGGCGACTGGAACGCGCTCTCCCTGCCTTACGTTGTCGGCCCCAGCGGCCGTATCGGCAAACTACGCACGGATTCACTCAAGCCATAGCTGCATTTCTGATAACGCACGGCGGGTATTAGAAGACCTCCTGTTATCTAGGACGATCTCGTGTGGTTATCGTGACTTCACAATCTAAGCCGCTTCCCTCGACCAGGCGCGGATGCGCTCTATCTCGGACTTTGGAATTTTCAAATACTCCAGAAATTCCTGGTGGTCTTCCGGCGCCGCCCGCTCGAATTCCTTGTGCCACTTTCGCATGTCGTTTTCCGCGAAACCGGCGGCCTTCATGATGGCAACCCACTTCTCTTTGTTCATGTCTTTTCTCCTGACGAATGTAGTTCGATGCTCCAGCAATCGCAAAATGGCGCGTTGGTGCTCCTTGAGCCGCTCGATTTCCTCGCCGATTTCCGCCAGTCGGCGCTTGAGCACTGAGGCCGCCTCCGCCCGCTTCGGCTCGCCGAGCAGAGTTCGAATGTCCGCCAGCTTCAATCCGGCGCTGCGGTAGCTGCAAATCTGCCGCAAACAGCTCAGGTGCCTATCGCCATACTGGCGGTAGTTGCCTGGGCTGCGCGACGGAGCGGGCAGCAGTCCCAAGGATTCGTAGTACAACACCGTGGTACGGCTCAAGCCACAGGCGCGCGCCAATTGTGTCACTGAAAGCATCGCTCTATTCACAGTCTCAACCCTATAGCTTTAGACAGGTCAAGTATATTTTAGAGGAACTGCGAATGTCCGGCTGGGCGGGGGCGCCCGCCCCACACTGCTCACAGCCAGGGGTTGCGCTACGATGGCTGGTTGTGAGATGACTGAACGTTAGTATTAGCATTTATTCATCGGTTCTATGCCTACTTTTGCCGCCATTGATATTGGATCGAATTCCGTCCGGCTGAAAATTTCGCGCTTGCACGGCGGGCGGTTGAAGGCCATCCACGAAGACCGCGAAGTCACGCGCCTCGGCGAAGGGGTATTCAGCGGCGGACTGCTTTCTCCGGAGGCGATGTCGGATACGGTGCGGGTGTTGCAGCGTTTCCATCGCGCCACGCAGGAATGCGGCACCGATTCGGTGAGAGCCGTGGCCACGGCGGCGCTGCGCGACGCCCGCAATTCGCGCGCATTTCTGGAGTGGGTGCGCTCAACGACGGGTTGGACAATTGAAATCGTTTCCGGACTGGAAGAGGCGCGCCTGATTCACCTCGGCATGGTCTCGGCCGGCCGCGTGGGCGCGCACAGCGTTCTGCTGGCGGACCTTGGCGGAGGAAGCTGCGAGCTGACGCTTTCGCGCAATGGGCAACTTCGCGATACGGTGAGCCTGCCGCTTGGGGCGGTGCGGCTGACCGGCGAATTTCTGCACCACGATCCTCCGCGCAAGAGCGAATTGAAGCGGCTCCATGGATTTGTGGCGCGCGAGATTGCCCGCATTGAAGAGCGCGTCAAGGCGGCACGCGTGGGCGCGGTGATTGCCACTTCCGGCACCGCCGCCGCGCTGGTCGCCGCCGCCAGAAACCTGGCGCGTCCCAAGAAGCGCCGTCCGACGACTTATGCCACGCGCGAAATGATCCGCCGCATTGCCCGGGAAATCGCGGGTTTGTCTTTGGAACAGCGGCGGAAGGTCCCCGGCATCGGTCCGCGCCGCGCTGAAATCATTTGCGCCGGCGCGTTTGTGTATGCGGAACTGCTGGAGCAGTGCCATCTGCCGGGCTTTCGCTATTCGTCGCTGGGTCTGCGCGACGGAATTCTGGCGCAGATGGCGGCGGAATACGATCGCAGCACGCGATCGGGCCGCGCGGTGGAAACGGAACGCTGGGAGTCGATCAAGCGCGCCGTGGAACATTACCGCGTCGACTTGCGTCATGCGTTGCAGGTGCGCGACTCGGCTTTGCTTTTATTTTCTTCGCTGAAATCGGTGCACCAGCTTCCGCCCGAGTATCGCGAATGGCTTTCAGCGGCGGCCATGCTCTACGAGGTCGGCGACTACGTCAATCGCAACGGACACCATCGGCACACTTACTACATCATCGCTAACTCGGAAATTCTGGGATACACGCCACAGCAGCGGCGGATCATCGGCTCGATTGCGCGCTATCTGGGCAAGTCGCGCCCCACGCCCGACGACGGCCAGATGAGCGCACTCGCTCCCGAGGAACGGGAGAATGTGACGAAAGCGTCGATGCTGCTGCGCATCGCGCGGGCCTTGCATATGGGGAGAATCCAGTCGGTGGAAAAACTTGCAGTCTCGGCGCGTGGCGGACGGGTCTCTATGAAACTGACGCCGCGCGGAAAGGCGAGCGTGGATTTGGAAGTATGGTCGATTGAGAAAGACCGCTTCTACTTCCGCGAAGTCTTCGGGCGCGAGCTTTCTGTCGCGGCGGCGTGAAGCGTGCGCAGGATGCGGGGCGTGATGCACCAGCTCAGCGAGCCGGCATTGCGCCGCGTTTCGACTTTGGCGACGGCGCCTTTTTTCAGTTCAACCACGGCCTCGCCTCCGTTGTCGCCTATGATGCGTCCGAGAAACTCGCGCAGGTTGGGGTTGTGGCCCACCAGAAGCAAAGAATCCTGCCGCGCATACTTGGCGAGCATCTTCTGAAAATCCGCGAAGCTGGCCTGTGGGCGCAGCGCGTTCTCAACCACCAGCTTGCCTTCGTGCCCCCTTTCGTTCCCCACCAGGGCCGCGGTCTGGGTGGACCGTTTCAGCGGGCTGGAGACGATGATTTCCACCTGCACGCCCAGCGCGGCCAGGGCGCGCCCGATATATCCGCATTGTTCGATGCCGTCTTTATCGAGGCCGCGCTTTTCGTCTTTCTTGGCGCTGCTCAACTGTTGCCCGGCGCTGGCGTGGCGTAGAAAGTAGAGAAACATCTGGGGCGACTATTCCTTTCCGAACAGAGTTCGACCATACAGAGATCGGCCGTTCACGGCTCGTCCGTTTGAAGCTCGTCCGCTCACAGATCTCGACGGCCGGCGCGGAATGGAAACTGGAATCTCCTCGGGCGTCTTGGTGCCTTCCGCCAGTCCAATGAGAAAATCCTGGGCGCTGAAGGCGTTCGGGCCTCGCGGCGGACGTTTGCTTCGTCCTTTCGGCGATTGCCAGGGGCGCAGGTAGCGGCCGTCCTTTTGCAGAAATCTCGCCTTCACATTGTCGGCGAGATAGGCCGCCAGAATCTCATGCACGACCCGGTCGCGCAGCAGCGGGTTTTTCAACGGGAACAGCACTTCAACGCGCTCGTGCAAATTGCGCGGCATCCAATCGGCGCTGCCGAGATAAACTTCGGGCTCGCCGCCGTTCTCGAAGTAGAAGATTCGGCTGTGCTCGAGAAAACGGCCGACCAGGCTGCGCACGCGGATGCGGTCGCTGAGTCCGCGGATCCCCGGCCGCAGGGCGCAAATGCCGCGCACGAGCAGCTCAATGTCCACTCCCGCCTGCGAAGCGCGGTACAGAGCTTGGACGATATCTTTATCAACCAGCGAGTTGACCTTGACAATCATGCGCGCCGGACGCCCCAGGCGCGCGTGTTCGGCTTCGCGCTCAATCAGGCCCATGCACTTTTCCGCCAAGTCCAGTGGTGCCACCAGCAGGGGATCGTAGCCGGGGTGCTCAGCGTAAGCAGTCAGGAAACTAAAAACATCGTGCACCGCGCCGGTGATCTCCGGGTCGGCTGTAAGCAGGCTGAGGTCGGTATAGAAGCGGGCCGTGGTCGCGTTGTAGTTTCCGGTGCCCAGGTGCGCGTACTGGCGGGTGACGCCGTCGGGATCTCGGCGGACGAGCAAGGCGAGCTTGCAGTGCGTTTTCAGGCCGACAAGTCCGTGGAAGACCTGGACGCCGGCATCTTCCAACTCGCGCGCCCAGCGGATGTTCGAGGCTTCATCGAAGCGCGCTTTCAGTTCCACGACGGCGGTGACTTCCTTGTGCGACGCGGCCTCGATCAACGCCGGGACAATCAGGGAATGCTCGCTGGTGCGGTACAGCGTCTGTTTGATGGAAAGCACGCGATCGTCTTCGGCAGCCGAATGAATGAACGACATGACGGCGTCGTAAGAATCGTAGGGGTGGTGCAGCAGAACGTCGTGGCGGCGCAACTCTTCAAACAGATCGTGCGACTTCGCGGTAAGGCGCAACTCCCTGGGCACAAAGGCGTGAAACTTCAAATCGGGACGCGACGCCTCATCGTAAATGTTGAGCAGGCGCGAGAGATTCACCGGGCCGTTGACGGGAAAAATCTGCCAGGGGTCGAGTTCGAAAACCGTGCCCAACCGTTCGATGATTTCGGGATTGGCTTCGGAATCGATTTCCATGCGGACGGCGTCGCCCTTGCGGCGGTTGTGCAATTCAGCGCGCACGGATTCCAGCAGATTGCGCGATTCTTCTTCCTGCAAATAGAGGTTGCTGTTGCGGGTAACACGGAAGGCGGCGGACGAAACGATGTCGTAGCCTTTGTACATGCGCGCTGCATGATGGACGACCAGGTCGGCAAGAAAAATAAAATCCATGGTCCCCTGCGAAGGCAGGCGAACCAGCCGGGGCAGCGACCGGGGCACGGTCACGACTCCGGTATAGGTGAGCGAGGAACGGCGGCGGCGGCGCAGCAATAGAGCCACGCATTGCGCTTTGTTGATGACGCGGGGAAAAGGATGCGCCGGATCTACCGTGACCGGCGTGAGCAGCGGATCGAGCTCGCGCGCGCAGTAATCGTCGGCGAAGGCCAGGGCCGCGTCGTCCAGTTCTTCGATGCCGAGCACGCGAATTCCCTGCTCCGCCAGTTCCGGCCGCAGGCGGTCGTTCCAGCAGGAATATTGTTCTTCGACGAAATCATGAGTCGCGTCTTTGATCAGCTCCCGCTCCTCGACCATGGTGAGGCCGTCGGGAGTGGTGGAATTGTGGCCGTCTTCGAGTTGCTGCAACAGGCCGCCGACCCGGACTTCGAAAAATTCGTCCAGGTTGCTGGCGGAGATGGCAAGAAACTTCACCCGTTCGAGCAGCGGATTGCGGAGATCGTCCGCTTCTTCAAGCACGCGCCAATTGAACTTCAGCCACGAGGATTCGCGGTTGAGAAGTGGCGCGCGATTGCTAAGAGTTTGCCGAACCATGTCTATGGAACCAATCGTTACGCTGGAACGTCAACGTCAATCGGGTCATCGGATGATCGGGTCATCGGGCCATCGAAAACCGTTGCCAAATTGGGTTTCGATCGCCCGATCGCCCGATTCCTTGCAACTCGCGGCTATTCTGGACGTGCCTTACTCCGGCGCGTGATGATGAATCGCAGTTCTGTTCCGTTGGGCCGTCGCAGAAACAGATGATGCTTGTCAACGCGGCCCTGAACGATCGCACCCGGCTTCCAGTCTTCCGGCAGAATCTCGTGTCTGTTCTCCGGATCGCGTTCCGCCACGATCACCGTCTTGGCGGAGCGGACCGCAACTTCGAAGTACGGATCTTCGTTGTAGATGGGGGTGTTTACGACCCAAGCTACCACCCGGTCCCGCGTCTTGACCTCGGCTCGGACGATGGTCAGCGGCAGATTGCCACTTTCGACCGCAAACGAGGCCGCTCCCAGGACCAGGAACAATACCAGCGCAAGCAAGACCCTGCCAGACATCCGACCCAAAACAGTATACCAAGCCGGGTGCAAGCTGTGGGCGGTGGAAGCCCAGGCGCCAAACGCCGCGCATTTTCAACGGTTTAACGGGGCAAGCCCCGTCTCTGCACCAGCACGTTGGAGCAACGTCGGAGCCGCTTCAGCTAACCGTGGCGGCTCCGCAGCGATCGAGTCAACGTGGATGTTTCACACCAACCCAGGCTCGGAGGAGAGGAGTCGGCGCCGTCATCCAATCAGCTATTTACTTTTCATCGCCGTGGCTGCGCTGGCGCCGCCGATAAGCGCTGCAGCTCCGCCCCAGCTCCGCGGTACATGTCGGAGTTGGTGAACCGGGTTTCCAGGGCCTGCTGCAAGAAACGCCGGGCATCGTCGGGCTTGCCGTCGATCAGCGCCTTCTCGCCAAGATAGAAATACGCCGAGCAGTGCAGGTCGCGGTCCTTCTTCGGGTCTGGGTCATTCGCCGCCGCCAAAACCGAGTCCGCTGTCGCCTTGCCCAGATAGAAGTTGATCGCCGGGCCGGGAAATTCTTTCAGGTCAAGTTTCGCGGCATTGGTGGCCAGCTCGTCTGTCGCCGCCTGGCCCGCACGGGCCCGGGCCAGGTAGAGCCAGACCACTCCATAGGGGTATTTGGGAAGTTTCGCTACGGAGGCGGCAAAATCCTGCTGGGCCGCGGCGAACTGCGCGAGAAAGAAGTGCGCCACACCGCGGTCCTCATACCACCCGCGAAACTCGGCTAAAGCCGAGTTGGCCTGGATGGCCTTATCGTAGTCTTGAACCGCGCGCTCATATTCACCCCGTCGCACGTAGGCGTCGGCGCGCGCACTTAACGCGGCGCCAAAGTGTGGGTCTAACTGGATGGCCTGATCGTAGTCCTGGAGGGCGTGGTCGTTGTCTCCCTTCGACGCGTAGGCCGCGCCACGGTCCGCAAAGGCGGCGGCAAACGGATTCGCGCTGCCGAACACATCGTCGAGTTCCAAGCCTCCGGACTCGTCGTCGAGGCCCAAGACTGCCCCAAAAGCGTCTGCCAGATCGTCGCCAATGTCCACGTCAAATTTCTTGGCTGCGCCAGGGTTCTGCTTGGAATCGGCTGGCTTCGGCTTCGGTTTGGCTTCGGCGGGCTTCGGCTTCGTTTCGGCGGGCTTCAGCCGGATCGCCTGACTGTAGTCCAGGATAGCCAGATCGTATTGGCCCTTCTTTTGGTAAGCATTCCCGCGGTGGTTGTACAGCCGGGCGAGTCTGGCTCCCTGAAGTTGGCCGGAGCCGATCGCGGCAGAGCAGAAACGAAGAGCTGCGTCTGGATTGGTATATTGTTGATCGCCGCACTGCTTGATGGCGTCGGCGCTGGCGCGCTGCAGTTCGGCTTGCGCCCCCATGTATTCGTAAAACGTCGTGACATGGGTGTCCAGGGACTTCTGAAACAACTTATTGGCTTCGTCCTGCTTGCCCGCGATCAGCGCCCTCTGCCCAAGATAGAAATACGCTTCGCAATGCTGTTCCCGGTCCTTCTTCGGGTCCTTGTCCTTGGCCGCCGCGAGAAAAGCCTCTGGTGTCGCCTTGTCCAGGAACAGGTTGACCACCGGGCTGGGCCAGGCCTTGAGATCGAGTTTTGCGGCATCCTTGGCCAGATCGCTTTGCGCCGGCTGGCCCGCCCTCGCCCGGGCCAGGTAGAGCCAGATGGCCGGATACGGGTAAGCGCGCATTCTCGCGAGGTCCTGCTGGGCGTCGGCGAATTCCCCTAAAAAGAAGTGCGCATAACCGCGGTCCCCGAGCGCGTCACCATCGTTTGGATTCAGCCGCAGGGCCTCGTTGAAGTCGAGGATGGCCAATTTGCTCTGGCTCTTCTTGGCGTAGAGCACGCCCCGGTTTCGCAGCGTGTTCTCATCGCTTGGATTCAGCCGGATGGCCTGATCGTAGTTTGCGCTGGCCTGGTCCAATTCGCCTTTCTCGTCATAGGCAGCGCCGCGGCTGGCATAGGCAAAGGAGAGGTTTGGGTCGAGCTGGAGGGCTGCGTCCAACTCTTTGATCGCCCGGTCGTAATCGCCTTTGTGATTGTAGGCATTGCCCCGGCCGTAGTGCGCCTCGGCCAGCTCTGGATCGAGGCGGATGGCTTCGTCGTAGTCCTGGAGGGCGCGGTCGAAGTCGCCCTTGCCGGTATAAGCCAGACCCCGGTTGTTAAACGCCCCGGCGAAGTTTGGATACAGCCGGATGGCCTCGTTGAAATCCTGGATCGCCCGGTCGTGGTCGCCCTTACTGTCGTAAACGTTTCCCCGGCCGTAGAACCCGTCGGCGGATTTCGGATTCAGCCGAATGGCCTCGTTGAAATCCTGGATCGCCCGGTCGTGGTCGCCTTTGCCGTCGTAGGCCAGAGCGCGATCGCGAAACGCTTGGTCATAATTGGGGTTGAGCTTGATGGCCTGGTCGTAGTCCTGGATCGCGTGGTCGTAGTCGCCCTTATCGTTGTAGGCATCGCCGCGGTCCTTGAGTGCGGTTCCATCGTTTGCATCGGACTTGATGGCCTGGTCGAGGTCCTGGATCGCGTGGTCGTAGTCGCCCTTCTGGATGTAAGCCTCGCCCCGGCCTCTGAAGGCATCAGCGTAGTTTGGACTGAGCCGGATGGCTTGGTCGTAGTCCCGGAGGGCGAGGTCATGGTCGCCCTTGTTTTCGCAGGCAATACCCCGGTAATAAAACGCCTCGGAAGAGTTTGGGTTGAGCTTGACGGCCTGGTCGTAGTCCTGGATCGCCCGGTCGTAGTCGCCCTTGTCGTTGTAGGCGCGGCCCCGGCTTTGGAAGGCGTCGGACCGGCTTGGGTCTAACTTGATGGCCTGGTCGAAATCCTGGATAGAGCGGTCGTATTCGCCCTTATCGTAGTAGCCAAGGCCCCGATAATAAATCATTGTGGAATCGTTAGGGTTGAGCCGAATAGCCTGCTCGAAATCCTGCATGGCATGATCGCGATCGCCCTTGACGTAATACGTATAACCTCGGTTGCCGAGCGCATCGCCATAACTTGGATTGAGTCGGATGGCTTCGTCGTAGTCCTGAATCGCCTGGTCGTATTCGTCCTTCTTTTCGTGCCCGTTACCCCGATTGTAGTGCGCGATGGCAAGATCCTCGTTCGACAGGCGACCCGACTTGATCAAAGCCGAGCAGGCACGAATCATTTTGTCCGGGTCGTTGGTATTCTCGGGCCCGCATCCCTGCGCATCTTTTTTCAAATTGGCCCAGCCAGGTACAACGGACAACACCATCAGTAGGAGAACCAGTCTCACGCATTTCATTTTCAGGCTCCTTTAGTAGACAAACCGCCATCGTGACGGGCCAGGGCACTGAGCGGCTTCAGATCGAGTTGCCTTGCCTTAGCAGCGCCGGACCTGGACCACGGCATCCCGGAAGCTGCCAGGCGCGCCCGGCTCCGAGGTTGACAGAAGCTCCGTCGAAAGCCACTGCGCTCGACCGGCACAGCCTACGCGACCAGCGCGTGATCGTCAACGACCTTGTTGTGCCTCCATGATGAGGCGGCGACGGCCTGTTGGGGAGGTGACCAAAGTAATACACGAAAGGCTGCGGCCATTGAATCTCATCCCCCGAACACGCCACACTAGCTCGAACCTTCATAGGTAGAAGTCTGGTAGGTGGAAGTATGGGGACCCAGCCGAATCACACCTTAGCTCACCGGCGCAGCGACCGCCTGTCGCTTGCCTTTCCGGTGGAAGCGTCGGGGATTGATCTTTCGGGGAAGCATTTCAGCGTAAAAACCAAGACGACGACGGTTAGCCGCTTCGGCTGCTGCCTGGCCCTGCCGCAATTGCTGACATCGGAACAGCCGATCTCGGTACGGCGGGCGGGAACCAAGGAACGGGCCCTGGGCCGCGTGGTGGCTCCATTAGGCGCGCACGCCGACGGCTTCCTCTACGGCGTGGGTATGGACGAGTCGTGTGAATCCCTATGGGGCATCCGCTTTTCCTCTTCGTTTTACGAGAAGCTGCTGGACAACATGTATGACGGCATCTATTTCGTGGATCGGGAGCGCAGGATCACCTACTGGAACGGGGGCGCCGAAAAGCAGACCGGCTACAGCGCCGCCGACACCGTCGGGACGCAGTGCTTCAACAACCTTCTGGGGCACGTGGATGAGTCGGGCAAGGCGCTGTGCACCGGCGACTGCCCTCTGAGCGCGGCAATGGCGGACGGGCATGCCCGGGAAGCCGACG
>Ga0181530_10003437_pt1 | contig 17681 bp, 9 predicted proteins | sample PEATcosm2014_Bin_42_FD_119769 | JGI IMG/M metagenome (GOLD analysis project Ga0181530, IMG submission 119769) | Peatland microbial communities from MTU Mesocosm Facility, Houghton, MI, USA - PEATcosm2014_Bin10_60_metaG | ecosystem: Environmental > Terrestrial > Soil > Wetlands > Peat | place... | reverse complement strand
CGAAGGATCGGCCGCGGCGCCGCCCTTCAACGTGCAGGGGACGGAGGTATTCCGCACCACCAAGACCGAACTTCTCGAGGGATTGCAGCGCGACGTCTTCGACCGGCTGGGCTATACCGAACTCGCCCGGTCGCTCCGCGTCCCGTTGATTAACCTCCATACGGGCGACCTGGTGGAAGTGAAGGTGCCGGGCGCTTTCGTCTTCGACCGGCTCACGATACACCGGTCGCTGGCCGAAACCGACCTGCTGTGCTCGGTGCCCATGATGAAGACGCACACGCTCGCGGGTGTCACGCTGGGAATGAAGAACCTGGTCGGCGCTTACCCGGGTGCGGTCTACCAGGCGGTGCGCGGGCGGATGCATGACGCCACTTCCAAAGTCGAGCCATCGGGCACGGCTGCGGCAATTGTCGACATGGTGCGTGCGAACCGGCTTGGACTGGTTGTGATCGACGCCTCGACCGCGATGGAAGGGAACGGCCCATCGGACGGACCCTTGGTTCCGATGGAAACGATTGTGGCGGGGACGAATCCGCTGGCCACTGACATGGTCGCCGCGTATCTGATGGGATTCGACGCCGCGGAGATTCCCACCTTCCAATGGGCCAACCGGGCTGGCCTGCGGCCGGAGCGGCTCGACGAGATCGAGACTCGCGGGGAAAAGACTGGTGGGCGCTGCCCTCGTGGGAGCCGGCTTCGACGACGGTCACGGCCGTGAACGCCGGACTCGATCAGGAGCAGCCGGACGATCAGTTCTTCAACCCTGACGCCCTGAGCGCCGCGATCGCATCGGGCCAGATATCGCAATCCCGCATCGACGACATGGTGACTCGCATTCTCCACGCCATGTACCAGGTCGGAGTCTTCAACCAGCCGCCTGGCGTCGACGCGCTCGACCCGGCACTGATCGCCGCGGATGAAGACATCGCCCAGACCGTGGAGGAACAGGGCGCGGTGCTGCTGAAGAATGCCAACGGGCAATTGCCGCTGAACCCGGCGCAACTGAAGTCCATCGCCGTGATCGGATCGCATGCCGATATCGGGGTGCTTTCCGGCGGCGGATCGGCGCAGATCACTCCCACCGAAGGAATCGCTTTGATGGAGGGCTACCCCGCTGTGCCCGGCTGGTCGCGCGTGATCTGGGATCCTTCTCCGCCGCTCCAGTGGATTCAGGCTGCGGCGCCCGGCACCACCGTGACCTATGACGACGGTACGGATCCCACTTCCGCGGCATCGCTGGCCGCCAAAGCGGATGTGGTGATCGTATTTGTCAGCCAGTGGGCGAGCGAGGGTATGGATCTTCCGCTCCTCACCTTCACCGACGTCATCCACCCAGTCCCAATCGATCAGGACGCGATGGTGTCGATCGTCGCCGCCGCCAATCCCCACACTATCGTCGTCATGGAGAACGGCGGCGCGCAGGTGCTCACGTGGCTGAACGACGTAAGCGCGGTGCTGGAGGCTTGGTTTCCCGGCATACGCGGCGGCCAGGCGATCGCCAATATTCTATTCGGCAAGGTGAACCCGTCCGGTAAGCTGCCAATCACCTTTCCCGCCAGCGTGGACCAGTTGCCGCGGCCGTCGATCCCCGGGTACGTCGGTATCACGGAGTCCTTCACCACGGACTATACCGAAGGCTTGCTGGTGGGCTACAAATGGTTCGATGCCATGGATTATCCGCCGGAATTTCCGTTCGGCTTCGGACTTTCGTACACCACGTTCCAATTCTCCAACGTGGCCCTCAAGAATAATCTGTCTTCGGCAACCAACCCCAATTTCCAGGTCACGTTCGACCTGACCAACACGGGCGCGATGGCGGGCGCCGAGGTAGCGCAAGTCTATCTTGCGCTGCCGGAGGATGGCGAGCCGCCGAAGCGCCTGGTGGGATGGCAGAAAGTCCTGCTGACGCCCGGCCAGCAGCAGAGCGTGACGGTGGAGGTGGACCAGAACGATTCCTCCCATCCGCTTTCTTATTGGGACACGAATTCGAGTAGCTGGCCGCTGGGCCCTGGAACTTACACGGTCTACGTTGGGAACTCGTCCGCGATGCCGGCGCTGCAAGTGGCCGGAACGTTCACGATTGGAATGTAGGTCCGAGCCGTGCTACCAGCAAGGGGCCGCAGTGCGCGACCCCTTGCGTCGAACATGCTGGTTTTCCTAATGGTTGTTCTGGTTCCCCTGTTGTTCCTTGCCATTACCACTATCGTTGCCGTAACCATTGCCGTTGCCGTCGCTATGCCGGAACAGGTCCGGCTCCGCGTTCCTTTACAACGCCGCCAGCGTGGCTTGCGTGACCGGAAGCGTGCCGGAACGCTGCCACGCCTCGCAATGCGCCAATTACCCCGGACAGATGTATGCTCAATCCCATTTCGGGATCAGTTATTTTTCTGCTCAGCCGTGCGTGGACTGTACTATTCTGTGTCTATGCCTTGGACATACAATCAGATTACCGGGAAGCTGACCCATGACGGACGGGTTGTGGGAACCGGATATTCAGGCAGAGGCTTTGGCAGGAACAACCCGCTCGCCGAGGCGGTGCGCGGTGTGGGCCCCGTCCCTAGCGGGAGATACACTATCGGTCGTCCGCACCTGGGGGTGCATACGGGTCCCCATACAATGAACCTTACTCCCGTGGGACATAATGCCAGAGGGCGGACGTTGTTGAGAATCCATGGCGACAACCTGGCCCATAACGCCTCGCACGGCTGCATTATTCTGCCGCCGCAGGTCCGGCACCGAATCTCGGAGAGCGGAGACAACGTCCTCGACGTTGGGGCAATCGACGTTCCGCTTTGAAGCGCGGTAAGAGGGGGACGGAACTCATTTTCAAACAGTCTGCCAGTTCAGCAGCACCGTGCATGGCTCTGACTTGCCTCTCTTCGTCGCCAGCATGGGAAAACGCTTGCCGTCCGCGGCGGATCCCACGGTGCATCCCAGTTACGGACTCTGGGCCAACGGGCTCGGTCCCAAAAACCTGCCCGAGCCGCACGGCGCAGGCGACACGGCAACGAACATCAACGATCTTCCCGTGGGCGGCGGGCAGGCCAGTTGCCAGTTGACCGTCGGGGGTATCGCAGCCATTGTGGATTACTTCGCGCGATGCCGGCGCTGCAGGTGGCCGGAACGTTCACAATCGGCCAGTAGAGCCTTCTACCGCGCCAGCGCTTCGTAGCGCGCCAGGCTGGACCGCAGCGACGCCACGAGTTCGGAATTCCGCTGCTGGCTCGCGAGATCGAGAGCTTTGCGCGCCGTCGTCACCGCGTCCTGATACCGGCCCGTTTCGGCGTACATCGCCGCCAGGATATCGAGGATGGCTGGCTCGCGCCCGCCCGTCAGGCTGGCCGCCTGCTCGAATTGCGCCGCGGCGTCCGCGAACCGCGCCTTGGCGGCCAGCACGCGGCCGAAATTGTAGCGATACTCCGCCTCCTGCGGGGCCATCTCGACGGCTTTGGACATGTGCTCGATGGCTTCATCGATCGCGCCGGCCCGCGCCAGCGCCGCCCCCAGGTTGTTTTGGCCGTCGGCAAATTTGGGGTCGATCGCCACGCCTTTCCGCAGATGCTCGAGCGCTTCGTCCGACCGTCCCTTTTCCGATAACGCACTGCCCAGATTGCACTCCGCGCGGCCATTGCCCGGATTCAGTTCCACCGCCTTGTGAAACTCCGCCAGCGCCTCATCGATTTTGCCCTGCTGCGCCAGAAGACTGCCCAGATTGTTGTGGGCCGAGGAACTCTGGTCGTTCAGGTCTAGCGATTTGCGGTACTCCGCCAGCGCCTCGTCCGGATGGCCCGTTTCCACCAGCGCCAGGCCCAGATTGTTGTGCACCCGCGGATCGTCGGGATTGAGATCCGCCGCCTTTTTCCAAACCGCCAGCGCCTCCGTGAACTGCCGTTTCTCCGCAAGATCCGCGGCGGTATTGAACTCACGATAGAAATCGGTGGCGGGCGCGTCGATTCGTTCCAGACCGTCCGGCCCTACGTTCATGAACTCGGGGATATTCACCGCGCGATTGGCGGCCGTCGCGGCCTCGATGGGGATCGCCGGGCTGCTGTTGCCATCGGCGTCGAGGTGCGTCAGATAAAGCTTCGTGTACGGCGTCGGTGTCTTCGACGAAAACACCAGCCAGCGCCCGTTGGGAGAGAAGCTGTGCCACGAATTCATGGTTTTCAGATTGCTGCGCAGCGGACGCGGTTCGCCGCCGGTCGAAGGCACGATGTAGAGCTTGCTGTCGGGCCGCATCAGCAATCCATTTTTGTTCTGCACCCACACGATCCACTTGCCGTCGGGCGAGACTTTTGGAAAATTGTTGCTCATCCCGTTCTCCGAAGCGCCCGCTATTCTCTCCGCCTTTCCGCCCTTGCCGTTATTAAATGGGATGCGGTAGAGGTCGTACTGAATCTGCGTCTCGTTGGGATCGTTGGCGAATTTCGACTCCGGCTGGCCGGGCGGATACGGATCGCGCCCCTTGGCGCGGGCGAATACGATGAAGCTCTCGTCGGGACTCCAGAACGCGCAGGTTTGCACGTAATCCGGATCGTCGGCGCCTGCGAGCGGCTGCAGTTTCTGCGTCTCCCGGTCGTACCAGGCGAGCACGCCGCGGGTGGGATAGAACACCTGCCCGAATCCCCAGAAATCGTAAAGGCCTTGATAGATCCGGTCCATCATGCGCACCCCTTTGCTCCCGGGAACGTCGATCGAAGTGACCACGTAACGCCCGCTGGGTGAAACCTGCGACATGAAACCGAATCGCTTGGGCGATCCGGTATCGGTATATGCGCTCCAGTGGATTACGTACTGGTTGCTGATGGAACTGATTTTTTGAACCGGAATGAGGGCGTACAGCCCCTTATCGTTCTGCGGCCCATCCACGTCGATGCCTAGCGTCTTGCCGTCGCGCGAAATGGAATGGCAGTTGGCGCAGGTGGGCAATCCTTCCATCACGGTCTTGCTGCTCGTCTCATTCACATAGCGCAGCCGCCATTTGATCTTTGGGAGCACCGAATCGGACAGCGGATGAATGATGCCGCGCTCGCGCTCCGACGGGTCGGGCGGAATCAACGGCACGTCGCGATAGAAAATAGGTACGGCCACCGGATCGGGCGAAGTCGTAAAGATTGTTCGGCCGCTCGAGACCGGCTGCGTCATGCGCTCATCCCGAAATCCGGTGATTACCAGCGTCGCCGTGCGTTTTTGCGAGTGCTTTTTGATGTCTTCCCAGAGTTTCGGGCTCGGTTTCCAGGTGTGCTGGGCTTCCTGTTCCGGAGTGAGCGTCGGGGGTACGTACCCGACCAGGGTGGTGTCGATCTCTCCGATTTGCGGTTTTTCGCCCGGCGATTTCTCTTTGACCTTTGGTCCCCGCTCTCCGAAAAGGACTTCCACCCGCCAGGCGATCGCTCCACCGGCCGTCTCCCTCCACAGAAACGTGGGCGGCGTAATGTCGGGCGGAAAGATGGAGTTCGGCTCCGGGAAGTCGATCAGGATCGGCGCGGCGTCCTTCGGCGCACCGGGCACCGTACGGTCGGCGGCCATGGCGACCCCCCACAGGACAGCCAGACCGGCAACGAAGAGTAGTTTCATGATATTGGTACCTGAAAGTCATTATAACGGCGGGCACGCGGTTTCGCATGGTGAATTCGCGCCGGAAAAGAGGGACTCTGCGTCCAACGGCCCGCCCGCGGTGTTCGTTCCCGCAGTAGCCCGGCTGTGCGGCCGCGGCCGGTGTCTCCCCTGATTCCTGTCTCATGTTCCTGCAGGAGGCCGGTCCTCCACCCGCTCAGCCCACCATTCGCTTAACGGCGACCGAAGTCGCGCTCGACGCGGTGGTGCGTGACAAGAAGGGCCGCCAGGTGAAAAATCCGAAGCCGACCGACTGGAAGTCGACGAGGACGGAGTCAAACAGTAGCGCGCCAGGCTGGAACGCAGCGACGCGGCGAGGTCGGAATTCCGCTGCTCGTTGTCGAGATCGAGCGCTTTGCGCGCCGTGGTGGCTGCGTCCTGGTACCGGCCTGTCTCGGAGAGCCTGGAGAGCGGAGGCCCGCCACGATTCGGTCAAGCGCTCGGCCGTAGCCAAATCATCTTCGGCGATCGCCTGTACGAATTCATCCCCTATAGGTGCCGATTCCATTCATCATGAGACCCCGTATGATATTACTCCCAATTATCTTGTTTCCGTGATTTGCAGAACGTCATTCACGCGCAGATCCCGCGTAATTACCTGCTTGCGTCCCGAAGGCCAGTCCACCTCGACGCGATCGACTTTCTGCGCGTCTCCCAGGCCAAAGTACAGAGGAAGCGAACTCTGCGACAGGTAACCGGATTTGCCATCGTTATATTTCATCAGAGTCCGCCCACCGGCGGTGACGCGAACAAACGCGCCCAGTCCGTCACGGTTTGAGGCTGTGCCGGTGAGTTTCACCTTGAGCCAGTGAATCCCCCGGCGCTCGGCGAGATTGCTGACGAGAACCTGCGGCGGCGAGTTGAAGTCGTTGGTCACGATATCGAGATCGCCGTCGTTGTCCAGGTCGAAAACCACGGCAGACCGGCTTGCCAAAGGCGACATGACCGTGATTGTACCCGTCTGGCCCTTACATGGGTCCTTATAATACTGCTTTGCGTCAGGCGAGACTTTCGAGCAATCCAGCTCAAACCAGGGTGTGTGTGTCCGTCCCCCTCTGCGGGGCTCGACGCCCACCAGGAACTCCGCGTCGAGGAACTTCTGTCCGCGATTGTTCAACAGCAGGGAATTGATGCCGTAGCGGAACGGGAAGTTCATGCCCGAAGCGATGAAGATATCGTCCCAGCCGTCGGCGTTAAAATCGCCGATGCTCGGCCCCCAGGGCCAATAGTTTTCCACTCCCATGGCGTCCGACACTTCCTCGAATTTACCGGAACCGAGATTGTGATAGAGGGCGTTGCCGAAGATGAAGTTGCTGGTTGGCCCCATCAGCATATCCTTATCGGGAGGAGGCGCCGATTTCTTCTTCTCGTCCCCGGGGGCGGCCTCCGCCCACATGTCCGAGTGCATATCGGTGATGAACAAGTCCAGGCGGCCGTCGTTGTCATAGTCGAAGAACTTGATCCCCATGGCGCCCCACGGCGTTTTCGGGAAATACTGCTTGGTCTGCTCAGAGAACTTGCCGCCGTGATTCTCATAAAAGTGGTTGCCGCCCTGCATGTTGAGGAAGTAAATCTGCGGCCAGCCATCCCCATTGAGATCGGTGAATGTGGCGTCGCCCGACCACCCGATCGGCTTCAAACCAACTTCGGCGGTGACGTCCTTGAAGCGGTTGTGTCCCAGGTTGCGATAAAGGACGGGGTACTCGTAACGATCGAAAAACTGATGCCCCATGAACGCATCGGGAAGGGCCAGGTATTCGCCCTGCGCGCCTTTCTCGTCGGATGTGTATCTGCCGACGTTGCACACCAGGAGATCGAGCAGGCCATCGTGGTCGTAATCGAAGAAAAAGGCGCCTGAGGAATGCGCGGCTCCGGCGATGCCGGCTTCGCGGGTGATGTCGCGGAAGTGCCCGTGGCCGTCGTTCTCGAACAGCAGATTGCCGCCTCGCACGGTGGTCACGAACAGGTCGGGGTCGCCGTCGTTATCGATGTCCGCGAAAGCGGCGGAGACGCTGATACGCCCCGGAACGCCTACGCCCGCCTCCGCGGTGATGTTCTTGAACCTGCCGCCGCCGAGATTCTTCCAAAGCTCGTTGCCGCCGGTCTGGCTCAGGAAGTAGATGTCGTACAGCCCATCGCCGTCGACATCCGCGACAGCGATGCCGTTGCCGTGGTCATAGTGCGCCGGTTGGTAGTTGCTTTTCGCGTCGTCGACGGCATGATTCACGAAGGTGATTCCGCTCTGCGGGAGCTTATCTTCGAATTGAAACTGATAGAACACCTGGAACTGATCGACGGTTTTCAATTGCTGTTGTTTGCGCGCCGCTAACAACGCCGAGGCGTCTTCGGCGGGAAAACGAACCTCCGGCCCGGCAGGTGGGGCGGCGCCGCGGGTAAGAACGGCTGCAAAAACGGCGGCGGCGATAACTCCCGTTGCGATGTTTCGAATTCTGTTGGCGATCACTTAGTGCCCCCCCTGGCTCTTCAGTTTTTGGTAAGCGGCCATCTCGCGATCCGCTTGTTGCGATTTCCCGGCCTGGCGATACAGTTCTGACAATCCCAGGTAGGCCGAGGCGGCCACACCGCTCTCATAATCGATACCGAGAAGCTTGATCCATGACGCTTCCGCGCGCGCGGCATCCTGGGCTGCGAACGCAGCCCGGCCCAACTCCAGAAGAATTTGCGGCGTATTCGGCTTGAGGCGATCGGCTTGGGCAAGTTTCTCCACCGCGGCGCGCGCCTGTCCTTGTTCGAGGAGCGCGGAGCCCAGACTATAAAAAGCGTCGGCACTGAACGGCCGGAGCTCGGTTTCCATGCCAAATTGCGCTGCCGCCGCGGACCATTTACCCTCGGCGGCCAGGACGTTTCCGAGCGCCAGGTGCACGTTAGGCGTGTATGGCCACAGCCGCAGAGACTCCACGTATTCCTGTTCTGCTTCGGCCAGCCGGCCGCTCTCAAAGTATCGTTCAGCCAGGACTTGATGCGACCGCGCCGAGTTCGCGCTGGATTGGAGGATCTGATCGAATGCCTTTTGTGAAGCCTGCGCCGCCGCCTGGCTAAAAGCGGAAAGCAGGTCTCGATCGTTTGGGTGCTTTGCGAGCGCGTCTTGCAGGCTAAGCAGGTCTTGAGGCGGCCGGCTCTCGTTACTCGCGGCAGCGCCGCTCTGGCCCGCCGGGTCGGGGTTGAGCTTCGCAAGCTGATCGGAACTCAGCTTCGAAGCCGAAGCTGTCGCGCGGCCAAAATAGTAAAGCAGATTAGGATTGTTGGGCTGCTTGGCCAAAGCGGCGTCGAGGGCCGTGATCGCGGCGCCGAGCCTGCCTAGCTCCAGATAGGCGATACCCAGCAAGTCGGGGGCGTGCACCTTCTCCAGGTGGGGCAGCGCCTCCTCGGCGTTTCCTTGCGTTAACAATACAGCTCCCAAGGCTTGATGGACGTCCAAGAGGCCGGGATTGAGATGCAACGCCAAGTCGAGTTCCGCGGCGGCCGCGGCATATTCGCCATTTTGGAAGTATGCAGTTCCCAGGCGCGCATGGCTGACCGCGGAGCTAGGCTGCAACTCAGTTACTTTGCGGAACTCTTGAATGGCCTCACCTAGCCGGCCCTGCCGCGCGGCCTCTTCGCCGGCCTGTGCGTGCTCGATAACTTCTGGCGTCACGCTTTGCAGAAAAAAAAAGCAGGCAAAGAAGGCAGGAGTCATGCTCTCTCCGCAAGAAATTATATCATTTGGCCGGAATTTCCATTTTGCCTTCCGAGTTCGGCAATTGTGCGTCCATCAGCAGCCGCTCCGCCATGTTCATTAATAAATCTTAACATGACTCGCCGGGCGGTCCGACTGACGCGCCATTCTCATAGTCCCGTAAATTCCTGCCTCCTCACTGATCCCCGTGACCCGGCCTCTGTTCTTGGGGCTATAATCGACGTATGCGGAAAGCCGGTGTACTGTCTCTCCTGCTTGCAGCTTGCACAGCTCCCATTCCCGGTCGGGCACAGGAGGCCGGCCCTCCAACCGGTCAGCCCACGATTAAGGTGACAGCCACCGAAGTCGCGCTCGACGTGGTGGTGCGCGACAAAAAGGGCCGCCAGGTGAAAAATCTGAAACCGACCGACGTCGAGATCTACGAAGACGGCGTCAAACAGCAGGTAACGAGTTTTCACATGGTGTCGGTCAAAGAATCGGACCGCCCCAAAGACAAGCAGCCGGCGGCGGCGCCGCAGCCGACTGCGCAAACCCGGCCCCTGCGGGACGTGAACACGATCTGCATCATCTTCCATAACATCGACCCGGTAACGCGTCCGCACGCCATCCAAATCGTGAGGGAATTCATCAAGTCGAATTTGCCGCCGGAGAGCTACATCGGGATTTTCAACCTGAACGAAAAGCTGGACGTGGTGCACGAATTCACCAAGAATCGCGACGAACTGCTGGCGTCGACGTTCAACGGCGGAGGGCTGGATTTCAGTAAGGCGTCGGTGGCTCTACTCACCGCCAGCCCGAATATCACTACCTTATCGGTGCAGGTGAACCAAGCCTCCCGGTCGGCTACCGCCACCGAAGATACTACCGGGGGCGAGGTCTCCACGACGGCCATCCTCGGCGCCGACGTCAACACCGGCGCGGGGGCCAATCGCCTGCGCGGCGACCAGGTGCAGGAAGCGCGCGATTTCTCACAAATTACCGGCATGCACGAGATCGACAGGATGAAGACCCTGATCGACCAGGTTGGCACCTTGCCGGGCCGCAAGACGGTTTTGCTGGTGAGCACCGGCCTGGTGCCGACGGGCGATCCTGACCTTTTCCAGAAGCTGGAGACGAACGCCAACAGCCATGGCATCACCTTCTACGCTCTGGACAGCAACGAAATGAGTGCTGGTGCCGACACCGTTCAAGGCGGCAATAACGCGATGGCACAGTTGGCCAAGACCAGCCAGCAGCAGAGCAATGTCAACGCCAGCCTCAGCCAGATGAAACAGAACGCACAACAGGGCGATGCCACGATTAATGGCGTGCGGACGTCGGACGCGCAATCTCACTTGCGCGAACTGGCCGAAGCCACGGGCGGATTCCTGATTGCCAATACCAACGATTTCCGCAAATCGTTCCAGCAATTGGACGCCGATCTGGAGACGCATTACGAAGTGGTCTACCACCCCACCGCCATGAAGTTCGACGGCAAGCTCCACAAGATTGAAGTGAAGCTGGTGCAGGCGCACCCCGATTATCAGGTGGAGAGCCGCACTGGTTACTATGCCATGCCCGATCTCAAGGACTCCGGTCCGATGACGCCGTCGGAATCCACCGGCATGGCCGTCTTGAACACCACTCCGCGGCCGCACGCGTTCGATTTTCACCTCACGGCATATCACTTCCGCAAAGACGATGCGAATGCCAGCGAGGAGCTGGCTATCGAAGTGCCGGGCGCGAAGCTGGGCGCCACGGCCGATCCGGCTCGCAAGCTCCACAAAGTGGATGTCTCTCTGCTGGCGCTGATTCGCGATGCCAACGGGGAAGTGGTGGATAAATACAGCCTCGAGAAGCCTTACTACGTCCCGGACGCCAATCTGGCCGCGATGCGCGCCGATCGATTGACGTACACGCACGTATTCGATTTGCCCCCGGGCAAGTATACCGTGGACGCCGCGGTGTTGGATCGGGAAGGCGCGAAGGCAACCTCGGAGACCGGGAGCTTTGAAGTTCCAGCGCCGCCGAAGGGTGTGGGCATCAGCAGCCTGGCCCTGGTGGGGTATCTCAATCCGGCCGGCGCTCAGCCGGATGCAAATGATCCCTTTGTCATCAAGGACAAGCTGGTCGTGCCCATGGTGGAGGCGGAGGTGAGTCCTTCCAGCAAGCACTGGATCTACTTCGTCGTGTACAAGGATAAGGCCAGCCAGGAAAAGCCGAAGATCCACGTGGAATTTAAGAGCGGCGGCCAGGTGGTGGCGGATCAAACGGCATCGCTGCCGGAGGCCGACAAGAACGGCGCCATTGCCATGCTGGTCGCCGCGCCCATCCGGCCGGGCAACTGCGAGTTGCAGATTACGGCTATGCAGGGCACCGAATCCGCCAGCGAGCATATCGCATACGTAGGCGCAGCACAGTAGACGGCGGCTCGGCCCGTTTCCGATTATGAGGTGTGATACACTGCGAGCAAAACGCTATGTTACGAGTTGCTTTCACCCTCACATTGGCCGCGTCCGCGCTTTTGGCACAAGCTCCGGCGGGTCCTCTGGTTCGCCTATACCCCGTAGCGGTAGACGCTAGCGGCCAGCCGGTCACCGATCTGACCGCCGACGATTTCAAAATCGTCGATCAGAACAAGCCGGAGTCAGTCTTCCTTTTCCACGGACCCAAGACTGAGGCGCCGCCGCCCAAGCTGGATGTCCTGGAGTTCTCCAACCGCACGAGGGCAGCGAGACCGCACGCCACAGTTATTCTGTTTGACCTGATGAATCAGAACCAGCCGGACCGGCTGGAGATGTGGCACGTTCTGGATAAGTCCCTGCCACAATTGGAATCGGGCGAGTTCCTCTACTTCTACCTGCTCAACCTGGAGGGCGAACTGGTTCCCATTCACGCCATGGGGCCCAGGGCTGCCGACGACGCAACCTGGCCCCACGACGTGGCTGCGGCTCTCGACAAAGCCATGAAAACCGCCAGCCATGGCCGGCCCGTCCAGCTCGGACAGGAAGACCAAGCCAAGAAGACCTTCCACCAGCTCGAGGTGCTGGCTACTCAACTGGCGCTGTTTCCGGGCCGGAGGGACATCGTCTGGATCGCCAACGGGATGCAGAATGCCTACAACAGCAAGCTTCCGTGCAGCGGCGATTGGGTGGATTGCGCTCTTTACGTACCTCACCTGGCGGTGACGCTGGCCACAGCCGGCGTAGCCGTCGATCCTCTTTCCAATGGCAGGGATGTGGCCACGGGAACCACTGCCATTTCAGGAATGGACACCCCCATCGGAGATAAAGGCCAAGTCAGATCGATTCAGGGAGATACCAGCAACCAGCAGGGGGCGCAGGGGACCGATCCCGCCCTCGACCTCACGCAAATGGCCCGGCTGACGGGCGGCCACGCCTACTTTCGGCAAGACATTCGGACCGTGGTCAAGCAGGTGGCAACTGACGCCAACGGCGCTTACGAAGTTGCCTATGCTCCATCCGCGGACAACTGGGACAACAAGTTCCATGTGATTCACGTGACGGCCGCGCGTCCGGGGGTGAAGGTGCAGGTAAGGGAGCGCTATTACGCGCTGACCGATTCGCGGACGCCGCTGGAAAGGACGAAAGCCGTCTTAATGGAAGCTTTCCAAAGCCCGATGGACTATTCCGAAATCGGTTTGCGAGTCAAATTCGCTCCCCTGGACGGCCAGACGGGTGTGCACCTGGAAATCCACGTCGATCCTGCCAATCTTATGTTGCACCACGGGGACGGCGGTAAGTACTCAGGAGCGCTCTATTGCCTGATCTCCGATCGCAACGGCTCCGGGCCTGCCGGTGAACCGGCCGTACTGGAACTGAAGCCGGATTTAACTGCGGATCAGTATAAATCGGTCTTAAAGGATGGACTTCCCATCGAGCAGGACCATCCTACGAGCGCCGCTCAAGTGCGCGTGATTGTCCTCGATGAGAACACCAACGAGGTTGGTTCCGTCACTTTCCCCGTGAAGTGAGGTTCGCGAGCATCTGGAGCACAGCGGTCCCCAGCCGGGGCGCTCCCGCGCGGGAGTGCCTCTGAGTTCGGTTGGGGAACGGCCTCCCCGAAGTGGCCGTTGCAGCTTTTGCAACTGTAAATCCTTGTGTCACAGGGCGATCGATACAGTGGTTCCACCCCCTTCACGTTATTCTTTTCGACCTTTCAGTCCAGGGACATCCGTTAACAAATAGAGACTCCCACCTCCGATTGCCGGAAAAGGCCCCGCCCACACAGGCAGATCCGCTGCAGCCTGATGCCTACAGAACGGTGGACTTATTTCTGATGGCGGCCGCGCCGACCGGATGGTGGTGTATCCATCCGACCCCTCAATTCATGTGTATCAGCCATGCAAACGGTGATCCGGGTCTGCAATTCTGCGTATCGACTCAATATGGAATTTGGAAGTGAAACACGTAAATCGGGACTTTCGCGTGAGCCGGATTCGAACAACGTCTGTTAACGACAGGGTTAACCGTTACTTCCATAGTGGAAAGATATTATTGTTGACACGAAAGTCGCATGGACTTATCGTCTATCCCAGGCATACAGTCCACGTGGATTGCGTGCGCTTGTGCAAGTCAGGGGTTAGGGCTCCGATGAAGGGGCCAGTTTATTACTTATGAGGAAGGGGCAAAATGAAGAAACCAAGTGACGCGCCGGTCTCAGTGACGAGCCGGCACATCAATTCGGGACGATTTTTCGTTTTGTTGGGACTATTGATCGCCATTGTTGCATTCACTCAGCTGCCCGCGTACGCCCAGTTCGCGAGCGGTTCGATCGGTGCCACCGTCACCGACTCAACAGGCGCGGTAATCCCGGCAGCGAAAGTCGTTCTGAAAAACCAGGCCAACGGCGAACTTCGTGACACCACCACGAACAGCGCCGGTTATTTCGATTTCCCGTCGATCCTGCCGGGAACGTACTCCGTAACCGTCAGTGCGACGGGTCTCCGGACCTCCGAACAGACGGGTATCGTCCTGACGCAAGGTTCCACGTTGCGTCTCCCGGCGATCGTTCTGCAAGTGCAGACCCAAAAGACGGAAATCGAGGTGGTTGCCGCCGAATCGGTCGTCGTGCCGGTCGACTCCGGGCAAACCAGCCAAACGCTCAACCAAAGCATGGTCGAGAACATCTCGCTCAACGGCCGCGACGCCGCCGAGCTGATCAAGATCATGCCCGGCGCCGCGATGAATACTGGTATGGGCCAGCAAATGTGGGGGCAGGGAGCTGTCGCGACTGCCAGCAATACCGGGCCGATCGGCTCCTTCTCGGTTCAGGGCATGAACGTTAACGGCGCCATGACGATGACGTCGGACGGCGCCAACCTGCTCGACCCGGGCAACCAGGGAACGCAAACGGCCAACATTAATCAGAACCAGGTGCAGGAAGTTTCGATTCTGACCAATGCCTACGGCGCGGAGTTCGCCAAGGGGCCGGTCACCTTCCAGGCCATCGGCAAAAGCGGCGGCTCGCAATTCCACGGGCAAGCATACTTTTATGCCCGCAACGGCGTTTTCAACAGCAACGGCTGGTACAACGACTTCGAGCACTTGCAAGCGCCGACCAACCACTTCTATTATCCGGGCGGCGACTTCGGCGGTCCGGTGCTGATTCCGGGCACGCGCTTCAACAAGAACCACGACAAGTTGTTCTTCTACGCGGCGTACGAGAACATGAGGCAGCAGCCGGCAGGCTACCTGAATCAGTATTTCGTACCCACGCAGCAGATGCTGGCGGGAAACTTTACACCGGCGTACCTAGCGACGCTCGGTCCGCATTTTGCGAGCAGCGTTGGCGAATCCAACGATCAGTTGAACTCGGCCATCTATCCGGGCGGGCAGATCCCGGCATCGGCGATCAATTCGAGTTCCATGTCGATCTTGAAGTTGATGCCCGCTCCGAATGTGGATCCGGTAAGCAACCCGACCGGTCTGAATTACGAGACCTTCATCGGGCCTCCGACGAACCGGTATGAACTTCGGCTTCGCGGCGACTACAACATCAGCACCAACACCAAGCTGTTCTTCTCCTGGAATCACCAGATCGAGCACGATCAGAACCCCATCAGTATCTGGTGGAACGTGAGCGGCTCCTTGCCGTATCCGACGTCGCAGGACGCCAACCAGGATTCCAACGTGTACAGCGCGAACCTGGTGCACGTGTTCAGCCCGACGTTGACCAACGAGTTTGTCTTCGCGTACGCCTCGTTCCTGAACCCGATCGTTCTCGGCAATCCCAGCATCGTGAATCCCGCGACGATGGGATTCCAGATGACGGGTCTATTCACCCAGCCGTACACGCCCATGATGCCGAGCACCTTGGGGTGGGGAGGCGCAAGCGGGGGCGTGGTCGGTTACGCCACGTACCAATATGGCGAGCCTTTCACCCCGGGCGGCAAGAACTCCTTCGGCAAGCTGTCGCAGACCCCGAACATCAGCGACAACGTGACGAAGATTCAAGGCGCCCACACCCTGAAAGCCGGCTTCTATTGGGACTACGCGCGTAACTACCAGACCAGCGGCACCATTGACGGCGATACCAACGGTGCGATCTCCTTCGACATCTGGGGTCCGTCGAACATCACTGCCGGCAACTATCTGGCCAACTTCATCACGGCCCGCAGCAACGGGTTCAACCAGAGCAACGCCGACGCCGTGCAGGACATGAAGTACCACCAGATCTCGTTCTTCATCAACGACCAGTGGAAGGCCAGCCGCAGGCTCACGCTTACCGGTGGTCTGCGGTTCGAGCACATGGGTAACTGGGTTCCGGCCGATCAGTATGGCGTTTCGGTTTGGGATGCGGCGACGTACAACAACACTTCGTCGGCGCCCGGGTTCACGGGGCTGGAATGGCATAGCATCGATTCCGCCATTCCAACATCGGGCTTCCCGAGCAAGACTCTGTTTATCGAACCTCGTTTCGGTTTTGCCTACGACATTTTCGGCAACGGCAAGACTGTGATCCGTGGCGGCGCCGGTTTGTTCCGCTACCAAATCGCATACAACAATGCCAGTGCGGGTTATAACCAACCCCTTGGCCTCATAGCAGGCCTCGGTGTCAACACCAACCTGTGCTGCGTGGGTTACAACTCCTTCCCGCAATACACCAACGCGCTGGGGGCCCCCGGGTTGGGCTCGAGCATCAGCGCGCTCACCATGGGAGACAGCCGAACGCCGAACACCTGGACCTACAACGTCACCCTCTCGCAACGTACGCCGTGGCGGTCGGTGGCCGAATTCCAGTACGCGGCCAGCAAATCGTACGACCTGTTGAGCTCGGGCGGCGGCAACAATCCTGGTTCCGTGGACACGATTCCGCTGGGCGCATTCTTCGGAGCCGATCCGATCACCGGCGTGAACCAGTACGCGCAGGGCATTCTGCCGAACAACTTCACGAATCTGAACGACTTTTATCCGTACCACAACTATACGGGTATCAATCTGGTCGGTCACGAGAGCTTCTCCAACTACAACGCGTTCATCGCTACGTGGCAGAAGCAATCGGGCCGTATGACGTTCACCACCAACTACACGTTCAGCAAGAACCTGGGCTGCCGCGACAATCAGAGTAGCAACAACGGCAGCGATGGCTCTTCGGCATGGCCGTACGACTGCCAGCACAATTACGGGGTGCTCTCGTTCGACCGCACCCATATCTTCAACGCAGCTTACGTGTTCAACCTGCCCAATGCCGTCAAAGGCAAAGGCGGCGCCTATAGATTCCTGGGCGGTCTGACCAACGGGTGGGTTCTTTCGGGAATTACGCAGTTTCAGAGCGGGCCTCCGCTGCAGGCGATCACTGGCAACCTGGACACCTCGTGGCCAGTCAATTTGCAGCCAGCCGACTACCTCGGGACGAGCTCCTTTGCCTACACCGAGCCGCTGGTCACTTGCGATCCGCGCAAGGGTCTGTCGCTGCCTCACCAGTACTTCAACCCCAACTGCTTCGCGCCTCCCACGGGCGGAAAAGACGGGGACTTGATCTGGCCGTACATCAAGGGGCCGGCATTCTTCAACAGCGACCTCGCGATCTACAAGGACTTCGCCTTCAAGGAGCACGACAAGATCGAGTTCCGCATGTCGGCGTTCGACTTCCTGAACCATCCGCTCTGGCAGTTCAACGTGTCTGGCAATGCGGATACCAATCTGAACTTCAACCTTCCGAACGCAAGCTCCTGCCCAGCCAACGCACCTATACCCTGCGGCTTGAGCCAGACCAACCTCAACACGAACACAACCGGCCAACCGTTGTTGAAGAACAACGTGCCGCGCGTGATCGAATTCGCAATCAAGTTCATGTTCTAGCTTCGTTCGCGAGGCTGGAAAGTGCAGTTAACTCAGGGGCGGCATCGGCCGCCCCTTTTTTGTGT
>Ga0181530_10003435_pt1 | contig 17685 bp, 17 predicted proteins | sample PEATcosm2014_Bin_42_FD_119769 | JGI IMG/M metagenome (GOLD analysis project Ga0181530, IMG submission 119769) | Peatland microbial communities from MTU Mesocosm Facility, Houghton, MI, USA - PEATcosm2014_Bin10_60_metaG | ecosystem: Environmental > Terrestrial > Soil > Wetlands > Peat | place... | reverse complement strand
TTGGGTGACCAATGTCGGCGACACCTATTACCTGCTGGGCTCGGCGCTGGGCGCGCATCCTTATCCCATGATGGTGCGCGATTTTCAAAAGGTGATCGGCGAGGAGGCGCGGCGGCAGATGCTCGAAGCCGAAGGGCGCCTGCCCGACGCGGTTTTCGCCTGCGTCGGCGGCGGCTCGAACGCCATCGGCATCTTCCACGCGTTTCTCGCGGATCCGGCCGTTGCGCTGATCGGCGTCGAAGCCGGCGGCCGGGGTAGCGGGCTGGGCGATCACGCGGCCCGCTTTCGCGGCGGCGCTCCCGGCGTGCTGCAAGGCGCCTTCAGCTACCTGTTGCAGGATGAAGACGGGCAGGTGTCGCTCACTCACTCGGTTTCGGCGGGTCTCGATTACGCGATGATCGGCCCCGAGCACGCGCTGCTACACGACCAGCGCCGCGCCGAATACGTGGCTGCATCCGATTCTGAAGCGCTCGCCGCGGCGCTCCAGCTTTCGCGAATCGAAGGCATCATTCCGGCGCTTGAAAGCGCGCACGCCGTGGCCGAAGCGATTCGGCGCGCACCCGCAGCCGCGGGAAAGCTGTTTCTCATCAACTTGTCCGGCCGCGGCGACAAGGACATCGATATCTACCGCGAGAACTTCCCGGAGATCGACCAGCCATGACGCGCATCGGCCGCATGTTCGAAGAGCGGAAACGCGCCGGGCGCAAGAGCCTGATTGCCTACCTCACCGCGGGCGATCCCTCGCCGGAGCGCACGCCCGCGTTGGTCGAAGCGCTGCTGCGCGGCGGCGCGGACCTGATCGAGCTGGGCGTGCCGTTTTCCGATCCCATCGCGGATGGGCCGGTGATCCAGCGCGCCGGCGAGCGGGCGCTCAAGGCCGGCACGTCGCTCGGGAGCGTGCTCGAAATCGCGCGCGAGATCCGCCAGCGCTCGGAGGCGCCGCTGCTGCTGTTCACCTATTTGAACCCGGTGCTGCGCTACGGCCTGGAGCGCCTGGCCCGCGACGCCGCGCAGGCCGGCATCGATGGCTGCCTGCTAACCGACGCTTCGGTGGAAGAGGCGCACGAATATGTGGGCGCCATGCACGGGCAGGGCCTCGACACGGTGTTTTTGGCCGCGCCCACTTCCACACCGCGGCGCCTGGAACTGGTGGCCGGCTATTCCACCGGCTTCGTCTACCTGGTGTCGCGCACCGGCGTCACCGGCGAGCGCGATTCGCTCTCCAGCGCGGCCGCGCCGCTGGTGCGCGCCATGCGCGCCATCACCGATTTGCCGCTGGCGGTGGGCTTCGGCATCTCGAAGCCGGAGCAGGTAGCGGAGCTGGGCAGCCAGGTGGACGCCGTGGTGGTGGGCAGCGCATTCGTCCGATTGATCGAGCGCAACAGCGACAACGCGTCGCTTGAGATCCAGCTCGAGAGTTTCACCCGCGAGTTGAAACACGGTTTTGGAGCGCAGGCATGACGGAAGAAGAAGCGCGGCCCAAGTTGGATGAGCTGCGCACGCAAATCGACGAACTGGATCGGGACATCGTGAAGCTGCTGAACGATCGCATGCGTGTGGTGGAGGATATCGGGCGCATCAAGCGATTGGCCGGCCTGCCCATCTACGAGCCCAAGCGCGAGAGCGAGGTGTTCGCCAATGTGATCGCGTCCAACGGCGGCCCGTTGCCGCCGGACGGTCTGCGCCGTGTTTTCGAACGTATTATCGACGAAGCGCGCACCGTGCAGCGGATGCGCATGCAATCGGACGGAGGCAAGCCATGATCGTGGTGATGCAGGCAGGCGCCAGCGAAGAGAACATCCAGGCGGTGATCGACCGCATGGTGGAGATGGAGTTCAACGTCCACCGCTCCACCGGACAGATCCACACCGTGCTCGGCGGCGTGGGTGGCAATCCGGAGTTCGACCTGGGGGTGTTCGAGGTGATGGATGGCGTGAAGGAAGCGCATCGCATCGCCTCGCCGTACAAGCTCGCCAGCCGCCATTTTCGGCCCGGCGGGACGGTCGTCAAAGTGGGCGGTTGCGAAATCGGCGGCGGCCGGGTGGTGGTGATGGCCGGGCCGTCGAGCGTGGAAAGCCGCGAGCAAATTGAGCGGTCGGCCGAGATTGTGGCTGCCGCCGGCGCGGCCATCATTCGCGGCGGCGCCTTCAAACAGCGCAGCTCGCCGTATGGTTTTCAGGGGCTGGGCGAGGCAGGTCTCGCGCTGCTGCGCGCCGCCGCCGATCGCCACGGCCTGCTGGTGGTGAGCGAAGTGATGGACATTACGCAGGTCGCTCTGCTAAGCCAGTACGCCGATATCCTGCAAATCGGCGCGCGCAACATGCAGAACTTCAACCTGCTGCGCGAGCTCGGCAAACAGAGCAAGCCGGTGTTGCTGAAGCGCGGCATCGCCGCCACCATCGAGGAGCTGCTGCTCTCCGCCGAACACATCCTGGCCGGCGGCAACTATGATGTGATCCTGTGCGAGCGCGGCATCCGCACCTTCGAAACCTATACCACGAACACGATGGATATCTCCGCCATCCCGGTGGTCAAGAAACTTTCGCACCTGCCGATTGTGGCCGACCCGTCGAACGGCACTGGCCGGCGTGATAAGGTCGCGCCGATGGCGCGCGCCGCGGTGGCAGCCGGCGCCGACGGCCTGCTGTTGGAAGTCCATCCCGATCCGGACCGCGCCTTGAGCGATGGCGCGCAGTCCTTGCGCCCGGAACAATTCACCGAGCTGATGGCGCAGTTGCGGATCATCGCCCCCGCGGTGGGAAGAAGCGTTTAGCGAGGCTCGCGGGTTGACAGGCGAAATCCGCTGTGGACCCGAAAACCGGGGCGCCTGTCCCACTTTTGCGGCCGGAGGATTCGCAGCAAAGTGGGGCAGGCGCTTCCGCCTGCCAACGGTGTTTTCCGCTTCATTCGTAGCGGTACAGCAGCACTCGCAGAATGCTGTTCGGGCGCAGGGTGAGGATCTCGCCCTGCCCTATGTCGTCGCCGCCCAGTTGCCGGACGACGGTCCACTTACCGTCCACGAATTTGCCTTCCTGCACGATTCCGAGTCCGACGGTCTTCGGCCCGGGTGTGTTCGCGGCGAACTCGAAGCGGATGCCGCCGCCGCCCAGGTAGAATTCGTCCGCCCCGGAATTGACCATGATCGCGGCCGCCTCCATGGGAGCTGGAGCGCCGTTCGGCCGCCTGCCTTCGGCCTGCGCCGGCACGGCTGGCTGCGCCGGAGCTCCCGGTTGCGCCGCCGGCTTCGGCTGAGGTGCAATCGGAACACGGCCCCTCCCCACATAGCTCGCCGTCAGCGTGTAATTCCCCAGCTTGAATTGCGCCGGCGCATCGCCCTGGTTCAGCCGCACGGCCGTAATCGTATCCGTCCCCTGATGCGCCGCAATCACTGGCGCCATCCGGGCAATCAGGCTATAGGTTGCGGCCAGCTCGCTATCCGCGCTCACGCTCCTCTCGATGAAAAAAGGCGAGAAGCCGATCGCGTTGTACTTGCCGAAGGCCACCAGGGCGTTGGCCGGGTTGATGCTTGTTTCCGGAATGAACAGCGGGTTGCCGTTGCGGGTGAACCGGTCAGCCACCTGGTCGAAGTACTCGAGGTAAAGATCGGGCGCCAGAATGTCGATGGCCGGCGCGGCGGCTCGCCAAATATCGTTCACCTGCGGCAGCGGGCCGCCGCATGGATATGTTCCCGGCCACGCCATATTCGGCTGCTGGAGCCACGCGTTCACGTACATCGGGATGTTGTACTCCGCCTTGCCCTCAGTCACCACCTTGCCGACGTAGCCGGCGTAGTTCCACGCCATGAAGAATTCGTCCACCGGCCAGTGGAGCTTGCGCCAGCCGGTCTCGTACTCTTCCTTGCTCAGCGGCGGGCTGTTGGTTTGGATGGGCATCTCCACGCTGTCCGGCTTGCCCGGCCCGAATACTTCTTCCCAGGTGCCGGAGGCTTTGAAGCCGTTGGCCGCCCACACGTCGCGCAGTTCCGGGGCGAGCGTGTCGCGGTGCTTCTGCAGGTAGTCCATCAGCGCCTTGGGGACCGGGCCGGCAAACGCTTTGTTCGCCGCCGCGGAGCGGTCGCGCGAATCGCGCAGCACGCCCACTTCGTTTTCCACCTGCATCATGACCACGGTGTGCTCGCGGCCATCCACTTCCTTGATGTGCCGCATCAGGGCGCGATAGGCACGCGCGTCTGCGTCGCGACTGGCGTCCCCGAAAGTGCTGAGCAGTTCGATGCTGCGGTCCCCTTGGATGCGGATGCGCGGGAACCGCTGGTAGTCTTTCTTCACCCAATAAGGAGCGTAGCTGGAAAGCCCGTTCTTCCAGCTTCCGAACCACAGGAATACCAGCTTCAAATGATTGGACCTGGCTTGCTCGATCAGACCATCCACGAGAGCGAACTCGAATTTGCCTTCCTCGGGTTCCACCTGCGCCCACGATACGGCAGCCAGCACGCAGTTGAGGTTACCGGCCACCAGGCGCTGCCAGATGGGTTGCATGTTCTCCAGGCTGGTGGCGGTGTTGTTGCCTAGTTCTCCAGTAAGCGCGAGGAATGGCTTTCCATCCACGATCAATTGCATTGCCGTTCCCTGTTTCTGGAGGTGGGGAATGTCCGAAGCGGTCTGCGCGTAAGCCCCAGCCGCGATCACGGTGGCGTAACAGGCCACCGCGAAACCTGCAATCGTTGTCGGTTTCATCATTTACTCTGGATTGTCTCGCATTTCTTGACGGCCTGCGTTCGGCCGCGGTCAGTACTTGGCCAGTCCCTCAAAATCCACGTTGCCGCCGGAGAGGATCACGCCCACCGAGCCAATGCCCGGCGGCATTTTGCCAAACAGGACGGCGGCGGCGGGGACTGCGCCGCTTGGCTCGACCAGCAGCTTGAGCCGCAGCAGAAGGAATTTCACCGTCTGGCGGATCTCGTCATCGGTCACCAGCACCACAGCTTCCGCGAGTTGTTGAATTACGGGGAAGGTGAGCGCGCCGGGCTGCGGTGCGCGCAACCCGTCGGCGATGGTGTCGGGATGAGGCACCGTGACGCGCTCGCCGGCCTTGAGCGACAGAAACGTGTCATTGGCGCCTGCTGGCTCGGCGCCAAAAATGCGGATCGCGGGATGGATGGCTTTGGCGATGGTGGCGCATCCGGAAAGCAGTCCGCCGCCGCCGACCGGCGCAATCAGCGCGTCGAGCGGTCCGGTCTCTTCGAGCAGTTCGAGAGCGGCCGTGCCCTGGCCGGCCATGATCAGCGGATGGTCGAAGGGCGGTACGAGCGTGGCGCCCGTTCGCTCCAGAATTCGGGCGGCGATCCGTTCGCGGACTTCCGTGTGCCGGTCGTAGGTCACGATGGTGGCGCCGTGCGTGCGCGTCGATTCCATCTTGGCGCGCGGCGCATCCTCCGGCATCACGATGGTGGCGCGCGTGCCCACGTGCTGCGCGGCGATCGCCACGGCCTGAGCGTGGTTGCCCGATGAGTAAGTCACCACGCCGCGCCCGAGCGCGTCCGTGGAGAGCGAGAGAATCAGGTTGGACGCGCCGCGGATTTTGAAGGCTCCGCCGCGTTGCAGATTCTCGCACTTGAAGAACGCGCGCACCCCGGCGCGGGCATCGAATCCCGCACAGGTGAAGACCGGTGTGCGGCGCGCCAGGGGGCGAATGCGCTCCGCCGCCTGGCGCACGTCATTGGCTTGAATGGCTAGGTCTGTCATTTTCCCAGTTACAACAGCGTCAAGCACGCCCCACCTCATTCCGCCGAGATCGACACCACCACTACGCCGCGCTCGCGCGGGTCGTGCGCGTCGGCGACCAGAGCCGGCTCCACGCGGAAGCGTACCACCATCTCTTCGACGCCTCGCGGCAGCGGTCGCACCAGCATGTGCGCGCCGGCGCGGCGGAACTCGGCCGGCTCCAGTTCGCTCCCGTTCACCGTGCCCGCCAGCGACACCGCGCCGTTAGCGGCGAAAAGTTCGTCGGGAAGGAACAGATTGATCGCCACCGTTCGCGCCCGCCCAGCGCCGGTTGCGCGGATGCGGAAAGAAAACTCCCGCCCGGTCCAGCGCCAGCCGGTGCCTTCCGCGGCGTGCCAGCCATCCAGCAGTTCCACGTTGGCCAGCCGGTCGAAGCGGCTCCGCAGAAAGCAGAACGCGCGCTCGTCTCGGTCCGCGCGCACCGGGTCCGACCGGCGTGTGTCGCCCACCGGAAGGAAGTCGAGCACGTCCCAATAGGTCCGCTTCAAAGCCAGCCGCAAACCGGGCTCGGAGAAAACGAAGTAGTTGCTCTCGTCGTTGTTGAGCTCGGTCTCATCCAGCAGATACGCCAGCGCGACGTCTTTCGGCATTGGCGCGCCCCCGGGAAAACGGCGCGCGATGCGCGTGCTCAGAAAGCAGTAAGCCGTGCGCTTCGCCAGCTCCTCGAGCACGTGGAACGGGTTGCGCAGATGATAGAGCGTGCCCAGGAAAAATGCAAAATCGTATGGACCGCCAGGCAATTGGAACGGCCGGTCGAGATCGAGTTCCACCAGTTCCACCGCCGACCCGAGCGCGGCCTTGAGCGCCCGCGCCCCGCGCATGCCGTTGTGATTGTAAACCCCGTGGTCGACCGCGGTCACCTGGTAGCCGAGCGATTCCAGGAAGAACGCCAGTTCGCCATCCGCGCAGCCCAGGTCGAGAACCTTGCGTCCCGCTCCATCCGGTCCGAACAGCGTCCGGTTGGCGCCGCGCAAGAGTTGGTTGCAGTGAGTGAGCGACGATAACACGTCGTACGGATACCACTCGAAGCCCGGATTCCGGATACCCAGCCGCGCCCGGCAGAGAACCTCGCGAAATTGTTCCGCCAGGTCGCGCACTCGCTCGATCCCCGTTGCGTTTTGCGTTCCTGCACCGCGAGCCACCCGCATGGCGTCCATCATACGCTGCGCCAGCCAGGAATTTCCATCGCCAGGCATGGCCCTATCCGGCGGCCGGCCGGCTCGACGAGCTTTGCTCATGGGCGGCGCGGTTGGCCAGTTCGTCGCAGCGGTTGTTGCCGGCGTGCGAAGCGTGTCCCTTGGTCCATACCCAGGTGGTCTGGTGGCGCGCCGCTTCCTCATCCAGGGCCTTCCATAGGTCCTGGTTGACCACCGGTTTCTTGGCCGCCGTCATCCAGCCCTTGCGCTTCCACCCGTGGATCCAGGTGGTGATGCCGTTCTTGACGTATTCCGAATCCGTCACCACTTCCACCGCGCACGCTTCGGTGAGCGCGCGCAGACCCTCGATGGCCGCGCGCAGCTCCATGCGGTTGTTGGTGGTGTGCGGCTCCGATCCCCACATTTCCTTGGTGCGCCGGTTGTGGATCAGAATCGACGCCCAGCCTCCGGGGCCGGGATTGCCCAGGCAGGCGCCATCGGTGATGAGCTGAACTTTCTTCACCGGGATCGGGAAACCGCCGCCGGCTCGGCCTGGAAGAATTCGTCCACCAGATCGAGAATCGCTTGCGGCTCCTGCGCCTGGTAGATGGACGCGCGAAGCTGCGCGCCGTGCCGCACGCCGTGGGTGAAGTAAGTGGCGAACTGTTTCATCTTGCCGACCGTATCCTTCTCGCCGCGCTCCACCAGCATCGCATAATAGCGGCGCATGATCTGGTAACGGTCGCGCTCGCTCGGCTGATCGTAGGCGCCGGTGGTCACATACTGCTCGATCTGGCGAAAGATCCACGGATTGGAGCTGGCCGCGCGGCCCACCATCACCGCGTCGCAGCCGGTTTCGTCCACCATGCGGACGGCGTCCTCCGGGGTGACGATGTCGCCGTTGCCGATCACCGGGATCTTCACCGCGGCTTTCACCTCCGCGATGCGGCTCCAATCGGCTTTGCCGCCGTAGCCCTGCTCGCGAGTGCGCGGGTGCAGCGCGATGGCGTCCAGGCCGCAATCTTCCGCCAGCCGCGCCAGGTCCACTGTCACCAATTCTCGATCGTTCCAGCCGGCGCGATATTTCAGGGTGAACGGAATCGTCACCGCGCGCCGGACTTCGCGCAGCAGGCGCTCTACCAGCGGCAGGTCGCGCAACAGGCCCGAGCCGCCATTGCACTTCACCACCTTGTTCACCGGGCAGCCCAGATTGAGGTCGACGATGTCGAAGCCCAGGCGCTGGCAAACGCGCGCGGCATCCGCGCACACGCCCGGGTCGGCGCCGAACAACTGCGCCGAAATCGGGCGCTCCTCCGCTTCGAAGGCCAGGTACTTCATGGTGCGCGTGGGCTTGTGCGCTGTGCCCGCCGCCTTCACGCCGTGGGAACTGGTGAATTCCGTCATCATCAGCCCGCAGCCGCCCAGGTTGCGGATGAACCGCCGGAACACGGTATCGGTTACGCCCGCCATCGGCGCCAGCACCGTGGCTGGACGAATCCGCACCGCGCCAATCGAAAACTCGCTGGGAAATGCGCGCATGGGCGTGAGCTCATTTCAATCTTAACGGTTGCCGGAGGCCCGCATCAACGGCCGCTTCTTTGCGGACAAGCAGTCGCGTAGCCACACCGCATTAACGCCTCGTAACATTAACTTCGTTTCAGGACCCGCAACGCCAGCCCCGGCGTCGCGTTTGACCGTGTAGGAGGTTGCACAGAATGAAACGAAAACTCTTGACGGTTGCATTCCTGATAGCGGGATCGGTGCTCACCGGTTGCGCCGGAAGCGCCGCGGTTATGGTTGAGCCGCCACCGCCGCGATACGGCGTTCTCGGCGTGGCGCCCGGTCCGGGCTTCGTCTGGACCGAAGGATTCTGGGATCTGCGCGGGAGCGCCTGGGGGTGGGCTCCCGGCCGCTGGGTTCGGCCGCCGCATCCGCGCGCGGTGTGGGTGGCTCCCGCGTGGCGCCGCGAGGGCGCTCACTGGCGCTACTACCGCGGCCGCTGGCGGTAACCCCGGCAGGTGGGACAGACCATCGTCTTTCGTGGTCTGTCAGGTTGCGCCAAAAGCGCGAGACTTGACAGACGACAAAATGCGATCGTCTGTCCCACCCCTACGCTGTCGCCTGGCGAGCGCTCAGGCGCGCCTTGCGAATCCGCAGGTACACGATCCGCACCATCGCCAGCACCGGCACCGAGAGGAAGGTCCCCGCAATACCGGCGATCTCCGCCCCGGCGAACACGCCGAACAGCACCAGCAGCGGATGTAGTTGCACCCCTCGCCCCATCAAGTGCGGCGAAACCACGTAGTCCTGAAGCATGCGGAAGATCGCCAGGAAGACAATGACCGGCAGCAAGCTCACGCCCCCTAACCCGGCCACGATGAGGATCAGCGCGACGGAGGTGACTGGGCCCAGCATGGGAATGAATTCCAGCAGGCCGCCGGCGGCCGCCAGCAGGATCGCGTACGGCATGCGCATTATGGAGAAGAAGATGGTGTAGGCCGTGAACGCCACTGCCGAGAGCACGAACAGCGCCCGCATGTAGTGCGCCAGCAGCAGGTTCACGTCGGAGATCACATCGTCGAGCAGCGCGCGGCGCGGACCCTCCTCCAACAAGTCGAGAACGTGCCCCCGCATGGTGGGCGCGTCCTTCAGAAAGAAAAATGCCAGGACCGGGATGATCACCACATAGATGAGGTTGCTGGCTACGCTCAGAATCTGCAACCCGTACTGGGGCAACTCGGAGATCAGGCTGCTCGAACGCGCCGCCGCTTCGGAGCGGACCGTTTCCATTATCTGCGCCTGCAACGAGTGGTCGCCGGGCAGCGGTTGCTGCCAGCTCGCCACCATGGCGGGAAACCTCCGGGCGAGCACCGAGGCCTCATCCACCACCCGCACGCCGACTTCGAAGCCGAGGCCGCCCAGGATCGCAACCACGATCACAAATGCCACCGCCAGTGCCGCCGTTCGGGTGCGGCGCGCCGGAAAAATACGGTCGAGCAGGTTCACCAGCGGCGCAAGCACATAGGCAAACAGCAGAGCCAGCGTGAAAACGAACAGCGTCGTGCGCGCCAGATAAACTACGTAGAGGAGCAGCAGCACAAGCGCCGCCGTCCACGTGGAGCGGGCGGCGCGTTTGTCGAAGCCGAGCATATCGCGGAGGAGCCTGGAGGATTATCCTAGCACGCTTCCTTCGTGGGGCGAGCTTCAGCCGGCCAACGCCGGCTTGGGGGCGCATTTTTTCCCGGCCGCGAAATGCTGCGATATCGGGCCTCTGGGCATATAATTGTCTTGTGAGAATCAAGACATCTATCACCCTGCCCAAGAGCCTCCTCAGCCGGCTGGATCGTGCCGATAAGAACCGTTCCGCGATTCTGGAGCGAGCCGCGGTCGCGTACCTCGCGCGCATCGAGAGAGAGGCGCGGGACCGCAGAGACATCAAGATCATCGAGCGCAACGCCGAAAGTCTGAATCTCGAGGCTATCGACACGCTCGAATACCAGCAACTGCGATGAAGCGGGGCGAATTTTACCTGGTGCGCAAGCCGGGTTCGCACGACCCGCGCAAGCAGCGGGTCTTCGCCATCGTCAGCCGTCAGGCGCTGATCGATTCGCGGTTCTCGACTCTGATTTGCGCCCCCGTGTACTCCCGGCACGATGGTCTGAGCACGCAGGTTCGCGTCGGCGTCGCGGAGGGTCTGAAGAGGGAGTCCAGCATTCACTGCGATGAGCTGGTCAGCCTTCCGAAATCGGTTTTCACCCACTATGTCGGGTCGCTCAAATCCGGCGCAATGCGGGAACTCGCCGCCGCCCTGGCCGTGTCTCTCGGCTTGGACGACTCCGATGCCCCTGGTTCTGTCAACTGACCTCCATGCCCGAATTTGACGCCATTCTTTTCGATTTTGACGGCGTGCTGGCCGACACAGAGCCGGTTCACTGGGCATGCTGGGCCGAGGTGCTGAAGCCGTTCGGCATCGCGCTCGAATGGGAGTACTACCGCGATCACGGCATCGGCATCGACGACAAGGAGATGCTGCGCACGCTGGCCGGGCTCGCCCATCCGCCGCTCGACTGGCGCACGCTGTTCGCCGAATATCCCAGGAAGAAAGAGCTGTTCCGCCGGCGCGTGCTCGCCCATCCTCCGTTCGATCCGGCGCTCGATGCCTTTCTCGACAATCTGCACCGAACCTACAGACTGGCTGTTGTGACATCCAGCGCGCGCGGCGAAATCGATCCACTACTCGCCGCCGGTGGCTTGCGGCATCACTTCGACGCGCTGGTCGGCGCCGAAGATGTGACCCACTACAAACCCGACCCGGAACCGTATCGCAAGGCCGCCGAACTGTTGGGCGCTCGCACACCGCTGGTGGTGGAAGATTCCGCGGCCGGGATCGCCAGCGGGCGCGCCGCCGGTTTTGCCGTGCTCGCCACGCCCGAGCCTTCGCAAATGCCCGCGCTGGTGACGCGCCGCCTGGCCGAACGGGCAGGCTGACGGGCGGGGCGCGCCCAGTGTAATCTGAAACTAGTGTCTCCCACCCCTAAGAAATCGACCAAGGATACGCTGCGCAGTTCCTGGCCACTGGTGGTCGAGCTGGTACGGCCACGCCGCGCCATGTTCGCTCTCGGCCTGCTGTTGACGCTGATCAACAGCGTCTGCGGCATCGTGCTGCCGGGTTCCACCAAGTTCCTGATCGATGACGTCATCGGCAAACATCATGCGAAATTGCTGGTGCCACTGGTGGCCGCGGTTCTGTTGGCGACGCTCATCCAGGGCGCCACATCCTATTCGCTCACCCAATTACTTTCCAAAGAAGCGCAGCGTCTGATTGCGGAAATGCGCCGCCGTGTGCAGCGGCACATCGGCCGCCTGCCAGTGTCCTATTACGATTCGAACAAAACCGGCGCGCTGGTTTCCCGCATCATGACCGACGTGGAAGGCGTGCGCAACCTGGTGGGCACCGGCCTGGTCGACTTCGTGGGCGGAATCATGAAAGCGCTTTTTTCGCTGGCCGCGCTGGTCTACATCAGCCCGCTGCTCACCGGCCTGGCGCTGCTGTTCATCGGCGCTTTCGGTTTCGGGTTGAGCAAAGCGTTTCGCCGCATCCGGCCGATCTTTCGCGAGCGCGGCAAGATCAACGCGGAAGTCACCGGCCGGCTCACCGAATCGTTGGCGGGCGTGCGCGTGGTGAAGGGCTATCACGCCGAGGTCGAGGAATCCAAGGTGTTTGCCGCCGGCGTGCAGCGGCTCTTGGACAACGTGATCAAAAGCCTCACTGCCATTTCGCTAATGAGCCTCTCCGCCACCGTGCTGATGGGCCTGGTGGGAGCCACCGTGATGTTTCTCGGCGCGCGCTCGATTCTCGCCGGCACGCTGACGCTCGGCGGCTTCATGATGTTCACCGCGTTCCTGGCCTTCCTGGTGGCGCCCATGTTCCAGGTGGTGGGAATCGGCACCCAGCTCACCGAAGCGCTGGCCGGCCTGGACCGCACGCAGGAGGTGCTGCACGAAAGGCCGGAAGACGAGGAGCCGCGCCGCACCATCGCCATCGGGCCCATCCAAGGTTATCTCACGTTCGACCGCGTGACCTTCGCCTACGAACCCGGCAAGCCCGTGTTGCACGACGTGAGCTTCGCCTCCGCGCCCGGTACCGTCTCCGCGCTGGTGGGCCCGTCGGGCTCGGGGAAATCCACCGTCATCAGCCTGATTGCCGCGTTTCACGAGCCCACCGAAGGCTCGATCCTGGTGGACGAAATCGATCTCGGCACCGTGCGTCTGGATGCATACCGCACGCAGTTGGGCGTGGTTCTGCAGGACACGTTTCTGTTTGACGGCTCGATCCGCGAGAACATCGCCTTTGCGCGGCCCGGCGCTTCCCAGGAAGAGATCCTGGCGGCATGCCGCATCGCGCGCGTGGATGAGTTCGCCGAGAAGCTCGAAAAGACTTATGACACGGTGGTGGGCGAACGCGGCGTAAAACTCTCCGGCGGGCAGCGCCAGCGCGTCTCGATTGCCCGCGCCATTCTCGCCAACCCGCGCATCCTGATTCTGGATGAGGCCACCTCGAGCCTGGATTCCGAATCCGAAGCCGCTATTCAGGAGGGTCTCTCCTACCTGATGAAGGGGCGCACCACGTTCGTCATCGCGCACCGGCTATCCACCATCCGCCGCGCCGATCAGATCCTGGTGCTGGAGGCCGGCCGCATTCTGGAGCGCGGCACTCACGAATCGCTGTACGCGCTCGGGGGCCGCTACTACGACCTCTACACGCGCCAGCACGGCATCGACGCCAACCTGTTCCTGGCGCCCGGCGAAGGGGACAAGGTGGAGGAAACCGAAGACGCTCCGCGGCTGGGCAACGCCGCGCCGCCCTCCGCCGCGTCCCTGTTGCGCGGCGGCATCGCGTAAGACAGGTATGGACAGGCCCTCGCCTTTCGTGGCCTGTCGCTGGCGAGCGGTTGACAGGCGACACAAACCGATCGCCTGTCCCACCCCGCTACTTCACCGGCGTCAGCCGCAGCAGCACCACATCGTGCGAGGGAAGCGGTGCGCGAAACTCGCCTTCGTTGCGGCCCAGATCCTTCTTCTGCCATACGTCGCGCACGCGGTAGGCGCCTTTGAGAAACGACAGGTGCGTCCAGTCGATTCTCAGTTGCACGGCTTCGTCGCTGTCGTTGAAGTAGCAGACCGCCCACTCGCCGCCGGACAATTCTTTCGCCCAGATCTGCTTGCCGGGGTGCTTCATGAAGCGGTATCCCTGCTTGCCGAGCGCGTCCTGGTCGATGGCGATGACCTCCGGGTTATTGAGCACGTCGCGCGTCTGGTCCGGCATCTTGCGCACGTCGTTGCCGGCCATCAACGGCGCGGCCAGCATGCTCCAGAGGCTGAAGTGGGCGCGCGATTCAGCCGCGCTCAGGCCGGGGTTGCCCACCTCGAGCATGTCGGGATCGTTCCAGTGGCCGGGGCCCGCGTATTGCTCCAAGCCCACCTGCAGCTCCAGAATGAACTTCCAGCCGAGCGAGTAAGCGCCCTGGCAATCGTAGCAATCCATGATGTCGCCGGTGGTGCGCCACAAATGACCGACGTCCTTGGCCCAGGTCCAGGGCTTGGTATCGCCCCATTCGCAAAGGCTGAAGACGATCGGCCGGCCGGCCGCGTGGAGCGCATCGCGCATGGTTTTGTAAGTCTCCTCGGCGTTCGCCGTGCCGTGATTGCACCAGTCGTACTTCAGATAATCGACTCCCCAGGAGGCGTACGCGAGGGCGTCTTGAAACTCGTGGCCGCGCCCGCCGGGCAGACCGGCGCAGGTCTTGGTTCCAGCGCAATTGTGGATGCCGAACAGGAGACCATGCGCGTGCAGGTAGTCGCCAACGGCTTTCATGCCGTGCGGGAAACGCGTCGGGTCGGGGACCAGGTTGCCCTGGGCGTCCCGCTCCGGGGCCTCCCAGCCGTCGTCGATCACGATGTACCGATAGCCCGCTTTCTGCATCCCGCTGGAGACGATCGCGTCGGCCATCTCTTTGATCAGGCTCTCGCTGATATTGCCTTGAAACGTGTTCCAACTGTTCCATCCCATCGGCGGCGTGGCAGCCAGCCCTTCGAATTTCTGCGCCCCGAGCGGCGCGGCAATGCATATCAGCAGAAGTGCAAACGTGTATTTAGCTTTCATGACGTGTGTTTCCGGTGGCCTCCAGAATAGCAGGCCGCGGAGAGAATGGAGGGCTGCGGCTTCAGCCTATTTTGCCGCCATCGGCTGGCCGTTTCTCAAGTCGTCGACGAGTTCGAGCGAAGCTACGTTTTCGATCACGTCGGGCTGGGCGACGTTGTTGAAGACGCAATGGGCGACGCGGACGCCGGAGATTTTGGCATTGTCATATCCGCGCAGGTAGAGCGCATAGCGGCTGCGTTGGGAGGTAATGTTTTCCACCACCACGTTGCGCACGCTGGGGGTAAACGGGCCGCCGGGGCCTTCCTCATAGTAGAAATCGATGTCGATCACGCCGCCCGCCACTTCGCCGACCGTGTTGTTGCGGAAGTAGAAACTCTCCAGCTCGCCGCCGCGGTGCGAGTTGGTCTTGACGCGCAGGGCGCGGTCGAGGTGCGGGCTGTCCATGCGGTTGTTTTCCATGAACACATTGCGTATGCCGCCCGAGACTTCGCTGCCGATGGAGACGCCGCCGTGGCCGTCCTTCATGCGGCAATTCCGCACCACGATGTTTTCGCAGAGCGCGTTGACGCGCCGGCCGTCGCGATTGCGGCCGCTCTTGATGGCGATGCAATCGTCGCCGGTATCGAATTCGCAACCTTCGATCAGCACGTCGGTCGAGCACTCCGGATCGCAGCCGTCGTTGTTGGGACCGTGGCTGGAGATCTTGACGTTGCGCACGGTGACATTCCTGCACAGCACCGGGTTGAGTTCCCACATCGGCGAATTGCGGATGGCGACTCCTTCGATCAGCACGTTCGCCGACCGGTACGGCTGCACGAAATTGGGCCGCAGGGTGGACCCCTCGCCGTAGACGCGCTGGCTCACCGGGACGTCCTTTTCGCCTTGATCGAGCAGCGCGCGGTTATCGGAGGAGGCCGGTTGCGGGCCGCGCACGGCGTTCTTCTTCCACGGCCACCAATGGTCCGCGTCCGCACCGCCATCGAGCGTCCCGCTCCCGGTTACGGCGATGTTGGTTTGCTCGAAGGCGTAAATGAAGGGCGAATAGTTCATGCACTCGGTGCTTTCGAAGCGGGTGAAGACCACCGGCAGATAGTCCTGCGGATCCTGGCTGAATCGCAGCGTGGCGCCGTCTTCCAGGTGCAGGTTGACGTTGCTGGCCAGATGGATCGCGCCCGTCAGGAAAACCCCGGCGGGGATCACCACCCGGCCGCCGCCGGCCGCCGAACAGGCCTGGATGGCCTTGCCGATGGCTTCGGTGGCCTTAATCTGTCCGCCATCGCGGGCGCCGTAACGCGTGATTTCGAACGCCCGGTTCGGAAATTCAGGCGGGCGGATGCGGCCCAGAATCTGCTCCAACTGGCGAGCGGGTTCAAGCGTCGGCTCGGCATGGAGACGGAAGCGCGCCGCAGCCAACGCGGCGGCGCCTCCCAAAAGTGTGCGGCGTGTCATGATGCGTTTCCCCGATCATTATAGGCGCAGCGCCGGCCGGTTTCATTGAGTTTTTCTAAAACGGCGCTTTAACGGCGCGGGGTTGACGCCTAAGGCGCCGCCCAATATATTCAGAACCGAAGATAGCTATTCTTCATCCAAAGCTTTGTCGTCTACGGCGGCTCTATTGTGAGTGATCAGAACGAACTTCGACTGGGACGGTTTTCATTGGGCATGGGTGACCGGTTTGCTCACCAGGCAAAAGCGCAGTTAGCGGCTTGCGTATGCGCCGCCGCCCAAGGCGCTGCTGTGACGCCAGTCTGGAACAAATCCAACCGGGAACACAAGATTGTAGGCTCGGAACCCGTTGGCACGCGCGCCGCCGCCGATGCGGCCGTGGAGGCTCTGGACTGGAAGCAGCCCTATTTTCTCGATGCGGACCACATCAACCTGGCGACAGTCGACCGGTTCATCGGAGCGTGCGACTTTTTCACGCTGGATGTAGCCCACGCCATCGCGCATCGCCCGAAACCCGGCGCGGTGGAGGCGTTCCTGGCGCGCCACCGGGAACTGGTGGGACGAGTCGAGATCGCCGGGCTCGACGGACCGCTGACCATCACCAGGGAAAAGGCCTTCCGTGCCGCATCCAAGTACCTGCGGGCGGTCAGCGAGGCCGCGGCCATCTACCGGTATGTCGAGCAGCGGGCGGCGGACGGCTTCATCACCGAAGTTTCGATGGATGAGACCGACTCGCCGCAGACGCCTTCCGAGCTGCTGCTGATTCTGGCGGCCCTGGCCGACGAAGGCGTTCCCATCCAAACCATAGCCCCCAAGTTCACCGGCCGCTTCAACAAGGGTGTGGACTACGTGGGCAACGTGGAGCAGTTCGAGCGCGAGTTTTCGACCGACCTGGCCGTGGTCGCGCACGCGGTCGAGCGCTACAAGCTGCCCAAGCATCTGAAGCTGAGCGTGCATTCCGGCAGCGACAAGTTTTCGCTGTATGGGCCCATCCGGCGCGCGCTCGGAAATCACGGCACCGGCGTTCATCTCAAGACGGCCGGCACCACCTGGCTGGAGGAACTTATCGGCCTGGCTGAAGCCGGCGCGGAAGGGCTGGCGCTGGCCAAGGAGATTTACGCGGAAGCTTACGAACACCAGCGCGAACTGTGCGAACCGTACTCCGCGGTGATCGACATCGATGTCAACAAGCTTCCCACGCCCGCCGCGGTGAATGGCTGGACCGCCGGGGAGTACGCCGGAGCGTTGCGCCACGACCGGACGAATCCGCTCTTCAATCCCAACCTGCGCCAGTTGCTGCACGTGGGCTACAAAATCGCGGCCAAGATGGGCGAGCGTTACACCAGGATGCTGGACGCCTGCGAAGCATCCATCGCGCGCAACGTTACCACCAACCTCTTCGAGCGCCACATCCGCCCGCTGTTTCTGGGGGCGTAGCATTTGGAGGTGGGACCGACGATCGGTTCTTGTCGCCGGTCACGGTGTTGCGCCGTAGACAATGACAGACCACCAAAGGCGATGGTCTGTCCTACCTGCCAACTATGCCTCAATTTCGGAGTTTAGCTTCCCTATAGGCGGGTGTTGGAGCCAAATAGAAAGTTCCTACTCCCAGCCAAATAGAAAGTTCCTCTTATCGGGGTCGTTCGCCGACCCTCATGGTATGGTCGCATAGCCGCAGCGGGTCGCGACCGAGGCGGTT
>Ga0181530_10003431_pt1 | contig 17696 bp, 18 predicted proteins | sample PEATcosm2014_Bin_42_FD_119769 | JGI IMG/M metagenome (GOLD analysis project Ga0181530, IMG submission 119769) | Peatland microbial communities from MTU Mesocosm Facility, Houghton, MI, USA - PEATcosm2014_Bin10_60_metaG | ecosystem: Environmental > Terrestrial > Soil > Wetlands > Peat | place... | reverse complement strand
TACTCGCCGATGCTCGGCCATATGGCTCCGATGATCGACTCCACCACCAAAGTGAAGACCAGCCCCACGACGATGGCGACGATCTGGTTCTTCAAGAGCGCGCCGAGTCCGAGGCCGTAGATGCCAAAAAGACCAGTTCCGAGCACGACACCGGGGGCGATCCTCGACCACTCGTGCCACATGTTGTGGGTCGTCGCAACGTAGTAGACCCCGTGCTGGGCGCTACACATCGCCTGCGACATCCCCTGCGCCACACCGCCCAGGCCCAGGCAGGAGTGCACTTTCACGCTGACGAGAACCACGCCGAGGATGAGCCCGGTCAGCATTGTGAGCGCACCCAAGAGGACACCGGCCCCGAACCCGATCCCAGACTTCGCCATGACGACACGGCCCCGACGCGGTTCGGCGAGGAAGGTCGGAGTCACGGTCTTGTGCCGGTACTCACCTGTGATGATGAGAACCCCGAGGACCAGGGCGAGCAGCCGCGAGACGTCGAGCACCGAGAATACGTTGACGAACCACTGGGAAGAACCGTGCGGGACGATTCCGGCTGTGCCCCCATGCCGGCCGCCTGGGGCCAAAGCGAGCCCGAAGCCGAACGCCAGGTCGATCACGACCAGGATTGCGAAGATCACATAGGTCGACCAGATCGTCCAGAGCTTGCGAAGCTCAGCGTTGAGCAACCTCGGCATCACTGACCTCCGACCGGCCCCGCCGAGCCGGACGGGGCAGGCGAGGGCGAAGCCGGCGGGCCGTCGCCGAATCGCCGGTAGTCACCGATCTGGGCCGCCGCGTGCCCGAGCTGCATGCTCTCACCGCCCGTCAAAGCGAAGAAGAGCGATTCGAGCGACTCGGTGGACGAGCCCATCTCGTGCACCTCGATGCGGTTCTCGACCATTATCGGGCCCACCGTTTCCGGGGTGCCGCCCTCGCATACGACATAGCCGTCGCGCTCCACAGCGGCAAGCTTGGCGTCATGCAGGACCTGGACGAGGCGGTCGGCGTCAGGCGTGCGCACCTTCACGGATCGCTTGGATCCGGCGAGCAGGTCCTGCAGTCTCCCCTGCGCCGCGAGCCGGCCGGCCGTGAGCACGATGACGTCGTCCACGATCAACTGCGCCTCGGACAGCAGGTGCGACGACACGATCACGATGCGTCCCCCGTCGGCTTGGTTCGCGCCCTCGGAGGCGTAGAGCCTGAGGAAGTCCCTCAGCCACGCGATGCCCTGAGGGTCGAGGCCGTTGGCCGGTTCGTCGAGAACGAGGATGTCCGGCTTGCCCAACATGGCCCGGGCGAGCTCGAGGCGCTGGCGCATGCCCAACGAGAACCCGCCGACGGCCCGCTGCGCGACTTCAGACAGGCCCACGAGGTCCAGGCACTCATCCACCCGGCTGAACGGAAGTCCTGCCACCTCTGCTATCAGCTTCAAATGGTTGCGTGCCGTACGGGCCGGGTGGAATCCCGACGCCTCGAGCACGGCGCCCACCCGCATCGTCGGGTTGGGCAGGTCGCGATAGCGATGCCCGTCGATGAGCACCGAGCCCGATGTCGGAGTCACGAGCCCGAGCAGCATCCTAAGCGTGGTGGTCTTACCGGCGCCGTTGGGCCCGAGGAAACCGGTGACCCCACCCGGGATGGCGTCGAAATCGAGGTGGTCGACGGCCACGACGTCCGCGCCGAAACGCTTCGTCAACCCCCGGGCTTGGATTGTCGGCATGTCAGGCCCAGCCTCCGTACGCTTCTTCGATCGCGAGCCGCGCCAGGCGGTTTCCCGGGGTGACCTTAGTTCCACCCACACATGGACTTCCTCCGTCCGCAGGCGGGCACAGCCGAACCTCGTCACTTGACCTGCATGCCGGGACTTCGGACCAACGCCGGACGTCGCGCTAAACCCATCTGCCCTACGCACCGATAAACTCAATTCAGCGAGGGCGTTTTTGCGCGCTCCCGAAAAGGAGGCCGCATATGTCGAGCAAGCCAAGAAGACTGTATCTCGGGGCAACTCTGCCCGCAGCACTGGTCGTGATTCTCGCAGGCTCTGTGGTCGCCGCCGGCGCCGCCTCCGCCAGCCGGGCCTTTCCGAACCAATCCGGCTTCCAGGGGGTGGTCACCTCCGTCAACGGCAGCGGCGTGATCGTGGACACTTGCCTGAGCTCGAATGCGGGCACCTTCACGATGGTCGGCCACATTCGCCTGGGCATCGTGACCGTCGACGTCACCTCGACGACGACCTACACGGACGCGGCCGTCACGTCGCCGTCCTTCGCCGACGTCTGCGTCGGTGACCAGGTCAAGGTCCTCGGCGCCCTCTCGTCCGGGGCGCTCGCCGCGACCGCGGTGACGATCGTGCCGTCCCAGACCCAAGGGATCGTCACGTCCGTGACGGTGGGGACCACCACGAGCACCTGCGGCACCGCGACCCAGTCGGGCAGCTTCGCGCTCGCGGCTAGGCACCGTGACATCGTGACCGTCGACGTCGGCGCTACGACGACCTCCTTCTCGGACGCCGCCCTCACATCGGCGACCTTCGCCGACGTCTGCGTCGGTGACCAGATCACCGCTCTCGGCACCCTCTCCTCCGGTGCTCTGGCGGCGAGCCTGGTGACGATCGTGCCGGCCCAGGCCCAAGGGATCGTCACGTCCGTGACGGTGGGAACCACCGCGAGCACAACCTCCTGTGGTAGCGGGGGCTTAGCGGGCAGCTTCACGCTGGGCAGCTTCTGGGCCCTTCCGGTGGCTACGGCCATCCCGCAGCGTCTCACGACAGTTGACGTCGCGGTGACGACGACCTACACGGACCCGGCCATCACGTCGCCGTCCTTCGGCAACGTCTGCGTCGGTGACCAGGTCAAGGCTCTCGGCACCCTCTCCTCCGGTGTCCTGGCAGCGACCGCCGTGACGATCCTGCCGACCCAGGCCCAAGGGATCGTCACGTCCGTGACGGTGGGGACCAACACGACGAGCACAACGCCAGGCTCCTGTGGCACCGGGGGCGCGACGGGCATCTTCACGGTGGCCAGCATCCCGCCCATCGGCATCGTGCCCCTACCGGTGGCCGCCATGCCCACGCGACTTCTCACGACAGTCGACGTCACCGGGACAACGACCTTCACGGACGCGGCCATCACGTCGCCGTCCTTCGCCAACGTCTGCGTCGGTGGCCACGTTGAGGCGACCGGCACCCTCTCCTCCGGTGTGCTCGTGGCGGCCGCGGTGACTATCCTGGCCCCGATTTTCTTCGCTCCCGGTCACGGCAACCGCCGGGGTTAGGCCCGCCGAGCGAGGCACGACCGGAGCCTTCGCCAGCTTTCACCACCGGGGATCGCCCCTGCGCAACGCGGGCGGCGGTCCTCGGTGAGCTCGGTTCCCGCGAGGTCGGCCTAGAGGTGCTTGCGCGTGGTTACTAGGACGGGGATCTTCCGGTCCGTCTTGGTCTGGTAAGCGGCATAGGGCGGGTAGGCGGCGACCGCGCGTTCCCACCACATCGCCCTCTCGTCACCGCTCACCTCCCGGACGACCACGTCGAAGACCTCCGGCCCGTCCTGGATCATCACAGCCTCCGGGTCGGCGATCAGGTTGTAGTACCAGACCGGGTGAGTCGGGGCTCCTCCCTTGGAGGCGACCAGGGCGTACTCCCCGTCGTGCTCGACCCTCATGAGGGCGAACTTGCGGATCTTCCCGCTCTTGTTGCCTCGGGTGGTCACGATGATCACCGGAAGCCCTGTGTCGAACAGGGTGTTCGCTCGCTGGCCTCCCGAGCTCTCGTACTCGGCTACCTGGTCCCTGACCCAGGCCTGTGGGCTCGGTTCGTACTCTCCCTCTAGTGGCATGGAGCCACTCTAGGTAGCCTTGCAGGCTGATTGGTCAGGTGATCGTCGCCGCGTAGTCGGGCACGTAGCGGTACCGGTCCCGGGGCGGCCGCTGGTAGTTGCCCACCGGTGTCCGCGCGGCCAGTTTGGGCTTGGGCAGCCTGCGCTCCTCGTAGGGGATCATCGACAGGAGATGGGCGATGCAGTTGAGCCGGGCCCGTTTCTTGTCGTCGGCCTCGACCTCGTACCAAGGCGAGTCCGGCAGGTCGCAGTGGGCGAACATCTCGTCTTTCGCCTTTGAGTACTGGACCCAACGCTTGCGGCCCTCCAGGTCCATGTCGCTCAGCTTCCACCGCTTGAGGGGATCGTTGAGGCGGTCCTTGAACCTTCGCTCCTGCTCCTCGTCGCTCACGGAGAACCAGTACTTGACCAAGATGATGCCGTCGTCGATGAGCATCCGCTCGAACGCCGGGCACTGACGGAAGAAACGGTGGTACTCCTCCTCGGTACAGAACCCCATGACCCGCTCGACCCCGGCCCGGTTGTACCAGCTGCGGTCGAACAGGACGATCTCGCCCCCGGCGGGGAGGTGGGCGATGTAGCGCTGGAAGTACCACTCGGTCTTCTCGCGGTCGCTCGGCGCGGGAAGCGCCGCGACGCGGCACCAGCGAGGATTCAGGTGCTCGGTGATCCTCTTGATCACCCCGCCCTTTCCCGCGGCGTCGCGGCCCTCCACGACGATGACCACGCGCTTGCCTTCCTCGCGGACCCACTGCTGCATGCTCACCAACTCGGTCTGGAGCCGGAGAAGGGCCCTGTCGTACTTGTCGGTATCAGCCATTGCCTCATCCTGCTCCCCCCGCGCCGCCCGCGCCACGTTCCCCGGGCCGAGGCCTCAGTCCGGATCGGCGAGAAGTCCCAAAGGCACCCCGGCAACTGGCCCGTCGCGGTCAGAGGCCTCGTGACCACCTCGGCCGGACCCGTGCACGAGCCCGAGCTTGACCATGGCGATCAGCCCGATGCCTGCGGCCACAACGCAGGCGGCCGCGCCCACGCCGAGACCGACCCGCGCGCTTGCCATGGCGACGACCCATCCGATCAGAGGGCCCCCGACCGGTGTCGTGCCCATGAACGCGACCGCCCACAACGACATCACGCGGCCGCGCATCGTCGGCTCGGCCTGCAGTTGCAACGTCGTGTTCCCCGTCGCGATGAACGTCACGCTCGCCCATCCCACCGCCGCCAGCGCAACGAGCTCGGCGCCCAGCACCGGTGCCAGAGCAGCCAGGCCTATGGCGATCCCGAATGCTGTGCCGGCCAATGTGAAGTGCCGGAGCCCGGTGCGGCCACGAGCTGCCGTCACGAGACCACCGAGCACCGCACCGACGCCCATGGCGGCCGTGAGGAAGCCGTAGGTCGCGGAGCCCCCGTGGAAGGTCTGCCTGGCTACTACCGGCAGGGTCACCTGGAACTCGTAGGCGAGCATCCCGACGATCACCATCATGAGAAGGGGGACACCGAGTCGCGGCTCGCCTTTGACGTACCGGAATCCCTCCCGCAGCTGGCCCTTCGCGCGGCCCGTTGGCTCGGTCGGGCTCAGCGCACCCGTGTCCATGGACACGAGCGAGTAGACGACCGCGCCAAAGCTCACAGCGTTGATCAGGAAGCACGCACCCTCGCCGACGCCCGCGATGAGCAGGCCGGCAATGGCCGGGCCGACCGCTCGCGCCACGTTCACCATCGTGGAGTTGAGGCTCACCGCGTTGCGTAGCTCGGCGGGGCCCACCATCTCGAGTACGAAGGACTGGCGCGCCGGGTTCTCGAAGGTGTTGTTGAGGCCGAGCACGACGGCGAGGACGCACAGCTCCCAGAAGCGGACCACGTGTGTGACGGCGAGCAAGCCGAGGGCGAGAGCCTGCAGACCCATGAGCGACTGCAGCACGATCATCAGCCGACGCTTGTCGGCACGGTCGGCGATGACGCCGCCGTAGGGCCCGAGGATGAGCACGGGCAGTGTCTGCAACGCGACGACGAACCCGAGCGCCGTGGCGGAGTGCGTCAGTGTGTAGACGAGCCACGACTGGGCCACCGTTTGCATCCAGGTCCCCACGAGCGAGACCGACTGGCCGAAGAAGAACCGCCTGTAGTTGGAAACCGACAACGCCGAGAAGGTACGGCGGCCGATCGCGAAGAGCCGGCTCACCGGCTGTCGGCGCTGGCGCGCCCAGCCTCAGGTGGGAGAAGCCGCTCCGCCAGATCCTCCAGCACCGGTAGGGCTGCGAGCAGAGTCTCGCGCTCTTCGGGACTGAGCTCCGCGAGCCGCTTGGAAAGCGCGTCGTTGCGCTCAGAGCGGATTCGCTCGAGCAGGCGGTACCCCTTAGCAGTCGCCTCCACGCGGCAAACCCGGCGGTCCCCTTCGGCGCCGAGCCGTCGGACGAGCCCGGCTGTCTCCAACTTGGGGATCAGGCGCGACAGCATCGTCGGATTCAGCCCGGCGAAGCTCGCCAGATCCGACAAGCGGATCGGCCCGCGCCGCTCGGCAGCCACGAGAACATCCACTTCAGTAGCAGTGAGCGAACCGGCGGCCTCCGTGGGCCGCAGCCGGCGAGAAAGCCTCGCGACCGCGATCCGCAACCGCGCCACGCTCATCTCGGCGCCTTCACCCTGGACAACTGAGTCCTGTGCGACCAAACGTGCACCCGCCGTCTACTTGCTTGCCAGCAAGCATTATACAGGCTGGTTCAGTCGAGGCGTTCGCCCCAGCGGGCTTGACGGGCGCGCTTGTAGATCTCGCCGTCGCGCCGGCTGATCACGCGCTCTGTGAGGCCGCCGGCTTCGCAGAGCCACAGGCGCACGTGACCTTTGTGCGGCCGCGGCGAGCGCACCAACCGGGCCACGGGCCCGCACGGCGGGCTCGCCGACACGGCCAGATAGGAGTACTTCTCGTCCTCGTATCCGAGCTTCGCCCCCTTCAGCGCGCGGTGCAGGCTCGAGCGCTCCAGGCGCACGGCGAAATGGCACCAGTCGGAGCCTTCCATGGGGCACGGGTTGTCGTGCGGGCACGGGGCGGTCACGTGAGCTCCCCAGGAGATGAGCGCCCGCCTGGCGGCCCGGAGCCGTTCGAAGCCGGCCGGGGTGCCGGGCTCGACAAGGATAAGTTCGCCGCGCGTCGCGCCCCACCATCGCGCGAGAGCTGGCTGCTCGTGTCCGTCCCGCAACTCCCCGAGAACGTACGCGCCGACAACGAGGTCGACCTTCCGAGCTGTCAGTTGACACGCATCGGCGATGGTCCACTCGGCATCGACCAACAGCAAAGGCGCGCCGACCTTGGCGAGCCGGGCGCCGAGCGCGGCCATGTCCGACTCGCGCTCGACGAGTTCGGCGTGCTCGAGCGACGGGAACACCGCCGCCGCGGCCCAAGTGGCTGTTCCCGGGCCAGCTCCCACGTCGAGGACGGTCCTCGGTGCCCAACCGGGCCTGAGCGCACGGAGCTCGGACAACACTCTGCGGGTTGCCGCGAACGTGGCGGGAGCCCGCGTCGCCAGGTAGGCCTGCAGTTGCCCGGGGGTGAAACTGCGTCCATCCTCCGCCTCCCCGAACCGGTAACGCTCCGACAGCGCCGAGGCCGGACCGACCAGATCTTGGTGGCGGAGCTCGCCCAGTTCGCGCTCGATCGCCGCCTCGAAGGCGGCGGGCGCGGCAACGGTCCCCGGCTCCTTCATCAATCGCTCACACCGCTAACTGGTTTCCCATCCTCCAGGTACTGGCAACTACGGGCGCTCAAGGCGGCGCGGACCCGCCGCCGAAGCGGCCCGCTCAGGAGTTTGAGTGCCTCGTCCACCGGCACGAAACCGAACTCCGCGATCTCCCCGGCCTGCACGTTCACGTGACTCAACCTCTCGGCAGCGAGCACGCCGCAGTCGAACAGGAAGCGCATGCCTCCCGGTCGTCCCTCCCGTGGCCGGAGAAAGTCGACGCACGCGAGCCGCCCGGAATCGATCTCGACCCCGCTCTCCTCACGGGCTTCGCGCCGGCAGGCTTGCCATGGTGTCTCGCCACCGGCTTCCACCTGCCCGCCGGGGATCGTCCAACCCGCCTTGTAGGTCGGTTTCAGGATGAGCAGGCGGCCTGCCCCGTCGAAGATGAGCGCGCCGGCCGAGGCCGGGATCGTCGGGATCTCGTAGGGCGCTTCTTCCATCAGACGAAGCCTGGCACGTTACGATCTGCCAAATGCTGCATCCCAGCTGGTACCTGGACGAGCTGGCTCAGGCCGTCCCTGCACACCTCGACGCCGACCATGTCGGCCGTCGTGCCGTCAAAGCCGGCCCCGTCACCGAGTCCGACGCGGACGTCGAGACGCTGATTTCTTCCCCCGACCCGCGCGAACTGACGCAGCCCGGAGGGTACCTCGATCTACGGCAGGTCTCTCTGCACCGCGTGCTGAGTGACCGTCCAACCGGGGGCGCCGTCTTCGGCACCGCCGCGGGCCCTGATCTTGCCTGACACCGGTACGCCCAAGAAATCCATGCCCGAACCGGCGATCTCGCTGAGCGCCCGCGAGGCGCGGAGGATCGCCCTCGCCGCCCAGTCGCTCCTCGGGCCGCGTATCCGGGGAGGGCCGGCGACCATGCTCGGTCGCCTCCGGGCCGTTCAGCTCGACACGATCTCGGTGCTCGCCCGGTCCCATGAGCTGGTCACCTTCGCCCGCCTCGGGCCGATCGCGCGGGCCCGGATCGACGAGGAGTACTGGGGACCCACGAGTGCCACCTTCGAGTACTGGTCGCACGCGGCGTGCATCCTCCCTCTCGAGGACTGGCCCGCTTACGGCTTTCGCCGTCGGGCTCTCATCGCACGGGGCCACCGCTGGCACCGCCTCGAGGACGCGGACAAGAGCTGCTCGTACGTCCGTGACCGCCTCCGGTCCGAGGGTCCGCTCTCGGCCCGGGAGCTCGGTGGGGCCAAGAGAGGCGGCCCCTGGTGGGACTGGACGGAGACCAAGATCGCCGCGGAGTGGCTGCTCGACATCGGTGAGCTGGCCTGCCGTCGGCGCAAGGGCTTCCAGCGCGTGTACGACCTTGCCGAGCGAGCCATCCCCGCCGAGGTGTACGGGATAGAGCTCAGCGACGAGGACTGCCACGTGCACCTCGTCGAGGCGGCGGCCGGCGCCCTGGGAGTCGCGACGGCAGGTGACATCGCCGCCTACCACGGCCTCACGCGACCGGAGGCGGAACGGGCGCTCACCAGGACCGCTCTGCTCGCGGCCAACGTCGAAGGATGGGCCCAGCCGGCCTTCACTTCGGAGGCGGCGCTCGGGGCACTCGGGCGAAGGATGAAAGGCCGCGCCGTTCTCGTCTCCCCGTTCGACTGCCTCACCTGGTACCGGGAGCGGACCGAACGGCTCTTCGGCTTCCGCCACCGACTGGAGGCTTATGTGCCCCGGGCCAAGCGGCTCCATGGCTACTTCTCCATGCCGGTCCTCGGCGGCGACCGGCTCGTCGGTCTGGTGGACCCCGCCCGCAGAGGCAACACTCTTGTCGCCAAGCACGTCTCTCTCGAAGGAAGGGACGCCGTCGCCCATGTCGCCTCGGCCCTGGCCGAAGCCGCCGCCTGGGTCGCAAGCGACAACATCGTCGTCGAGCGGGTGACCCCGTCCGAGCGGACCTCTGAGCTCTGCAAGCTTGTCGAGGCCGCTCAGAGCTGATTGAGCAGGTCCTCGGCCGCGATCGATCCCGGAGCGATCCCCTCCGTGGCCATCCGGTTCGCTGTCGACCGAAGCAGCTCGTTGACCGGCGTCGCGACCCCGTGCAGTCTGCCCAGGAGGACAATCTCGCCGTTCAGCCAGTCGGCTTCGATGTTGCCGGTCCCGCGCGCCAGGCTCTGCCACGAGGACCCGCGCGAGAGGTCGTGGCCGCCGACCGGTCGCGGAGCTCCGAGGGCTGCGCGGCGCGCGGCGTCGAGATCGGGATCGGCAACCTCGATCCCGGCCGCCTGTAGGCACCGGCAGCCCTCCTCTCGGGCGAGGTGCTCGAGCTCCGCGGCCGCCGGGTCGTCAGAACGCGTGCCGCAGGCGGCCTGCAGGGCGTTGCCCAGGTTGGAGAGAAGTTTCAGGTACTTGCGAGCCATCACGTTCCTGTCGGGGATCGAGTCGAACCCGCTCCCGTTCAGATCCGCGACCACCTGCTCACTCACGTCGTCCAGGCCTTTGGGGTAGCGGCCGAGATCGAGCAGTCCGGTGAGCGGGGAGGACGGGACCTCGACCACGCCCGGCTCGAGATGGGTGGCGGGCATGAACACGCACATCGCCTGCACGTTTTCAAAGCGCCTCAGAGCAAGACGTTCGTTCTCCACGCCGTTCTGTGCACAGACCACCGGTAGGTCGGGTGGGGCACACTCCCCGAGCTCGACTAGGAGCGCCTCTGTGTGCTGGGTCTTGGTGGCGAGCACGGCCAGGTCGCCGTCCCGCCACATGACCGACGCCGGGTTCGGGGCCGTCGCGATCGGGAGCTTGACGCTGCGGTCGGGATCGCGCAGCTCGAGTCCCTCGCCGGCGAGCGCCGTCAGGTGGGCGCCCCGCGCCACGAGGATGACGTCGTGGCCGCTCTCGGACAGGCGTCCCCCGATAGCAGAGCCGATCGCGCCGGCGCCGAGAATCACATAACGCATGGTCGAACCTTTCAGATCACCGCCGAGCTCGTCACCCGGTGTCGAGGATCACTGTCACCGGGCCTTGGTTGGCGAGCTCGACGAGCATGTCGGCGCCGAAACGCCCCGTGGCGACCCGCGCCCCGAGGACGCGGAGGTGCTCGACCACGAGGTCCACGAGTGGCTCGGCGACCTCGCCCGGGGCGGCGGCGACAAAGGAGGGGCGCCGGCCTTTGGAGGCGTCCGCGTAGAGCGTGAACTGGCTTATGACGAGCAGCCCGCCCCCGGTGTCGGCCACCGAGCGGTTCATGCGCCCCTCAGCGTCGCCCATGATCCGTAACGTCCAGAGCTTGGAGGCCAGGGCGTGCGCCTGCGCCTCGCCGTCGCCGTTGGCGACTCCGACAAGCGCGACCAGTCCCGGGCCATCGAGCGATCCGACGATCTCCCCGTCGACGCTCACCCGGGCCCATGCCGCTCGCTGCACGACCGCCCGCACCTCAAGCGCCTCCGCTGATCGATCGAAGAGCTGCCAAAGCTCTCAGTTCAGCTCCGCCCGGGCCAGGTCGAAGGCCGTCGCGGCCCGGGCGAGATCCTCCCGCGTGTGCGCGGCGGATACCTGGACGCGGATGCGGGCCTTGCCGATGGGGACCACCGGGTAGCTGAACCCGATGACGTAGACGCCTCTTTGCAGGAGAAGGTCTGCCATCCGGGTCGCCAGGGCGGCGTCGCCGAGCATCACGGGGACGATCGGGTGATCGCCCGGGAGGATGTCGAAGCCGAGGCCTCCCATGCGCTCGCGGAACCACAACGTGTTCTCCCTGAGCCTCGCCCGCAGATCATCGCTCTCGTCCAACAGGTCGAGCACGGTGAGCGAGGCGGCCGCGATCGCCGGGGCCACGGAGTTGGAGAACAGGTACGGCCGGGAACGCTGCCGCAGGAGGTCGATGATCTCGCGGCGGCCGCTCACGTAACCACCGCTCGCGCCACCGAGCGCCTTGCCCAGCGTGCCCGTGACGATGTCGACCCTGTCTGCGACCTGGTGCAGCTCCGGCGTACCTCGCCCGCGGGCCCCTATGAACCCCACGGCATGCGAGTCGTCGACCATGACCATGGCGCCGTGGCGCTCGGCCAGCTCGCAGATATCCACCAAAGGCGCCACGTAGCCGTCCATCGAGAACACGCCGTCCGTCGCTATCAGCCGGCGCCTCGCGCCGGAGGCCTCACGCAGCTGCTCCTCCAGGTGCGCCATGTCCCGGTTGTGATAGCGATAACGCTGCGCGGCGCACAACCGGATGCCGTCGATTATCGAGGCATGGTTCAGCTCGTCAGAGATGACGGCGTCGTCCTTGCCCAAGAGCGTCTCGAACAGACCCCCGTTCGCGTCGAAGCACGACGAGTACAAGATCGAGTCCTCGGTCCCCAGAAAGCCGGAGAGCCGTCGCTCGAGGTCCTTGTGGATCTCCTGGGTTCCGCAGATGAAACGTACGCTCGCCATGCCGTAGCCCCAGCGGTCGAGCGCCTGCTTGGCCGCCGCCACGACACGAGGATCATCGGCAAGGCCGAGGTAGTTGTTCGCGCAGAGATTGAGGACCTCCCCGCCGCCCGACACCCCCACTGTTGCTTGTTGCGGCGTGACGATCACGCGCTCGGACTTGAAGAGCCCCTGCGAGCGGATCTCGTCCAACTGGGCCTTGAGCTCGCCCCGGACTTGGGAGAACATGGCGGACCTCCGATCAGGTTTCGGACCAGGTGAGCACGACCTTGCCGCAACGCCCGGTGCGCATGGCCTCGAAGCCCTCCTCGTAGTCGGTGGCCGCGAACCTGTGCGTTATCACCGGGGAGATGTCGACGCCCGAATGGACCAGCACCGACATCCAGTACCACGTCTCGAACATCTGCCTGCCGTAGATGCCCTTGATCGTGAGCATGTTCATCACAAGGTGCGACCAGTCGATCCCGAAATTCTCGGTCGGCAGGCCCAGCATGGCGATCTTGCCGCCGTGGGCCATGTTGGCGAGCATGTCCTGCAGCGCCGAGGCGCGGCCGGACATCTCGAGGCCGACGTCGAATCCCTCCCGCATGCCGAGCTCTCCCATCGCGTCGGCGATGCGTGTCTTCGACACGTCGATCGCGAGGGTGAGGCCCACCGCGCGCGCCAGCTCGAGCCGGTAGTCGGACACGTCGGTGATGACGATGTAGCGGGCGCCGGCGTGGCGGGCGACGATCGCCGCCATGAGCCCGATCGGGCCGGCTCCGGTGATGAGAACGTCCTCGCCGAGAACCGGGAAGCTGAGCGCGGTGTGCACGGCGTTGCCGAACGGGTCGAAGATCGCCGCCACGTCGAGGTCTATCCCCGCCAGGTGACGCCACACGTTCGTGGCCGGCAGGGCGATGTACTCCGCGAACGCGCCGGGGTGATTGACCCCGATCCCCTTGGTCCGGGCACACTGCACGCGGCGGCCCGCGATGCAGTTGCGGCACCGCCCGCAGACCAGATGGCCCTCCCCGCTCACGAGGTCGCCTATCTCGAGGTCGTCCACATCGACGCCGAGCTCGACGATCCGGCCGACGAACTCGTGGCCGATGACAAGAGGAACGGGCACGTTCGCCTGGGCCCACGGGTCCCAGGAATAGATGTGCAGGTCGGTACCGCAGATGCCGGTCCGCAGCACCTTGATGAGGACGTCCGCCCGGCCTATGACCGGTATCGGCACGTCCTCGAAGCTGAAACCCGCTTCGGGCCTGGCTTTGACGAGAGCCCTCATCGTTGACTACTCCTCGTCGCTCTCTCGAATCCCGCATCGCCGACCCTAGTTCAGGTCGGCGCCACTGACTTCCGGCCGACGCGCCGACGAGCGCCTCTGGCGGGTCAGGGAAGAATGGAAGAGACTTGCGCCATGGTGGAAGAGCGCTCTGTGGAACCGGCCTCCCCGAGTCGGCCCCAGCCCCTCGGCGAAGCCGCGGCCCGGGTGAGTGACTCCGAACGCGACCACGTCGTCGCCATGTTGCGCGATCACCTCGCGGTCGGTCGGCTCACCCTCGACGAGTTCTCGGAACGAACCGGGACCGCCCTGGCGGCCCGCACCCGGAGCGACCTCGACGCCGTGCTCGCCGACCTGCCGGTCGCCTCGGAGGCGCGGCGACGCGCCCGGCGCTGGATCGTGGCGGTCATGGGCCAGTCCGAATCCAAGGGGCGGTGGCGGCCCGGCGAGCGCACGGCCACTGTCGCGGTGATGGGCGAATGCCATATGGACCTGCGCCGGGCCGAGATCGACGGTCCTGAGGTCGTGATAACGGCGGTAAGCATCATGGGATCGATCGACATCGTCGTCCCCGAGGGGATCGACGTCGAGCTCACAGGCCTGTCCATCATGGGCCAGCGCAGCTTCAAGGTGCGCGACGTCCCGGTTCTCAGAGGCTCGCCCCGCATCTTGATCCGGGCGTTCCCCATCATGGGCGAGGTGAAGGTGAGAAGTAAGACCGTCGCTTCGGACCACGAGTGACGATCCTCGCCTAGCCTGCGATCACGACGGACGGCCCGGCGAGGAAGACGTGTACATCGCAAGAGTCGACAGCGGCTTAGGCGAGGAGGAGTGGCGCGGGTTCGTCACGAGTCAGGGCTTCGGCCATCTCGTGGCCGCCGGCAGGGGACGGGATGTCCCTGTCGTCGTTCCGACCCAGTTCGTCCTCGCGGGCGACGAGATCATCCTCCATCTCGTGGGCAAGAACCCGATCCTCGAGGCGATCGAGGAGCAGCCCCGGGTCCTCATGAGCGTCGCCGGTGACTGGGCCTTCATACCCTCTTCGTGGAAGGCCATCGGGGAAGAGGATCCCTTGCTCGGTGTCCCGACGACCTACTACGCCGCCGTCCAGATGGAGGGCCGCGCCACGATCGTCTCGGATCCCGCCGAAATAGCCGGCGTGCTCCGCCGTCAGCTGGCAGCGCTCCAGCCGGGGGTCGACATCGCCGATCCGCTCACGGCCCACCAGGCCTTGCTGAGGACGATACGGGCGATTCGCATCGCCATCGAAGAGGTCCGGGCGAAATTCAAGTACGGCGGCAACGTCGACGCCGCGCATCGCGAGGCCGTGATCGCCGCGCTCGAGCGTCGGGGCCGACCAGGTGACCTCGCCGCCGCCCGCCAGACCAGGCGCCGCCTCGACGCCCCGAACAAGTAGACCTGGCCATACGGCCGCTGCTCGACGCGGCCCGACGCCGGCCTTGGGGCTGTGAGCTCAGATCCCGCCGAGAAGCTTCGCGAGCGCGAGACGCGCGTCCGCGCTCTCGGCCGCCAGCTGCGCGAGGTACTGAGCCAGCAGCTGGGTCCATTCGGCGACGCTGATCTCTTGACGAGAGATGACCACGCCCCTGACCTCGCGGGCGACCGTCGCGACGAGGCCCCCGTGGCGGGTCACGAGCTCCAAGGTGCGCTCGCCCAGGCGGACCCGGATCGCCGTCGCCCGTCCCTCCCTGCCCGCCATCCGGTCCTTCATCGTCCGTTCGCGGTCCACCTCGACCATCCCGACCGGCAGGAGGTCCGCGACTGTTGCCGACAAAACGCGGTGGTACGAGTCCAGGTCGGCGGTGTCCGCGCGGATCGCCGCGGCCACGAGGTCGACCACGGCGGTGTCACCGCCACGCTCTGGCACAATCTCGCCGGGGCCTTGCCCACCACCGGCGTCAGCGCCTCCGGCGCCCGGGACGACCTCGGAGCTCACCGGTCGGTCAACGGGAGGACCATCTGCGGCTTGGCGATGATGTGGTCGGCACGCAGCGGCCGAACGGCGGTGCCGATGGCGAAGAACTCGGTCGTGTGACCGCCCCAGCGGTGCGCCAAGGACAAGAGCTGCACGCCGACAATCCCTTCGGCCTTAAGTTGCTCCGCCTCGGCCTGCATCCGGCTCATCGCCAGCTCCCGGGCGTCGTAGAGGGCTTCGGTGAACTTGGGTATCTCGACATTCCTGCCGACGTTGCCCATGGCCTTCAAGGCTCCCTGATGGGCGATGTGGTACACGCAGCTGCCCATCACCATGCCAAGCGGCGCGTAGCCGGCCTGGATCAGGGTCCAGAAGTCCTGACCTGAGAGGTCGGAGGTGAAGGGCTTGTTCTCGTCGTTGCGCCAGTTGCCCTTGTCGTCGGACTTGACGGCCGTGCCGACCGCGATGAACTCGGCGAGGTCGTTCCCGAACTCCTTGAACTCGATCTCGAGCCGGACGCCCACGATGCCGTCCGCACCGAGGGCGTCGGCCTCGGCTTCCATGCGAGTCATGGCCAGTTCACGAGCGTGGTACATGGCCTGCGACAGCGTGTCGAGCTCCATGTTCTGGCTCCACCGGCCGATCTGAAGACCGACGTGGTAGATGCTCGATCCGAGCACGAGGCCAAGAGGGCGGAAGCCTGCCTCCCGCACCAGGAGGAACTCGTTCACGCTCAGGTCCGATGTGAACAATGCTCCTGGCTGGCCGGGTCGCATCTCGGCCAGGCGCCGCATCGCGTCTTCGGGGATACCGAGCTCGTTGGCTTCGATGGTCATCGTTTGCTCCCTTGTGGGTTCGACAGCGGCAGGATCTTGAGACTCTTGGTCGGGGTTGCGCCCTCGGGGTGGAACCGGACTATGGCGTCGCCTATCAGCCTCGACTCGGCGACGTGGTCCGTGTGGTTCTCCCCCACCTCTTGGGCGTGGATGCTTAGCTGCATCGTGCTCGTGATCGCCCCGTCGGCGCCGATGGCGACGACGCGCCGGGCCAGCTGGGTCCTCGAGTCGGCCCGGACGTGATTGACGAGCTCGGTATAGCCCGAGACCTCGGTGTTGTAGGTCCAGGCGCTCGCCTGGCTCCTCGTCGCCCAGTCGTCGTGGCGGATGGCGACGGAGATCCCGACCACGACCGAGGCCGGCATCCAGCCGCCCTGGAGCAGCTTGGCGAAGTCCTGGCCGTTCAACGTCGTCGAGAACAGCCGGGCGGGGCGTCGGTCACCTGCCGCCCGCACGGCGGTGCCGAGCGCCACGAACTCCCGGTTGCCCTGTCCCAGGTGGCGCTGCTCCAGGCGCACACCGACCACCCCGTCTCCGCCGAGCGACTGGCACTCGAGCAACATGCGGTACAAGGCGGTGTCGAAGCCGTGGTAGAGCGCGTCGACGTAAGGGGCGTAGCCCACCCACCCCCCGGCCTGCCCGCTCGTCACGGTCCTGGCTGGGCCGCCAAAGCCGCCGAACATGGCGCCGCCGCCGGCCAGCCCGTAGCCGCCGTAGCCACAACCCGCCCAGCCTGTGAACCCGATCGTCTCGACGATGCAGCCCATCACTTCGCCGGCCACGGAGAAGCCCGCCGCCTCCACGCCCACGTGGCCCGGCACAGAGAGCAAGCTGCTGCGAACGGCCGAGGAGCGGCCCCGTTCCATCCTGACCAACGCCGCAGGCGGCAGACCCTGCCCGTCCCAGTCAGTAGTCATCGAGATTGCGCCTCCAGACCGCACCGCCGAGCGGACCATATCACCGCGCCGGAACCGATCGGGCTCGGAGGCAGTCGCCCCGGCCGAGTTTCTTGACAGTTCAGTGTCGGATTCCCCTTACGGCCAACTGGCGGTCGCCGGGCGCAGCTTCACGCCCGGACCAAGAGAGCGCCGAGCAGGGCCCTTTGTCGTCCGAATGTCCACTGTTCCGCAGCAGAATGCCGTTCGATGACGTCAGGATCATCAGGTGAACTTGCGCAGCTTTCGGCGGGAGCTGTGGACGAGCCTGGGATAGATCTGGGGATGGAAGGTGGAAAAGTAAGAAGACCTGTGAACTTACGGTGGATTTCGCGAAATCACTTGACGCCATCCGGCTGACAGCGCAAGCTCTCGCTTAACCGAAAGCGGTACGGTTCGAACGCCAGAGGCGAGGGAAGCCCGCAGGGGAGTCCGGAGTGTCTGGTGCGAGATCCAAACCGACAACGGAGAGGTGGACGGACCTCCGCCCCAAGGTTTGCCTCTCGGGGTAAGCCAGAAGGCCCAGGCGCCCGGCAGGGCCGCAAGGTTCCCGGTCGTCAGGCAGGAGGGCGAGCCGCCCAGGGGATGACCCCGGGAAGTACGGAGGCGCAAGCTGACCGGCTACCCGGGGTCCCTCCGCGTCTGGGGATCCTGTCGCAGTGACGCTGAGGAACGTCGCGGCCGAGCAACGGGGTCGGCCTCTGGCGCGCGGGCAGGCCTCCTGTCGTCTCGCGGCCCGTCCGCCACGGCAAGCAGCTGACCCCGCGTAGCCTCGT
>Ga0181530_10003429_pt1 | contig 17697 bp, 13 predicted proteins | sample PEATcosm2014_Bin_42_FD_119769 | JGI IMG/M metagenome (GOLD analysis project Ga0181530, IMG submission 119769) | Peatland microbial communities from MTU Mesocosm Facility, Houghton, MI, USA - PEATcosm2014_Bin10_60_metaG | ecosystem: Environmental > Terrestrial > Soil > Wetlands > Peat | place... | reverse complement strand
CGGGTGCGCTGGCAACTGCTGGCCCGTTCCGAACTGCGGCTGATCCGTCTGGAGCCGCCCCCAACCAAAAAACGCTTAAAAAAGTAGCCCGAGGTTTTTCAGCAGAATCAGATTGGTGCATTTGTTATCCAACATCTCCGGCCTTTCTTTGAAGCTCCTGTTTTTCTGTCTGTTGCATCCAGACATGCAAGTTTCTGTTGGCTCCCTTGGAGGTTCCCAACCCCACTCGGGCCGCTATGCTCTTGATCGGAAGAATCGTCTCTTTGCGCAACCTCGCCGCGATGGCCACCAGTGTAGCGGCATGTAGCCGGTGTGTAGCGGGTCGAAAAGCCCCGTTTCTCATAGGTAATGTAGCGGTGTAGCGGGTGTTACGCCGGTTTCCCCCCGGCGCAAGGCAAGATTGGTGTTTATTCGTGTGATTCGTGGGCGGGTGTGCCGCCGGTTTCCCCCCGGCGCAAGGCCGGCCGCAGTAGTCTCGTGGTCCGTAGTCCCGTGGTCCGTAATCCCGTGTAGCGGCACGTAGCCGGTGTGTAGCGGGTTGAAAAGCCCCGTTTCTCATAGGTAATGTAGCGGTGTAGCGGGTGTTACGCCGGTTTCCCCCCCGGCGCATTGAAGCCTTGGAGGCCAGGATGGTCAGCCACGATGCTTTTGCTCGGTTTTTGCTCGTTTGGGTGGTTGGAGACTTTGAGCATTTGGACAATTTAGCGACGGTCATAGACCGCCGCTACACGGGTTCGGCGGCGGGCTGCTGCTGGCTCAGGCAATGGAGGGTGCCGAAGCCGAGCACTAAATCCACGGCGTGGATTCCCACCACCGGGCGGTCGGGGAAGAGATCGGCCAGGATGCCCAGGGCGATGCGGTCGTTGGGGTCGTTGAAGGTGGGGACGATGACAGCGGCGTTGCTGATGTAGAAGTTGGCGTAGCTGGCGGGCAGGCGGTAGCCGTCGTAGAAAATCGGCGCGGGCATGGGCAGGGGGACCACTTGGATTTTTGAGCCGTCTTCAAGGCGCATGCCCTCGAGGCGTTCGCGGTTCTCGGCCAGCGGCGCGTAATTGATGTCGTCGGGATTGCTCTCTTGCGCCAAGACCACTGTGGTCGGATTGACGAACCGGCAAATATCATCCACATGGCCGTGGGTGTCGTCGCCCACAATGCCGCCGCCCAGCCAAAGCATATTGGTCGCACCCAGGTAGCGCTCCAGCACCAACTCGGTTTCCTTCCGGCCCAGGCCCGGATTGCGCGTCTGGATTTTTTGGTCCAGAAGGCACTCCTCGGTCGTCAGGAGAGTGCCCCTTCCATTGACATCAAGGGCGCCGCCTTCGATGACAAAATCGCGGCCCTGCCACTCGGCGTTGAACAGGCGTTTGCCCAGAAGCCGGGCCGCAACTTCAGGCACTTGGCGGTCTTGCTGCCAATCCGCGTATTTGGCCCAGGCATTGAAATGGAAATGAACGAAAGCGGTTTCCGACTTGCTGCCGCCGCGCCGGACGCAGATCGGCCCGCTGTCGCGCATCCAGCCGCGATTAGTCGGATGGATGATGAACTGGACGCGGGAGACATCGGCGTGGGCCTGGGCCAGGGTCCGGCGCGCCGCGTTTTCGGCGGCCGTGGAATTGACAAACAGCCGGACGATTTCGCCCGGACAGATTTTGCGGACCATTTCGCCATAGGCCCAGCGAATGGCGCTCACTTTGCGGGGCCAGTCGGCGGGGTTGTGCGGCCAGGCCAGCCAGGTGGCCTCGTGCCGCTCCCACTCGGCCGGCATGGCAAATCCTTCGGACGCCTCGGGCGTGGTAGGGCGAAGCTCCCGCTGAGCCGCTTTGCCCCGAGTCCGCTGGAGCGTCGCCGTACCGACATTTTTTTTCTTCATCATTCAATAGAATAAATACAACTAAAGGACTGGCAAGCGGAGAAGACTGCGTATATCCTCCGCGGCTGGAAACGACTGAATTGAAACATATATGAGCACAAAGAGAACGAGCCGTCACCGCGAAGATTTGTCCGAAGCGCCCGATTGGTTGCTGAAAAAGAAATGCCCAAACCGGGACAAATACCTGTCCGGCAAACGCATCATGCCCGCGGGCATCACCGGCAAGGAAAAACTGGCCGACCTGATGGATGCTTGCTTCCTGGCCTATAATTCCGCCCGCCTGCGCGAGGTGTGCCGCCTGTTCACCGAGCGGATGCTCGAACCGGACGTCACCCTCGGCATGACTTTGTCCGGCGCGCTGACCCCGGCCGGAGTCGGCTGCTCCTGCGTTGTCCCGCTCATCAAAGCCGGGTTCGTGGACTGGATCGTGAGCACCGGGGCCAATCTCTACCACGATCTGCATTTCGCCCTGAATTTCCCCGTCCATGTCGGCAGCCATCTTATTGACGACACCGATCTGCGCACCAATGACATCGTCCGCGTTTATGATGTCCTTTTGGGCTACAGCGATTGCCTGATGGCCACCGACGAAATCCTGCGCGGCATTCTCATCCAGCCCGAATTCCAGAAGGAAATGGGCACCGCCGAATTGCATTACCTGATTGGCCGCTACGCCGCCGAATGGGAGCGCAAGGCCGGCCTCAAGGATGTCTCCGTGCTGGCGGCCGCGTATCGCGCGGGCGTGCCGTGCTACACCTCCTCGCCCGGCGATTCGACCATCGGCATGAACGTGGCCGGCGTGGAACTGCGCGGCAACAAGTTGCGGATGAATCCGTCCATTGATGTCAATGAAACCACCGCCATTGTCCTGGGCGCCAAGCGGGCCGGCGGCAAGAGCGGCGTCATGCTCATGGGCGGCGGCAGCCCGAAGAATTTCATGCTGCAAACCGAGCCGCAGATTCAGGAAGTCCTGCGCATGAGGGAGTACGGCCAGGATTATTTCTTCCAGATCACCGACGCCCGCCCGGACACCGGCGGCCTTTCCGGCGCCACCCCCAGCGAGGCGGTCAGTTGGGGCAAGGTGGACCCGGACCGCCTGCCCGACGCGGTGGTTTGCTACACCGACACCACCATCGCCCTGCCGATCCTCACCCATTACGCGCTCTCGCGCCACGCCAAGCGCCCCCTCAAGCGCCTCTACGAAAAGCGGCCCGAATTGGTCCAGGCCCTGACGAAGGAGTATTTCGCCCACAACAAGGTAAAAATGATTGACGGCTCCGAGCCGGTAATTTGACAATGACGCGCAGGCAACTGCAGGAAATCGCCCGCAAGGAAGGCACGCCGGTGGTCGTCATAGACCACAACGTCCTTCGCGCCAACTACCGGGAGTTCCACCGGCACATGCCGCGCGTCCAGGCCTACTTCGCTGTCAAGGCCAACCCCGCCCCGGAGATCGTCCGCAGCCTCTACAAGATCGGGGCCAGCTTCGATGTGGCGTCGCTGGCGGAATTCAGGCTGGTGTACGAGAACATCAAGGACCTGCCCGCCAAGGAGCAGCAGGATTTCATCTGGGACAAAATCATCTACGCCAATCCCACCAAGCCGCGCGAAACCCTGGAGGCGCTCGATCAATACAAGCCGCTGGTAACATTCGACAACCCCAACGAGTTGAAGAAAATCAAGCGGTTCGCTCCCCATGCCGGCGTCGTCCTGCGCCTGCGCGTGCCCAACACCGGGTCGGTCGTCGAGTTGTCCTCAAAATTCGGCGCCGACCCCAGCGAGGCCGTGGCGCTGATCCAGGCCGCATTCGATCTGGGATTGGTGGTGGAGGGACTGAGCTTCCATGTCGGCAGCCAGTGCATGAACTTTGAGAACTTCGTGCAGGCGCTGAACATCTCGGCCAGCGTGATGCAGGAATCCGAGGCGCGCGGCCACAAGATCAAAATACTGGACATCGGCGGCGGCTTCCCCGCCCCCTATCATCGCGACGTGGAATCCATTCAAGTCCTCGCCCGCAAAATCAATGCCGAGATTGAGCGCCTCTTCTCCACGGACACCGAAATCATCGCCGAGCCGGGCCGGTTCGTGGTGGCATCGGCGGCGACCTCCATTGCCAAAGTCATTGGCAAAGCCCGCCGTGACGGCAAGACCTGCTATTACATTGACGACGGGGTTTATCACACCTTCTCGGGCATCATATTCGATCATTGCCAGTACCACCTCAAAGCCTTCAAGCGCGGCCCGACCGAAATCTGCGCTGTCTTCGGCCAGACCTGCGACGCGCTGGACACCATCTCCCTTTCGGAAGATTTGCCGGAACTGGACTTGGACGACCTGGTTTATTGCGAAGCGATAGGCGCCTACAGCAACGCCTCCGCGACCTGGTTCAACGGCTTCGCCCCCGCCAAAGTGGTCCACATCAACGAGTGACTTTGTTGTAGCGGCGGTCTGCGACCGCCGCTAAAAAAACCAGGCCTCCCGCCGAGCGGTGACTGCAAGGTCCTCCGTGAAATCGCGCCGTCCGCGCCAATTCGCCACAAAGACCAAAGCACGCCCAGCCTTAGCTGAAAGAATTGAACCGCGGATTTTACGGATTAATTTCACACTTTCAGATTCGGAGCGCCGATTTTGAATCGGCTTTCGGGGTCCTTGCGATCCCCAAGCCGACTGCAAGTTGGCGCTCCAGATTGCAGGCATTCCGTGCGGGGTCTCAAATATGGGCGTTAGGCCCTCCGCAATCGCCCCCTCTGGGCGAAATACCTGATTCCAATGATTGACCATTTTTACGGCAGAAAAATCGCCGTAGCTTTCAAGCCAACCTGTGATACCTTTTAAACATGAAATCAAGCCGATGCCGCGTCCTTTTGCTGGCTTTCAGTGCCATCGTTGCCGGAATGATTGAACCATGTGTCGCACAGGCGCAAACCGTGACCCCTGAAGCGCTTACAAATTTCCAATCTTTCGGCAAGCTCGGATTTCCTGACGTGAAGGGCTGCCCTTTGGTGCGTGTCGCCACCGGAGGCAATTCCGAATCGTCCGATGGAATTGACAAGGAGTACGTGCCCGGCTTCTTAGTGGCCACCAACGGGGATTCTTTCACTGTGCTGACATTTGATTTAGATGTGGGAACCTACACCAAGACCGCAGCCGGAACACCGGATTTCTCCCGTGTTGGCTATGAAATTTTGAACCTGCGGGATGAAGCCAGTGCCCGACTCGAGTCTCTCCTGGGGACGTGGCGCGGTCCCAGATCGAAACTCGCATGGAGAAACTCGTATTTTGTGCTTGCGTGGGCTTGCTGGCGTCAGGGATTGGACAGCTTGGCACAGCAGTTTTATGGGGAAGCGGAGAAGTGGGCCAAAAGCGACAATGGCGCGGCCACATTTTCGACTTTTCCGGAAGATATCCAAAACCAACTGGGGGTGGCCGCCTATTGGGGGGCTGTGTCAAGTTTCGGTAACCTCTCGATCAACCGCCCGCAGTTGTTGGCGCAGTTTGAGGCGATTATTAAGAATTATCCGCATAGCCAATATTATCAGCAGGCTAAAGAGAAGGCCGATGTGCTCAGGCAAATGATCGCGGAGGATGAAGAACACGCAAAATCTGCTCCGAAGGACCTGGATCAATTGCCCATGCAGGAACGCGTGCGTGAACTTATCTTTCGACTCCGGGAACGGCATGATGTTCTGGAAGGGTTGGGACCTCCGGACGCTCAACTGGTGGCTTTGGGGTACGAGGCGGTTCCACAACTCATCACCTCTATCTCGTCGCCGATCCTCACCCGCTCCGTCGTTAGGGATCATCACGGGGGCCCCTGGGCGTCGGTTATGTCCGTCGGCGATTTCACAAGGAACACCCTCCGAGACATCACGGGCAACACCTGGGGCGGCAGCGGTACGGAGGCCCAAGCAGCAGCCCAAGCGTGGTGGAATGCTTTGACGAATGTCGGTGGAAAGCAATTGCTTGTGGAAGGCGTTTCCGCCGGCGGGAAAGACGCTCCATTCGAAGCCGATCTGCTTGTCGCATGGCATCCGGATGTCGCCCCCAAGGCGCTGATGCAAGGGATAATGGTCGCGGACAGCGTTCGCACCAGCTTGTTGGAAAAACTCGGCAAATTTCCAGACGACGTGGTCACCGACTTTCTCCGTGGTGAAATGCTTCGCGGTCCGCAACTTAGATCCCGCGTGGCCGCCGCGTATATTTTGCGCGAGCGGGGCAAACCGGAAGCGGTTGACGCCATGATTCAAGAATGGCAGAAACTCCCCCACCAAGATAATCAATCGTCTGCACGCGGTTATCAGGTCCATTCCTTTCTCGCCAGTTGCGATTCGGTGCCCGCCATTGATGCCTTGACACACAATTTTAGCTACCGGCCAGTGGAGGAAAGGCTGGCTGTGGTGGAGTGGGTGGGGGAGACCAACCGACAGTTTTTGGGTCACCCAGCCGAGGCTCAATCACCGGCCACGCTTATGGCAATTGAGAAGTTTCTGGTCACCGCCCTGGAGGATACCGAGGAGTGGAAATTTGAAGACGACTTTTGGGAAGGCATGCCCGGTTCCGTGTACTTTAACGGAATGAGATTTTGCAATCCGCGGGTTTGCGATACTGCGGCCTTTTTCCTGGCGGAAAGCTGGCCTGCGCGCTACCCCATGCAACTTTCGCCAACTTACAAAGGCCGAGAAATTCACAGAATCGAATGTTTGAATACATGGCGCGTGGCGCACCAACTTCCAACCCTGCCACTCCCACAGCCGAGGAACACGCCGGTCGCTCCAAGCGATGCCGCCAAGGTTACCCTAATTGAATGGTCGCCCGCCAGCGTAAAGCCCGCCGAGTCCTTTGCCCAGTGCGTTGGAAGTCTCAAGAACAAATTACTGCGTGTAGAGGATATAATGGGTGTGATCACAAATTTTGCGCACAATCCCGGGCCCGGGGTGTCCGGCCTGAGGCTTCAAGCCACCAAAGAAGAAGACTTAACTGGCGTCTCTCTGACGCTCACACTGCTGCCTGGCCAAGTGTCAACGAAAGATTGGGGTTGTGAATACCGCGTGCAGCTAGGCCAAAATCGCATTTATGAATGTAGTTGGTCGGTCAGCGTGATGGAGCGAGGGCGGGTGGCACTTTGCAGATTAGGCTTCGTTGAGGCTATTAACAACGCAGCCACGGCTCCCCCAAAAACTCCATTTGAGATAAACATGTTAATTACAGGTTTCTGACCAGATTAGCCAAATGCATGCCGACCCCGATCTCCATCTTTCTTCGGCAATGTGGGAACTGTCATGCGAGCCTATGGAACCAATCGGGTCAATTAGGGCAGTCTGTTAGTGGGGCAATTGGGTCCTCCGAATCACGTAAATCGCTAACAGTCCTCGTCGCGGCTTACGACGGTCAGATCATGCACGAGCGCTGTTGCAGCAAAAAATCCCGGTCCTCGCCCACGTTGGGCATCGCGAGCAAAAGCTCCTTGAACGAACGTCTTTTCTTCGGCAACCCAACCAGCGCCTGCCTGAGAATGCGCCGATGTTCCTCCTCCATGGAAACCCCATGCGCGCCCGCCTGTTGTTTCAGCTTCTTGACGACCTTTTCCTCAATTTGTCGGACAATGAGTAGCGGCATATTTCCTCCATTTCAGTTTTGCTATCAATGATAGCTCAACAGCATCCAAAAGGAAGAACGAAGTGGCTGCCGGCGGCGAGATTTTGCCCTCCAGCGACCCAATCGCTTGCGGTGTCCTTGCTGGTGCGCGCTACGGGGCAAAGCAGGGCGAGATTCTGTCGAGCCGTGACTCGATTTTCCGGGGACAAAGACAGGGCTCGGCCGAGTTTCGCCCTACCGTGTTCACTTTTCCCCCTTGACAAAAATTAGAGTCTATGATTAAATAGTCAGCGTGAGGCACGAAGGCACAGGCAGGCGGCGCACCCGGCGGAAGGGAAGCGGGGATATTGCGGATTGCGGATTGCGGATTGCCGCGAAAAGGCGCATCCGCCTTCGCCAGAGCTACGGCGGAGAGGCTGGCGAAGGAGGGCGGATTTCCTCTTCCGCTGAAGCTGCGGGGGAGAGGGCGGATTGCGGATTTAACCGCAAAGAACGCAAAGAACGCAGAGACAAAGACTTATGGTGTTTCTTCTATGCGATCTTTGCGTTCTTTGTGGTTAATCCAGCTTTGGTTGCGTCTGTGTCTTTGCGCCGTCGCGCCTTTGCGTTGGATTCCCAGTGCCAAGCCCCAATCGTGCCTAAGCAAGCCTAATCAAGCCTAATCGTGTTATTTTTATGATCCCCTCACTGCAACGATGCCTTTCCGCGCCAGATGCGCGATTTTGTGGCAAACCAGCGCAAGTGCCTTTCAATCAAGAACTTACAAATTATTACGAATTTTCGTAATCAAGGCCAATCAAGCCTAATCAAGCCTAATCGTGTTATTTCATGGTGCGGAATCCCACAATGAACTTAAGGGAGTGTTGGAGTGCTGGAGTGTTGGAGTATTGGGCTTTTCCATCACTCCATCCTCCGATGCGGGCTAAATGGGGGCGGGATTCTGCCGATATTGTATTGAGCGCCCGCCCAATGCGGGGCGGGCGGCCATCCTGTGCCGGGCGCGCGGCCTGTCGCGGGGATGCGTTTTCCGGCGGCGGTTGTTCCCATGGGGATGCCGCGCCGGGAGCGAGTGTCCAGGCGGTCTGAAGCGAACGTCAATAAGAAATAATGAATGCCATCGAAGAGGCGCCAAGCCCTGAAGCGACGGAGTTTTCCAAGCTGACCCGGCTGCAGAAGCTGGCTGGCTTTCTATTGATGTTGGAGCCGGACAACGCCGCCCACATCATGGAGCAGTTGGGACAATCGGACTTGGAGGCGGTTTCGGCGGAGATGGCCAAATTCTCCGCCATTTCGCACGAAATGCAGAGCGAGATCATGGAGGAGTTTCTGCCGGTGGCGGTGCAGGCCTCGACCGCCATCCCGGGCGGTGTGGACCGCGTCAAAGTCATCCTCGAAAAAGCCGTTGGTTTGTTCCGCGCATCCGATATTCTGGGACGGGTTTCCGTCCAGCGGCCGTCGGTGGCGGCGATGCAGGAGATCATCGAGATGGACCCGCGCGCCCTCTACAACGTGCTGTGCCACGAGCAACTGCAAACCATGGCGCTGGTGGCCAGCTACCTGCCGGCGGACAAGGCGTCCCAGCTTTTGAGCCTCATCCGCCCGGAACTGCGCGAGCGGGTGGTCGAGCGCCTCGCCACCCTGTCGCCCACTTCCATCGAGGTGGTCGAAAGCGTCGCCGAGTCGCTTCAAGCCAGGCTGGCCGGCAACCCCACGCGCGCCCTCAGCCACACCGGCGGCGTCAAGGTCGCCGCCGATCTGCTCAACGCCCTGCCCAAGAACCTCAGCGATTCGATTCTCAGTTCCCTGCGCGAGCGCAACGCCGAGCTGGGCGAGGCGGTTCTGAAGAAGATGCTCACCTTCGAGGAACTGGCGGCCCTGGACACCAAGACGCTGCAAAAGATTTTGCAGGAAGTGGATTTCCGCTGCCTGGCCATCGCTTTGACAACCGCCCCGGCCAGCCTCAAGAACAAGATTTTCTCCAGCATCTCCAAACGCGCCGCCGACAACGTGCGCGAGGAAATCAGCTTCCTGGGCCAGATCAAAGACAGCCAGATTGACCAGGCTCAAATGGAAATCATCGAAATCGTGCGCAAGCTGGAAAGCGACGGCACCATCAACTTGGAGGCCATCCGCCAGAAGGGCTGAGAGGCGCCTGCCACCCCCGCTTATGTTCGCCTCCTCCCCACAAACGCCGCCCGCCACCCAGGCCGCCCCGGCGATGTCCCAATCCGAGGTCGAGCAGCTTCTGGCGTCGGTGGGCGAAAGCGAAGCGCTGGGGACCGGGCCGGGCGGAGAGGCCGGTTCCGGGCAGGCCTTGGTTTCGCGTCACATCTTTCCGCAGTTGGCCTTCTTCTCCGCCGGCGAATTGCGAAACCTGCGGACGCGCTGCCAGTCGTTTGTCAGTTCCCTGGCGGCGCGCCTCTCCGTTCACGTCCGTCTGGAATGCGCGCTGCAAATGACCCGGCTTGAGACCGTCCGTTTCCACTCGGTGGTGGCCGCATTGTCCCAGCCGGCATTCCTGACTTTGTTCAAAGTGGAACCGATGGAAGGCGTCTGCCTGCTGGACATTCCGGCCCGCCTGGGGCTGGTGATCGTGGACCGCGAACTGGGCGGCCCGGCGGTTTGCCAGGACGAGATTCGCGACCTGACGGAAATTGAGGCCAAACTGGCCGCCAAGCTCGTTCACCTCATGCTTGCCGAATGGTGCAACATCTGGGCCGGCACCCTCCCCATGCGCCCGCTCCTGCTTCGCCATGAGACCTCCGGCCGCTACCTGAATCTCTGCCCGCCGGACACCATGTTCGTGAGCTTGAGCATGGAAGCGCGGATTGCCCAGACGGTGGAGACGATTCAGTTCGCCTTCCCCCAATCCATCATGGAGCCGCTGATCGCCAAACTGGACTCCGGCTTCCAAAACGGCCAGAAACCGCGGGCCGCCCAACCCGGCGCGGGCGCCCGTTGGAATCCGGCGCTGAACGACGTTTGCATTGACATCCGCGCCCGATGGCGCGGCTTGGAAATCACCGCCCGCCAGCTTGCCGACTTGAAACCCGGCGTCCTGTTGCGCCTGCGCCCGGCCGCAACCAGCCGGGTGGAAATATCCCTCGACGGCCAGCCCAAATTCGCCGGCCAACTGGGGACCTCCGGCCGGCAACTGGCGGTCAAGATTGTGGAAACACTGTGAACCCGCTTGGCGGGTGACCCCTGCTTCCGAGGGTGGGGGCGGATGCGTTCCTTGGCAGCCATTCCAATGGCTTTCTTGGGGTTGAGGGCTTTCCCTAATTGGCGTGCAGGGCGTCGGATTGCATTAGTTTCTTGGGGTCCACGGTTATGACGAAGCGCTCCACCATCTCGTCAATCACCACCTCCGGTTTCTCGCGTTCCAGAAAAGCCGCGTCCCAGTCCTGCCGCCCCAGAAAAACGACCTCTTTGAAATGATACCCCAGGAAAGGCCTCCAGGCGAAGCCAAAGGAGTCGTGGAAGATGACGGCTTCCCCCGTGCCCTTTTCATTTTCGGTAATTTGCGGATCGGGCTGGGGCCATTGCTTGCCGGGGTGCGCCGACCCCGCGGTTTGTTGAAGAGCCGGGAGCGGCGGGCGGGGAGTGAGGACGCAGTTCTGCGTCTCTTGAAGGTCCTTATCCTGCCCAATCATCAGAGCGAGGTCTCCGGCAGGCTCGATGACCGCTTTTCGGTCCAAAGCGTCGAGCGGCAAGGGGTTGATGCGGGGAATTTGCCGGGAAAGAGCTTTCGCCAGTTCCTGGCACGCGATAAACGCCCCCAAGGCATTCCAGTGCGTGTCGGTCTTGGGAAACAGCCATCCGGTCGTTTTGGCCTTGATCATGGTGGGGCGCAGATCCAGCACTTCCACTGTCGAATGCGCTTTCATATAGGCGGTGAATTGATCCAATTTCGACGGGGTGTCGCTTTTCTTCAGCCATGAAGGGATGTATTCCGGGTAAATCGCCTGTTTGTTCGGCGGGATGACGAATAGGTATTTCATGCCGGACCTGGCGAGCCAATCCCGCCGGGATTCCAGCAAGACTTGCCAGTCGTGGAGCTGCTGCTCGTTGAACCGCGACGTTCCGCAGTAATCGTCAATCCCCCCGTCGCTGGTCCAATACATCCAGCCATCCCGGCCCCGAAGGATGGAGCCATTGGAAAACTCATGGAACACCTTGAATTTCCAATTGTTGTTCCAGCGCAGCAACTGCTGGCGAAACCCAAAGTGATCGTTGACATACTGCTCCAACCCGGCAAGGAAGGGCCTTAACTCACCGATTCCATTGAACGCCGGAAATTTTGCCAGGTTCCTATTCTCCTGCTGGACCGGGGTGCGGTCCAGATGCAGAACCGAATCGAGCATCGGAAGGCACAGGAAGGCGACGAACAGGACGATCAGCATGCCGTCCGCAATGGGCCGAATTCTTGTCTGGTTGGGGCGGCTGTTCATTGGCTAGAACCGGAAGTAGATGAATGGATTGTAGGTGCCCCCGGCAAGCCATGCCGCGCAGATCAGCAAAAGCCCGGCGTGCAGGCCAACCCCGCCGATGGCGACCGCCGCATGGGCCGGCGAGCGCAAGGCTTCGGGCAGCGCCTCGAGCTTTCGCGCCGTCCATTCTCTCAGCCGGGGCCATGCCGGCATGGAAAACACGGTCCCGGCCACTATCATCCACGACACCTGGTGCGTTAGATAAAGCCGGAGTGGATACCAGGTGACCGGCCCCAGGTGGATTCCGGCCATGTTCCCCAAAAACACCGCCGCATCGTGAAAGGAATCCGCGCGGAAGAGCACCCATCCCGCCACCACAACCCCCATCGTGTAACAGAACCGGACTGGAGCGAAGAGCCTTTCCATCGCTTTCCCAAACCGGGTCCGCTCCAACACCAGGAACACGCCGTGATACAACCCCCAGATGACAAACGTCCAACTGGCCCCGTGCCAGAGGCCGCACAGGAAAAACACAATCAAGAGATTGACATGGTTGCGTCCCTCCGAACACCGGTTGCCCCCAAGCGGGATATAGACATAATCCCGAAACCAAGTCGAAAGGGAAATGTGCCAGCGCCGCCAGAATTCCCTGACCGACTTCGATATATACGGATAGTTGAAATTCTCCATGAATTCGAACCCGAACATTTTGCCAAGCCCAATCGCCATGTCCGAGTATCCCGAAAAATCAAAGTAAATCTGCAGCGTGTAGCAGACGGCCCCCACCCAGGCCACTCGTGCCGACAATTGAGTGCCGGCCCGGACAAAACCGAAAATCTGGTCGGCCGGCTGAGCGACAACGTTTGCGATGAGCATCTTCTTGGCCAGACCGCCTGTGAACCTCCGAATCCCCTCCACAAAGCCGGCGCGCGTGACGGCCCGGCGCGCAATCTGCGGCGCGATGGCGCTCCAGCGCAAAATCGGGCCGGCAATCAGTTGCGGGAAAAAGAAGATGTACAGGGCGACATCGCCCGGATTCCTTGCCGAAGGCCATTTGCGCCGATAAATGTCAATCACATAAGACAGGGCGTGAAAGGTGAAAAAGGAAATTCCAATGGGCAGCCGGACTTTCCCGGCGTGCAGGGTGGCAAGGCCAGCCGCCCGGAGGATCACGTTCAGATTATCCACGGCAAAATTCGCGTATTTGAAACAGGCCAGCGTGCCGACATTCAGGATGATCGCCGCCGCCACAGCCTTCCGGCGGCGGGCGGGTTCCGTCTCCCGATCCACCCAGCGCCCCAGGAAATAGTTGAGGATCGTCGAACCGAGCATCAGGAGGACGAAAAAGACCTCGCCCCAGGCATAGAAAATAACGCTGAAAAGCAGGAGCCAGAAGTTGCGCAGGCGCAGGTTCTTGAACAGGGAACAAACCAGAACCAACGGCAGAAAAACGAACAGAAAAATGGGCGAACTAAAAACCATTGTCTTCTATTGGGATGGACATTTCCTGTTAAAGCGGGCAAGTTAGCCTTCAAATCGCAGCTTGAAAAGGATTTATTTGGGCGCATTTTTGGGCTTGCCAAAAAACGGGTTTGGGGTTTAAATAAGCCCACTGTGAGTTGAAGCGGCGGTCTGCCCCGCGGAAATCCAGAGAGAAGTCATTTGATGCATACATGAACATCTTAGCACTGGTGAGGGCCTCTTGAGCCGCCCTTTTTCTCCTCGTACACCTCCTTCCGCCGCCTCCTTCACGCGCGTCAACGGGAAAATCCGCGCCCGCGAGGTCCGTGTCATTGACACGGAGAAGAAAATGCTGGGCGTCATGCCGCTGGGCGATGCCATCAGCCTGGCGCGCTCCCGGGCGGTGGATTTGGTGGAAATCGCCCCCAATGCCACCCCGCCCGTCTGCCGCTTGATCGCCTTTGGCAAATACCGCTACGAACTGGCCAAGCAGGAAAAGGAAGCGCGCAAACATCAGCACGCCAACAAGGTCAAGGAGATTCAGCTCAGTCCGAATATTGACCCGCACGACTTCGGCGTAAAATTGCAGCACGGGGTGGATTTCCTGTGCGAAGACATGAAGGTGAAGATCACCCTGCGCTTTCGCGGACGCGAGATGGCCCACAAGGAACTGGGGTTCCAGCAGGTCGAGAAGTTTGTCCAGAGCCTGACTCCCTACGGCCATCCGGATGCCCCGCCCAAACTGATTGGCAAGGGCATCAATGTCATGCTCAGCCCGTTGCCCCGGGCCAAACGCGCCAAGAACCCGCGCCAGGCCGAGCGCGATATTGAGCTGGCCGCCGAGCGGGCCGCCGCGGCCGCCAATGGCGAGCCGCCGGAAGACGACTTGCCGCCGGAGGAAGAGCCCCTGGAGGAGTTCCCGGAAGATCCGTTTCCCGGCCGGGAACCGGACAGCGGCGAGTCCGCCAACGGGGAAGTGACCGCTTAAGAACTGGCAAACAGGAAGTGCTCAGACCCGAACGGAAACCGGGCTTTGGCTTCTCCCCACGATGGCCACCCCGGCCGCCCTGGCAACAACCTGGGGGGGCTTCGCCGCTCCGCCATTGAGGGAGACACTCATGCCGAGAAGACCGGTGAATATGTAAAGCTGGTTCTTGAACGCGCCAAAGATCAGGAAGAAGACGATGCTCTGCATGAGAAAAAACGCCAGAAAATAGGCATTGATGTTGCGGAGGGCAGGGTCGCCATAACGAAAATTCCGGTAGAGCACCCTGACCCCCGCCCCCAAAAGCCAGAGAAAACCGGCCACTCCCCAAATGCCCAGCGGAATAATGACGGAGAGCGGGCCGCTATGGTAATCCCCCGCCACCAACTCTGCCTGCGCCCCGATGTCCTCCGCCCCGCCGCCAATGATCGAAAAGTACATCTCGTTCGGATCAATGCTGAAACCCTTCCCCAGCAACAAGTAGCGTGGAATCTGGGGAATCAACACCTGCCACATCTGGACCCGCCACTCCACCGTTCCCTCCGCATCATACGCGACGGCGGGATCCACCTTGACCGGCAGGAAACTCACGGCGCGTTGCGCCGACATCGGCAAATGCTCGGACGTTGCAGCCAACAACAACCCGCTCGCCATAGTGAACCCCAGCAGTATCGGCGTAAAACGGGTCATCCACAATTTCTCAATCGTGAACTGGATCAGCAAGAGGATAAAAATCATCAACTCCACCGTGCGGAAGCCGCCCAGCAAACTCAAAAAAAGAATCGCAACGAAAAGAGCGCCCCGCCACGAATGCCCGTACGAAAAAGTCCCGCGAATCCCCCATCGAAGCAGGAAATAGCCCACGAAAGTCTGACAGACAGTGCTCACGGAGGAAAACCGCTCAATGCCCACCAACCCCGTGGGAGAGGTGAGCTGCTCGGCGCTGCGGTAATCAATCGGCGTCAACATATACAAAAAGAAAAACGCCGGCCCGAGCATGAAAACGATGTTGGCAAAAAGGGCTGTCGTTGCCGAAAGAATGTAAAGCGCCGCCACACGCCTTGCTTTCTCCAGCGGAATCCGCAGCGCCGAAAACGCAAAATAACTGATAATGGCGACAAAAATGAAGATGTAATGTCGCGACCCGTAAGAGGAACTCCGAAACGCTGCAAGCCCTACTCCGCCCCGCAAGATCCCCGTCATGAAGACGGCGCCCCCCAGGAAAATCAGCGGCCGGGTCAGCTCCGGCACCCGCAGGAATCTGGAGCCGGTCAACAGCCCGTTGAGCCATGAAATCCCAAAGCTCACCACCCCCAGCAGCAGCCAAAAGGGAAGATTTCCCGGCAGGAAGGGGATATTGAGCGCGGCATTCCAGGAACAGATCATCAGAATATGATGCCACTTGAAGAGAATCGGCAGCACCAGAATGAAAATCGCCGCCGCCACAATCATGAGGTTCCTCTCATCGCCGGTGGAGGCAAGGCCCGTGGAAAGGGCATAGCCTATGATCAACGCCAGAGGGATGGCGATGGCATAGACCACTAGAATTCGAGGCAGTCCAAACATATTCGACTCCAGCCTAATATAGCCAATGCAACCGATGGCCCGCAACGATAATAATTCGGGCCCGTGGCCAAAGGCAGGGCGAGACTCTGTCGAGCCGAAACCCGGTTCCCCTTATCCCGGAATGCCGAATGGGGGAATGCTTGCGTTTTTTCTGCGTAACCGATTTGGCGCGAATGGACAGGACCTGAGGACAGAAGCAAAAGAGTGGAACCGGCCTGTCGTTCCTCTGAAATAAATTCCGACAGGTTGCCGCAATGGGTGTATAAAGCCAATAGTTGGAAAAATCGCAGCTATTCAGGTCGTTGGACAGAATCGCCGTGCCGTTGGCTGAACCTTTTCGCATTGATGCCAAATTCTTATCTGATGAAACCGATACAATCCATATCCGTTTTCGGGCTTGGCAAGCTCGGGGCCTGCATCGCCGCCACCTTTGCCGCGAGAGGCTTTTCCGTGCTCGGCGTGGAGGTTGACCCCGTCAAAAAGGGGGCCCGGAAGAGCCATGGGGGACGCCTGGATTGCCGGCCCCTACAGGCGGTCAATCCCGATATTCGAGGAAAAGCGCGCCCGTTCGTGCATGTGTTTGCGCAGCAGCCACCGGCCGGGAATCAGGTCGCATTTGCCGCGATAAAGCAGCTTCTGGAACTGCCGCTTGGCCCGGTAGCAATTGGACAGGGCGCGCCCCCACGCGCCGCCCGGCGCCCCGTGTTCCCGGCGGATTTGGAGCGATTCCTTCCGCATATTGCGCATGATCCGCACATCCGCAGACTGCCCCATCTCATGGAATCTATAATTGACCAGCAACGCCGGCACATGCCCCACCGTGCAGTGCTCCCGTCCCAGCCTCAGGATAAACTCATAGTCGCAGGCGTTTTTAAAATCCTTGTGGCGGTATCCGCCGAGGCGCCGGTAAACCGCCGGGCGCACAAACAGGGTGTGATGACAGATATAATCCCCCCAGTAACGCAGAACATTATAGTCATACAAGGCTTCTTCCCGCCGGTAAATTTCCTTTCCCGCGCCATCCACATAAACGGCGTCCCCGAACCAGGCGTCCCATTGGGGATGCGCCGCATAGGCCGCGACGACGCTCTGGAATGCTCCCGCGCGAAAACAATCATCCGCGTTCAAAATGACGATCAATTCTCCCGTGGCCAGCGCGATGCCTTTGTTCATGGCGTCGTAATGGCCCTCATCCTTGCCGGAGGTCCAACGCAAATGCGCGTATTCCTTGACAATATCCAGTGTGCCATCCGTGGAACCGCCATCCATCACGATATGCTCCACGTCGGGATACTCCTGGCACAAAACGCTCTGGATCGTCTCCCGAATCGTCGTGGCCCCGTTGAAACTCGGGGTCACCACCGAAATTCGCGGATTCTCTGGCATAGCTCAGACGGGGAAAGGGTCATTGCCCAAACAAGGCGTCCAAGGAAAGCCTAAATTCCGGCAAGGCCACGCTTGCAAGGGTTTCTCCGGGGCCGCGGACGGAGGGCAGGGTGAATTGGCCATCCTCGGGGAGCCAATGGGCTTCGCCTGAGGTTGAGGTCGCGGCAGTCCGTTGGGCTTGCGCTACGACCTGAGGATCAATTTGACATGGTCTTGCCATGTCAAGACTTTACCACTATGCCTCTCAGATTGAAAGCAAATTAGAATTCGCTTTAGGTGGTGCAAGAAAAGTCTTTCATTCCACAAGAAATGTGTGTCCTTCCAGTTTTCGCGCTGGCATAATGGAACACCGATTAAGCACGACCACGACGATGAAGAAATGCCTTTCGCTCAGAGGCTGGCTG
>Ga0181530_10003426_pt1 | contig 17704 bp, 15 predicted proteins | sample PEATcosm2014_Bin_42_FD_119769 | JGI IMG/M metagenome (GOLD analysis project Ga0181530, IMG submission 119769) | Peatland microbial communities from MTU Mesocosm Facility, Houghton, MI, USA - PEATcosm2014_Bin10_60_metaG | ecosystem: Environmental > Terrestrial > Soil > Wetlands > Peat | place... | reverse complement strand
GCCGGCAACCGCCCGGGCGAAGGCGGCGTTCTCGGCGAGAAAGCCGTAGCCGGGGTGCACCGCGTCGGCACCGCTCCGCGCGAGGGCATCCAGGATGGACCCGGCCAGGAGGTAGCTCTCGGCCGCGGTCTGGCCGCCCAGGGCGTAGGCCTCGTCGGCGAGCCGGACGTGGAGCGAATTGCTGTCGAGCTCGGAGTAGACGGCGGCGGTCGCGATCCCGAGCTCGCGGCAGGTCCGGATCACCCTCACGGCGATCTCGCCGCGGTTGGCGATGAGCACCTTGTCGAACACGGTTCTCCTTCCTAGCCTCGTGTCCCGATGGAACAGGTGCCGCGAGCCGACGGACCACCCGGAGGGGAGTGCTCAGTCGAGCAGGCTACCCGCGAGCGGAACGAGGGCGATCCTGTCGTCGGGAGTGATGCCGCCGGCGAGGAGCCGATTCCGTTCGCAGTGCCGGAGCGCCTGGCCGTCGTCGACTCGACGAACCGGTACCTGGCGAGGCTCGTGGGCGACGCGGCGGCGGGTGGTGCGGAGCTCCCCGAAGGCTACGCCGTCGTGGCCGACCATCAGACCGAGGGGCGGGGGCGCCTCGGGAGGAGCTGGGTGGCGCCACCCGGCACGGCGGTGCTGTGCTCGGTCCTGCTGAAGCCGGATCTCGGTCCCGAAGAGCTCCACCTGGCCGCGTGGGCCGTGGCGCTCGCGGCCGTCCGGGCTTGCCGGGCTAGTTCTGGGGTCGAGCTCGCCCTGAAGTGGCCGAACGACCTGATCGCCCCGACCGCAGGCACCGGGGAGACACCCGCGCTGCTCCGCGGGCGCCAGGGCGCGGGGCGCAAGGTCGCCGGCATCCTGTCCGAGGTCCTGCCGCCCCGGACGGAGGTCGACGCCGATCAGCCGGCCGGCCGCGGGCCGCGGGGGATCGTCGTCGGCATCGGGATCAACGTGAACTGGCCGCTTGGCTGGCCGCCCGAGGACGCGACGGACCCGGAGCTGGCGTCCCTCGCGGCCGGGGCCACGTCGTTGAACCGCATCGCGGGACACGAGATCGACCGGGACGAGCTCGTCGCAAGGCTGCTCGCAGCAACGGGCAGCCTGAGTGCGATCCTTTCCAGCCCCGGGGGCCGCCGAACGATCGCCTCGCAGTACCGCTTGTGTTGCGCGACGCTCGGGCGGGAGGTCCGCGTCCAGCTCGGTGACGAGATCGTGACCGGGAGGGCCCTCGACGTCGACGACGCCGGGTGTCTCCTCGTCTCCAGCGCCGCCTGCATCCGCTCGATCTCCGCCGGCGACGTCGTCCACGTGCGCTGAGCGGGGGGCCATCGGCCTCGGCGCGCCCGCCGGTCGCGCGCGGCCCCAGCGGGACGGCCGAGTCCGATTAGCCTGGGCCGATCATGAAACTGCTCATTACAGGCGGCGCGGGCTTCATCGGTTCCAACTTCGTGCGGTACTGGGCCCGGCGCCACCCGGAGGACCAGCTCGTCGTGCTCGACGCCCTGACCTATGCCGGCGATCGCCGCTCCCTCGCCGAGCTCGAGGCCGCAGGCCGGGTGGACTTCGTCCACGGGGACATCTGCGACCAGGCTCTCGTCTCCGAGACGCTCACGCGCGGAGGGGTCGAGACGATCGTGCACTTCGCGGCCGAGTCTCACAACAGCCTGGCCGTGTTGGACCCGGCCCGTTTCTTCAGGACGAACGTGCTCGGGACCCAGGCGCTGTGCGAGGCCGCCCGACGAGGCGAGGTGGCGAGGTTCCACCACATCTCGACCTGCGAGGTCTACGGCGACCTCGCGCTCGACAGCGACGAGTCCTTCAACGAGGACTCCCCCTACAGGCCGCGCACGCCCTACAACGCCTCCAAGGCCGGTGCCGACCACGTCGTGCGCTCCTACGTCGAGACCTTCGGCCTCCCCGCGACGATCACGAACTGTTGCAACAACTACGGCCCTTACCAGTTCCCCGAGAAGGTCATCCCGCTCTTCACGACCCGCGCGCTCGAGGGCGAGACGCTGCCGCTGTACGCCTCGACGAAGAACCGGCGTGAATGGCTGCACGTCGACGATCACTGCCGTGCCGTCGAGCTCGTGCTCGCGCACGGCGTCATAGGCGAGACCTACAACGTCGGGTCGGGCGAGGAGGCGAGCATCGAGGAGATCGCCGACGGCGTCCTCAAAGCGACCGGCAGGCCCGAGTCGCTGAAGACCATCGTCCCGGACCGGCCCGGTCACGACCGGCGGTACCTGCTCGACTCGACCAAGATCCGCGCCGAGCTCGGCTGGGAGCCGATGGTCCAGTTCGAATCGGGCCTCGAGGCGACCGTCGCCTGGTACCGCGACAACCGCTCCTGGTGGGAGCCCCTGATCGGGCGTTCGCCGGTCGTCGAGTCGTCCTGGGCGAGCGCACCGCCGCCCGCCGGGCAGTCCTGAGGCCGCGGCGTGCGCGTCTTCGTAACCGGCGTGACCGGCCAGGTGGGAACCGAGATCGTGCGCGAGCTGCAACGCCGCGCCGATCTCCGGGTGCGCGGCCCGGTGCTCGACATCATCGCCCCGGAGGAGAGTGTCCTCGACATCTCCGATCGCGACGCCGTGCTGGCCGCCATAGGGACGGTCGAGCCGGACGTCGTCATCCACCCGGCCGCCTGGACCGCCGTCGACGCCTGTGAGTCCGATCCCGACCGCGCCTGGCGCGTGAACTGCCTCGGTACCCGCTATGTCGCCGAGGCAGCGCGGATCGTCGGTGCGCACCTTTGCTACCTGTCGACCGACTACGTCTTCGACGGCACCTCGCCTAGGCCGTATGTCGAGTGGGACGACCCGAACCCGCTCTCGGTCTACGGGCGCTCCAAGCTCGGTGGTGAGCGCGAGCTCGACGCGGGCCACACGATCGTGCGCACGGCCTGGGTGAACGGCCGGACGGGGGCCAACATGGTCAAGACGGTGCTGCGCCTGGCCGGCGAAGGCGGCCGGCTCCGCTTTGTCGACGACCAGCGGGGGAGCCCGACCTCGGCGGCGGACCTCGCGGCGCGCGTGGTCGACCTCTCGCTCGGCAGGCATGCCGGCATCTTCCACGTGACCAACCAGGGCTCGACCACCTGGTACGACTTCGCCCGCCTGGTGGTCGGACTGGCCGGCTTCGATCCGGGACGGGTCGAGCCGGTCTCGACCAGTGAGCTCGACCCGCCCCGTCCTGCGCCCCGGCCCGCCAACTCCGTGCTCGACAACGCCGCCCTGCGGCTCTCGGGCTGGGACCTCCTGCCGAGTTGGGAGCAGGCGATCACAGGACTTGTCGCCGAGCTGACGGCCTGAATTGGCGCCATCCGACATCTCCCAAAGGGTCGGGGCGGTCGTCGTCAACTACAACGCAGGCGAGGTGCTGGCGCGCTGCGTGGCGAGCTTGCAGCAAAGCGGCGTCACCGACATCGTCGTGGTGGACAATGGCTCGAGCGACGGCTCGGACGCTCTCGCCGCCGCCCTGGCAGGCCCGTGCCGCCTCATCCGCTCGCCCCGCAACCGGGGGTACGGCGCCGGGGTCAACCTCGGGGCGAGATCGTGTCAGCGTGAGCTGTTGTTCATCTGCAACCCGGACCTCGTCGCCGAGCCGGCCGCCCTCGCCCGGCTCACCGAAGCGCTCGACGCGCATCTGGACGCGGCCGTGGCAGGCCCCATGCTCTTGGAGACGGACGGTTCGGTCTACCCCTCCGGCCGCACGTTCCCGGACCTCGCCGACGCGCTCGGGCACGGTTTCGTCGGTCTTTTCTGGCCGGGCAACCCTTGGACCCGCCGCTACCGGCTGCTCGGCGCGGAGCAGCACCGCGCCCGCGAGGCCGACTGGGTGTCGGGCGCGGGCTTCCTCGTGCGCCACGACGCCTTCGACGCCGTTGGCGGCTTCGACGAGGCCTACTTCATGTACGTCGAGGACGTGGACCTCTGCTGGCGCCTGCACCGCGCCGGCTGGGGCGTCCGGTACGAGCCGTCGGCCCGGGTTGTCCACGAGCAGGGGCGCTCCACGTCGCGCGAGCCTTACAGGATGCTCGTGGCTCATCACCGCTCGATCATGCGCTTTGCGGTCCACTCGACCACAGGACGCCGTCGCCTCTGGCTTCCCTTGGTGGCGGTCGCCCTCGGCGCGCGGCTTGGGCTCGCCTGCGGGGAGCGCTATCTCGGCGCGCTCCGCACCAACCGCTCGCGACCCGCGGCGGATACCGGCTGAGGGCCGAACCAAGGGGCTCGAGGCGCCCGCAGGACCGGCTCGGAAAGATGGCGCTTCCAGCTGGGGCTAGAGTCGCGGCCCGTGCCCAGGAATTCGATCAGCCGCAGGGTCGCGCGGGCCGCGTCGATCGGCGGGAGCCGCAGCTACAGACAACGCACGCCCGTCGGGTGGTACTCCATGCTGCTCGCGGTCTGCGTCATCGGACTCGGGCTCATCGTGTTCAGCCGTCACGAGCGTCAGCAGGCGGCGGCGACCGCCTCGACGACGACAACCACGACCCAGGCCAACACCACGCCGCCCCTTCTGACCGACCACTGGCAGGTGGCGCTCTCGGCCGACATTTGCGGCCAGGTTGTGAACCTGCCCCGCAGCGCCGACCAGACCTCGGGCATCATCACGACGGGCAACGGCGTGGTCGACATCGAGCCCGCGAGGGCCGGTGCCAAGGCGGCCCAATTCGAGGGCGCCAAGGCGACTCTCGCCAAGTTCCTGACCTCGGAGGACGTGACCCTGACGGCCAGCACGCTCACGCTGCCGAAGTCGCTCGGCAAGCTCGCCGGCACCTACGACGCCACCCGCAAGTGCGGCTCCAAGCCCGGTCACCTCCAGGTGCTCATCTGGCCTTCACCGACCTCCACGACGCCCTTCGCCGCTCCGAGTCCCCTCGGCATCGGCTACGCCGACGGCGAGATGTTCTCGCTCGCCTTCGTCCCCAAGGGTGCCTCGGTCGCCCCGCCCAGGGCGGCGAAGCTGGTCGCGGCATTCCTCAAGTCCCAGACGACCACGACCACGACGAGCACCTCGACCACGACCACCACGACATCGCTCGTTGGTCCCACCACCACGACCAAGCCGGTGAGCACCACCACGACAAAGCCCGTGGGCAGCACGACCACCACTGGTTGATGGACGCCGTAGTCCTCGTCGGCGGCGAGGGAACGCGGCTCAGGCCGCTCACCTACGAGATCCCCAAGCAGATGCTGCCCATCGTCGGGCGGCCGATGATCACCCACGTGGTCGAGTGGCTGGCGGGCCATGGCGTCGACCGGGCCGTGCTCTCGCTCGGCTACCGGGCCGACGCGTTCGTCCAGGCGTTCCCGGACAACCGGCTGGCCGGCGTGGCGCTCGAGTACGTCGTCGAGCCGGAGCCGCTCGACACGGCCGGCGCGGTGCGCTTCGCAGCCGACAAGGCCTGTGTCAGCGAGACGTTTCTCGTCCTCAACGGGGACGTGCTCACCGAAGCCGACGCCTCCGCCCTCGTCGCGTTCCATCGCTCGCGAGCCGCGGAGGCCTCGATCGCGCTGACCCCGGTCCCGGACCCGTCGAGCTTCGGTGTCGTGCCGACCGACGAGGCGGGGAGGGTGATCGCCTTCATCGAGAAGCCCCCGGAAGGCCAAGCCCCGACAAACCTGATAAATGCCGGCATCTACGTGCTCGAGACCTCGGTGCTCGACCGGATCCCGGGCGGGCGGCGCGTGTCGATCGAACGCGAGACCTTCCCCGAGCTTGTCGCCGCGGGCAGGCTCTACGCGATGGCCTTTGCTGCCTACTGGCTCGACACGGGCAGACCCCACCAGTACCTCCAGGCGCAGCTCGACATCCTCTGGGGCCGGCGCGTGAGCGTCCCGCCCGCGCCCGAGACCCGGCCCGGGGTCTGGGTCGACCCGAGCGCGCAAGTCGCCTCTTTCCTCGGCCAGCACTGTTACGTCGGCCCGCAGGCGTGGATCGCCGCAGGCTCGGTTGTGGGGGACGCCGTCGTGTGTGCGGGCTCGCGGGTCGGCCCCGACGGCGTCCTGCGACGCTCGGTGCTGATGGCCGGGGCCGAGGTCCGCGCGGATGCGGTCGTGGAGGACAGCCTCGTGGGCCCGCGCGCCGTGATCGGCGAGGGGAGCCACTTGAGCGGGATGACCATTGTCGGCGTCGGGGCCGAGGTGCCGGCTGGCTCGGTGCTCGACGGTGCGCGCTATCCCTTGTCCTGAAGCTGTCGAGCGAGGAGGCGGACGCCATGCGGGCAATGGTGACCGGAGGTGCGGGGTTCATCGGGTCGAATCTCGTCGATCGCCTTCTCGCCGAAGGCCACGACGTCGAGGTCGTGGACGACCTCTCGACCGGGTCGCTCGCCAACCTCGCCGACGCCCGCGCCTCGGGGGGCGCTTTGCGGTTCCATAACCTCGACGTCCGTTCGGGTGATCTCGTCGACCTGGTTCGCCACCGCCGTCCCGAGGTGATCTTCCACCTGGCCGCCCAGGCGGACGTCCGCGTCTCTGTCGACAGGCCCGTGTTCGACGCCGAGGTCAACATCCTCGGCACGATCCAGGTGCTCGAGGGCGCGCGGGCGGGGGGGACGGCCAAGATCGTCTTCGCGGCCTCGGGAGGCACGCTGTACGGCGAGCCGGACGGGTCGGACCTGCCCGTCGACGAGCACCAACCCCACAAGCCGCTGTCGCCCTACGGGGTGTCGAAGAAGTCGGCCATCGACTACCTGGTCGCATATCGCGAGCTGCACGGGATCGAGTTCACCGCGCTGGCGCTCGCGAACGTCTACGGGCCCCGCCAGGACCCGCACGGCGAAGCCGGCGTGGTGGCGATCTTCGCCGGCAACCTCGTCGCGGGCCGGCCCTGCGTCGTGTTCGGAGACGGGAGCCAGACCCGCGACTACGTGTTCGTGGACGACGTCGTCGATGCGTTCGCCCGCGCCGCGCGTCACGGCGGCGGCCTCGTGATGAACATCGGCACCGGCCAGGAGACATCGGTTTCGAAGCTGTACGAGATCGTCGCGAAGGCCTGCGGGAGCGACCTCAAGGCGCGACCCGCGCCGGCCCGGCCCGGTGAGGTGCAGCGCAGTGCCCTCGACCCGAGACGAGCGGGCCTGCATCTCGGCTGGAAACCTTGGACGCCGCTCGTAAACGGCGTGGCGGCGGTCGTCGACCACGTCCGCCGGACCGCGTCGTGATAGCCGTCCTCTGCGGCGGGGTCGGCGCCGCCAGGATGCTCGCCGGCTTGCAGGCGGTGGTCGATCCCGGCGAGATCGTCGCCGTCGTCAACACCGGCGACGACACGGAGCTGCATGGCCTGTACGTGAGCCCCGACCTCGACACGATCACCTACACCCTCGCCGGGGCGGTGAACCCGGCAACCGGGTGGGGGCTCACCGACGAGAGTTTTCACGCCCTGCAGGCCTTGGAGCGTTACGGCGCCATCACCTGGTTCCGACTCGGCGACAGCGACCTCGCGACCCACCTCTACCGCACCGGCCGCATGCGCGAGGGCGCGACCCTTTCTGTGGTCACCGCGGAGATCGCCCGCGCCTGGGGCCTTTCGGTCCGCCTCCTCCCGATGAGCGACGACCCCGTGCGCACCTGGCTGGGGCTCGCCGATCAGCGGGAGGTGGCCTTCCAGGAGTACTTCGTGAAGCTGCGCCATTCGGTCGTCGTGGCTGCGGTGCGCTTCGAGGGTGCCGCCCAGGCCAGGCCTGCGCCCGGCGTGCTGGAGGCGCTCGGATCGGCCCAGATCATCGTGGTGGCGCCTTCGAACCCGATCGTGTCCATCGGCCCGATCCTCGCCGTGCCGGGCGTGGCCGAAGTGTTGCGGGCGCGCCGCGACATGGTTGTGGCCGTGTCGCCGATCGTGGCGGGCGCCGCCTTGAAAGGCCCGGCCGCCCGGCTCCTCGTCGAGCTGGGCGGGGAGGCGTCCGCGCCGGGTGTGGCCCGCTTCCTCAGCTCTTTCGTCGGCACGCTCGTGATCGACGAGGCCGACGCGGACCGCGCCGCCGAGGTCGAGCTGGCCGGCGTGCACTGTGTCGTCGCGCCGACGGTCATGGGCTCGCCGGAGCTGGCGGCGCGACTCGCCCGCGCGGTGCTGCGGGCCGGTGGCATCGGCGCGGGATCGTCGGGCTCGGCGACAACCGGGCCCGAGGCGTAGCGGCTGTCGGCTGCTTGGGTGAAGACTGCGCCCATGGCGATCGGCACGTCACTGCTGGTGCTGGGGATCGAGGGCCTTCCCGAGATCGGCCCGGGGGACGACCTGGCGGCGCTCATCGCCGAACACGCGCCTTTGGCCAGGGGCGATGTGGTCGTGGTCACCCAGAAGGTGGTGTCCAAGGCGGAGGGCCGCACCGTCCGGATCGATCCGTCGAACCCGGATGCGAAACGCCTCCTCGCCGAGTCCGAGTCGGTGCGGGTGCTCAGGCGCAGGGGAGACCTGGTCGTGACCGAGACCAGACACGGGTTCGTGTGCGCGAACTCGGGTGTCGACCTGTCCAACGTGGCCGAGGGCTGGGCGGCGTTGCTGCCCGAGGACCCCGACCGCTCGGCCCGGCGGTTGCGGGACGGCCTGGGGGCGCGGACAGGCCTGGAGGTCGCCGTCGTCATCTCCGACACCTTCGGCCGCGCCTGGCGGCGCGGCGTGACCGACGTGGCGATCGGTTGTGCGGGCATCCGCGCCGTGGTGGACCTGCGCGGGACGACCGACGCCTTGGGCCGGGAGCTCGTCGCGACCGAGATCTGTGTCGTGGACGAGGTGGCCGCGGCGGCGGAGCTTGTCATGGGAAAGGCACGGGGCGTCCCTGTGGCCGTGGTCAGGGGGGTGGACGCGGCAGTCCTGGGGCCGGGGACAGTCGCAGAAGAGGTGGTCCGCCCCTACGGGGAGGACCTGTTCCGTTGACGGCCGGTCACCTGCCCGCCGGTCGGCTCGCCGCGGCGGGCCCGCTCTGGCCGGGGACGCGGTGACGAGGCTCCGGGTCGGTTTCGACGTGCTCGCCCTCGCCGGCCAGCGCACCGGGGTCGGCCGTTTCTGCGCCGGTCTTGCCGGCGCCCTCATCGTCCGGGAGGAGGTGGAGCTCCTCGGCTACGCCGTGGCCCGCCATGGGCGGCGGGCCACCGGCGCGACGGCGGGCGCGCTCGGGATCCCGGTGCGAACCTGGCCCTTGCCCGCGCGCCTTTTGAACTCGGTGTGGGCGCGGGCGGACCTGCCACCCATCGAATGGCTCACCGGGCCGGTGGACGTCGTGCACGGGACGAACTACGTCGTGCCGCCGTCGGATCACGCCGGTCGCGTCGTCACGGTCTACGACCTGGCCGCTCTGCGCTACCCGCAGCTGTGCGAGCCCGCCTCGCTCGTGTACCCACGGCTCGTCAAGCGGGCCGTCCGAGGGGGCGCCTTTGTCCATGTGCTCTCGGGCTTCGTGCGAGACGAGGTGCTCGAGCTCATCGGCGCCGACGCCGCGCGGGTCCGGGTCGTGCCGGCCGGCCTCGCCGCCTGCGACGGGGCCGCCCGTTCCCCGGTCCAGGCGGGGCGGCGACAACGCTCGGCGCCCTATCTGCTCGCGCTCGGCGCCGTCGAGCCGCGAAAGGACCTGCCCACGCTGGTGAAGGCGTTCGCCGAGCTCGCGCGCGCCCACGGGGACCTGGAGCTCGTCGTCGCCGGGCCCGCCGGGTGGGGGGAGCCGGCCTTCAAGGCGGCCGTGGACGCGAGCGGCGTCGCCCGGCGCGTGGTGCGCGTGGGCTACCTCGCTGAGGCCGAGCGGCAGTTCTTGCTCGACGGAGCCGTCGCTCTCGCCTACCCGTCGGTGTACGAGGGGTTCGGCTTCCCGCCGCTCGAGGCGATGGCGGCGGGGGTGCCCGTTGTCGCGACATCGGCGGGGGCCTTGCCCGAGGTCTTGGGCGATGCGGCCGAGCTTGTGCCGCCGGGCGACTTTGAGGCGATGGCGGCGGCGCTGGCAAGGGTCATCGACGACGAGGCCTTGCGGGCAAGGCTCGTCCAAGCCGGGCGCGTCCGGGTTTCGTCGTTCAGCTGGGAGTCGGCGGCCACGTCGATGATCGACCTCTACGGCGTGGCCGCGCGCGAGCGACGGTCCCGGTGACGCCCGTGCACGTGTCGCTCGCGACCGAGCAGCTGCGCCGGCGCGTGCCGGGTGGGATCGGGACCTACACCCGGGGCCTGCTGCAGGGCATCGGCGAGCTCGAGGCCGAGGCGCGTCCGGGGATCACCCTCGTCGCGAGCAGGCCGCGTCCTGGCCCCGACCCGCTCGGGAACCTCGGCTTCCCGCTCGAGTGCTCGAGGCTCCCGAGCCGGCTCTTGACGCGCGCGTGGGATCTCGGGCTTTGTCGCGTCGGGCGGGAAAGTGACGTCGTCCACGCGGTCTCGCTGGCGGCGCCGATGCCCTCCGCGGGCAGGCCTTTGGTGATCACGGTGCACGACGTGGCGTGGAGGTCGATGCCGGAGGCCTTTCCCGCCAGGGGCCGGCGGTGGCACGCGGCGGCGCTACGACGCGCCGCGACCCGAGCGGCCCTCATCGTCGTCCCCTCCGAGCAGACCGCCGAGGCGGTCCTGTCCGCAGGCGTCGGCGTCTCCATGGCGCGGCTCGTGGTCGTGAGCGAGGGCGCCGACCACCTCGCCGAGCCCGACATCGCCGGGGGCGAGGCCTTGCTAGGGCGCCTCGGGGTCGCCGGAGAGTACCTGCTCACCGTGAGCACCCTCGAGCCGCGGAAGAACCTCGGACGCCTCCTCGAGGCCTACGCCCTCGCCAGGCCGAGGCTGCCCGAGCCCTGGCCGCTTGTGGTCGTTGGGCCGAGCGGGTGGGGACGCTCCCCGTCGGCGGCCCGCGTGGGGCCGGGCGCCGGGGTCGTCTTCGCCGGTGCGGTCGAAGGCGGGACACTGGCCGCCATCTACGCGAGGGCCCGCCTGTGTGCCTATGTCCCGATCGTGGAGGGCTTCGGCCTCCCCGTCGTCGAGTCGATGGCCCAGGGGACCCCCGTCGTCTCGAGCCGTGTCCCGAGCTCCGCCGGGGCGTCCCTCGAGGTCGACCCCACCGACCCGGCGTCGATAGCCGAGGGGCTCGTGTCCGCGGCCGTCGACGAGGTGACGCGCCGGGCGCTTGTCACAAAAGGTCTCGCGCGGGCGGGCGAGCTGCGCTGGGTGGACACCGCGCGGGCGCACGTGGGGGTCTGGGAGCGGGCCGCCGCGGGGCGGGCAGAGCGATGACGGGCGGTTCGCGACAGGACGCGCTTGCCGTCGCCATGGACGTGAGCGCGGTGCCGGACCGTCCCGTGGGAGCGGGCCGCTATGTCGTCGAGCTGGCCCGGGCGCTCGGCGGTCGGACCGATTGCCGGCTCAGTCTCCTCGCCCGGCGCGACGACGGCGTCCGGTGGGCGCGCGTGGCGCCGGGGGAGCGGGTCGTGGCGACCGCTCCTCCGAGCCGCCCGGCACGCCTCCTGTACGAGCAGGCGCGTCTGGGCGCGGTGGTCGCCGGCCTCGCCTCGCCGCCGGTCCAGGTGTACCACGGCCCGCACTACACGATGCCCCGGCGCTCCCGGGTGCCCTGCGTCGTGACGATCCACGACCTCACGTTCTTCGATCACCCCGAGTGGCACGAGGCGAGCAAGGTCAAGTGGTTCCGCGCCGCCATGCGCTATTCGGCGGCGCACGCGGCCGCCATCGTCTGCGTGAGCGAGATGACGGCGGCACGCCTGGGTGAGCTCCTGTCCCCGCCCTGTCCGGTGGTGGTGGTGCCCCATGGGGTGGACCACGCCCGTTTCACCGCCGACGAGCCGCGTCCCGGCGCCGACGGTGAGGTCCTGGAACGCCTCGGCCTCGACCGGCCCTACCTGTTGCACCTCGGGACCCTGGAGCCCCGCAAGGGCATCGCCGACCTCGTCGCCGCCTTCGACCGGCTCGCGGGCGATGACCCGTCTCTCGAGCTGGTTCTCGCCGGCGGGGCCGGCTGGAAGGCGGAACCCGTGCTGGCGTCGGTCGCCGCGGCGCCTTGGCGCGAGCGGATCCGCCGGCTCGGCTACGTGGCCGACGGGGACGTGCCGGCCCTCCTGCGCCGCGCCCGCGCCGTGGTCTACCCGTCGCTCGAGGAGGGCTTCGGTCTCCCGGCTCTCGAGGCTCTCGCCTGCGGCGCGCCCCTCGTCACGACCTCGGGCACGCCCATGGCCGAGGTCGCCGGCGCAAGCGCCCTGCTCGTCGCGCCGGGCGAGCCGCTCGCGCTCGCGGCGGCGATCGAGGCGGCGCTCTCCTCGGACGCCGCCGGTGAGCGGGAGCGCCGGCGAGCCGACGGGCTTGCGGTCGCGGCCCGCTACACCTGGGAGGCCTGCGCTGAGAGTCACCTGGCCGTGTACCGCACCGCGGCGGGGACGTGACGCCGAGGGCGTCCGCAAGGCACCTTTGCTGACCGGAATCGCCGGGGAATGGCCGGATCGGCAGGTAGCCTGAACGGCGTGCGCGCGTACTTGACCGGTGGGACGGGCTTTGTCGGCGAATGGCTCCTGCGCCACCTCTCCGACGAGGGCGACACGGCCATCGCCCCCGGTCCGGAGGTCGACGTGACCGTGCCCGCCCTCATCGCGGCCGACCTCAAACAAGCGGCGCCGGACATGGTGTACCACCTCGCCGCGCTGACCCACGTCGGCCAGTCCTGGCGTGAGCCAGCCGAGACCTTCCGGGTGAACGCCGTCGGCACCTTGAACCTCCTCGAGGCGGCGGCCGCCTGCGCTGTCCCGCCCGTGGTCGTGCTCGTCAGCTCGGCCGAGGTGTACGGCCCGGCACCCGACACCGAGATGCTCGACGAGCGGGCCGAGCTCCGCCCCGTGACCCCCTACGCCGTGAGCAAGGTGGCCGCCGAGTACCTGGGGCTGCAGGCGTACCTGGGCCGGGGCCTCCGGGTCGTGCGCGCCCGGGCCTTCAACCATGTGGGCCCGGGCCAGGCCGACGACTTCGTGGTGGCGGCGCTGGCACGGCGGATGGTCGAGGCCGAATTGCGAAAGAGCGGGGAGGTGAGGGTCGGCAACCTCACGGCTTCCCGGGACTTCACCGACGTCCGCGACGTCGTGCGGGCCTACCGGCTGCTCGCCGTGGGCGGTGTCGCGGGCGAGGCCTACAACGTCTGCTCGGGCCGCGCCATCTCCATCGCCGATCTCGCCGCCCAGATGGCGGGGATGCTCTCGTGTGAGGTCAGCTTCGTGACCGACCCCGAGCTCTTCCGCCCGGTCGAGGTCCCGGTGCTGCTCGGCGACTCGTCCAAGCTCGTCGCCGCCACGGGGTGGCAGCCCACGATCGCGCTGGCCAAGACCCTGTCGGACGTCCTCGAGTACTGGCGCGGGCGCCTCGCCTGACTCAGGCGGAGAACCGGAGCCGGCTCCGCAGTTCGTCGCGCGTCCGGCGGACGACGGCCTGGGCCTGTTCGGGGAGCAGCGCAACGATCGGATCCATGTTCGCGTCGACGGCCTTGAACACCTGCGCGACCGTCTCGTCGCAGGCCTTGGCCCGCCCGCAGATCAGCTTGCGGGCACCGGCGAACTCGTGGCCGCGCGCCTGCGCTCTTTGGAACTCGAGGACGCCGACGCCGATCGCGACGTACGCCGCCTCCTTGGCGAGGTCCGCGACGGCTTGGGCCACGTCGTGAAGATCATCTCGTATGTCGGTCATGTCCCGATCCTCCTCGTCTCAAGGTTCTCGACGGCGCTGTGGGGAGGTGGTGGCCTCAACCGCACTCAGGGCCGTTCGCTCACTAGTGTACTGCAAAATGCTAACTATAGCAAGCGTAACCGCCGTCGCCCTCCCGGTTCCGGCCCCGCGTCCGCGGTAGCGTGGCCCTGATGCCGGAGGAGCAAGCCCCGCCGGTCGTCGCCGTGGTGGTCGCTTGCGACCCGGGTCCGTGGTTCGAGGAATGTCTGGAAGCGCTGGGCGCCCAGGACTACCCGAACCTCGACGTGCTCGTGGTGGACGCCGCGAGCCACGAGGAGCTGACGGCACGTGTCGCGGCCGTGCTCCCGCGCGCCTTCATTCTGCGCGAAAGTGCCTCCGAAGGTTTCTCCGCGGGCGCGAACGAGGCGCTCGTGGCCATCGAGGGCGCCTCTCACCTGTTGATCTGCCACGACGACGTCGCCCTGTCACCCGATGCGGTCCGTTGCCTGGTCGGTGAGGCCTACCGCGCCAACGCCGGCATCGTCGGGCCGAAGCTCGTCGAGTGGGACGCCCCTGACCGGCTGTTGGAGGTCGGCCTCGGGGTCGACCGCTTCGGCGTGGCAATCGAGCGGGTCGAGCCGGGCGAGCTCGATCAGGCCCAGCACGACGAGGGTCGTGAGGTGTTCGCCGTGCCCGGCGGCTGCATGTTGGTGCGGGCCGACCTGTTCCGGGCGCTCGGGGGCTTCGATCCCGACATCGAGCTGTTCGGCGAGGACGTGGACCTGTGCTGGCGGGCCCAGGTGGCCGGGGCGCGGGTCATCGTCGCTCCCGCGGCGCGCGTGCGCCACCTGCAGGTGGCGAGGTCCGGCTCGGGGAGGCCCGGCAACACGGCGGTGTTGCGTCGGCGCCACGAGCTGCGGGCGGTGCTCAAGAACTACGACGCGCCGCGACGCCTGGCCGTCGTGCTCGACCTCGCGGCCGGATCGCTCGCGGAGATAGCCGCGGCGACGTTGCGGGGCGAGCGGGAGCGCTCGAAGCGCGTCGCCGACGCCTGGTGGTGGAACTGGCGCCACCGCCGTAGCCTGCGCAGAGCCCGCAAGGCGCTCGCGGTCGTCCGCCAGCGACCCGACCGTGTCGTGGCGCGGATGTTGAGCCGGGGCGACCGGCGCACGGCTCTCGAGGCCAGTCCGGTCTCCTCGGTCTTCCCGGCCGCCCCGGTCGCAACCGGGCTCGAGACCAGGTTCCGGCCAGATGAGGATCTCGAGCCTGGACGGATCGCCTCGAGCCGCAACAGGCCCGTCGCGTCGCACCACACCGGCTGGGCTCTCCTGGGCTTGGCCGTCGTGGTCCTGTTCGGCGTCCGCAACCTGGTGACCGGCCACTTGCCCCTGGTGGGCCAGCTCTTGGCCTTTCCGGCGCCGGGGGCGCTGCTGCGCGACTTCTTCGGCGGCTGGCATGATGCCGGATGGCAGGCGACCGGGCCGGCGTCCCCCGGTTTCGGCCTGGTGGGTGGGGCCGGTGCGATCCTGCTCGGCAGCACCGCGCAGGTGGAGAAGCTGCTCTTGTTGGGCCCGATCCTCGTGGGGGCCATCGGGATGCACCGGCTGCTGCGGCCGCTCGGCTCGAGCCGGGCCCGGCTTGCGGCCACGATCGCCTATCTCGGCCTCCCGCTCGCATGGAACGGCATCGCCGCAGGTGACCTGCAAGCTCTCGTGACCTTCGCCGGGATGCCCTTTGTGATGTCGCGGATGTGCCGCGCAACCAGGCTGGAGCCGTTCTCGTCCCGGCGGGACGCCACAGGGTGGCGCGCCGTCGTGGCCGAGGTCGTCCCGTTCGGTCTCCTGCTCGCCTTCATGGCCGCCCTCGCGCCGCCCTCGCTGGTGGCGGTCGTGGTCGTGTCGCTGGCGATCGTGCTCGGCGCGGCGGTCGCGGGCCACCTGGCCGCCGTGGGCCGCGCCCTGGGCGTCACGGCGGGTGCGTTGGGCGTGGCGTTCGTCTGCTGTTTCCCCTGGTCGCTCACCTTCTTCCAACCCGGCGCGCGCTGGAGCGTCCTCTCCGGCGCGTTGGGCGCGCGCGGCGCCGTGGGCGGGGTGTTGCGCCTGTTCCGTTTCCACGTGGGCCCGGTGGGCGCGGGCTGGCTTGGCTGGGGGATCCCGCTCGGTGCGGCCTTCGTGCTGTTCGTGGCGCGCGAGGAACGGCTCGACTGGGCCACGCGTTGGTGGGTCGCGGCCCTCGCCACGGTGGCGGTCGCCTATGCGGGCGCGGTCGGATGGCTCGGTGCGGGCGGGGGGGCGACGCTTGTCCTGCTGGCTCCGGGGGCGTGCTGCCTCGCGGGAGCAGTCGGCCTCGGCGTGGCGGCCTTCGAGGTCGACCTCGCCAAGACCCGCTTCGGGTGGCGCCAGAATCTCGGCGCGGGAGCCGTCGTCTGCCTGGTCGTCGGGCTGTTCCCGACCCTCGCTTCATCGGTGGACGGCCGCTCCTCGCTCCCTTCGGTCGGCTACGAGCAGCTGCTCGGCTGGACGGCGCCGCGACCGGGCGCCCAGGGTTTCGACGTGCTCTGGCTCGGCGATCCCGCCAGCGTGCCGGCGCCCTGCTGGCAAATACGCCCCGGCCTGGCGTTCGCGGTGAGCGAGAACGGCCTGCCGGATGGCCGGCGCCTGTGGCCGAGCGCCGACCCCGGCGTCGGGGCCGTGGTCGAAGCGGACCTAGAGAGAGCGGAGGCCGGGCTCACGGTCCAGCTCGGCGCCGAATTGGCGCCCGCGGGCATCCGTTACCTGATCCTCCCCGGCGCGGTCGCGCCGACGCTGCCCGGCGTCCAGACCCCGCCCTCGGCACCGCCGCCGCCCGACCTCGTGCAGGCGCTCGAGGCCCAGGGTGATCTTCGCCAGCTCCCGACCGAGGCCGGCGTGATCGCCTTCGAGAACGCGGCCTGGACCGGGGCCGACAGCCCGTCCGCCAGCTCCGTCGTGCCGCTCGTCGCGACGGGGGGAGGAACCCCTTCGTGGCTGAGGGAGCTCGGCCTCGCCGCGGGCCTGCTGGCCGTGGCCGTGGGCATCGCCGAGGGCATCGCCCGCCGCCGCAAGCGCCGCCGCCTCGCCCGGTCGGCCGCGGCCCCGCCCGGCGGAGGCCCCGCCCGCGCAGATCATGGTTCGTCCGAGGGCGGGGAGCCCTCGCCCGGCGAGGACGCGCCCGAAGAGGCGCCGGAAGGCGCCGAGCCGGTGTCCGAGCCGGAACCGAGCGCGCGCGGATGAACGTGGTCGCGGGCCGCCGGAGGTCTTCCGCCTTGGTGCCGAGTCCCCGGCACCGCGCCCTCGTCCCCCTCGCGCTCGGGTTCATGCTGTTGGTGCTCGTCAACGTCTTAGTGCGCCAGGCGAGCGGCGGGGCGGCCGGTGGGTTCGTGGGGCCGCCCCCGCTCCCGGTCGTGGAGACGCACAAACCGGCTGCCTGGCATTGCCCCGGCCCACTGCCCATCGGCGCCGGCCCCGAAAGCTCGCGCATCTCGATCGTGAACAGCGGGACTTCGTCTGTGGACCTCGTCGCGGTCGTGTCGCGAACAGGGCTCGCCAAGGGAGGGACCTCGAGCGGCGAGCACGTTGCGACCACCCCGGTCGCTGTCGGCGCCGAGTCGGAGGCGGTCCTCCCGCTCGCCACGAACGGCCCGGCCGGGTTCGCGGCGGTGTCGCTCGAGACCGATCGAGGCGGTATCGCCGTGGCCGAGTCGATCGCCGGCACGTCGATCGCAGGCGGAGTCGTCGAGCTCTCGTCCCCGTGCTCGCTGGCGACCGGCGCGCGGGGCTATCTGCCGGCCGGCAGCACCTACGGCGGCTCGAACGTGCGGGTCTCCCTCTACGACCCGGACGCCACGCCGGCGACGGTGAACGTGAGCATCTCGACCGGTACGGCGATCGCGTCGCCCCCGGCCTTTCAGGGGGTCGTCGTCCCCGCCCTCGGCATCGTCGTCCTCAATCTTCACCGGTGGGTCTTCGAGCAGAGCTCGCTCGCGGTCACCGTCACGGCCCTGAGCGGGGACATCGTCGTCGGGGCGCTCGAGTTGACCTCCGAGGCGGTCAAGCTGGCTTCGAGGTCGGCGCGGGGG
>Ga0181530_10003419_pt1 | contig 17723 bp, 9 predicted proteins | sample PEATcosm2014_Bin_42_FD_119769 | JGI IMG/M metagenome (GOLD analysis project Ga0181530, IMG submission 119769) | Peatland microbial communities from MTU Mesocosm Facility, Houghton, MI, USA - PEATcosm2014_Bin10_60_metaG | ecosystem: Environmental > Terrestrial > Soil > Wetlands > Peat | place... | reverse complement strand
CCCCAAAACCAACGCGCGGGAGGGGGCGACGGTGGTCGGCATGAAAGAGGACATGGTGGGCCACATCCGGCCCACGCTGCTGCTGTTGCTGAGTGCGGTGGGATTCGTGCTGCTCATCGCCTGCGCCAATGTCGCGAACCTGCTGCTGGCACGCTCGAACGCGCGCAGCCGCGAATTTGCCATCCGCGCCGCGCTGGGGGCAGGCCGCCGGCGGGTGGTGCGGCAGCTCTTGACGGAAAGCATCATGCTGGCTTTTGGGGCTTCGCTCCTCGGCTTGTTGCTCGCCAGTTGGGGCACGCGCCTCGTGCTGGCTGCGGTCCCCGACGCTTTGCCGCGCAGCCAGGAAATCGGACTCGACCCTTACGTGTTGCTGTTCACGCTGTTAGTCGCGATTCTCACCGGCATTCTATTCGGCCTTGCGCCGGCATTTCATAGTTCGAAAGTGAATCCCCAAGAGGCGCTGAAGGAAGGCGCTCGGGGCAGCGGCGGGGGACGCCATCGCGCGGAAGGGATTTTTGTGGTTGTGGAGATCGGCTTGGCTATGGTGTTGCTCGCGGGCGCGGGATTGATGCTGCAGAGCATTTGGAGGCTGTTTCGGGTTGACACCGGCTTCGACCCCCACCACGTGTTGACAACCGATGTGGCGCTGTCTCCCAGCGTGATGGCCAGCCCGGCAGGCATCCGGCTCGCTTACCAGCAGTTGCTCGATCGCGTGTCCGGCATCCCCGGCGTCCAGTCGGTTGCGATTACGTCGTTGGTTCCCCTCAGTGGCGATGACAGCGAGATTGCATTCTGGCTGGGAAAAGGGCCTCAACCGCCGCAAGACCAGATGGCTTCAACTCTCATGTACATTGCGACGCCCGGCTACCTCCGCGCCATGGGCATTCCGCTCAAGGAAGGACGCTTCTTTACCGATCACGACACTCTCAGCTCGCCGCCTGTGGTAGTGGTTGACGAAGTGATGGCTAAGCATCTCTTCCCCGGCCAGGATGCGCTGGGCAAACAGTTCAACCTGATGGTCATAGGCCCCGTCCAGATTGTCGGTATCACCGGACACGTGAAGCACTGGGGTCTGGATGCCGACGACACGGCCAAGATCCGGAACGAAATCTACTTCCCCTTTCTCCAAATACCTGACAAGTTCATGTCCGAAGCCGTGGCAGGATTGACGCTCGTCTTGCGCACCGGTCCTGATCCCTTGAGGTTGGTTTCGGCCGTGCGAGCGCAGGTGGCAGGGCCTACCGAAGACCAGCCCATTTTCGAAGTCGCAACCATGGAGCAGATCATTTCGGACTCGCTCACGGAGCGGCGCTTTGCCATGCTGCTGCTGATCATCTTCGCGGCAACCGCCCTCGTCCTGGCCGCGATAGGGATCTACGGTGTGATGTCATACGCGGTCAGCCGGCGTACCCACGAACTGGGATTACGCATGGCATTAGGCGCTTCGCGCCATGAGATTCTGGGACTCGTGGTGCGCGAGGGCATGGTGCTGGCGCTGGCAGGAATGGGCATCGGGCTGGCGGCCGCGCTCGGTTTGACGAGATTCATGACGAGCTTACTTTACGGCGTCCGCCCGGCGGATCCGCCAACGCTGGGCGCGGTTTTGGCCGTGCTCGGAGCGATTGCTTTTCTGGCTTGTTATATTCCCGCCTGGCGGGCAACACGGGTCGATCCGCTGGTGGCGTTGCGGTACGAATAGGCGCCAGAGTAGGGAACAGGGAACAGGTGATAGGGAACAGGCGGACATCCGCTGCATTTCATGTTGGGGGTCAGGAGATTATGTCTCCAGTCACGCGGTTAGGAGCGAAGACACTTGCGATTTTCGCGATTTTACTGGCCTGGGCCGGCTTCGGTCAGGCTACTTGTAACGCTCAAACGTTTGCGCTCAGCGAGACCCAGGATCTCGCCCTGATTAACGTAAAGGCGGACGCCGTCGAATACAAGGGGCGCAAAGCTGTGCGTCTCATAAACGACTCGGAAAAGGACGGCTTCGCGCTTCTGAGGGGCACGGACTTTCAGGATGGAACCATCGAAGGGGATATTGCCCTGAAAATTACCACGCCGCCCGGGGTAAGAATGCCCGGCTTTGTCGGCATCGCCTTCCGAGCGCGGCCGGACGCATCACGGTACGAGCTCTTCTACTTGCGCCCGGGGAACTCGCGCTCAGATGACCAGGAGATGCGGAACCATTCGGTGCAATACGTCTCCGAGCCGGACTTCGACTGGTACAAACTACGCCAGAGGTGGCCTTGGGTCTACGAGGCCTATGCGGAATTACAGATGGAGACATGGACGAAGGTCAGGATCGAAGTTAAGGGCCGCTCCGCGAAGCTCTATTTAAACGGATCGGAACAGCCAAGCCTCCTGGTGGACGGCCTGAAGGGTGAGGATTTGCGGGGCGGCGTGGCGCTGTGGGGTGACTCCGGCGAGGAGGCTTATTTCTCCAACGTCCGAATCACGAAGTCGGCCCCGCTGCCTGTGAAGAATGGCTCGGACTCGAGCGGCACATGGCAGGTGAGGTTTTCGAGCTACGCCGGAAACTTTGACGGTACTCTACAGCTCACACGCGAGGGAAACGAGGTGATTGGAACTTGGTCCGGCGCTCTCGGTAATGCCCGCCCAGTTGCCGGAACGTGGCGGGATGGCTATGTCGAGCTCGGCTTCAACGCGGAATGGCCAAAGCAAGGTCCTGGAGACCCGGGAACTGGCGCCGTGGCGCTAGCAGGTTGGATTGATGGCGATTCGGCTGGCGGGCGCATGAGAGTCGAAGGCCTGGCCGATGGGCGATGGACGGCAACGCGCAAGCCGTAGCGGATCGAGGCAATCGACCGCCTAAGCGAATCAGGGAAGCCCGAATTCTTTTATGGAGGACTTCATCATGTCAAAGCGCGCTCTTCAGTTGCTGCTGGTCGCCTGTCTGGCTTCGGGCACATTAAGAGCAGCGGACGACCCGTTCGTAGGCAAATGGAAGCTGAACCCGTCCAAAAGCAAAGTCATCGACTATATGAAAGTTAAGAGTCTCGGCGCAAACAAGTACGCCCTCGACCTCGGCGGCGGCGATGTCGAGACTATCGTGGCTGACGGCACGGATCAACCTGGCGTAAACGGAACCACGCTGTCCGTCACCGTCGAGGGGCCCGTCAACTGGAAGGTAGTCCGGAAGAAAGGTGGGCACACTTTCATTACCGGGATTTGGACGCTATCCCAAGACGGGAAGACGCTCAGCGATCACTTTACGGCTAACCCGCCTGACGGGTCTACGTTCAGAATGGATTATGTGTATAAGCGGACGACACCCGGCTCAGCTTTCGTGGGCACATGGGTAAGCACCAGCGAGCCACAGTCGGCTTTCGAGCTTCAGATCCGGCCCTACGCGGGTGAAGGCCTTTCGTTCATCAACTCTGGCGACCGCGAGGCTCTAAACCTGAAATTCGATGGGAAAGATTATCCGGACCTGCGCTCGAACGTTGCGCCCGGCTCTGCGCGCTCCGGGCGCCGGGTGAACGAGCGCACTCTCGAGCTGACCGTCAAGATCAATGGCAAGGTCACGGACACCCGGCAGTTCGAGCTTTCTCCCGATCTCAAGACCTTGACGATGACCATGCACCCCGTGGGTCAAAGCGAGCCGAACATCCTTGTTTTTGATCGGGATTAGAAGGGGGGCGGCGGTTTTGAGGTATGAAATGAGGCTATTAGCCGTCAGCTATCAGCCGTCAGCAAGAGCATGGAAATCATGGTTCTCGCCGAATACTGAGAGCTGAAAGCTGACAGTTCTCGAAAGGAGGAGCCATGGCTAATGTCGAGCGAGTTCGCGAGGTTGTGGAAAAGCCGTTGGAGTCGGAATACTTCAAGCTGAAGTCTGCAGCGGGATGGAAGCTGGTCGCCGTAGAGTGGGAACGGGAGGTCGAAGAGCCCCACAAAGAACCCCGTCACCCCCGCGAAGAAATACCCTATGGTCTGCGCGTGAGCGATGACTGCTTGCACCTTGTTGAAAATCCTGCCGAGACTCAGGTCCTCATTCACATGTTGGATGGCATCGTGCAGGATTTGCCTTTCTCCAAAATCGCCGAAGAGTTGAATCGCAGCGGCCTTCGGACCCGCGGCGGGACCAAGTGGGAGCCCGTTCTCGTCTACAACATGCTCCCGAGACTTATTCAGGTTGGCCCGCGTATTTTCTCCAGCGAGCAATGGCAGGCACAGAAGAAGCACGTGGTTAATTATGGTGGCTAGAGTTTAAGGCTGAAGGGTTAAGGCTAAAGGATGAAGGCTGAAGGACTGCGGTTGAGGAGAACCGGAGTTGGTGGCGCTTGCTTAGCTGGCAAAAGTCGGCAACGAGCCGGCTCTTCGGGTTTATCCTTCAGCCTTTACACTTTACACTTCAGTGCCTGCCAACAGGAACCACCCGCTTCTCGGGGGGATGGACACGATGAGTTACCTGCTTAACGACTTACGCTATGGCTTGCGCGTGCTGGCGCGGAAGCCGGGGTTTACGGCGGTCGTTGTGTTGACCCTGGCGCTGGGTATCGGGGCCAACACGGCAATGTTTTCGGTTGTCGATAAGGTGCTCCTTAACTCGCTGCCGTTTTCCGATCCTGACCGTCTGATTTCGCTTCACGCCAGCAAGCCCAACTTCGAGCGGGGATCGATCTCCTATCCGAATTTCCTCGATTGGCAAAAGGATAACAGCAGTTTTATCGCCATGGCTGTCTACCGACCCGTTGCCATGACCTTCACCGGGGTGGAAGAAGCCGAGCGAGTGGCGGCGGAATTCATCACCTCGGATTTCTTCGCCTTGCTTGGGGTGAAGCTCGTTCTCGGCCGCACATTCACGGAAGGCGAAGATCGAATTGGCGCCGCGCCCATTGTGCTGGTTAGCGAAGGCTTCTGGCAGCGCAAGCTCGGGTCATCGCGGGAAATCCTGGGCAAGACGCTGACCTTGGATGGCCGTGGTTTCACGATTGTGGGAGTGATACCTGCGTCTTTCCACGTGGAGACAGTGTCGGCCGGCCTGCTGGATCGAGACGTCTACATGCCGATGGGCCAGTGGAATAATAACGCGCTCTCGTATCGTGGAGCGGGCCTGGGAATCCACGGTATCGCCCGGCTCAAACCCGGCGTAACGCTGGCGCAGGCCCGGGCCGACATGGCTCTTGTGACGCAAAACCTCGCCCGAGCCTATCCCGACACCGACCGGGGCCTTGGCGCGACGCTGGTTCCGTTGAAAGAACAAATCGTGGGCCGCGTCCGGCCGTTGTTGCTGGTTCTGTTTGGTGCTGTTGGTTTCGTGCTTATGATCGCATGCGTGAACGTGGCGAATCTCTTGTTGGCGCGCTCCACCGGGCGAGCGCAGGAATTCGCCATCCGCGCGGCGCTGGGTGGCGGCCAGGGGCGAATTGTGCGGCAACTTCTTGCGGAGACTTCGCTGCTTGCCCTGGCCGGGGGCGGGCTTGGACTCTTGTTCGCTTCCTGGAGCACACGGGTTGCGCTCAAGTTGCTCCCTGCGGCTTTGCCGCGCTCCCAGGAAATCAGCGTCGACTGGCAAGCCCTGCTATTTACATTGGCCATCGCGCTGTTCGCCGGGATGCTATTCGGATTGGCCCCTGCGCTGAAGCTCTCGAGGGCCGACTTGCACGAACAACTAAAGGAAGGGGGCCGTGGCGCGAGCGGGACACGCCATCGCCTCCAGCGAGCACTAGTGGTGGCCGAAATGGCGATGGCATTCGTGCTGCTGATCGGCGCCGGCCTGCTGATTCGCACCCTGGCGCGGATCTGGAGTGTTGATCCGGGATTCGACGCGCACAATATTCTGACCTTCAGCTACGGCTTTCCACCCTCGATGAACACAGCTAGCGCCGACGCGGTTCGCGCCGCTTGCCGCCAACTCGATCATGAACTCGAATCGATTCCCGGAATTCAAGCCGTGTCACTCACCTGGGCCGCATTTCCGCTGAGTGGCGAGGATGACGAGCAATTCTGGTTCGAGGACCAGCCGAAGCCGCAGAGCGAGAGTGAAATGAACTGGGCGCTCAGTTACGTGGTTGAGCCGGGATATTTAAAGGCGATGGGTATTCGCCTCAAGCGCGGCCGCTTCTTCTCGGAACTGGACAACGAGCACTCACCGCCTATCATCGTTATCGACGACGTGTTAGCGCAGAAGTTTTTCCCCGGCCAGGACCCGTTGGGAAAACGCCTGCACCTCAACGGATTCGATCAACTTGCAGAGATCGTAGGTGTGGTCGGCCACGTGAAGCAGTGGGGACTGGATTCCGACGAGGCCAATCCACTCCGTGCGCAGATCTATCATTCCTTCATGCAGCTCGACGACGCGCCGTTGAAGTTGTCCGTGCCGGGAATCGGCGTCGTAGTGCGGTCCGGGAATGCCGCTGCCGGCCTGGGGGACGCAATTCGGCGTCTGACCGGTGAAATGAACAAGGACCGGGTCCTCTGGGACTTCGAGACCATCGAAGAGATTATTTCCGATTCCCTCGCCGCGAAGCGTTTCGCCATGATGCTTTTGGGAGCATTCGCCGCGGTCGCCGTCCTCCTCGCCAGCGTTGGCATCTACGGCGTGATTTCGTACTTCGTTGGACAGCGAACGCACGAAATCGGCGTGCGTATTGCTCTCGGGGCGCAGAGGCGCAACGTTCTGGGGTTGGTTGTGGGGCAGGGTTTCGCGCTGACCTTGGTGGGCATTGCGTGCGGTCTGGCCGGAGCGGCCGGCATGACACGATTCCTCGCGAGCCTGCTGTACGGCGTGCGTCCCACCGACCCGCTGACATTTGCCGCCGTAGCGGCGCTGCTCGCGGGAGTCGCGCTGCTGGCCTGCTACATTCCCGCGCGCCGCGCCGCTCGGGTCGATCCCATCGTGGCGTTGCGGCATGAATGAAGCTCTCAGCTATCAGCCGTCAGCTTTCAGCTAAGGATTTTCGAAGGCTGCTTGCTGAAAGCTGATAGCTGACGGCTGACAGCTTCTAACTTATCGAGGTGAATGATGGGTACTCTGCTACAGGACCTTCGCTACTGCTTGCGCATGCTCACCGCCAATGCCGGCTTCACGGTGGTGGCGGTGCTGACGCTGGCCCTCGGCATCGGCGCCAACACCGCCATTTTCAGCTTGATTGACGCCGTCATGCTTCGCGCTCTGCCGGTGCGCGACCAGTCAAGGCTCGTGGTGATGAGCTGGAGCGCGCATAAAGCGCCTCGCCGTAATGGCACAAGCTCATTTGGCGATTGCGCGCGTAACGAAGGCGGGGACAAGAACCCGTCGGGCTGCTCGTTGCCTTATCCTTTCTTCGAGTTGATTCATTCGGAGAAGCAAGCGTTTTCCAGCGCGACGGCTTTTGCAGGGCCTGCTCGGCTCGTGCTCAGCGGCAACGGGCCTGCCCGCATGGCAGACGGCGAGCTTGTCTCTGGAGATTACTTCTCCACACTGGGCGTGAGCGCCCTGGTCGGACGCGCGCTAGGCCCGGCCGATGATTTGCCTTCCGCCCCTCCGGCGGTCGTCCTGAGCTATGCGTTCTGGCAAGATGCGTTCGGCGGCGACCGGTCCGCCGTCGGCCGAACCATCGTGCTGAATTCTGTCCCGTTTACGATCGTCGGGGTGACGGAGCCGAACTTTACCAGCTTGACGCCCGGGAAAACTCAAGACATGTTCCTTCCGCTTTCCACGGATTCCCGCCTGAGCATCCCCTGGATGGGCGGACGCGAAAACAAGGAGCGTAGCCTCGATGTCTGGTGGCTGGTCGTCGTGGCGCGGCTGAAGACTGGCGTGACGCTCGAAAGCGCGCAAGCGGCGGCCAGCCTGCTATTTCGCAATGAAATGCTGAATGCGCAGAATCCGCGATCGAAGGCTGCGGATGATCCCCGCATCCTCCTTAAGCCTGCACAATCAGGCCTTGACGGAAGGCGGAGCTCCATTTCAATGCCGCTCTACATCCTGATGTCCGCGGTCGGCCTTATCCTCCTGATTGCGTGCGCCAACGTGGCGGGCCTTCTGCTTTCGCGCGCTACGTCGCGACAGAAGGAGGTGGCCGTTCGCCTGGCGTTGGGCGCGGGGCGCCTGCGGATGGTGCGGCAATTGCTGACGGAAAGTGTGATGCTATCGCTAGCCGGAGGAGCGCTGGGAGTGCTCGTGGCGATTTGGGGCGTGCCCGCCTTGACCGCCCTCATGTCGGGCGATGGCGACCGCCCGTTTCCTTTTGTGATCGGGCCGGACTGGCGGGTTCTCGCTTTCACGATTGGCGTTTCACTCTTCGCCGGAATCCTTTTCGGCCTGGCGCCGGCGCTGCGCAGCGCGCGACTGGACTTGACGCCGGCGCTCAGAGAGAGCGCCTCGGGGCTTCCAGGAGGCAAGATGCGGCCCGGCCGCCGGTTCCACCTCGGCAACGCGCTCGTGGCCATCCAGGTCGCGCTATCGATCGTGGTGCTGATTGGCGCGGGTTTGGTGGTGCGGACGCTGCGGAATCTCCGCAGCATTCATCCGGGCTTTGACACCCGCAACCTTTTGCTCTTCAGCATTGACCCCACGCTCCAGAAATACTCGGACTCCAAAATTCAAAGCCTCTATCGCGACTTGCAGGAGCGGCTGGCGGCGCTGCCCGGTGTGATCTCCGTGAGCTATTCCTCGGACTCGCTCTTAAGCGGGAGTCTATGGACTAGCGACGTTCACGTGGAAGGGCAGGCGGAAAAATCGACTCAGGAAGTGGACATGCTCGCGGTAGGGCCGGATTTTTATAAGACCTTGCGAATTCCTGTGCTCGAAGGGCGCGCTTTCACCAGCGCCGACTTTGTGCAAGCGGCTCAGGCCGCCGCAGCCGGACAATCCCCGCAACAAACGGCAACTCCTTCCGGCGTGTTGTCGGCTGCCAAATCTCCCGCTCCGGCGGGCCCGCCGATCCCCGTGCTTGTGAATACCAGCTTTGTTCACAACTATTTTGAGGGCCAGAATCCGCTCGGCAAGAGGCTGACTCAAAGCGACGACTCCGAAACAACCGGCAACGCGGCTGAAAAGCCGAAGATCACCAAGGCCTGGGAGATTATCGGCGTGGCGGGCGATACGAAGTACGACAGCTTGCGGCGCGAAGTCCATCCCACCGTTTACGTTCCCGTAACGGGCGGCGGCGCGACTTTCGAGTTGCGCATGGCGTCGAGTTTATCCGCGCTGATTCCAGCCGTGCGCAGGACCGTGAGCGATACGGATAACAACCTTCCGATTTTCGGCGTCCGCACACAGTCGCAGCGGATCGACGAATTGCTGACCCAAGAGCGCCTGATCGCGCGCCTGGGCAGTTGTTTTGGCGGCTTGGCGCTGCTGCTCGCCTGCGTAGGGCTCTACGGCCTGCTTTCTTTTGAGGTGGCTCGCCGCACGCGGGAAATTGGCATTCGGATGGCGCTCGGAGCGGAACAGGCCGACGTGTTGCGCGGCATCGCGGTGCAGGGGCTTCGGATAACCATGGTGGGGGTCGTAGCCGGCATCGCCGCCGGAGCGGCCGTGACGCGTTTCCTCTCCAGCCTGCTTTTTGGACTCAAGGCGAGCGATCCGGTCACGTTCGCGGGTGTGTCGCTGATCCTGATTGCAGTGGCGCTGCTGGCCTGCTACCTGCCCGCCCGCCGAGCGACCAAAGTCGATCCCATGGTCGCCCTGCGATACGAGTAGCGGTCCGGGCTTACTGCCGGTTCACGAAGCAGTTAGAGCGGCCCTCGGCTTTCCGCGCAGCCAGCGCCGGGCGGGCTCTTCCACGAAGCGGTAAGCCAGCAATCCCACGATCATGGCCGTCATCGCGCCGCCTATCCAGCGCAGCAGCGTGGGCTTGCTCATGGCCTGCAGGCCGGCGTACAGGACCATACCAACAATCATGGCGTGCAGGAGATAAAAACAATAGCTGGATTCACCGAACAGCACCAGCCACCGCCACTCGAGAAAGCTCGCCCAGCGAGGCCTCAGTGCTAGCCCATAGATGATGGCCCCGAAGGCTGGCGCGAAGAGTCCAGTGTGCAGCACCGGATAGGGAATATATTGGCTGAACGCTGCCAGTAGGAGTGTGGCTGCCGTACCAGCCAAAACCATCCGTGTCGCCAACTTCGGGCTGACGCCGCCGCGCCTGAACCACAAGCCGCATGCGACGCCAATAATGAATTCAGGCAACCGCATGACGGGATGAAATTTCACGAGACTCAACCAAAACAGAAAATCGGTATCCGAACTTGGCTGCACGTGGTCTGGTTGAAGAACTGCGTAAACAACGTCCAGAGCGATGATCACAGCCCAGCCGGAGATTGCCACGCCCGCCAGCGTGTTGTTTGAGCTTCGGGCGAGACGGACTAGCAGGAATGGAAAAACCAGGTAGAAGAAAATCTCGACAGATACGGCCCACGCAGGCCCATTCCACCCCAGGGCGGCCAGTGGAGACCAGGCTTGAAGCATGGTGATCACGAGAATGGCTGTCGAGGTAAGATGAGATTTGAAGTGCCCCAGATAGGGATCCTGCGTCCGCAGCACAGCGTAGAAAAAGAACGGTCCGGTTATGAGCAGGGACAGGAGGTACACAGGATAGAGCCGCGCCAGGCGCGCCCGCCAGAAGCTGCCGATTTTGATGTCAATGCCCGAATAAGTATAGGTAAGAACGAAACCGGACAGCACAAAAAACATCGAGACCGCCACGTACCCAATGCTCGCGAACTGTCGCAGCCAGGCGGGCGCCCACCCGAGTCCCTGCATGACGAACGAATGGAACATGAGAACGTGAAATGCCGCAAAAAACCTTAGGGAAGTCAGGGTGGGCAGTCGGAGGCGTGTTGTTACTGGCACGGTACCTCGAACCTGTTTCGCACGAAGCGCGCTTAGTGTATCCGGTTTTGTCCTGTATTGCATCCGGTTTTTTAATTCCATCTGCTAACTTATTCGGGGGAAGAACGTCTACCCTCAAGAAACGAAGTATGGTAGAATGTCTACCATCATGAAAAAGGCAACTGCGGAACACATGGAATTGCTGCAGGGAACGCTGGACATGCTGATCCTTCGCACTCTCCTCTTGGGTCCAGCGCACGGCCATGAGATTGCCAAGCACATCCAGCGAACCACGGACGATCTGCTCCAGGTCGAGCACGGCTCTCTATACCCGGCCTTGCATCGGCTGGAGCGCCAGGGCTGGGCGATCTCAAGGTGGGAAGCAGCCAAAGACAGGAATCGCCAGTTCAAGTATTACCGCCTGACGCCTACGGGCAAGAAGCAGTTGGCGCGCGAGGAGTCGAATTGGAAGCAACTGGTCGCGGCGATCTCGCGACTGATGGCGCCAGCGTGGGACCGGCGGTGTGGAGCGGGACGCTCCCGCTGACTGCGGGCGAGACGCCCGCACCACATGCCGTAACCGGCGGAGGCATCCATGAATCTCTGGCATCGTTGGCAAAGTCGGCAGCAGGCTCGGGAAGAAGACATGCGGAAAGAACTCAGTGCCGATCTCGAACTGGAAGCGGAGGAGCAACGCGCGGCGGGTGTTTCTGCGGAAGAGGCCCGCTATGCGGCGCAGCGTGCGCTGGGCAATCGCACCGTTGTCGAGGAGGAAATCCGCGATCTGTGGGCCTGGACATGGTTCGAGCATCTCGGGCAAGACATCCGTTACTCTTTCCGCACCTTGCGCAAGAACGCCGGCTTCACCCTGGTGGCGGCGCTCTCGCTGGCGCTCGGCATCGGCGGCAACGCAGCGATGTTCAGCCTGGTGGATGGCGTGCTCCTTCGGCCGCTTCCATATTCCGAACCGGACCGGTTGGTACGGCCGACCGGGTATTACCCGACGGGTGGTTTCCTTGCCTTACAGCAGTTGAGCCGGACGATGGAGTTCGCCGCCTATTCCGATAAACCCGAGAATGGTTCGGATTTCAACTTGACAGGACAAGGCGAGGCAGTGCACTTGGCTGGAAGCATCGTCTCGGCGAATATCTTTTCTCTGCTTGGGGCGGGCGCGAAGTTAGGGCGCACATTTCAGCCCGGCGAAGATCACGCCGGACAAGATAACTTGGTGATTCTCAGTCACCCACTATGGCGCAGCAAGTTCGGGGGCGACCCGGGCATAATCGGCCGCATGATCAAGATCAACGGCGTCGACCGGCGCGTGGTTGGCGTGATGCCACCCAACTTCAATTTCCTGATTCCCGAGGCTCAACTGTGGGTGCCTTTGCACATCGATCCGGGCAATCGGGACGCGATTTGGGAGCATGGTTTCAAGCCGGTGGTGGGCAGGTTGCGCCCGCACGCGACGCTGGCGCAAGCTTGTAGCGAGATTCGCAGCATGGTTCCCGAGATCATTCGCATGTTTCCGTATCCCATGGCGCGAAGTTGGAACGCCGACGCCACGGTGCTCCCCTTGCAGCAGGATCTGGTGGGCAACGTCCGTACGAAGTTGCTGGTGTTGATGGGTGCGGTCGGCGTCGTCTTGATGATTGGGTGTGTGAATGTGGCGAGCCTGCTGCTTTCGCTCTCGTCTTCGCGGCGCAAGGAATTCGCCTTGCGGACGGCGCTGGGCGCGGCGCGGGGAAGGATTGTGCGCCAACTTTTGACCGAGAGCGTGGTACTGGCCATGGTTGGCGGCGCGTTCGGTCTAGCGCTCGCTTTCGCCGCGTTCTCGGGCTTGAAGACCTTTCTGCCGGCGGATATGCCCAGCGGCGGGGAACTTGGCATGGACTGGCGAGTTCTTGCCTTTGTAACGGCCCTGTCCCTCGTCACTAGCCTGGCGTTCGGTCTTGCACCGGCGTTGCGGGCTTCGAAAACGGGCCTGGCGGACTCCGTGAAGGCCGGCGGGCAGCGCTCGACCGACGCGGCTGGAATTAGCCTTCGCAGGTCGCTGATCGTGGGCGAGGTGGCGCTGGCGGTGGTGCTGGTGGTCGGCGCCGGACTGCTGATCAGGACCTTGTGGCGGTTGATGGAAGTGAATCCGGGCTTCCGAGGCGAGCACGTTCTGAGCGTTCGCGTCACGCCGGACCAGTCGTCGTGCCGCGAGCGCGCCGCGTGCCTGGCGCTTTATGATGAGTTGTTGCGCCGGGCGCGCGAGATGACTGGAATTTCTGAAGTATCGGCCGCGAATACGGTGCCTTTGACGGGCGAGGCGCCCTACGTCGTGGCGGAGATGGAAGAACACCCGTTGAGGGAGGGGGAGTCTCTAGCTCCCCTGCTCTGGGCCGGCGCCATCACCCCTGACTACTTCCACGTGATGGGCATTCCCCTGCTTCAGGGCAGGCTATTCCGGGATTCCGATGCGGAGAAATCAGGTCAAGTGGTGATCGTAAGTGCGGCGACGGGTCAAAAATTCTGGCGCGGCGAAAACCCCATCGGCAAGCACCTACGGTTGGTTTGGGACAAAGACTGGCGAACCGTGGTGGGCGTGGTCGGAAACGTGCGCCAATTCAACCTTGCGGATAGGCCCCTGGATTGGATTGACGGGGCGATCTATATGCCCTACGCTCAATCGGTGGGTGCAGACCAGAAGTTGCCCACGGCGATGTACCTGATCGCACGAACCTCGGCCGGGGCGGACTCTTTTGGGGGCGAAGTTCGCGAACTGGTGGCGAGCGTGAGCCCCAATGTACCCGTGGGCGAAGTGCGGACTCTGGAGGCGATCGTGGTGGACTCCGCCGCCCAGTCGCGCTCCATGATGTGGCTATTCCTGGTTTTCGCCGCTACCGCTCTGGCCCTGGCTGCCATGGGCACTTATGGAGTGGTTTCCTACGCGACGTCCCAAAGAACCTTCGAGATCGGTGTCCGGGTCGCGCTGGGCGCTTCCCGCTCGAGCATTTTCGGGATGGTGATTCGCCAAAGCCTCGAATTGGTCATCGCCGGGCTTGGTTTGGGCGCGGCGGCGGCGCTCGCGCTCAGCCGATTGCTCTCCAGCTTTCTGTACGGGATCTCGGCCCAGGACCCCCTCACCTTTGTGGCCGTGGCCGGACTCCTTGTCCTGCTGGCGCTCGCTGCCGGATACATTCCCGCGCGCCGGGCCACCAAAGTCAATCCCATCACCGCGCTGCGCTACGAATAGCGTGGGCCATTTCATGCCCGGAAAGCCTGGGAGCGCGGGCTTCCAGCCCGCTTGCCGAGATGCCAGATGCGGGCTGGAAGCCCGCGCTCCCAGGGAACGTCATCGGCCGACAAAGATAGGGACAATTTTACATCTTGACAAACCTCTGTCTCTATGCTACAATGCTAGCGTACCCTGTGGCAAAGGCCGCAGGCGCCAGGGAGTCAAAAAGTTGAGGGGTCAAGAAGTCGCAGTCAACATCAGCGCAGGGTCGAGGCAGCTCTGTAGGCGGCCAGTCTCCGGGCCTCTGCGGTTCCTCAGATCGGCCATTTGTCCGGGGTTCGCGCCATGGGCTTGATCACTGAGGCGCCGGGAAGTCCGGGGAAAACACGCGAAATACTACGAACGAAGCCAGTATGTTATTGAAAACACAGGAAGGCGTTTTTCAGTTGGCGCGAAAACAAACCCAAGACGACGTCAATATTGCATGCCAGGAGCGCAGATTAGACCCCGCGAACGACGCTTCAGTGATTTACTCTTTCCGCCCCACGGCCAAGCTGACAGAGTTCGGGCCGTTCGAATGCGGCCCGCCGGAACGGCGAACCGCAAATTCGCGAAAAAACACAAAATCGTGGGAACGAAGCTAGGAAGTCATTGAAAACAAAGGAAGTCAGTTTGAAAACGAACCTAAAATGTGCACGATTTGCGCATCAAGAGTGTGTGTTAAACGCTATTACCACAGCTTTCAAGGTGCTGGTACCAAAGGTGCCTTCGAGCGCAGTCGCGGCCCCTACCGTTTTTGCGCAAGCGATTCCAAGGCGGCAGCTTCGCTGCCGCACTCCAAAAACTAACGAACGATCCGGGAATGTCTATGAAAACAAAGGGACGGGGTTTAAGGTGGGCAGAGGAGTCTGCGGAGCTGCCAGTTTGGACTTCGCTGGCGTAGGCCCCCGCCTTCCAGTGTGGCTTCGAACTCCGCGGCTTCGCTGGGGGCTCCAAAAACAACGAACGAACCGGGAATGTCTATGAAAACAAAGAAAGGTGCTTTTAGAAGTCCGATACCAAAACCAAAAACACGGAAACAGCCCCTCACCCTCCCGCACCTCCCGCTCTCCCGTCTCCCCGCAGGAGAGGGGAGACGGGAACTCGGGTTTAGGGCTCATGGTGTACGCAGCCTCGTCTGTCCGCGGGAGAGCCGCACGGAGTGGGTTATACTGTGGAACGAAACTTCTGGCTTGCCGCCAGCGTATTGATGATTAAAGCCCGAAAGGAGTGCAAACTGTTATGAAGTTGCAATCAATTCGCAGTCTGGTCCTCATCTTGGGAATGGGGTTGTTGGCCGCTTTTGTTCAAACTACCGCCGTCTGGGGTCAACAGGCTGCCCAGCCCGCCTCGAATTTCTCCCCATCTGTGATGTCCCATGACTATACGAGTACCCACTCGTTTCCGAATATCTTCCAGTCCTTTACGACCCTTCCTGTCCCCCAGACCGGAATGGAAAACTCGCGGAGGCTGAAAGACTTGATTCGCGACGGGAAGCTCTGGCTCTCCCTTCAGGACGCCATTGCGCTGGCACTAGAAAACAATCTGGACATTGACTACGCTCGGTACCAGATCCCGATAGCGCAAACGGACTATCTCCGTACCAGGGCGGGTGCGGCGGCACGTGGCGTGAGTGGCGCATCGATCTCGACGGCGCTGTTTTCCGGGGCTATTGGCTCGACCTCGGGTGGCGGCGGAGGTGGCTCGGGCAGTGGCGCGGGCGGCGCAGGATATTCCGGCGGTGGCGCCGTTAACATTGGTTCGACCGGCTGCTGCGATCCCTTTGTCCAATTCTCTACGAGTTGGAACCAAGCTGCCACGCCCCTCCAAACAACTGTCCTCACCGGCCTTGCCTCCGTGGACACGCACACTGGCAGTTATTCGGCTTTTTACGGGCAGGGCTTTATGACAGGCACCAGCATTATCGCTGGCGTTTTCGGAACCCGCAGCACCACCAGCGCTTTGACGGCCCTCGTCAACCCCGAGATTCCCTCCTACCTGGGAATCAGCGTGAACCAGAACCTCCTGAATGGCTTCGGTTATCGAGCCAATGCGGCGAACTTGCGCATCGCGAAGAACGACCTGAAAGTGGCCGACAGCGTTTTCCGCCAGAATGTCATGACCACGATGGCAACTATCGTGAACGATTACTGGGATCTTCTATACGACCGCGAGAACATTCGCGTGACTGAAGAAGCGGTTAAATGGGCGCAGGCGGATCTGAATAATAACACCCGCCAGGTGGAAATCGGGAATATGGCGGCCATCGAGGTTACACGCGCCAAGTCAGAAGTCGCCAGCCGAAGGCAGCTTCTAATCGCCGCTCAGACGACCTACCAGCAGCAGGAAGAGAAGCTGAAAACCGAACTCTCGAAGCATGTGGACGGTGATCTGGCCGCGGTGCCCATCGAGCCCACGGATAAGCTGCCTGAGCCCGCCGCCAATGACATTCCTACTCTCGAAGACGCTCTCAATCTGGCAGCCAAAAATCGGCCGGAGATCGAACAAGTAAATTTGAACATGCGCAACCAGGAGTACACCATTCAGCGGGACCGAAACGCTTTGCTTCCGAACTTGAGCGTTTTCGCCACCTATCTGCCTTCGGGGCTCTCGGGGCATTTCCTTTGCGGGGGTAATCCCCTCTATGAGCCGTCTTGCCCTGCGGGAATGATAGGTTATATACCGGGAGGGGCCGGTGATTCGCTCTCACAGGTTTTCCGGAATGTTTATCCCAACTACTCTTTGGGCGTCAGTCTCTCGATTCCCATTCGCAATCGTCAGGCCCAGGCGGACGCTGCAAGAGCCCTGATCGAACAGCGTCAATTCCGGGTTGACTTGCAGCGGAAGACGAACCTGGCCCAGCAAGACGTGCGCGCCGCTGTGATTGCCGTTACCCAGGCCCGGGCACAAATTGATGCGGCCGTGGCGGCGACGGAGCTTTCCAAGGAAACCTGGGACGGAGAACAGAAGAAATTCCAACTGGGAGAATCAACGCCGTTCCTCGTTATCCAGGCAGAAAGGGACTTCGCGGCCCAGGAAGCCACTGAAGCCCAGGCGCGCGACACGTACGCCAAGGCGCTAACCCAGTACGCACAAGCCACAGCCACTATCCTGGAAAGGTTCAATGTTGAAATCTCGGAGGCCAAGACGGGACAGGCCACCAAAGCCATGAATATTCCGGGAACACCGGCCGCGCCGACAGGGCAGTGAGGAAGGGAAGAGGGAATTGTAAATTGTAAATTATAAATACTAAGAATGCTAATGCTTAGTATTGAAATAGGGCGCTCTTGTGATCCGGCAGCCCTTTCCCTCGGAAGGTGTGAAGAAATTCGGAATGTGTCATCCTGAGCGCAGCGAAGGATCTCTGCAGTTGTTCGTGAGCCGCTGAAGTATAAGAAACTGCGGGGATCCTTCGCTGCGCTCAGGATGACAGCCAGTTGGTTTTTTCACAGCTTCGTGGGGAGAGGGCTGTTTCGATAAAAGCGGGGCGAGGGCTGAAGTCTTAAGGGCCGCCCACCTGCCGACCTGCCCATCTGCCGATTTGCCGAGCTGCCGACCTGCCGACCTCACGGCTGGATGAGGCCCTTCTTCACCGCGAACAGAACCAGCTCCGCCGTGCGGTGGAGGTCGAGCGTCTCCATGACGCGGGCGCGGTGCACGGCGACGGTATTAACGCTG
>Ga0181530_10003417_pt1 | contig 17725 bp, 9 predicted proteins | sample PEATcosm2014_Bin_42_FD_119769 | JGI IMG/M metagenome (GOLD analysis project Ga0181530, IMG submission 119769) | Peatland microbial communities from MTU Mesocosm Facility, Houghton, MI, USA - PEATcosm2014_Bin10_60_metaG | ecosystem: Environmental > Terrestrial > Soil > Wetlands > Peat | place... | reverse complement strand
CGACCTCGCTCTCCGCCGTCGGCGGCGTCTGGGCCGTCGTCACGGCGCTCGCCGCCGCGATCGCGGTCTTGATCGCCGTCAACTTCCGCCGCCTGCCGTCGCTGCGCGCCTCGATGGACGCCGGCGCCAACGCCTCTGTCCTGCCCGTCCTCAGCGTCGCGAGCCTCGTCGGCTTCGGCTCGGTCGTCGCGGCGCTCCCGGCTTTCGCGCTCGTGCGGGACTGGGTGCTCGGCATCGAAGGCGGCCCGCTCATTTCGCTGGCGGTGGCGACAAATGTGCTCGCCGCATTGACGGGCTCGGCCTCGGGCGGCCTCACCATCGCGCTCGACGCGTTAGGGGGCGCCTACATGAAGATCGCCGCGCAGCAAGGCATCGACCCGGGACTGATGCATCGCGTCGCGGTGATCGGCGCCGGCACGCTCGACATGCTGCCGCATAATGGCGCGGTGGTCACCGTGCTCGCCGTCTGCGGCGCGACGCACAGGGAAAGCTATCTCGACATCGTCATGGTCGGGATCGTCGGCTCGCTCGTCGCGCTCGCCGCGGTGATCGGATTGGGCACGGCGTTCGGATCCTTCTGATAAGATAAGACAGGCCGCCGCTCACGCCGCCGCCCCGGCCTCGGAGGGCTCACCCGCGCGGTAGAGCGTGATGTAGAACACCGGCACGACGAGCAGCGTCAGCATCGTCGCGACGAACAAGCCGCCCATGATGGCGAAGGCCATCGGTCCCCAGAACACCGTCGGCGCGATGGGGATGAGGCCAAGCACGGTCGAGATCGCCGTCAGCATGATCGGGCGGAAGCGCGAGAGCGTCGCCTCGATCACAGCGTCCCAGATGTCGCGCCCCTGTCCGCGCTCTGTCTCGATCTGGTCGATCAGAATGACCGCGTTGCGGGCGATCATGCCGGCCAGCGCCAGAATGCCGAGGATGGCGACGAAGCCGAGCGGCCGGTTGAATACGAGTAGCGCGATGACGATGCCGATCAACCCAAGCGGAACGGTGGCTATGACAAGGGCGACGCGGCCGAAACTATGCAGCTGCGCCATAAGGAACAACAGCATCAGGAACAGCGCCGCAGGCAGCAGGGCGAACACCGAGGCCTGCGATTGCGCGCTCTCCTCAACCGTTCCGCCGGTATCGATGTGGTAGCCGTTCGGCAGGCTTTCCCGCAGCTTCTCGATCGCCGGCGCGAGCGAGCGCGCTGCGCCTTCCGGGGTCGCGGCGGCGCGAACGTCCGCCTGCACGGTCAATGTCGGGACGCGGTCGCGGCGCCAGATCAGCGGATATTCCTGATCGAAATCGAAACTCGCGACCTGGCTCAGCGGCACCGTGCGCCCGTTCGCCAGCGGCAACTGCAGGGAGCGCAAGGTTGAGAGCGAGACGCGCTGTTCGTCGTTCGCCCGCGCGATGACGTTGACGAGATAAATATCGTCGCGCACCTGCGTCACCGGCGTTCCCGTCATCACCGTGTTCAGCACGTCGGCGAGCGCTTGCGAACTTAAGCCGAGGAGCCGGGCCTGATCCTGATCGATCCTGATGCGGACCTCTCGGGCGGGCTCGATCCAGTCGAAATTGACCAGCCTCAGATTTTGGTCCTCGCCCATCGCCTGACCAAGCTTCAGAGCGATCGCGCGCACTTGCTCAATGTCGGGTCCGCTGACCCTATATTGCACCGGCCATCCGACGGGCGGTCCAAGCTCCAGCGGGGAGACGCGCGCGACGACGCTCGGCAGCTGCTCGGCCAGCTCCTTTTCAAGCTTTGCATGCAGACGCTCCCGCGCGGGCACGTCCTTAGCGATGACGACCGCCTGCGAAAAGAAGTCATTGGCCAGTTGGACATCGAGCGGCAGGTAGAAGCGGATCGCGCCGCGTCCGACATAAGTGCTCCAGCTGGCGACGTCGGGATCGTTCTTCAGCAGGGCGTCGAGTTTGGCGGCGGCCTGATCGCTGGCGAAAATCGACGCGTTTTGCGGCAGCGTGAGGTCGACGACGAGCTCCGGACGGTCGGAGGCCGGAAAAAACTGCCGCGGCACATAAGGCAACGCCAGCAGCGACGCGGCGAAACAGCCGAGCGTCACGGCGATGGTGAGCCAGCGCATCCGCATCGCGCCGACGAGGATCGCGCGGAAGATGCGCATGACCGCGCTCGTCTTTTGCGGCGCGTCCGCATCGGGCGCCTTCAAAAGGGCGACGCCGAGCAGCGGCGCGAACAGCACCGCGACGAACCAGGAGACGATCAGCGCGATGGTCACGACGGCGAAGATCGAGAAGGTGTATTCGCCAGCGGCGCTGCGCGCAAAGCCGATCGGGACGAAGCCGGCGATGGTGACGAATGTGCCCGTCAGCATCGGCAGGGCCAACGTCTTGTAGGCGTATGACGCCGCCTGATCCTTGCTGTCGCCCGCGGCGAGACGGGACGTCATGACGTCGACCGTCGTCATGGCGTCATCGACGAGAAGGCCGAGGGCGATGATGAGCGCGCCGAGCGAAATGCGCTGCAGATCGATCGAAAGAAAGTCCATGATCGGGAATACGATCGCCATCGTCAGCGGAATCGATAAGGCGACGACCGCGCCGGGCCGAAAGCCGAGACTGACGATGCTGACCGCCATGATGATCGCGATCGCCTGCCACAGCGATTCGGTGAATTCGCTGATGGCCGTCCTGACGACGACCGGCTGATCGGAGACGAGCGTCGCGTCGATGCCAAGCGGCAGATCGGCGATGCTCGCGTCGATCGCTTTCGTTACATTTCGGCCGAGCGCGAGAACATCGCCGCCGTCGCGCATTGCGATGGCGAGGCCGATGGCCGGCTTGCCATTGACGCGAAACATCGGTTGGGGCGGATCGGAATAGGCGCGGCGCACCTGCGCGATGTCGCGCAGCCGGATCAGCCGCCCGTTCGACACGAAGTTGACGTCGAGAATGTCCTGCTCGGAACGGAAGGCGCCGGAAACCCGCAGCGACAGCGTTTCATCGCCGGTATGCAGGGCGCCGGAAGGGCTGACCGCGTTCTGCGCCTGCAGGGCGGCGATCAGGGCCGCTCGGTCGATGCCAAGGCCAGCGAGCTGCTGCGTCGAGAACTCGACGAAGATCTGCTCGTCCTGCGCGCCGAGGAGTTCGATCTTCGAGACGTCCGGAACCTGCAGCAGGCGCGAGCGAATGTCCTCGACGTAATCGCGCAGTTCGCGATGGGTGAAGCCATCCGCCGTGAAGCCGTAAATCAATCCGTAGGTGTCGCCGAAGTCGTCGTTGAAACCGGGTCCAACGACCCCCGCCGGCAGCGTGTGACGAATGTCGCCGACGTTCTTGCGCACCTGATACCAGATGTCCGGCACCTCGGAGGCTTTCGTCGAACCCTTCAGAGTGACGAAGATGGTGGTGAGGCCGGGCTTCGTGTAGCTGCGCAGAAAATCGAGGCCCCTCGTCTCCTGCAGCTTGCGCTCGATGCGTTCGGTCACCTGCTTCAGCGTATCGTCCATCGTCGCGCCGGGCCACGAGGCCTGCACGATCATCGTCCTAAAGGTGAAGGGCGGATCCTCGGCGCGGCCGAGCCGGAAGTACGAGGCGAGGCCGCCGAGCGTCACGGCGATCATGATGAAGACGATGAAGGAGCGGTGTTTCAGCGCCCATTCGGAAAGATTGAGGCTGCTCACGAAGACGCCCCTAACAGCCGGACCTTCTGACCCGGATGTAGCGCCTGAACGCCGGCCGTCACGACGATGTCGCCATTGGCGAGCCCTTGCGAAATCACCGCCGTGCCGGGATCGAAGCGCTGCACCTCGACATTGCGTAGCGACACGGCGAGGCTCGCGGGATCGACGACCCAGACGGCCGGCTGGCCATTGCTGCTGGTGAGGGCGCTGGCCGGGATCGACATGCCAGGCGTCGCCTCCTGCTGCATGCTTCCCGTCACCGTCGCGCCGAGCCGCAGGTCGGCGGGCGGATCAATGAGGCTGACCCGCACCCTGAACGTGCGCGTGACGGGGTCGGCCTGCGGATCGACCTGGCGGACGCGCCCCTGCGCCTTCACGGAGGGATCGTCGGTCAGCGTCACCATGATCTCGGGATTTGGCGGCGCCGAGCGGATCACCTGGGCCGGAACGTCGAAGACAGCGTCGCGTCCGTCTATCCGGGCGACCTGAAAGATCGTCTGGCCGGGCTGCACGACTTCGCCCGACTCGGCCGACCGCGCGGTGATCGTGCCCGTCACATTGGCCTTGAGCTGCGTAAAGCTCACCCGGTCCTCGGCGATGTGCAACTGCGCCTGCGCGTCATCGACCCGCGACTGCGCCGTGCGCAGACCCTGCTGCGCCTGATCGTACAGCACCCTTGTCGTAAATCCCCGCTCCATCAGCGTGCTTTGACGGCCGAAGGTGTTGCGGGCCTCAATGAGCTGCCCCTCGGCCGCGGAAAGGGCCGCCTGCGCCGACCGCAGGCCGTTCAACTCGTCCTGCGGGTCGAGTTTGGCCAGCACCTCGTCCGGCTCGACATGGTCGCCGACGCCGGCCTTTCTTTCGATGATGCGCCCGCCGATGCGGAAGGCGAGAGCCGCCTCGTTTTCGGCCTGAATCTGCCCGGTGAGGACGATTGTTTCGCCAACTTCGCTTTGCGCGACGGTGATGGTCCGCACTGGGCGCGGCTCCGGAGCCTTGGCCTCCGTCTCCTCTTTGCACCCGACGAGCAGCGGGGCGAACGCGGGCATCAGCAGCAACGCACAGGCGATCATGCGCCGCCGCGCCGGAGAATTGTTCAACGGAGCCATCGCGCGGTCCTCGATCCCCATGCCAAGCACAAAGAAAGCGGGCGCTGGCTAATCAGGAATCCGGCTTAAATCACCCGGCCGCGCGCGCTCAAACGCGCCCTAAATCCCACATCCGGAGGCAAAATCCAACTGCGGCGGCGAAGGCGCATGTCGCAAAAAGACCGCCGTCTCGCGGCGCTCGCGTCCGAGCGCCCGAGGGTTCATCACGATGCCGCGGGCCCGTCCGCGACGCCAGGCCGTGCTGCGGCCGGCGCCCCAGGGAGACAGCCAAGCTCCGTCAAGGTCCGGCGCAGCGCCGCATCGAGCGGCGTATGCGGCTCCGTTCCGATCAAGGACACAAGCTTCGCATTGTCGAGCCGAAGCGGAACGCGCCAAAGGTAGCGCATCTCGATAACCTCTCTGAAAAACGTCACGAACGGCGCGCCGGCATAAATCAACGCCCACGGAAAGCGGCGGATGGGCAAATCCGCCCGTCCGCAGACCCGGCGGACCGCCTCGGCCATCTCGACGCCGCGGGGTAGCCAATGGCCGCCGAAATGCAATGCCTCGAACGGCGGCAGCGACGCCTCGATGGCGGCGAGGCGCGCCGCCGCCTCCGCAAGGTCCGGCAAATAGGCCCAGGCGTGCCCGACCTCGGCGTCGCCGGGATAAGTCACCGAACGCAATGGCGCACCGGGTTTGACTATCGCGTCCCTGAACCAGGAGTTCGGCTGATGAGGACCGAAATAGTCGCCGGCGCGCAGGACGAGGGAGCGAACGCCGTCATTCGCCGCCGCTTTCAGCATCGCCTCCATCTCGACCCGAACGGCGCCCTTGCTCGTCAGCGGATGCTGGGGCGACGCCTCGGCGATGACAGACCCGGCGTCTGGGCCAAAATTATAGACGCTCCCGGGATAAATCAGCCGCGCGCCGTTTGCGCCCGCCGCCGCTATGGCGTTCCGCAACATCGGAATCGCAAGGCCGCGCCAGTTTTTGTACTGCGGCGGATTGGCGCCGTGGAAGATCACCGCCGCTCCCGACGCGGCCGCCGCCACGTCCGCCTCGTTCATCGCATCGCCCGCGATCCATTCGACCGGCCCGACCCAGGCCGCCCGGCGCCGCGCATCGCCTGGCTGCCGGGCGAGGCCGCGGACCCGCCATCCGTGCGCGATCAGGGCATGGGCGACCTCGCCGCCGATCCCGCCGGCGGCGCCGATGACGAGGGCTATCTTCTGCGTTCCGTCCGGCGGATCGATCGGGTTCATGGCGGCCTCCTTGCGCTGTTGGACAGCAATATGCAGGCGCCCACTTCTCAATGGAATTGCATATCTATGTCATATCGTTATACATTTATGTATGAGTGTGCGCGAACCCGGCTGGGAGCTTTATCGAACGTTTCTGGAGGTCGCGCGCGAGAGCAGCCTGTCCGGCGCCGCGCGGCGCCTCGCCATCAGCCAGCCGACCGTCGGCCGCCATATCGACGCGCTCGAAGCCGCGCTTGGATTATCGCTGTTCTCGCGGTCGCCGCACGGTCTGATCCCGACGCCCGCGGCGCTGGGCCTCATGCCGCACGCGCAATCGATGGCCGCCGCCGCGGCCGCCCTTGCCCGCGCGGCTTCCGGCGAAGCGGCCGCCGAGCATGGCGTCGTGCGCGTGACGGCGAGCGAGGTCATGGGCGCCGAAGTCCTGCCGACGATTCTCGCCGGTTTCCGGCGCGAACATCCAGGGATCGAACTCGAACTCGCGCTCACAAACTGGAATGAGGATCTGCTGCGACGCGACGCCGACATCGCCGTCCGCATGGTCCGACCGACCCAGAACGCGCTTGTCGCGCGCCGCATCGGAAAGGTGAAGCTCGGGCTTTACGCGCACAAGGACTATCTGGCGAAATTCGGCACGCCGGAATCCATCGCCGACATCGACGCGCACGGCCTGATCGGCTTCGACAGAGACGACCACTCCTTCCGCTCGGTCGGTCCCCTCCCAGCCGAAATCACGCGCGAAAATTTCTGCTTTCGCTGCGACAGCGATCTCGCCCAGCTCGCGGCGCTGCGAGCAGGCGTCGGAATCGGCGGATGCCACGTAAATCTTGCGGCGCGAACGCCGGAGCTTGCGCCGGTCCTTCCGAAAGCGGTCCAGTTCACGCTGGAGGTCTGGCTCGCCATGCATGAAGATCTGAAATCGACGTTGAGAGTTCGCCTGCTGTTCGATCAGCTCGCCATCGGGCTGAAGGCTTATGTCCAAAGCGGCCAGGATTCCCTTGCGTCTTGATTTCGTTCGGATCTGGAGCCGCGTGAACGCGTGACCCGCCGGGGGTCGATCGCCATGATGGAATTGTGACGCCGAGCGCCGGTTGATCTTATAGCGTCTCGGGTTGTTTTGCCGCAAAGACAACAGCCGGCGAGCCGGCGAGGATCGAGATGAAGATTTCACTCAACTGAAGTGAAATGTGGCCGGCGATCTCCAAACGCTGGATAGGTCTGTTTTCAATCGCTGATCTTCAACTCGCATCGGACCGCAAAGGTCCCGTCTTTACGCAATCATTACATCGGCCGCCCAACTTCCCTATCGAATCTTGAGGTCGATCGGCCTCATAGACCTGTCAGATCAAAAGGAGGTTTCCATGTACGATCTCGCCTTTGTCGCGCTAGGGCTTGGCCTTATCGGCTTGCTTTGCGCCTACGCCAACGCGCTCAAGAACATTTGAGGGAGGGCCGCATGTTCGAGCCGCTCCTTGGCCTCGCCGTCGCTGTCGCGCTCGGCGTCTACCTCCTCATCACGCTTTTGAAGCCCGAACGCTTCTAGGTCGGTCGGCGAATTTTTGCGCCCGGCGCATGGCGCCGCAAAGGCGCGTCCGCATTTTCCGGAGTTGTCACATGTCCCTCAACGGCTGGCTTCAGATCGGCCTTCTTTTCGCGGTTCTGCTCATCTTGCTGAAGCCGCTTGCGTCCTACATGACCCGCGTCTTCTCCGGTAATCGGACTTTTCTCTCGCCCGTGCTAGGTCCGCTCGAAAGCGGATTCTACAAGGCGGCCGGCGTCGACCCGGCGCGGGAGCAAAGCTGGCTCGGCTACACATTGGCGATGCTGATTTTCAGCGCGGCGGGCCTCCTGTCGCTCTACGCCATCCTGCGGCTGCAGGCCCATTTGCCGTTCAATCCGCAAGGCTTCGACAACCTCAGCCCCGATCTCGCCTTCAACACCGTAGTCAGCTTCCTCACCAACACCAATTGGCAGGCTTACGGCGGCGAGACGACGATGAGCAACTTCAGCGCGATGGTCGGGCTGACGGTGCATAACTTCCTCTCCGCGGCGACAGGCATCGCCCTCGCGCTCGCCTTCACCCGCGCCTTCGCGAGATCGGGCGTCGCGACGCTCGGCAATTTCTGGGTCGATCTCACCCGCACGACGCTCTATGTCCTGCTGCCGCTGGCCTTCATCATCGCCGTCGCCTTTCTCGCGCTCGGCGTGCCGCAAACGCTGACCGGAACCGTCGACGCGACGACCCTCGAAGGCGCCAAGCAAACCTTGGCCATGGGGCCGATCGCGAGCGAAGAAGCCATCAAGCAGCTCGGCACCAATGGCGGCGGCTTCCTCAACGTCAATTCCGCGCACCCCTTTGAGAACCCCAACGCTCTGGCAAATTTCCTGCAGATTTTCAGCATGTTGTTCGTTTCGTCGGCGCTGGTCCTCACCTTCGGACAGATGGTCGGAAAAGTGCGCCAGGGCTACGCCCTGCTGGCGGCCATGGGCGTTCTGCTGATCGGCGCCGTCATCCTCGTCTATGCGGCGGAGACCTACGGCAACCCCATCCTGACGGCGCTCGGCGTCGATCCCTCGGCCGGCAATCTCGAGGGCAAGGAAATGCGCTTCGGGCAGGCCATGACCGCGCTCTTCGTCGCCGTGACGACGGGCCTCTCCTGCGGCGCCGTCAACGCCATGCACGCCTCGCTGACCCCGCTCGGCGGCCTCGCGCCGTTGTTCCTGATGGAGCTTGGCGAAGTGCTGCCGGGCGGCGTCGGATCGGGACTCTACGGCATTCTCGTCTTCTCCGTTCTGACCGTGTTCATCGCCGGCCTGATGGTCGGCCGCACGCCGGAATTCCTCGGCAAGAAGATCGAGATCCGCGAGATGAAATTCGCCATGCTGGCGGTGCTGATCCTGCCACTCGCGGTGCTGTCCTTCACCGCCATCTCGGCCATGTTGCCGATAGCGCTCGCAAGCCTCGCTAACGCCGGCCCACACGGCTTGACCGAACTGCTCTACGCCTACTCATCCGCCGTCGGCAACAATGGCTCGGCCTTCGCCGGCCTCAACGCCAACACGCCATGGTTCAACACGACGCTCGGCATCGCGATGATGGCCGGCCGCTTCGGCTATGCCGTGCCTGTGATGGCGATCGCCGGATCGGTGGCGGCCAAGATCAAAGTGCCCGAATCCGCCGGCACGTTCCCGACCGATAAGGCTCTGTTCGTCTGTCTTCTCGTCGGCGTCATCCTGATCGTCGGCGACCTGCAATATTTCCCGGCGCTCGCGCTCGGCCCCATCGTCGAACATTTCCTGATGCTCGCCGGCAAGACTTTCTAAGGGAACTCGTCATGTCCAGCAAAGCCCAAGCCACGTCCTTGTCCAATGCGCCGCTTCTCGCGGCCGCGCTGAAAGACGCCTTCATCAAGCTCGATCCGCTCCAATTGCTGCGCAACCCCGTGATCTTCGTCACGGAAGTCGTGGCGGCGCTGGTCACGGTGCTGTGGGTGAGGGATCTCGTCGGCCATAACGGCGAGGCCCTCTTCTCCGGCCAGATCGCCGCCTGGCTGTGGTTCACCGTCCTGTTCGCCACCTTCGCCGAAGCGGTCGCGGAAGGCCGCGGCAAGGCGCAGGCCGAAAGCCTCAAGCGGACCAAATCGGACCTCGTCGCGAAAAAGCTCGCCTCTGCCGACGCGCCGATCCGCTCGTTCAGCACGGTCCCGGCGACGCAGTTGAAGCGTGGCGACATCGTCGTCGTCGCGGCGGGCGAACTCATCCCGGGCGACGGCGACGTCATCGAGGGGCTCGCCTCGGTCAACGAAAGCGCCATCACCGGCGAATCGGCGCCGGTCATCCGTGAATCGGGCGGCGACCGCTGCGCCGTGACCGGCGGCACGATGGTGCTCTCCGACTGGATCAAGGTGAAAATCACGAGCGAGCCGGGATCGTCCTTCATCGACCGCATGATCGCGCTGGTCGAAGGCGCGGAGCGCCAGAAGACGCCGAACGAACTCGCGCTCTCGATCCTGCTTTCGGGCCTCACCCTGGTCTTTCTGATCACCGTCGTGACGCTCTGGGGCCTCGCCAATTATTCGGCGACGGCGCTCTCCGTCGTCGTGCTCGTTGCGCTGCTCGTCACGCTCATTCCGACGACGATCGGCGGCCTTCTGTCGGCGATCGGCATCGCCGGCATGGACCGGCTGATCCGCTTCAACGTCATCGCGACCTCCGGACGCGCGGTCGAGGCGGCGGGCGACGTCGATACGCTGCTGCTCGACAAGACCGGCACCATCACTTACGGCAACCGCATGGCAACCGAGTTTTTCATCGTCCCCGGCATCGGCGAGCGCCGCATGGCGGAGGCCGTGTTGCTCGCGAGCCTTGCCGATGAAACGCCGGAGGGCCGGTCGATCGTGGCGCTCGCCAAGGCGGATTACGGCGTCAAGGAGCCGGACCTCTCCGCCACGGCGGCGAAAATCATTCCCTTCTCGGCGCAGACGCGTCTGTCGGGCATTGATCTTGAAGGCCGATCGGTCCGCAAAGGCGCGGTCGATGCGATTTTGAAACTCGCAGGGATCAAGGCCGAAGCCGCCCCGCAGGTCTTCCGCCAGGCCGTCGACCAGATCGCACGCTCGGGCGGCACCCCGCTCGGCGTCAGCGAGAATGGCGTGCTGCTCGGCGTCATCCATCTGAAGGACGTCGTGAAGCCCGACATCAAGGAGCGCTTCGCTGAACTGCGCGCGATGGGCATCAGGACCGTGATGGTGACGGGCGACAATCCCATCACCGCGGCGGCCATCGCCTCGGAGGCCGGCGTCGACGATTTCATCGCCGAAGCGACGCCCGAGGACAAGCTCGCCTATATCCGCAAGGAGCAGACCGGCGGCCGGCTGATCGCCATGTGCGGCGACGGCGCCAACGACGCCCCGGCGCTCGCCCAGGCCGATGTCGGCGTCGCCATGCAGACCGGCACGCAGGCCGCGCATGAAGCGGGCAACATGGTCGACCTCGACAGCAACCCGACGAAACTCATTGAGATCGTCGGCATCGGCAAGCAGCTTTTGATGACGCGCGGATCACTGACCACATTTTCAATCGCGAACGACGTCGCCAAATATTTCGCCATTCTGCCAGCGCTGTTCATCGCGACCTATCCCGAGCTCAGCGCGCTCAACATCATGCATCTCGCCTCGCCGAAGTCGGCGATTCTGTCGGCGATAATCTTCAATGCGCTGATCATCATCGCGCTCATTCCGCTGGCGCTGAAAGGCGTCGAATACAAGCCGGTCGGCGCCGCCGCCCTGCTTCGCCGCAACCTCCTCGTCTATGGCGTCGGCGGCCTCATCGCGCCGTTCATCGGCATCAAGGCGATCGATCTCATCGTCTCTGCGGCGCACCTCGTTTAAGGAGACCACACCCATGTTGCAGCATTTGCGCCCCGCCCTCGTTCTGCTCACGCTGTTGACGCTGGTGACCGGGCTCGCCTATCCCTTCGCGCTGCTTGGCATCGCCGCCGCCTTGCCCGGCCCCGCCAACGGGAGCCTTGTCAGGAAAGGCGACGTCATCGTCGGATCGAGCCTCATCGGGCAGAATTTCACCAAGGACACCTACTTCCACAGCCGGCCGTCGGCGACGAGCGCGACCGATCCGAACGATGCGACGAAGACGATCGACGCGCCCTACAACGCCGATAATTCGTCGGGCTCGAATCTCGGGCCCACCTCGGCCAAGCTGGTCGACCGCGTCAAGGGCGACATCGAGGCCCTGCGCAAGGACGACGGCCTCACGGCGCCCGTTCCCGCCGACGCAGTGACGACCTCGGGTTCGGGCCTTGATCCCGATATCTCGCCGGCTTACGCCAAGGTGCAGGTTGCGCGCGTCGCCAAGGCGCGTAATGTGCCGGAGGCGCAGGTTGCGGCGCTGGTCGAGGCCAACACTGCGGGGCGCCTTTTTGGCATTCTCGGGGAGCCGCGCGTCAACGTTCTCGCGCTGAATTTGGCGCTCGACGGGAGCGGCGCGCGATAAGCTCTGGAGAAGCGTCTCCTCACGCTGGTCGGGCATGGCGGGCTTCGAGCGCAAGGGTGAAAAGCAGCGGCCGGATCCAGACGCGCTTCTGGCGCTGGCGAATAAGGACGCGCGGGGCAAGCTCACCATCTTTCTCGGCGCCGCGCCCGGCGTCGGCAAGACCTACGCCATGCTGTCCCGCGCCCGCAGCCTCAAGGCCGACGGCGCCGAGATCGTCGTCGGCATCGTCGAGACCCATGGCCGCTCCGAGACGGCGGCGCTGGTCGATGGCCTCGAAGTTCTGCCTCGCCGCATCGTCCCCTATCAAGGCCACGACCTCGAGGAGTTCGACATCGACGCCGCGCTCGCGCGCAGGCCCGGCATCATCATCGTCGACGAGCTGGCGCACACCAACGCCCCCGAAAGCCGCCACCCGAAGCGCTACCAGGACGTCGAAGAGCTGATCCGCGCCGGCATCGATGTCTGGACAGCGATGAATATCCAGCATCTCGAAGGCCTCTCGGACGTCGTCGCCCGGATCAGCGGCGTCGCCGTGCGGGAGACTGTGCCGGACAGCGTCCTGAAGCTCGCCGAGGAAGTCATCGTCGTCGACATCACCCCGGCCGAACTGATCCAACGCCTCAAGGATGGCAAGGTCTATGTGCCGGAGAATGCGCGACGCGCCATCGACGGCTTCTTCAAGCCTGCGACGCTGACCGCACTGCGCGAACTGGCGCTCCGCCGCACGGCGGACCGGGTCGACGACCAGATGGTCGATTTCCTGCGCCAGAACGTCATCGAAGGCCCATGGGCGACCGCCGAGCGCCTGCTCGTCTGCGTCGGGCCGAACGCGTGCTCGGAGAAGCTGGTGCGCGCCGCGAGCCGGCTCGCCGACGGCCTCAACGCGCCCTGGACGGCGGTTCACGTCGGGCGGGAGGACGACGAGCTGAAACCCGGGGACAGCGCCCGCATCGACGCGACGCTGCATCTCGCCGAGCGGCTCGGGGCCGAAACCCTGCGCGTCATGGCCTCCGATTTCGCCACGGAAATCCTGCGCATCGCCCGGCGCGAAAACGTAACGCAGATCGTGCTCGGCCGTTCGACGTCCGGCTGGTGGTCGCGCATCCGCGGCAAATCCCTCAGTGACGCCATCATGCGGCAATCGGCGGATATCGGCGTGCACATCATCGCCGATCAGGAGGCCGAACCCGAGCGGGCGCACTGGCGCTGGCCGAAGCTCGATCTTTCGGCTGCCCCCGCGCTCGCCACGCTTGCGTCGGTCGGCTGCGCGGTTCTGATCGGCCGCGGCCTTCAGATGCTCGTCAAACTGCCCAATCTTTCGATGCTTTTCATGATGGCCGTGCTGCTGTGCGCCATCAATTTCGGCCGCTGGTACGCCGTGGGCGCGGCCGCGCTTTCATTCTTCGCCTATAATTTCTTCTTCATTGAGCCGATCTACACGCTGACCGTCGCCGAGCCGCATGAACTCTTCGCGCTGATCGTCTTTCTGATCGTCGCCGTCGTCGCCGGCGGGCTCGCCGGGCGCGTGCGCGACGAGGCCGAAACCGCGCGCCGGCGCTCGGCCAGCACGCAGGCGCTTTACGAATTTTCACGCAAGCTCTCGGGCGCGGTTAAACTCGACGATGTGCTTTGGGCGAGCGCTTCGCAATTGCGCACCGCTCTGAAGGGCGACGTCGCGCTACTGCTCCCCGAAGACGGCGAGCTTCAGGTGAGGCTGGCGTGGCCGCCGGACACGACGCTCAACGGCACCGACATGACGGCGGCGCGCTGGGCTCTCGAAAAAGCCGAGCCGGCCGGCCATGGCACCGGGACGCTGCCGAATATCGCCTTCCAGTTTCGCCCGCTTCTAACGCCGCGCGGCGCAATCGGCGTTTGCGGCTTCCGCCAGGCGGTTGGGGCGCCCGCCCTCGACGCCGGGCAGGAGCGCGAGCTCGCCGCGCTGCTCGATCAGACCGCCATCGCGCTCGACCGCGCTCTGCTCACCCGTGAGAGCGCGAAAACAGCGGCGCTCGAGCAGAGCGAGAAACTCAGCTCGGCGCTGCTCTCCTCGCTCTCGCATGATTTGCGCACGCCGCTCGCCTCGATCGTCGGCGCCGTCACGAGTCTCCGCCAGCTCGGCGCCCAGATGAGCGCGGCGAGCCGCGACGATCTCCTGATCTCCATCGAGGAGGAGGCTGCGCGCCTGTCCCGCTTTGTCTCCAATCTGCTCGACATGACCCGGCTCGAGGGCGGCGCGCTCAACGCAAAGCGCGATTGGGTCGATGTCAGCGATGTGATCCGCGAAGCGGCCGAGCGCGGCCGAAAGACTTTTCCGGGCCGCACGATTGATGTTAGCCTCGCGCCGAATCTGCCGCTGGTGCGCGGCGACGGCGCGCTATTGCGGCAGGTGTTGTTCAATCTGATCGACAACGCCAACAAATATGGCGGCGCCGATACGCCGACCGCTATTTTCGCCCGGCGCGAAGGGAACGATCTCGTGATCAGCGTCACTGATCAGGGCAAGGGGATTCCGCCAGCCGATCTCGAACGGATCTTCGACAAATTCTACCGCCGCGGCAAAGTCGACGGGCGGCTAGCAGGGACCGGTCTTGGACTCTCCATCAGCCGCGGCTTCATCGAGGCCATGGGGGGGACGATCAAGGCCGAAAGTCCCGCCCTCCGCAAACGCGGAACCCGCATCGTCATCCGCCTGCCGGCGGCCGACGCCAATGTCGGCGAAAGGAGCCCGCCGTGAGCGAGGACCGCATTCTCGTCGTCGACGACGAGCCGCAAATTCAAAGGTTCCTGAAGCCCGCGCTGAAAGCCGCGGGCTATGACGTCTTCAGCGCCGACACGGGCGCGCAAGCGCTGAAAGCGATCGCGGTCCTCGCCCCCGACGTCGTCATTCTCGACCTTGGCCTGCCAGATATGGAAGGCAAGGACATCATCAAGGAGGTGCGCGCCTGGTCCCGCGTGCCGATCATCGTCCTCTCGGCCAGGGATCGGGAGAGCGAAAAGATTGCGGCCCTTGATCTCGGCGCCGACGATTATGTCGAAAAACCATTCGCCATCGGCGAACTCATCGCCCGCATCCGCGCTGCGCTTCGTCATAAGGCGCAGGACGCCGGCGAAAGCCCGCGGGTCGAAGTCGACGGCCTCGTGGTCGACACATTGAAGCGCGTCGTCACCCGTAGCGGCGAGCCGGTTCGGCTGACGCCGACCGAATATGACCTTCTCGCGATCCTCGTCCGGCATGCGGGACGGGTCGTGACCCATCGGCAATTGCTCGGCTCGGTGTGGGGCCCAGCGCATGTGGAGGACACGCAATATCTGCGCGTCTTCATCGGCCAGTTGCGCGGCAAGATCGAACTCGATCCGGCGAACCCCCGAATTATCCAGACCGAGCCCGCGATCGGCTACAGATTCGTCGGCGGCGACGGTTGACTCTGAGCGCCGTGTGATCAGGCGGGGGAAACCAATAAGCATCCTGAATGCGGCGGCGGCTCCGATAGAATCGCAGCCGCCGCTCTATTCCTTTGCCCAAGCATCGGGATTTTTCCGATGCTCTGATGCGGCCGTCCCTACCACGCGATCTTCACGCCGCCTAAGCCGCCCAGAACCTCTCCTTTGCCGGAGAAGTCGCCGATGAAGTTGGCGAACAGCGCCACATTCTTAGTGAAGTCCAGTTTGAGACCCGCATTGACGCGCGCGGAGTCACGCGGCGCGAGCGCGCCATAGACTGTGTAATCATAGCCAGGAGCGGCGAGGAACGACGCCGTGACCGGCCTCCAAACCTCGAATTCGTGCATCCATGAGAGCCGCAGCGAAGCGGAAAGCTTCAGATCGCCGCCCAAAGCGAAGTCGGTGTCGAACTTGGCCCCGAGGAAGGTGGGCAGGGAGGCGATCGACTTGCTGGCGAAGGACAGCCCGATCGTGCTCGGCAGATAGTCCGCCGTTTCAGAGAAGCCATGCATATTGAGGCTGCTGAACTCGACGGCTCCGAACGGCGTGACGTTCACCGGGGCGAAAGAGGTCTGCCACCCTGTCTCGAACCGCCCGCTGATCGAATCCGCCCCGAAATTGCCGATGAGATTTTCGGCGAAGCCAGGCACCGGAACGAGCGGCACATTGCTTCCGGGGATCATCGCGAAGCGGTGCTCATTCACATCCGAGAAGTCGTAGGAGAGCACCCCACTTGCATAGAAGGCGCCGTCGCGGCCCGCGCCATAGAGCGCGACATGACCGGTCTGCAGCGAGCCGCCGGTCGCCCGGTTGGCCACGCCGAAACCGGACGATCCGGCGCCGCCCGCCACGCCGAGGAGCACGTCGGGCGTAAGCTGGTAGTCGAGACCCGCTGAAATGCCGGTGCTATTGTTGTTCAAATTCGCCGACCCGAGCGGGTACTCTCCGGTGACATTCGAACCGCCGCCATAGCCGGCAAACCAGGCGCGCCAAGTGCGCTCACATTCACGCAGCGGCTTCACCTCGCCGTCCGGAGCGCCGTTCACAGGCGGCAGCGGAAGGATGAACGGGTTGCAAGCCGTGCGGCCGCTCGTATCCGGCTGGCCGGACAGCCACGACTCGGTCTGCAGCGCGACGGAGGTCAGGAACAGGTCGTTCCCGTCGAACTGGGTCTGCTCGAAGCCAGAGACGCCTTCGCCCGAAATCGAGTCGTAGACCGCCCCGAGCGCCGCGACCGAGGGCTGATAGAACAGCGCCGCGGCGATCGGCACGAAGGCCGGCGAGGTAAGCGTCGTCTGGATCCTGTTGATCGCGCTGCCGACCGCGGTCTGGTTGATGGTCAGACCGCCCGGCGCGAAATTGATGAAGTAGTTGAGATCGATATCGGTCGGCGTGAACGAGAGGCTGTAGGTGGTCACAGCCGACGGCACAAAGGTCAGGCCGAGGCCGGGATGGGTTTCCCCGCCCGCCGCGGACAGGATCGTAACGATATGCCCGCCTGCGGGCGCCAGTCCGGCATTGAGGACGTTGATGTTGACGACGCCACTGACGGCCGCCGTTCCGGTCACGTTGATCCGGTCCGCGGCCGGGTCGAAGTTGAGGTCGAGCCCGTAAATGCCGGTCGCGGTCTGGATGAAGTTTCCGGTCACGTCGGTGGTCAGAACGCGCCCATAATTGCCGGGCGAAATCAACGCCTCGTTGGTGAGGAGACCGTCCGGGCCGAGGTAGACCGTAGTCCCGGACTGGAAGATGCCTGTCGGGGTGTTGGTGAAGTAGTTGAGGCCGCCGGCAAGATCGACCGAGCCGATGACGAAGCCCTTGTTGATGACGCCGTCGTTGCCGGTCGTGCCTGTGATCGCGAAACCGTCGATCCGGCCGACCGAAGTCACAGTCCCGGAGTTCGTCAGCAGATTGGTCGCGCCATCGAGGAAGCCGACGCCGGCGCCGCCTTCGAGGCCCTGGCCGATCGCCGCGGGCGCGCCGCCCATAAAGCTGACGCCGGTGAAGCCGGTCGAGCCGCCCTCGACGAAGCCGGAATTGACCGTGACGGTTATATTGCCATTGGTCGATCCGACGCTCTGCCCGAGGATGCCGAAGGAATTCTTGCCGGTAGCCAGGATATTCCCGGTCTGGTTCACCGTCACGGCGCCCGCGCTTCCCGTGCCGCCTGCAGTGCCTGCAAAGATCAGCAAGCCCTTCAGGTCGTTGACGACGCCGCCGCCGCCGCCGACCGACTGGGCGAAAATGCCGTCCGAATTGGCGCCTG